>OFRZ01000137.1_pt1 | contig 73808 bp, 86 predicted proteins | sample 1543181 | NCBI WGS metagenome assembly OFRZ01 (sample SAMN04209245, study PRJEB22552) | human gut metagenome | biome: gut; material: feces | host: Homo sapiens | place: USA: Oklahoma | reverse complement strand
TATACTCGTTCCATCCCTGCCCGTGTAACCAGCCAGACTCTGCCTGATTTTCTATACTCCCCTTTCCGGAATCCGTTTTTAACCCGCCCCAGGCAATTCTGTCTCAGGGCATCGGACGTCTTTTTCCATCGCTCAGCTGCTTCTTCCAGCGTCATCACATCATTAAATTCCATGAGCAGTCATCCTTTCCCAACCTTTATGACTCGTTTTCCCGTTTCTCTCGTTTATCTTCCCCTCTATAATTATCTTAACAGGTGAAATGTCCAGAAAAACTCCCATCAGGTGGAATGAACCCTCACTTCCTCAATTCCCATCAAAAAGCGATTCCTTGCTATCTGCGGTTCCCCAAATGCATATACAACTAATTAGTCCGGATAATCATTGTCGATATGTCTTCAGCGCTCTGTGCCATCAGATATTTAACGTCTTTACCGGCTCATGCAGGACAATACCATAATTTTTGCTCAAATCAGAACACAGGGGGAGGTTCACCATATGCTGAAGATACTGGGAAGCATCTGTTTTCTTACCACATTATCCAGGATATTCCCCCATCATAAAGAGCCCTGTCAATTTCATGGCATGGGCCCTTTGCTTAAGTTTTAGCTTTACGGTTTTTATGAAGCAAACTGACCGGTGACTGACAGTGCGCCGGTAAACGATAAAGAAAAATGACAAAACAAAGGAAAAATAACCTGTAGTCAAAAGCGCATGAAGTCCCACCGGAATAAGAGCAAAACAAAAAAAGCACGATAATCTGATATTTCAGATTTCATCGTGCTTTTGATATTGGTGCCGGAGGTGGGACTTGAACCCACACGATATTGCTATCGGCAGATTTTGAGACAACGCATTAATCCCGAAACTGTCGATATTATTCGTGTTTTACTTGTTTTTTGTTGTCATAACTTCTCATATGTTTTTATTGACTGTTGTTTTTGTGTAGTGCTTATTTTTGACGGATTTTTAACAAAACAGGGCGGTTTCCCACCCATTTCTTGCAGATACCGAATCACCTCCGAGCGATAGCTGTACCCACGGTAATAGTGAACAGCCCTGCATATATTCCGCGTTGTCTACGTGCGACTGTTAGCTTGTGCTCCACATTCTTTATTTCTTCCTTCAACTCTTCTAATAATAACCTCGATTCTTGCAGTTCTTTTTTCACTTCTGTTAATGATATCGTCGCATTCATCAAGGATTTCTCTGTTCTTTCGAGTTTTGTCTGCAATACGTCCAGCTGCTTCAGCTGCTCCTCGGAGTTCAGATTCAGCATTGTAAATTTCTGCCTGAGTTGCGTTAAGTCCAGTTTCTGCCCGGCCCATTCGGTCTTCAATTCGCTCCAATCCGTCATTGATATCGTGATAGTCTGTTTTGGCTCTGCTTGATTCATAGAACCACCATCCGCAGATACTTGCACACAGCAAGATGATAACCCCAACGATAAGCAGATAGCGGTGATTACTCGTTTTAAAATCTTCCCACACATTTAGCCCTCCTGATTCTTGTAAAACTCTGCTTTTCCTCTGATTAAATCTCCACCCGGCACTAACACGCCGCCATTGCTGTAATCCGGTAAGTACAGCAGATCCCAACGCATATCAGGCTCTCCGCTACTGACACCGTATCCGTCAATTTCCGCAATTTCTGCATGAGTATATACATCGTCCGCAGTAAGCCCCAATGTCAATTCAGCTTTCGCAGTCAGCATCGCCATCGCTTCGATCTGCGCTGCCGTCGGCGGTTCACTGCCTAAATCTATGCCGTCGGGATGATCATAGTAGCATATCGCGTCTTTACAACACGCCACAGCTATACCGATTGACCGGCTGTTCCTGTGCCATGTGTGTGCCAGTCTTTCAGTAAAATCTTCGTGCATGATGTGATAACCGCCTGCACGGTCAATCGTTATAGTATAATCTGGCAGGTTTACAACATCACCACTGCAGCCTGTCCAATGTTCGTAAATTCGGTCAATGCCTCTCGCAGCATTCTGCAACAACGGTTCAATTTCTTTTAATGTCATCTTTTTTTAACTCCTTTTCTATAACATCCGGTCTGCCGTTGCGGTTTTTATCCACCATATACTTGGCGATAAATGCAATCGCTCCAACAACCGGAACGGCCGTATAATCTTCAAAGAATTTAATCAATGTCATCGTATTTGCTGACCCTTTGCAGAATTCAATAACCCACGCGGTCAGCACGACACAAAACAGAATTAAAAAGCCTATGGCATAACCATAGACTACTTTCATAGACGGCTTGGCGTTTCCTTTCGGAACGTGGACATTTATGTATCCGACCGCTCTTTTCCATAAATCTCTTATTTTCTCGAACAATCACATCACCTTTCCTATCAATGCAATTACTACAGAAATAATAGTCGAAATCAGACCAGCAACCTTGTATATATTGTCTATTCTGTGATGCGCGGATTTCGCGCTTTGTTCTGCCCTTTCGTGCGCTACCTGAAGTCTCTGTATTTCAGGTAGCATTTCGACAAGCATGTCAAGTTTCGTTTCAATCCGGACAATTCTCTCCAGTGCTTCTGGACTTATATCTACCATACTCATTATTTATTATCCTCCGTCTTATTTTCAGGCTTTTCTTTCTCTTCCAGTGGCTTGCTCCGGATGCATTTTTTATTAGTGCAAAACCCTGTTTCTTTGTTCATTTTCCTGTGGCATAAAAAACAGCGTTCCATTATATTTGGCTCCTTTTCTTCGCATATTCACTAATCAATTCTTCTCGTTCTGTTTTCAGGTCGGCATATAGTTCTTCATCTTCTATAGCTTTTGCTTTTGCCATTTCTTCTTCGATGCTGCTTATCTTTTTTCCATATTCAGCATCTAAAGCGGAAAGTGCCTGCCGTCCTTTTTCTTCTTTAGATAGCGGTGGACGTTCCCGCAAGGTGCCATCTATATAGATGAAGTCATTTGTTATCGCATGTTTGTACTCTTCTTCTGTTTGTTCTACACAGAAAGCAGTAGGATAATCCTTTACAGCTTTTTTTAGTAATTCTTCTATTGTTTCACCGTGAATACCGACAGCAAAAGTTGTTATACGTAATCCAGTTTCCTTCGAATAGATAGATATGTAGTTTTTATCTTCCATCTTTCAAACCTCCTTTACTTGCCAATAGCAATATACTGAAAGCCCGTTTCACCGGCATAGCCAAAATCCGGATGGCGACGCCATATTTTAAATTTAGTATTTGAGGTATGATAAAAAGCCAATGTATACGCCGCACTCCCAACATCATTACCAACAAGAATAAAGCATGAATTAGGAAACGCTATTGGATAAGAAGCTTCAAACGGAGTATCTGGACTTGTTACAGTAGATGGAATCGTTCCATGTCCCCATTGTACAATCAAGCCGTTAGCCCATTTAATATAACCACTTGCGGGATTTAGCAAACTTGCCACAATTCTGGCATTTTTAATTGTTTTATCCAAATCTAAAGGAATGTTTATATTTTGAGTTCCGTCAAAAGTTTTTTCAGATCCAGTTATAAAATCACCGACTATTTTAATAGCTTTTGCTGTATCCAGTTTTTTTGCGGCAGCGGTCGTAGCATTTACTACCCATGCTGTGGTCGGGATTTTTTTACTATTGTCGTCTTGCGGGATTTGTAAATTAGTTCCGGCTCCACCAGCATATTCCGCCCAGTAATTTCCATTGTCATCTTGAACTACCCGCAGGTCAGACCATCCCTTGTTCACAACTCGATGACGTAACTGTACATTTTGGTTGTTTTTTTGACGAATGATGTTAATTTGCCCTATCAATTTATCATTTTTATCGCGCGCCATAACGATAGCTTCTTCATTTTCTCCGCTTCCGATCGCGGTTGAGTCTATACTTGTTGCATTTTTTACATATTTAGACTCATTGATTAAGTCTCCGGTCAAAGTACCCCCGGTAAGCGGTAAATAAGTAGTGTTTATCTTATTACCCGCTGCATCGTTAACGGCTTTTTCAGATTCTAAAACTTTAGTAATTACTATGTCTTTCCCTTCAGAACCGTCAACCCATACAGGTTCAGCATATACTTTTCCTGCAATACCTATTTTAAATTTACGTAATAATTTTGAGGCGCTGGCTGCATTACCAGCTATCCCATTTTTGTGCGCACCTGAATCTGTAGCATGCGTATTCACATCGTCTCTATCTTTTTTTATAGCTTCATCAATTTTATCCCAGTTTGCATTTCGTTTATTTACATCGTAAGTTTCGGTTTGCAAAGGCTTTTCAAGGTTTATCGTTTTTGTGTAATTAGGCATCTGCCAGTACCTCCGCTCTTAAATCATGATGAGTATACATCAATTCTTTCATTCTCCCATGTGTAAACCGCTTCAGATCTATATGTCGGTTATACATTAAATCTATTTCAATCGTCAGATTCGCGGGTAATATACATCGAAGCATATATTCCGCAGTCTGTCTCTGCCGTTTGACACCTAATGCAATTAGTATTTTGATGTAGTACTGACTGTGTTTTAGATTGATACTGTAATTTCCTTCTCCACAAATCTCATCCAGAAGAATCTCTAATTTTCTATGTGTATATGGCGTATTTGGCATAATTTTGGCAAGAATGGCCATTCGTCGGTCATCAAGAGTATCCGCATTTCGAGGTGACAGTTTCAACATTTTTTCCCAGCGTCCCGCTCCGTCTTCATCTAAATCAAATACAAAAGTATCTAAAGCCTTTTCAATAAGCAGCTTAATAACACGATTTAGCTCCGGTTCTACTACATTCGCAAATTCATTAAACTCTACTGCATTAGCAAGCACGTCGGGGAAATAATGTCGAATGTTAGTTTCTCTGCATTCAATACTATTTCGCAAGTCATCACTCATACGTCATCCCCCCTAGTTCGGTGAGTTCATCCGGGTCAAGCTGTATATTCCGTTTCGATCCGTTGACTGTTAAATTTTCTACATCAAGAACTCCTGTTACGTCTAAGATACAACTTTCGATTTTAGATATTCGTAGAATTAACCCTACATTTGTAAATGTATTTACGGAAACAGTTTGCGTGGTTTTCCAGTCGTGATTGAGCTCTTTCAGGTAATTTTTAATTGATTCTACGACTTGCTGTTTTACATCACTCAGTACAAATCCGGGTTTTACAGAAATTTTTGCTTTGACGTTGACTGCTTTCTTAGTAGTTCCCACTACCGTCACATAATGCCCTATCGGTGCCACGCCAACGCCCTGCTGATGATAAGGGATCGGATCCAATACTTCCTGTACTTGTCTTACAAACTCACCATTTGGCGGTTTAAATTCTGATGTACAAAATACGATTTTGACAGTACCTCCGCCGTTCCACACCGGATATACTTTGACACCACCCACGCCGGATATGGACAATACTTTTTCTTTATAGTCGGCAATATTTCCTCCGTACGCTTGCGTTTCAAAACTTTTTAAATACCGTTGACGAAACGCTTCCGTATCTTCGTCATCAACACCAGGAACAGCTAACATTTCAATCCTTGCAGACTTTAACGCAGGTAAGTAATTAATAGGCACAAGCGTTCCCGTTGCCTTATTTCCTGATATACCCACCGTCTCACAGCGCAGTAGATAACTACCAGCATTCATTTTTTTTGCTACTGCGTAATTGATCCCGTTACAAGAAAATCGATATCCAATTGGTATTTCCAACGCACTCGGAGTAAATATCCCACGTACGACTGCCCTTGTTGCTTTATACGGCACAAGTCCACGTTCTAAAGCCCGCTCAATTAGAAACTTGCGCTCTGCTGTATCACCAAACGTATTTTTCATAAACCAGTCCAGCGCGGCATACATCAGTTCAAGCTCGATTGATACCGGAGCCGTTGCATCATGTATAATACTGCCTTCTCGTTTATCCACTGCGGGACTAACAGCATCCAGTATTCTTTTTTCTATGACTTGGCTTGTCTGATTCTCATACATTCTTTATCTTCACGCTCCTTTCAATCTCGATATCCCCAAAAATAGAATGAACTACAAAATAACATTTGACATTTCCCTGTTTGTCATATTGCAAATCAAAGCCGTCTACTTTGTTGATACGGTCATCTACCAGCAGTGCTTCTTCTATCCGGCGCGAGATTTCAGGGATAACGTAAGGCATAGGTTTGCCAAACAGATCGGCAAGTTCCACGCCGTAATTCGAGGTATAAATGATGTGTTTATACCGTTCTGTATTTAAGATCTTATAGACGGCTTGCCGCACAGCTTCCAAGTCATCTGTTATTGCCCCCGACACCGTTTCCTCTTCAATATTCATTCGATAAGTTTTAGACGGCATGCGTGTCTGGCTGCCAGCAATGGACACGTTGTTAAATTCTTCCGGTAGTAGTTTCATTTAATCACCCCCACTGTCCGTGGACATCAGAATGGTTGTACACGCGATTAGCAACAAAAAACAGCTGCCCGCCGGACTGCTGTATCATGACGACTTTCTCTCCGATTTTTAATCCGTTATAGATAATGATCTTCTTCCTCCCTTTATAACCGTGGTCATGGCTGGCATACTCTGCGTATCCTCCGCCGCCTGCCCGTTTTTCAGTAATGTGGTTTACTTCAATATCTACTTCAAAATCACGAACGTTATCGGAAAGTATCAAAAAATCTTCATCCAGTTCATTCTCTCCTACGCGAATCACAAGCGGTGTTTCCGAAATAACTTCTCCGAGAACAAAATCAGACAAATTCATTCCGCCAACCGTCTGCGCCACGAGGGACCGCATAACATTCGGCAGATCATCATTGATCATTGATTACGCCACCTTTCAAAGTTAAATCCATCATGTGCGCCTGGTTAGAAAATGTATGAACCACCTTTGTGACCAGTACTTTCTGCGCCAATTCCACATCACCCAAATTAAGCTTTACATAAATCATGGAGCCCGCACGCACCCGGATATCTCCGGCCGCCCCTTTTATGTCTAATTTACGGCGAACTACATTATAAAACTTAAGCATTTGGTTCGCCCGCTCCTGCGGATTTTGGATATTCTTCTGTAGCTTTTCATAATACTGCAGAACGCCCCACTGGTCTTTTTCTTTTGATTTTGCAAACTCGTCCGGAGTCATGGGCGCGTAAAATTCTTTTCGCTTCCCTTCTCCCTCTGCCTGCTTGTCTTCTACTACCAACTTGACCAAGTTATACGTGTCCTTGTCTATGCTGCTTTCATAATCAAAATCTTCTGCGGTTTCATTATCTATGAGAACGGGAACCACCATGTCAATCGGCTTGGAGAGCATGAGTTTTTGGAAATCATCGTAAAGCACATAAACTTCTTTTGTATTGACTAAGGTAATGTCCAGCGCGCCCTGGATAATATCAAAAAGAGTGGCATTATCCTCTACTCTCTTATCAATCACGAATTTAGTGTCTGCCAATGTTCCAACTTTTAACTGAAAATATTCGGCCAGCCTCTGTATAACCTGCGTAGCAGTCATGTTCTTATATTGCCAGCTCTCTTTGTTCTTCAGATACCGGAGTTGATCATAAGCAGTGACATCGATACTGTGGTCTTTGTTTCGTTTTTTCACGAAAATAAACCCAAAGAAAACAGCTTTATCTCCAACCTTGACCTGCACCGTATCCCCCTCAACAAATTTAAGAGTTTCATCTTTATATACGGTAAACGTAAACTTCCCCGGCGCTCCGCTAATAGACCATTCAATTTTAGCCCCATCCAACACGGCAGGCGCGTAATATTTGTTTTCCGTCTTGTTATGGATAATAACTTCAAACAAGTTTAAGCACCTGCCCTTTTATATTCTTTTCCAGCGGGTTAGTTACCCCGCTGGCGTTAGCCACGGCGCGCCAATCAAGATTGCCGCCAATAACGCCTTTACAGGCTTCCAGTACAGATAACTGATTTGTTATTTTTATCGCCGCAGGAACCTGCGTTGTTGGAGTGTATCGCGGTTCTTTTACCCGCAATGTTTCCGTACCATCTTCATTCTTCGTCACTTCTACCTCTTTGGTTCCAAAGAATTTATACTGCTTGAGTACAATACTGATATTTAAATCGTTTCCATTCCGGGCATCCTCACCTATTGTATAATTCTCAATAGTGCAAAGCATGTTAGTATTCCACAACTGAGAATAATCAAAACCCATGCGGGTAACGATAAATCGGATAGGATTTCGTGTCTCTTTTGAGGCCTTGAGCGAATCAAGAAACGGTGCCGCTTTCTTAAAAGAAAATGCGTTTCCTAAAGAACCTCCGATACGGGATGAAATTGCCCCTACAGCATAATTGATTAATCCTGTCTGTAAAGATGAATCATAATTCGCAAAAGGATATTTGCTGTTAGGCAGCAAGAAGTCAAATGATATTTCTGTTAATCCGAGCGTCTTGATTAAATTGACTTCACCTTCATTAATCAGATTGATCGTTTTGTTTTTCCCATTGATTTTTGTATTCATTCTGGGCGGCGGAACGGGGAGCATCGTATTCCCTAAAAAGAAATAGTAACTCATCGTTGTACCGCCTCCGCTCCGTTTTCTACAGATTCTATCAATACATCATTCAGCCGCCGCAAGACACCATCAAAATCATTGCCGCCGGTATCTCCTGCAGTGACCCCGCCTACGTCGATATGAATAGTAGCCGTCGTATATTTATTGATTGCTTCCCTCTCAGCCGCTTCTCGAAGAAATGCGAGGTCATCTGCCGTACTATCCAGGGCATCAGCTGCCCGTTTAGCATCCTTCGCCCCTTTGCCGGTATTATCTGCAGTATTCGCCGTGTTATCAACGATATCCTTGGCATTATAACCGGGTGCCTCTATTTCAGGCAACCGGAAAGCATCACTGATACTGTCACCGATTCCTGCGCCGACATTATATCCCCACGCCATTTCATTGGCAGGATCCAGCGTTTTCATCTTATAACCGGAAAAATCATAACCGCCGGAGATTTCTTTTCTCTCAAGATGGAGAGATTCTGCAGAAAAATCAGTGCTGATTCCAAGCTTATTCATCCCTGGGATTTGAGCAATCATATCAACAATAGCGGCTACCGCCTGTCCTACCAGATCAACGACACCATTCCAGATATCCGCAAATAGATTATAGGTGGCATTCAGAGGATCTACGAAAACGTTCCCGATGAATTCTGCAAGAGAGACAAACATATTCACAGTAAATGCGATCATGTTCCATATAGAAGAGAACAACAGCATGAAAGCCCCAAAGACAATACCCGTTGCAGATATGCTTGTTCCTGCGAAATAATTAACCGCCGCCACTGCCACATACAGCACGGCGATAACAGCAATAATAGCGCCGACTATCCATGTCAGTGGACACGCATACAGCGCCGCATTCAGACCCTCTTGTGCCACGGTCAATGCGATTAGTGCCGCCGTCTCCAGCCAGTCTGCCGCTGTTTTAGCGGCCATTGATATCGCTGCCAGCGCCATCTGTCCGGCAGAAACAAGCGCCATCGTTCCGACAAATGTCAGATACCCGCCCAGCGCGATAAGTGCCATCTGCATAAGCAGGCTATGATTTTGCACAAATGACGCTACGGTGGAAATTCCCGCCGTGAACATATTGACAAATTTCTCCACGCCGCCGATAACCGCGTAAAGCACAGGCATGATGGACTTGATTCCGTTTTTCAGCATGCTGAACATGGATCGGACGCCTTCGCTGTTTGCCAGCCGGTTAATACGGTCTGCAATCGGCGCAAAAGATTTCAATACTACATTTTTAAAATCTGTAAAGTGGTCACTCCAGCGTTTCGGCATACTCTCAAATTTGTCATTGATTTCGTCCATATTTTCAAATATAGCCCGCTTGATGATATCTGCGGTGATTTCCCCCTGTGCAGACAGCTGTTTCAACTCGCCGCGGGAAACCTTCATTGTTTTCGCAATCATATCCTGCAGAATTGGTGCGTTTTCAGTAATAGACCTGAATTCATCGCCCTGCAGGCGGCCGCTGGCTAATGCCTGCTGCAGCTGCAGCATGGCGAACTGCTGATTCTCTTTAGATGCACCGCCGATAACAAACAGCTTTTGCATACCTTCCATAAACTGCACTGTCTTTCGCGGATCGGGGAAAGCATCTCGAGCATTGACCGAAAGACTGGCCACGGCTTTTGCCATATCCATGTACCCGCCCCGTGCCCGTTGCGCGGATTCGTAAATCATATCATTTAGTGCGACCACGTTGGACTGTGAACCGGCTACCAGCGCCAACCTGGCATTCAAGCTTGTGTATTCATCCGCCAGTGCTACAGCTCCTGAAATAGAACCTGTAATACTGTCCAGCCCGCGCATGATGACATTCCCGACAATGTTGCCGGCAAGGATGCTCTTAAACAGTCCCGCTTTTTCGGCAGCATAACCGAAAGAATCTCCCGCGCGCCGGGCGCTTCCGCTGGCGAGGTTTAATTTATTTGATACGGCGTGAGCGGCACGGCTCATTTTTTCCAGCATCGGACTGACACCGTCCCGCAGACTGATATAGTTCTGCAGTGTTGCCATCTGTTGCCCCCTTTCTATTTGTGTTTTAATTTGGCTGTTTGCTTCTTTTCAGATTTAATATACTCATCAACAAAAGCATAAATCATGGCCAATTCGTGTTCAGGCAAAGTAAAGATCTCGTGCGGCAGCCTATGTAGCTTAATAAGCGCAAAATAGGCTACATGCGCATCCAGATCCTTTGCCTTTAAGAGTTTTTTACCGTCTTGATCTTATCGCCCATGCCTGCCTCAAAGTCAGATGCTTGAGATACGGCAGAATACAAATCCGCCAATTCGCCCGGTGTCAGCATCGCTTTAAGTAATTCTTCCGCTCCAATTGCGTCCCAGTTCCCCTGCAGTTCTGCGTCGTTCAGATTGGGGAATACGACAGATTTCAGTGTCATTTCAATCATGAATTTATCCTGATCAAATTCCATCTTCCAGTCCTTAGTTCCTTTGACTGGAATTCGTTTCGTGCAAGCATCACGCAGACTGTCCATTTCTTCATTAGTCAGTACGCGGATTTCCCACGGTACGGGTTTTCCATCTTCACCGACCATTCGCTTTGATGCGGCATATTGTACCGGTACTTTTTTTATAACGTTTTCCTTAAAAAATGCTTTTAATGTTTTTTCAGCCATTTGGTTTTCCTTTCACAAAAGAATAGGCGGGGATGTCCCCGCCGCCATTACGCTTTCATTCCATCAAGTTCTTTGAATTTTTCAGGCACCTTAATTCCCTCAAAAGTGAATGAAATCTCATCTTCAAGCCACTTGCCCTCTGCATCAAATCCAGCAACCGTGCCTTTATCAATATTACAACCAGTCAGAATCACAGTATGTTTTCCTGCTTCGCTGGTCGGATCATTATTGACGACCTGCAGATCAAAGTAAGTATCCACTCCCTGATTAACATATTTCAGCATCATATTTTCAAAGAGCGAAGTATTCTTGTAAATTGTCAGCGTACCGCTTCCCTTAGCGGACACGGACTTATTCCCTTTCATCAGGCGTCCCAGAATAGCAACTTCTTCCTTCTCTTTTTCGATTGTTGCCTCAAGGCTTTTTGCCTGGAACAGCAAGTATCTATTTCCATCTACCGTCACATAGGCGCTGGCTAATTTTGCCGAAATAACATCCTTAGCCAGCATCGTACGGATTGCACTGATTTCATCTGCCATGAGCTATCTCCTTTCTTACGCTACCACCACGGTACAATATAATTTTTCCATACACGCCGTCGGCTGGATTTCAAATGTCCACAGAACGGCGGTTTTCTCTTCGCCCTGCGTGGGTACAGGCAAGTCATCATCCACAAAGTTCTGAATCGCCCTGACACGCTGGTATTCTTCAAACAGCGCTATACCGTCTTTCCACAAAGAAATTCGCCCATCAGCATCATTCTGCACCTTACCGAGATAAATCCGATTAAACAGTCGGGCAATGTCAATTGCCGCATTATCCAGCACACGGATTACCTGATTCAGCGTAAAATCTTTATTCATTGCTTTGGTTACTTCCGTGAAGGTATTAATATCCGTCAAAACACGGGTATCGCCTAATACATTGCCGGATACCGAATCGGAAACATTATGGAACATGAACATGCCATCGCCGACTGCCTGTTCAAGCTCATATTGCTTGAAGTTGGTATTGACCGTATATTCTCCGTCATAGATCGCGTTCGTGCAGCTTGCATTGATTGCGCATGCAGCTTCTTTCCCAGTGAGCCAGTATACTAAGGATCCTTTTTCAGCGCCCGTATCTGTCACATCATTCTTAATGGAAATAACGCCGGGATAATTAACCTTGGTCTTACCGTAAATAACAAGCTGGAATTTTGAGCCCGTGTTTTCACGGCAGCGCTTCGTGAAATTAATCAGCAATGACTGCACTGTCTCGTCAGAACCTGCATATCCCAAAATATTAAAATAGTATGGTTCAATATGTTCGATAAAAGACTGATACTCGGAAACAGTAACCGCTGTTCCGTTCGCACCCCCTGTCAGCGATTCCGCTGCTTTTGCAGTAAGTGTAGCAGTTTTACTAAATACGACAAAATCATTGTCCTGCAGATCTGCGCCCTTGCTGACGTTTGACTGTTTATCTACCGTTTTCAGCATCCCGTCTGTCGTGAGATAAGTGTACACGATGAACTTTCCGCTGTTATCCGGGTCGCTCTGTACCGCAATAGATAAATTGTTTCCTCTGGTTCCCGCATATTTTGCTGTTGCCAGTGTATTCTTTGCTTTCTCCCCACCGCTGTTCAGGCGGTAAAAATACCCTGTCTTCAAGTTAATAAACAAATCGCGCAAAGGCTTCATCTTATCATGGCCATAATCATAGCCGAAAATCTTCTGACAGTTTTTCTGGAAATCTTCCGCTTCCACGCGGAAGACGGCTCCACTTACACCCCAATCCAGATCAAGCGCCATTGCCGCATAGCCGCGATCGGCAATATCCGTCATCGGACGGTCTTTTGAAATGAAATTGATATATGTACCGGGCAATTTCTTATTCTGAAAAAGCCAGGTACCGCCACCTAATGCCATAGTTACCTCCTTTAGTTAATATCCTGTTTGACAGGCTGATTTAACGCATCTTTCAGCAATTTATCAATCTGGGAATGCGTATACTGCTCTCCCTCGTTAAGTAAATGTGTCAAAATGTCCGCATAGCGTTTATACTTAGCTGATTTAACAATCGTTACGCCGTTGAAACGCTCCTCGGACTCTGTCTGTTCTTCTTTTTTAACTGCCATTTTTTATGGCTCCTTCCGCTTTTAAACTCTGCATTTTTTCTGCTTTTTCCCGCTCTTTTAAAATAAACAAATTATAAGAAACAAAGAAGTGGAGTGCGCCGTCAGTCGTGCGGTAATGCATGTCCGTTCCTCGAATGACAGAGCCATCGGAAAGAGTAATATACTCCATCTCTACAAAGAACGCTTCCGCCATCTTGTGGATTTCTTCCCGGACATCTGAAACTTCATCGGCCGCATTCGGCATGAACCAGATATCAAATCTATGCTCCTGCCAGTAACGGTTACCAACAGACAGTTCCTGTGACTGATCCAGCTGCTTCAGATAAAAGCACGGAAACACGACATGATTCTTCTTTACGTCTACATACACAGGATATTTAGTCAGCTTATGCAGTTTTGATGAGATGCCTTTGATTACCTCATTAATTATTGTCATGTGCTGTACCTCAATAACACCCGGTTTATATTTCGGCGCAAAATATTTTTAGACTGCCGTTCCGTTTCTTTCTCTGCTTTTTCTGCCATGTTCAACCCGTCTACCCAATTGTCCACTAGCCGTTTACCAAGAATAGGAACATACCTTCCCGGCTGTTGCCGGTGTCCATCATTAACATAAGAAGCATAAGATGCCGTATTGAATACTTTAACTTTATATTCCCTGCCATTCTGCTCAACCGCTCCGGCATTCCACGAACGTTTCATATGTTCGGAATTAGTTGTGATTGTCACGCCGTTTCTTTCAACGGTTTGAACCCCTCTCGTCGGGGTATTCCTTTTCGCCTCAGCAAGATACACGGCTGCCATCTCTTTCATACTTTGCCGCTTGGCTTCTTCCATTGCGGAACTATTCAATTCAGCAATTCGTTTCTGCAGGTCCTCAAAGCCTCTGAAATCTACAGTTACATCAGCCATCGTGCACCTCCCGGTGTTCCAGGCTGATTTCCTGATGATTATCATAGACAGCAGATACACCTGCAGATTTAAAATGCAGAGGCCGCCCTTGCCGTACCACGTCAATATCAGCACCTGCAGGCACATCAATTTCAGGAGATAAGAACAGAGCGACGGATTGTGTCATAACAGGAATGCCATCACCACCGGTCGCGGGTAAATTCTTGTAAGAAATACGGCAAGGGTACTCCGCAGATGTCACCCTTACCGTTTTTACAATTCCCGTATCTGGGTCTACCGTATCCTTTTCTGTAATAATTCTGCAGGTGTCTGTATACAAGCTTTCAACGGCTTTTCTTGATCTTACCAACGCAGCCTTCGGAAGCATCCCAAATCACGCTCCTTTGTCCACAACGCAATCAGTGCATCCAGCCTCTGTTCTGCCGAAGTTCCACCGAGCTCTACCGTCGTATCACCCTCTTTTATGGATTTTACGACGTCAAGCTCATCAGCACTTAAAATGGCCGCCTTGCTCATCTGCACGAACCTGCCTGCTGCCATTTCATCTACAATATGCTGCAGCTCATCTGGGATTTCTTTCAAGTTGCAGCTATTCAAAACGTGCTGTACTTCCCCTTGATAAATGTATTCCAGCAATGCCATATCAGAATCTTTGACATCATACCCTGTCGCACCCTTAATGAGTATTTTTACGTCGGCAATCATAAGAATTACTCCTTGAGAAGAGAAATGATATCAGCTTTTGTATCCGCACCGGAAATATCAATCCCGTTAGCTTCCGCATAATCAATGAGCTGCTGCTTGGTCATCTTATCCAGTGCAACAGCATCATTATCATCGCCATAGTCCTCATCAAGAACGAATCCCTCTTTGAGTAGTTTCTCTTTCTGGAAATCACTTTCTGTATACTGCACCTCATTCAATCTGGTTAATCTTTCCATGATTTACCTCCTTACGCCCCGGTATTAACCCATACACCAGCCAGCTTGTTTGTCGGAATCCAGAGATCATGGAATTTGCGATAATCCAACTTCCACGCATCGGCCTTCTGATTCACGTTCGGTTCGAAGATGCGGATCTTGTCCGTCTTGGAAACCGCAATCGGTGCACGGCGGGCAATGATAATCCAGTTAATTCCTTTTGCAGCAGTATCCGGCTTAAATCCGCCTTTTTCCTGCCCAGCCGTTTTGCCGTCGTTGAATACATACGCCGTCTTCATGCGGGCAGAAGGAACGGACAAAATCGGAATCTCATTGTAGGTTTTTACCTTAGTGGTAATTTCACCGGCTTTAAAGTCCGCCGTATCCAAGTACTTAGTAATGTCTTTTGCGTTATTCAGGATAGTACGGATCGGAGTAGCCATGATGATAACAAGAGGTTCCCCTTCTCCAATAATGTCCTGCACTTTTGCGATTTCATCATCCAGCTTTTCCAGAACGTTCGTTTTATCCGGCGTGAAAGTTGCCGTTTCATGAGATGCGCCCTTTGCCAAAGCCGCGATCTTAGAGTAGCGGAACGCATCCACTTCCGGGATAACCTGTGTACGCTGGAACTCACCCATAACATTTCCGGCGGATGCCACAAAGTTGGATTCGTCTACGTCCATAGAGTCAAGCTGGAACGTACGGCCACGATCCTGTGTCAATTTGTAGTCTGCGTATTTCAGAGTTACAGCACCCTGATTGAACCCGTTGTCACGGTCGTACTTAGCAAGCCCGCCAATGGAGATTTCCGGCATTTTCACCGTATCCCCGCCGTTGTATTTTACATTCTGTGCATTAGCTTCCATCCATCCGGAAGTCGCACCTACCAACATTTGCTTATCCAGACTCTGTTGGAAATTCTTTGCATATTCAAGTGTATTAATTGCCATTGTCTAATTCTCCTTTTTATCAAATACCTAATGCCTGTTCAAATTGCTGCTGTACAGTCAGTTTTGCCGCATCGCCGCCGTCGGAACCTGATCCGGGATGGATGCCATCCACTTCTTTTTTCTGTTTATCCACGGCATCAAACAGATACATATCTGATTTCTGCAGCTCTTTAATTTTGTCGGAAAGTCCAACGACTTCCCCTTTCTCGTCCAGCTTTGCGTCTTTCAAGTCCAGCAGAGCGCGGGCAGCCTTAATGTTCTTTGCCTTTGCCGCAGTCAGAGAACGCTCTACTGCCGCATCCAGTTTCATCTGCGCAAGCTGCGTAGCATGTTCTGTTTCCATAGTCTTGGCAGCCGCCTGCATAGCCTCAATCTGTTTCTTGAGCTCCGCATTACTGTCATTGTTCTTTTTTAAACCCTCAATCTGTTTTGATAATTCCCCTTTCTCTTTTTCGGCATTCTTCAGGGCTTCATTCTTTTCGTTGAACTGTGACTTGGCCACATAATTTTTACCGTAATCCTCCGAAATTTTCGTAACCTGTTCATCAGTCAGCCCCAACGCCTTTAACTCTTCTTTTGTCATAATGATCTCCTTTCGACTTTTTATCGTGGTTTATCCCCCACACCGAAAATACCTGTTCTTTTTCGCCTGCAGTACGGAAAAGGCAATATAAAAGCACCCGTTAAGAGTGCTTTTGAACACATATGTTATTTTCTATTTTCTACCAATCCGGATGAGTAGTGATTTTAGTAATGATATCTTCGGCAATATTTCTGTTATCTTCATTTAGCCCCTGTATATTATCAGCAATAGCATCCACTAAATCCGCGGCTTTCTCATCTTCCATCTCATCAGAAAAACTGAAGTGCATTTTCTTTAAGAACATTTTTTCTTTTTCAGTAAACTCATACCGTAGAATCATTTTATTTCCCTTTCTTATATTTTTTCAGTCGAGATTTACCTGTCGGCCACGATGTAATAATAACCCCCGTGTCAGGATTTATATTCACAGTTGTAGCTTCACCGATAAATCTCTGCGAGTTTCCGTTTTCTTTTACTACGACCTCTCCAACATGCAGCGGATTTATCAATGCGTCTCTAATGCCATCTAAATCAAGATTGCGGATATCTGCCCTTTCCTGCTGGTGCTTAGACAGCTTAGCAATAGTAATCCCGTTACTAGTTTTTAACCCGGTCAATGCCCCGGTATCGGTATTCTTTACGTATTTATTATACCATTCCTCATAATTCAAATCACCTTCAACAAATACCGTCTTCCCGGTTGATAGGTCACGTGCCGCCCTCGTATCCTCCTGATTATCAGTAATTTCTTCAATGTATGGGATTGTAGTCGAGCGGCAGTAGCAATGAAACGGCGGCATAGTAATTCCCGGCTTGGCGTCTTTCCTGTCAAATACCTTTTTATCCAGATGTCGGCAAATGTCTGATGTTTTCAAATCCAGTACAGCCAGTATCTGATATTGTTCCACATCCAATGCATCATACGTATCCAGCATTGCTTTTTCCTGCACATAGGCTGTTTCCGTTTCCACTAACCTACGGGCATTACTGAATGATACATTAAATCGTTTCTGTATCCGATTAATTAACGGTGCCACGCCTTCACCAATCATAAAAGACCGTGTCATTTCTGTCTGCAGGGTATTCATAAGTTGTGTTTTATTATCCCATATCCTGCCGGAAAAATCCTTTCCGTCGCTTGCCCACGGCTTGGATACGGCGGTTTCTATATCCTGCTTTGCTACCCCCTTAAATGTGGAAAATTCCCCCTTCAGCTTTTGCGCCTCATACGCCGTTTTGTAAACGCTGTCCTCATACACATTAGCCAAGAGACGATTCATGCTTAGATTTTGCGATTTTGCCAATTCTTCTACATACCGCGATGTCTTAATATATAATTCCTGGCTCCTGTCCAACCGTGCGCGAATAGAAGCTTTATCCAGCATTTTGATATACTTTTGCGGAAGGTCTTTTTTCTTGGCCAGTTTGATATATTCTTTTAGTGTCAGCTGAAATGCTTTTAACTCCCGTGCATCAAGCTCTTTTCTCGCATCTGCCAGAGTTATTTCGTTTTCTTCCGCGTACCGATAATACCAGTCCAGCACTTCTTTACGCAATGCCGTCAACGCTTTCACGTATTCCCTGCGCATAGCAGCCGTGACGGTTTCTGCTTTCCCCATCTGTTGCCGTTTCAGCCTTTCAAAACGCTTTTCCCAGTAGTTCATTCTTCAGCACCGTTAGGCGCGGAACCGTCTGCCGCATAATCAGGCATAAGAGCCTCAGTATTTTCCTTTTCAAGCCTCGCCAGTTCTTCCGCCGTATCTTTCGTCCACGGATGGTTTGCCACAATGGTTTCCCTACTGATAATCCCGACAGAGTTTTTGCAGTTCTGAATCACTTCCGATTCATTAACGGGCGTATCCCTGTTAAAAATGAATTCTACTTTATTTTTATCAGGATTTGTGCCGCTAATGCGCAAGAATGTATTCACAAACCACATCAGCTGTTCCAGACTTGCCTGAAATTCCATCTCCATATTATTAGCATCTAAGTCTATATCGCTGTAGATAGATCGGATATTCATCTGGTTAGGATTATTTGACATACGGTCATCTTTGGCATCAAAACCATGGCCGTTTTCAATAATCGCTTTTTTCAGCAGCTTGATAATCAGATCATAGTTGTCCGCATTGACTTCAATGCTAAGCGTCCGCACATCGCCTTTTCTGTCTTCCGTTCCTACTTTGATTACACCGTAAGCAATTAAGTTCCGGCGGAACTCTGACAAATCCTCACCTTCATATCCCTCCAGAATTAGAATGGTGCTGCGAATGTCTTCCGCCATGTTATCACTGTAATTACTTAACAGCGCATTCAGGGCGTCCTGTAAACACTTCACCCGGTTTATCAACGGAATTTCCCGATTATTGTACTTGAACGCAATCAGCGGCACTCTGTCCCAATTAAATGGCTCCCCGTTTACCGTGAGGTAGTCGGCGTCTGTCTGCTCTACATCGGGAATAAGCTTTTTGCTGTCCGTGTAAATGTATCGACGTATACCTCCAGTCGTATAGTGCTCTACTTTCCATATGATTTTCGGCTGCGTGCCCTCATAAGTAAAGACAGAATAGATCCGCAAAAATGAGTCCAGTATTTCATGTTCCTCATCCACCCAAAATGGAAGAACCTGTTCCGGGGCGAACCTCTTGAACCGAAGCTCGCCATTTGATATATACGGATGCAGGTACCCCATCCCGCAGTTCAGTACGTCCGTTCCCAGATTCTTCAGGCGTCGGCGGAACGTTTGATTAAATATGGTATCTAACTGTTTACCATATCCTTCATCATCCGTCCGTACTTCCAGCGGCTTAGACAACAGATAGCTTACTTTTTGATCCACCAGTTCCGCATAGCGGTTATCCACAATCCGATTATTCGGTAAACCATTAACCGGCCGAGCATTGCCGTTCGCATCTACAGCCTGTCTTTGTTTATTTAAAATATCATGGTCTCCATCAAAGTACCGCTTGCCGATAATCATCTGATTTCGTTTCCCTGAATCAATCCATGCTTGAAGTTCCAGTTCCAGAAACTCTATTTCCGTGAGCCTGCTGCCGCTCCCACGGCGTATGATATTATTCCACAACGCATTTAAGCTAAAATCCATCGTCCACCGCCTATGTTAAAAATTGAATACCGCTGCCTCTTCGCCCGAATCGCTCCATGGCATACCTCATGGCATCGAGTAGATGATTAAAATCGTCAATCGGTTTATTCACCTGATTATCAAATTTATCCTTGTCCCATGTATAATTTCCTATCTCCGTGAGGAAATTAACACAACGCGGATGAATAACAATTTTATAATCCTGTATCAGCTGTATCCCGTTCAGTATACTGTCCCTGCCTTTTTTCGCAGCATGAATACGAGTTAGCCCCAATGCACGGAGCTGTGCGATTGACTTAGGTTCCGCGCTGTCTGCCGTAATATTTTCCTTGCTATATCCCATCTGGCTTATTTCTCGGTAAATCATCTCGTTGGTCAAGCCTTTTTTATACATTTCGTCAAATACATAAATCTCCCTTGCTTTCGTATCTACCAGCCCGCAGAAGAGAGCGGACGGGTCATTTGTATACCCAAAATCAAGACCAAAAGCAGATTGCACACTTTCTCTTCTCGCAATTTCTGCAGCATCAAATATCCTTTCTTCCCAGTTTTCATACACCAGTCCTTCAACGATACCCCAATCGCCAAGTCCTGCCACCTGATATCGCCTCGGATTGTTCAGCCGCATACGCTCAAACATACTGCGGTCAGAATCATCAAGAAATTCATTGCATTGATAGTTCGTTGTCTTTGCAAGAATATCATTATCCGCCTTATCAAAAAATCTCTTTTTGAGCCAGTGTTTTTCATTCCATGGATTAAAGGTCAGTGTGACTTGTTTGAACAGTCCTTTCGGCACCTCGCCTCGTATAGATTCGTCCAGCGTATCGAATGCCGCCTCTGATGTAATCTCATAGGCTTCTTCTACCCACAACCAACAAAGCACGCCAACGTCCACCGTAATAGACGTAACTTTTAGCGGATCATCCAGTCCCCGAAAGAATATCTTCTGTCCTGTCGGCTTATAAGTGATTTCAAGAGGACTTTCCCTGCAGATAAAATAATCGTCCACCCCTAAGCGGTGTATTGCCCATTTAAGCTGCGTATAACAGCTGTCTTTTAGTGTTCTGAAGGTTTTTCGTACTACCAGTAGGTTCGCTTCGTGATACTTCATCAGGTTATAAATAAACCATAATGCGGCAGTAACTGATTTCTTACTTGCGCGGCTGCCTTTAACTACTCGGTACCTGCCTTTGAAATTCCAGAAATCTCTGTATCCACCCCCAATAACATCCGGAAGATATATCCTATTGGCATTACTCATGGATTTCACGCTCTCCGGTGAGGATCACAGGTACCATTTCAATCTTCGTGTCAGAACTGAACAGGTCGTGGCGTTTACCCATTAATTCAAGTGCTTTTATCTGGTCTCTTGCAGAAATTTGTTTTTTTATTATCTTTGCTTCGCTGAACCCATCGCCGATACCTTCGGTAACGACTACTTCTTCTTTAAGTTCCCCTCTGCCTGCTTTAGACAACCGCCACAGTGCTTCCGCCGCAGACATCATTCCGTTTTCAAAGACTTTGTCCTGTAATTCTTTAATACGGCTTTTTATTTCAACATTCTTCAACAATCGCTGACCCATTGAATATGCCGTTTTCTCACTGTATCCCGCTCGTATAGCTGCCTGCGTTGCGTTTAAATCAATCAGGTACTCAACGCAGAATTTTTCTTGCCTCGGTGTCACGCCACCACCTCCTTTCCTGCAATAAAAAGGCACCCGTTATGAGTGCCACAAATTTACTGAACCTACATGTCAAGAATACGATACATAGGCTCTTAATTAGGGAGGAAGTAAGTAAAATGTCCTTACTTTCGCACATACACTATATCACAGGTTAATAGTGGCTTTTAATGGCGTATTTTCCAAATTGCGCAATCCCTGACCATGTAACCTGTAAACCCAGCGCAGGTCACGATCAATTGCCACAGCAATTTTCTCCCATTTTTGATTGAGTATGTATCTGCGGTACAATACCGTCCATCGGGTATGATTTTTTTCACAGCTAATCAGAGCTTCTGCTTTATCCTGCATATCCATTAACCGAATAAATTCCCGTGATTTTTCTTCTCTTTTCATTTCAAGTCTGCAGATCACCTCATCAAGCGATTTCACACTGTTTGATTGTATTTTGTCACCTAGCTGTGGAGATTTTAAAGAGATAACTTCACATTCAATTTCTTTCAGCCGTTCTTTGCAAGCTTCTACCCGTGCATGCTGCCGCCGGACATTATTCAGAAATTCTTTAACGGTCATCATATGTACCCCTGCCGGAAATCACGCATAGAGAACAAATCAGCAACCCTATACATGCACCAAAAATCATACCTAACACGAACATCATAATCTGAAGCCTCCCTCTTTAATTACTTACGCTTTTTTGAAAATCCCATGTATTTTTCATTACCCGGTAAATCTGCTGGGCACTAAACTGCCGAAACATATCATTCATTATTTCCTGAAATACACTCTTGGATGGCCATGTATCAGAAGATACACAAGGCTTAAACAAGTATGGCCATCCACTGCCTGTTAATCCATAAGATGAATTCTCCTGTAAATAAGTTCCACAACCGCGAACCAAGAACAAATAACTGCAGAGATTCATATTTACAGCTTTAGCTTCAGTAAATATAGACAACCATATATCAGAATCCGACTGCGGCCAGGGATCCACAAAAATTTCACCGGCCATTTTCTGAATACCGGGAATACAAGACCGCCTTGCATTCATCTCACAGATTTTTAATAATTTCCATCTCTCTGCATCGAAATCCATCGTTGCGTTACACCTCTCTGCTACCGAACATTTGAACTATTTTTATGGGTTACCCGTTAACGTGTGACCCAAGCCGTCTCTCGGAGCACCGATAAAATCAAGTGCCCCAACACGGTTAACAATAGGTTACACGTTAGCGCAAATAGGGTATGTGTTTTTTATAGCCCCCCCCTATACCCTCCTTATACCTTAGGGTAGGTAGGTATATTTCAACCAACTATATATATTTAACGTGTAACACGTGTAACCTAACATATCTATACCTCTTTTCTTTCGATAATCACTGGTAAAAATCGGGTAACACGTTTTTCGGATTTACGTGTAGCTTACGTGTAGCCCGTGTAACAGAAATTAATTAAGTATTGTAATGACACGGCATGCTTTTCCCTGGTATTTCACAACATTCAAATTTCTTACCCATCCATCGGCGCCTGTGGACGTTTCTATTTTCTTTTCCGTGGCAAATTCTTTAATCATCTTCTCGTAGCTGATACCTTCCTTGTCCATTGCCTCACGCAACGCGTTAGGGAATACGTGGGTCTTTCCGCCACGGATAAACCCATAAAGGGGTGAAACGGTTTTCTGCATACTGCTATAACTTTCGTTATCGAAATGGGCTGTATTGGCAGCCATCCAGTTTTGAACAAAATCCCACGCACGGTCTATATCGGAAATTTCATGGATCGTCGAAAGGGATTTAAATACTTCTCCACCCATATACTCCGCCTGTGATAAAGCTGTCTGGAAATCCATACGCCACAACCACATTCCTGCAAGCACGTCAGCCGTCGTAATAAGCGCCACGGCGTCCACATGAACAGGGCTGTAATCGGTATACCGCGTAGACAGATCTTGCCAGATACGGTTCCACACCTCACCGGCCACTAGCCGGTTTGCAAGCAGAGCTTTAATGTACAGAGAGCCCGCTAATCCATAACTGTCCATTTGATGAACCTGTTTAGCAAGTCCATCCGGAAGAACAGGATATGTATTGATTTCAAGGATTCGGTTCTTAACGCCGCGGACGGAATTTTCCCGGGTAAGCGGTTCTTCCCCGTTGGCCATGCCGATGGTTCGCCAGTAAGCGGTCTTCTGCAGGCCGGTCTTGCTGGCGCGTCCCTTGCCTTTACCGCCTTCCAGCATATAGACCACATATTCCAAATAATCCTGCTTGTCACGCCCCTGGCCTGCGACCTGCCGCTCATTAATGGCAACAGGAAAATCAGAGAGCAGGGATAAGCGGCGTTCCAGTCCGGCCTTGGTCGTGAGGAAACTGGTCATCATCCGGTCAGGATTCCCCCATACGCTCATGGCCATTTTCATGGCAGCCGTCTTCCCGCCGCCGGACGTACCCCAAAAATACAGAAGGAAATTCCGCTGGCGGAACAATCCCAGTAGAGGCGCCGCGAAGGATGCTGCCATAAGGAACCGGGCGAAGGTATACTTCCGGATTTCCCCGGCCAGCTGATACCAGCATGACAATTCTCCGGTCGCCTGCATGGCTTCCGTAATGTCTCCCTCGTCATCCATTTCAATCCGGTAATCCGTGTTAGACGGAAGGATAAATTCTTCACAATGCTTACGCCATCCCAGGCGGGAGACACTGTAACACAAAGGGATTCTGTCTTGGTTCATAGCTTCCATCTGCTGTAAGTATTTCACAAGGTACTTGGCCGTTTCCGATGAAATATTGAGGCCCCAGTCAGACAGCTTAACGATGCTTCGGCTTGAAAATACAGTCGACCGCGGCTGAACTGTCCGGCGCCATTGGTTATAATATTTGAAACATATTTCGACCTTTTCAGTATCCGTATCCATGTTATACAGCCGTGACGTCAGAACTACCGGAACGCCCGATGCCGGATTCCTGATCACATCCCCGTCCATCCGCTCGCGGTATTCACACACACCGGTAGCGTCCACAGAAAAACCTGCAGGTATCCGAAGGTCTATCGGACAATCAGGAATGAGTGATTTCGTCGTTTTAGGCGCCTTAGATGTTCCTTGAGATGTAGATATCCTTTCCGTAGATGAGGACTCAACGTGAAAGCTTTTCCGGCGTTCCTCGGCAATAATTTTGGATAAGTCATTAAGATTGATATGTCCTTTAAACCTTGCCTTGTGTTTTTGGAATTCCAAAGGCGCCTCTTTCTGAAGCAGAGCAAGCGCTCCAATAACTTCAGGGGTAAAAACCGTTTCAGGGTTTGGCGTCGTCACGGCCCGCAATGTGGCCATGGCACGGGGCACATTAGCCAGTGCCCACCCGGATGGACATTTGACAGGGCAGTTTTCACAGTGTTTGAATCCGAGTGTTTTCTGTATATACTCACATGTACGAGGGCTCATATTAGAAAGGACTTCCGCAATCTTGGCATCAGTCTTTTCCGCGTTGTATCGTCTATGATCAGCTTTGGATAGTTCATGACATGCCCCCGGTCCGTCAGAAGCTCTCGCCAGATTGGAAAGAGCCGCGACCCATTCGTCATAAGTGATGGTATCGGCATCCAGTTCACAATGCTGCAGAAATTTACAATTAGACAGCATCATGAAAGAATTGCCGTCCGTTTGGCGCCGTTCAAAGTCTTGCTTGCGGTCAGAAAGCAATTGAGGTGTTTCGACCTGTAAAGATGCAAAATCTTCATAACGGTAACGAAGATCCGCGTATTCAATCACTTCACAAAGCACCGGATTTTCAGGATCCTTAAAATTCCACGTATAAGGCACCCTGAGTATACGCGACAAATCAGCCGTCGCGTCAATTTTCCAGCCGTTGGCCGCCGCACTGTTCCGTATGATTTGCTGAAGCTTGCGGACAGTATTAATGACTTCCGCCCGATTTTCGTCATTGATTATAACGGGTTCTTTAAGCAGCCAGTAAGCATGAAGCCCGTGACCGGAAGACACAATAATAGACGGTGGGTACTTTTCCGGTAGTAACCCCATTGCTTCATCAACGGATTTCGGAAGATTTCCTGCTTTATGTGCCGCAGAGTCCACGATATCAATATCTACCCAGAGGCAGGCAATAGATGTAACATTCTGTTGCTTAGCGCGAAGATCAGCAGGAAGAGGATCAGCCGTTGTCCCCAAAGAAAAATAGACATCCTTCCGCATGCCGGAAAGCATTCGCGCCATATTCCATATTTTTTTAGAGACTTCGGGTTCCAACAGGTATGAATGAGTTGCCTTGTCCTGTTTTGTCCAAAGATACACATATCCATGGCATCCTTTGTATATCTCTTCGAAAAAATCAAGTTCCGTCATAGCTGTTTACCGGAAAGAATCTGTTCTGCATCTTCACAGGACCGGGCGATTCCCGCGCGGGCTCCCCGCTCCTGCAAATAGTCAAGCATGTTCTGTTGTACCGGGCGCACCTTTCCGTCCGGTTTCTTGATTTCAATTCCGCAAAAGACTGCTATTTCCTTCCCGACCATATTCGGAGTAACAGTAATTGTACGGAACCCAAATAAATCGGGAAATCCCGCCGGTAAACCTGTAGAAAATCTCCGGGCTCCGTAAATGGTTACTGATCTTGCGCTGCTTTTATGTACAGTTCCCGTCCATCCGCTGCCTACATTAGCGCGAAACATAGTTCCCAGCTTGTTTTCTGATATATGTAAACGAATTAAATTCTGTAATTCATGCTCTGTCATCATAATCACCTCTATTATTGAAATTAAACGGATTGCCGGATCCCTTTGATTTCCATCATCTTTCGTACCCAGCCGAATTTATAGCCCCGCCGGAGAGCGATATCTTCCAAATCCTGCCGGCTTCTGGCCCGTCCGACTTCCTGACGCTTTCGCTTTTTCTCCAGCAGTTCCAGGCTGTCAATTTTCGCCAGCGTTCCCGCTTCTTCTTTTACTTCCCTCTCGGCCACAGGCGGCACATATCCGCAGTAAGGGCAGGTACGCTGTGCCGTCATCCACACCTGATAACATTTCGGACACTGATGTATAGATATTTCCCGTATCCGTTTCTTTTTAGGTTTACTGTCCAGCGTCCATTCCTGCGGCGCATTAGGAAGGCCATGACGGAAGCAATTTCCCACATGGTCAATAATAACGGCCACCTTGGAAGGATTATCGGGGTCAGGACGAAGCGGACGCATAGACTGCTGGATAAACAGTGTCAGGGACGCTGTCGGCCGCGCCAGAATCACCGCTTCCATTCCCGGCACATCAAACCCTTCTCCCAAAAGATCCACATTGCATAGAACACGGAGTTTTTTGCGGCGGAAATCGGAAATAATCCTGTCCCTTTCCGCCTTGTGTGTTTCTCCATCTACATGGGCTGCGGATATCCCGGCCGCCCGGAATTTTGCCGCCGTGTGCTCACTGTGCTTACGGGATACGCAGTAACAGACCGTCTGCCGGCCGTCTGCCAGCTTTTGGTAATTAGCAACAATATCCCCTACAAGGGCATCATCGTCTACAGCACGTTCCAATTCGGACTTCACATAATCTCCGAATTGGATACGCACTGATTTAATATCCGCCTTGGATGGCGGCGCATAATAGTTATATTTGGACAGATTCCCCCATTGGATCAGCTCATCTACAGACGGCCCCATAACAAGAGACTGGAAAACATCTCCCAGTCCGTTGCCGTCAAGCCTTGCAGGCGTAGCCGTCACACCAAGCGTCATCGCCTGAGGGAATGCCTCCATGATTTTCTTCCACGTTCCTGCTGTCGCATGGTGTGCCTCATCGATAATGATGAAATCAGGCGGCGGAATACGGGAAAGCCGTCGCGCCACCGTTTGGACGGAACCAATCTGCACGGATGACTCATAATCAGCAGGTACACCGGCAGAAATGATACCGTGCCGGATATTCATTGCTGTAAAAGTGCGGTCAGACTGGTCGATGAGTTCCCGGCGGTGAACCAGGAACAGTACCCGTTTATTAACCAGTGCCGTTTTTCCCGCCATCCAGCCAACTACAACAGTTTTTCCTGCCCCGCATGGGGCGACGGCACAGACACGCTGAATACCCGAAGAAAAATCTGCGGCAATCCGGCTGATCAGATCCGTCTGGTAACTCCGCAGATTAAACATAGTATTAGGCCTCCCACGGAGCGGTGCCCGGGACAGCAATATTCATCCCCGGCAGCGTCTGTGGTGCTGCTGTCTGTACAGGCGGTACAGTAGCTGCCGGCTGCCGCGGGGCAGAATAGCCCGCCGCTGTCCCCATCTGTGGAACGGCAGCAGGTTGCGGCGCTGACTGTTCCTGTTCTGCCTTCGTTTCAACAAATTCTACTCCGGTCAGTACCGCATTGAGACTTGCCTGCGGCTGGTTGGCTTTGTCAGTATAAGCACGGGCTTCCAGATTCCGCACATGGCATGCGATACGATTGCCCTTATGAAAATACCGGAGGATTGTATCTCCCTGTTTTCCGAATACAGAAATACTGACAAACTGTGCAATCCGGTTGCCGTTTTCGTCTTTGCGCCCGGTTTCTACCGCCATAGAAAACCGCACATAAGCGTCTCTGCCCGTCATTGGCTGTACCAGCTCCGGTTCTCTTGCGATTCTTCCGTAAAGTGTAGCTGAAATCATAGTCATTCTCCTTTATTTTTAAAATGGGACATCTGTATCATTTAAAAGCGGTTCACCGGTAAGAGGTTCCGCAATTTTTGCCTGTCCCTGCTCAATCAGGTATTTTGTAATCTCTCTGTCCACAGCAAGCCAGTCGGCGTCTGTCGCGTCGTTGACTGTCGCCGCAGCTCCGCGCTGTCCCTGCATCCGGGCAGTCATATAAGTGTCCAGCGGCTGTGTTTTGTCCCAGCCGATCTGCGCCCAAATTCGCTCTAAACGCTGGCGGTGTGTTTTGTCTTGCTGTTTGCCGGCGGCAGTGTTTACAGGCATTTGATTAACCGTCGGCGTTGCGGACTGACGGATAACAGGCGCGGGTTCCGTAACCGGAGCACCCGCATTAAGCCACTGCAGGAGTGCCTTGCCGCAATCAGCCGTAGGCGTGAAATACTGCCCATCAAACAGCTTTGTCCTGTCCTTACTGACCGTAGCTGTATGGTTCTGCGATAAATCAAAGACAGTTGTAAATTCGTACTCAATTCCGTCACGCTGGATCGGAGCCATTCCAACCTTCTGGATCTGTTTCCTTCCGTTTACCTCGGTCTGTATATACTCCGTCTTGCTTCGCATGGTGACAATAACGTGGAGTGGCGTATGCAGCATGGTCTCTACCAGCTGGTTGTGAAGCGGCGTAATTTCACGCCATGCCGCCCAGCTGTTTCCTCTGTACTTGCTGTCTGCCGCTTTCCCCTGCTGGTCAAGCAGGCCCCCTTCTCCGCTCCACGCATGAGAAAGGCTGTCAATAATAATTAATTCAAATCCTGCCGCTTCTGCCGCGTGGATTGCTTCAATATATTTCTGAGGGCTATACGGCGGATTAATCGTCACCGTGGAATATCCGCCCAGATCGGCATACAGATCTGCAGATCCTGATTCTGTGTCAATAACAGCCACCTTTTCCAAAGGAACAATACCTGATGCGATCAGAAGCGCCGAATATGTCTTGCCGGCTCCCGAGGGACCCGCAATAGCCAGCCTGAGCTTAGCCTTGGATCGCTGTGCTTTTTTAAATTCAATCGTCATGGTTATATCTCCTTTATATCGGAATTCCATCGAATCTGCGGCGGAAGACTGCTTAATACGTTTTCTACTGCCTGATAGTCAAATGAACTGTTAAGCGTGATTGTGACCGTCATTACCTTAGGCCATGACACGCCGGGTTCAACCTGCGGTATCGGTACCATAGGAGGCTTGGCCGCCGGCGGTGGAGCTGAAACAGCGGGCGAGGATACCTGCCTTGCATTCTCATCCATCTCATGGCGGCGCAGCGCTTCCTCATTGATTGTGTTTTTAATGATTTCGGCTGATGTGTCCAGCAGCTCGTCTGTCAGGAAATTTCCCATAATGGGCGTCGCTAAAGCATAGTCTCTATTGGCTTTTTCTATCTGTAGAAGTGCCAGCTCACGGCGGGAATTGCGGAGTTCTTTGAGATCATCATGCTGTTTTTGCGCAGTCGCCTGTTCAGATACTAAGCGAGCGATATCTTCATAGGTGTCCTTCAATTTTGCTGTCTTATTCATCCATTTAGACAGAATCTCGCAAGAGCGGAACTCTTCACGGATTCCCGCATCAAACGCCATTTCTTCATACTTGTGCAGAATGACTTTTGTTACGCCTTCCTGCCGTCTCGCTTCGTAAGCGTCCAGCTGCTCCCGGAGCGGTCGTTCCGCTTCGTTCACAATTTTTAAAAGTTCTTTGCAGGCGTCTGCAAATTGATCCATTGGACGGCGGAGCTTCCGTTTCCCGTTGACTTCAAACTTTTGAATACTCGTCCGGAGAAATACCACCTCCCGGAGCGTTTTTTCCATGTCCTTTTGATTTTGGTCAGTGACAACCAAACCTTTATATTTTTCTGTGATTATCTGTAAATTCTTCTTTACGTCTTCGAAATTAGTCGTTACGTTGAGATCCGCGGAAAGAATCTGCGGTTCAATAATTTGAATATCTGTTACTTTCGCTTCAGTATCTATTGTTTTTGCTTCTTTTGTATCCATTGCTATATCTCCTTTTTTAATTTTGTATAATGTGCCCATCGCAGAATTGGTTTCCCTCCGGGAGTATACCCCGTTCTCATCAAGGCCGTTTCTCCGACTTTATCCGCCAATATCCCCTTGATTGGCGGAGCTTCACGCCCTCTTGGCTCACTGATTTTTGCTCCCACTTTCAAGGTATTAAATACTTCACGTTCCATGCTTTTACCTCAATTAATCAATCAGCGTTGTTCAGCAGATCATCAATAAGGATATAAACCGCATAAACATTTCCGACTAATAGCCCCAATTTCGCGGGTTTTCCATTATTCTCAATAAAACTTTTCTTACGTTTTAATAGCCATTCTTCAAGTTTTGAATTCATCGGCTTTAAAATCTCACATAATTCATTGACTTCTTTTTGTAAATCTTCGTCCATTTGTGTATTCCTCCCCTTATCTCAACCGTTCAATCTGCCTGAAAATGTCGTAAATCATAGCCGGAATGCTGTCGCCGGTTATATTTGCCCTGCATTTATCTTTTCTATAAAATGTGACGTCTACATAATCACCAGTGGGCTCTTCTACAAGTTCGATGTCTGTTACGCCGCATTCGGAATAATCTATTGCTTTCTTTAGGTACATGAGCGCGTTCTGTCTTTTGCTCTTTTCGACGAGTTTTGAAAATTCACGATATTTATTATTCTTTTCAAGTTCTGCCATTTGTGTAATCCTCCATTTTCTGATAATATAGAGGCGGAAATATCACTCACATTTTCCGCTTGCCGATTGATAATTGCAGTTATCAGTCGGCTTTTTACATGTTTTTGATATATGCGTATATTGCTTCAAACGCATAAGATTTACCGAGAGCTCTGTTTGCTGCGACTGTGTCACCCTCTTCGTTATATTTCTTATAATGTTCATACTCATAATCTTGTGCGTCCTTATACGTCTCCTTCATCTTTTCTATTTTTTCTTTTAAAATTTTAAGTTCTTCTTCTGCATTCACTGATTTCTTGCCTCCTCGATGTCCAATTTATTAATAAAAAGAATTATTTCCCAGAAAATTTCTGAACGTATACTCGCTTTTGCTGCGTTTATCATGTCGCCTTTTTTACCCAACTCCGCATAAATATTCGACTCTTCCTTATACCTGCGGATTAAATATTTGACTACCTGTCCAAACTTTTCTGTGTTATCCATTTCTAACTCCTCTACTTTTAAAAACCTTGACTATCTAAATCTGACTCTATTCCGCGGATAATGCATTCGATTTCGTGCTCCATGAGTGATGACGCATTCTCTTTGCAGATCTCCAGTGCGTTCAGAACTAAATCCCAATCATCTTTGACTAATGTCACGCTGAATGGTCTGTCATCCATTTCTTGCCTCCTCCACTCTGACTACAATCAACATGCCCGGCTGCAGGTTTCCGACGTCCATAATACGGTTATCCTTCTTCGCTTGATAGACCAGTTTCCGCAGGTCTTCCTTATCTGTGGCAATCTCGCCGCAGATTGTCCAGAGTGTGTCGCCCGGTCTTACCTCCCGGCGGTACTCGACGATTTTTACCTCCGGGAAGAGCCGGTTGTAGATGTTGTCCGCGTCCACCGCGACACCGGCTACCAATGCGGCTGACATGAGGGCCGCGGTAAATAAAAGTGGCTTGTTCATGCGTTTTCTCTCTTTCTGCGGATCCTATCCACTATGGAAGACGTAACCGGCATTCCGATCCTCGCAGTGGCTCTGTCATTAAGCCACTTAATAAACCCTTGCGCAGGGATAACCATCTTTCTTCCTTCTTTGAAACACGGAAAATCATTTTCAAGCGCATGCTTCCGTATGGCTCCGTGTCCTAGTCCTGAAATACTTGCTGCTTCTTCAACGGTAAATGCAATCTTGTTATAAATTTCCATCCCTCTCACCTCGCTTTCTTGTTTTACATTTCACCTTCCTCTATAATCGATATAGAAAGGAGTGAATCTTTTATGCCAAACTATCACTATGGAAATGCTCAAATTTGTGAAAAAGGTCATATTATTTCTTCCGATATTGTTAAATATCCTACCGAAAAGAAATCCTATTGCCCTAAATGCGGAGCCTCCACCATTGCTCAATGTCCTCATTGCCAAGCCCTTATCCAAGGTGACTACTATGTCGAGGAAGTTGCATTTTCAACTTGCGGCTCGTTTGAATACGACGATTCCATGCCTCTGAAATCCCATACTTCTTATAAGAAAATACGCTCCGTGGAAATACCTTCTTATTGCCATCATTGCAGCATGCCCTTCCCTTGGACAGAGGACCTATTAAATGCGGCAGATAAAATCCTCGAACTATCAGACGAATTAAGCAATGAGCAAAGAGAACAATTGAAAGCTTGTTTCCCGAATTTGATAAATAACACTATGGAATCAAATGTTTCTGCATTACGATTTTCAAAAATTTTCCCTTTATTGAATCCTTTAGCACAAAGTGCGCTTAAAAACCTTTTGATCGAATATCTTTCCGCTACAATCCTCACATTGATAGGTTGGAAATCTTCATAACTTTGTCTACGACTGTAGTTAGAGTATGCATATTAGCAGCGGTCTCTTTTGCCTTTTGGGCGAATCGGATTGCTGCCTTTATATACTCATACTTAAGAATCGTTTTTAATTCCTCTAAATCTTCATATACTTCCATTATTCTCACCTCTCTCCTTTCTTGTTTCGCATTTATGCGATTTTCTAATTAAAAAAAATAGAATTTACTTGCTCGTAATTCAAACATAAAGTTTTAGCAATAGCGTCCACTTCTCCAATCGTAAAATCGTCTCCACTAGTTAATCGACGGAACATAGTAGCTTTACTCATTCCTATTTTCTCGGCCAACGTTTCTACGGTCATCCTGTGTTCCACAATGGAACCTTTCAATTTATCAATGTTTACCAAAAGAATCACCTCCTTTTATTATCGCATTTATGCGACTTCTCAATTACTATTATATTTATTCCTGAAGTAATGTCAATATCTTTTTTCGCATTTTTGAGATTTTTTTTACGAAACTTAAACTTGTAATTGCACTATTGCGATTTTTGGTATATTATATGAGTCATGAAGGGAGGTGCAAGATGAGTATCATTGGAAACAGGATAAAAAAACGCCGTAAAGAATTAAATTTATCGGCAGACGAATTGGGGCACAAAATTGGAAAAGACCGTGCCACAATATATAGGTATGAAAATAATGATATTGCAAAATTACCTTCAACCATTCTTGAGCCCTTAGCAAGTGCATTAGAGACAACCCCTGCATTTTTAATGGGCTGGGATGCTGATATGCCAATTCCACCGGGCACTCACAGACCACAATTTAAAAAAGTCCCTATGCTCGGTTATGCCGCGGCAGGGCAGCCGCTCGAAGATCTGAACCAAGATACGTCCTACTTTGACGTGGAGAATAAATATGATGTAGATTTTTGTATCACCATCCGCGGCGACAGCATGATAAACGCAGGAATAAAAGACGGTGATATAGTCTTTGTGAAATCCGTGCAGGATATACCGAATGGTAAGATTGCTTGTGTGGAGATTGATAACGAAAAAATTTGTTTGAAACGATTTTATAGATTCACTGATAGCGTAATGTTGGTATCGGAAAACCCGGCTAACCCGCCATTACACTTTAATGAAAACAATTGCGCAAGTCTCAAGATACTTGGACTTGCAATTTTAAAGCAATCAGAGGTTCACTAAAACCCTTATCGACTAAGACAAATTTAATATGAATTTTATACCTATTATTTTTAACAGGTGTGTTAAATATATAGAAAATTAAAAATCTAAGATAAACCTTATCTTCATTGATTCAAAACGCATGCCTTTAATAGAAGGGAGAAACTTATGTTTTGCAGAAAATGTGGAACCCAAATGCCAAATGATAGTAAATTTTGTCCACAATGTGGAATGCCGGTGGATTACGTTCTTGAACCAAAATCAGAAAGTGTCGATTCTACATTTACAAAGGAATTGAATGGTGTAGTAATTGACTTATTTGATTTGGCTTCGGTTTATAAGCTTTATCAAAAAAGAAGCGATGTGATTAATGCAGCCAAAGCACTTCGGCATCAAACTAATTGCAGCCTAAAAGAAGCTATTTCTTTTATATCGGATATCAAGAAGAACAATGAATTAATGCACGCCATAAAAGTACATATAGCCGCTCAAGCCAAGCAATTTGAAATTGAAGAAGATCGGCTTAAGACAACTGGGCAATCATATTGCCCTAAATGTCATTCGAAGAATTTACATATAGATACTAAGGGTTACAGTCTTACTAAAGGCCTGCTTGGAAATTTTATTGCGGGCCCCGTAGGTTTAATTATAGGAAAACATAAATCAAATAAACTAAGATATAAATGTATGGATTGCGGTCATGTATGGCATGACTAATCCAGTAAAGCCGTTGAAATCTGGGGGAAATTATAATTTTTGTTAAGAGATAAAAAAGGAGACGTTGTGTTGAGTGAATTCCAAGGAATTATAGAAAAAATCCACATTTTAAAATTCAGAAAGTTCATTGATTTAGAAATAAAGTGTGGGAGAAAATTAACCGTAATCGCAGGCCAAAATGGAACACAAAAAACCACTCTTCTTGGGCTCCTCGCCCATCCGTTTTCTATGTCTAAAAAGAACCCAGATGATGAAAATATAGCGTCAATGGCTGAAGATGGACAGGAAAAAGATTTCAGTGAAGCTAAGACTATTCAAGGCCATACATTTCAATCTAAGTTTGCCAGTAAGTTTAAATTTGATAGTACGAAAGAGCAAGCAAAGGATCACGAATACTCTTTATATATGGTTGATAAAAACGTTGGCGATAATGGTGTTTTTACGTTAGAAAGTATGATTCGTGATAAAAAATCCCAAAAACTAAGATTGTGGAAAAAGGGGGCTCGCCAAGCAGGTGATGGATATATGCATTATCCTGTTATATACCTCAGCTTAAAACGTGTATCCCCTATAGGTGAAGAACAGAAAATATCGAATACCACCGTCAATTTGACAAATGAAGAACAACATTTCCTCAAGTCGAACTACGATGAAATTCTGTCGCTTCCTCCGGAAGAATACGAAACCAATGAGTTAAAATCTTCCAATAAGTCAACTCTCGTCTCCCACCCAAGCGCATATAGTGCACTAACGGTATCTGCAGGACAGGATAATATCGGAAGTATTTTAACCGCAGTTTTGTCCTTCAAACGGTTAAAAGAAGAATTCCCCTCTGAATATAAAGGCGGATTACTTTTTATTGATGAAATAGAATCTACACTCTATCCTGCATCGCAGGAAAATTTGGTAAAAAAGTTATTTAAATATGCCAAAGATTTTCAATTACAAATTTTCTGCACCACCCATTCCCCTTCAATTATTAATATCGCAATGAAAGATGAATACAAAAATGATTGTGCTTTCAACTATTTAAAATCAGTGGGATTAACTAAAATAACTGTAGACGAGGATGTAACACCGAAGCAAATATACGCTCATTTATCATTAACCCCTATTATGCCGTCTTCACCTCCAGAGAAAATTAGAGTCTATACAGAGGACGACGAAGCTCGCCTTTTCCTTAGAGCCCTACTACCCGCCAAATATATAAGACTACTTGATATCGTAAAAGTAAATATTGGCGCAAATGAATTAGTTGGCTTAAAGAATCGGAAAATAAAGGAATTTACGAACAATCTTATTGTTTTAGATGGTGATCAATCTGTAAAGGCACGAAATATTATTAAATTGCCGGGGCAATATGGTCCAGATAAACTATTACATGAATTTCTCAAAAATCTGCCTACTGATGATACTTTTTGGCCTGATGTAGAAACAACCGGCGCTTATAGCTATCAAGTATGTTTCAGAAATTACCGTGAGCCAGCATCCACTAACGAAGGAGAATCAAGAAAATTTTACAAGAAATGGTTCAAAGAACAATGTGACAATCATTGGTGGGACAAAAATAATCTTAAAGCATTTAAATACTGGGTTTCTCAAAAGGAAGAGGATTCCGAAAAATTCAAAAATGAATTCATAAAAACTTATAATTTCCTTGCCAAAAAGAACAACCTCCCCCCAATTTAGTGAATATTCAGGCTATGGCCAAATACCACCATTTAGTGTATCTTATAAAAAGGAGGTGAAAATAATGCCTGTAACAAAATCCATTCTTAGATATCCTGGAGGGAAAACCCAACTTTTTAAATTTGTGCGCCATATGCTCAAGATTAATCATATCCATAATCCTATTTACTGCGAAGTCTTTTGCGGGGGAGCAGGTATTGCTATAGAGCTTCTTTTGTCTAATGAAGTACAATCGATTATTCTAAATGATTTGGATCCTGCTATATATTCCATATGGAATGCCACTATCAACGAAACAGATCGTTTTATCGATAAAATACAAAACACACCAATTACAATTGATGAATGGAAGAAACAGAAATCTATTTATAAAGAGTTCAAAGACTTTCACGGTTATTCTTTTGATTTAGCCTATGCCGCCTTTTTCTTGAATCGCACAAACAGATCCGGTATCATTCCCGGTGGCCCCATTGGGGGGCTTACGCAATCGTCTAAATACCATTTAGACTGCAGATTCAATATCCCGGCATTGATTAAAAAGATAAGGGCTATTTCGTTGCATGCCGAGCGAATCTATTTATATTCTGAAGATGGAATAAATTTCACAAGAAACATTCTTCCCACATATGACAGGGAAAGGCTATTTACTTATTTTGACCCACCCTATTATGATCAAGGACAGTTCTTATATAAAAATGGATTGACAGATTCTTATCACTCGCGTCTGGCAAATGTGATTCAAAACTTAACTCACTATAAGTGGATTACTACATATGACAATGTACAACGCATTCGGGATTTATATGAAACCTCAATGCGATACATTTATACATTGCACTATACAGTAAATCGGAAACGAAACGAGAAAGAGCTATTATTTACCAATCAACACACGAAGATAGAATCATTTGATAGTGTTACTTTAAACCCAATATAAAAACCGCCGTTATGCTACCAACATAACGACGGTCCTCTGAAGCAGTACAGCTAATACTCTTCAGAATTGTAATACCCGCACACGGGCTGATTACTTTATAATTATAGCATAGTCAGCCCCATTTCTGCCAAAGGAGGCTGATTTTTTATGCCAAGAAAGGCAAGATATACCGTTACGGTACGAATCAATGGAAAAAAGAAATACTTCTATGGTAAAACTAAATCGGAAGCAGTCTATAAACGAGATGCTTATACGGCTGCCATTAATGATTTTCCGTTAATTGACGAAAAGATTACACTTGCAGAATGGGTAGATGCTTGGCTTGAGAGTATGCGAAACAGCATTACCCCTAACACCTATCGGTCTTACAGAAGCGTATTAAGCAGGAATTTATTTAAATCGCCTTGCGGGAATATCCTACTCTCTGAGCTGAAGCCGACTCATTTCAGAATATACCAACAAAAAATGATTGATAAAGGATTATCACCCCGAACAATTAATTATTTCCACACTGTAATCAGCGCCTCATTAAAGCAAGCGGTCTATGATGGCGTTATTCCATCAAATCCCCTGCTTGCTGTTCGTAGAGTAAAACAGCATAGACAAGAGGCTAAGGCACTCACCGAAGACCAAATAAAGGCATTTTTTGAACATGTCGCGTCCCCTGTTATGGAACGTATCTTTTCTTTCGCGCTTCAAACCGGAATGCGCCGTTCTGAGATTTTAGGGCTGAGATGGGCTGATATAGATTTCCAAAAGAAAACCGCTTCCGTCAACCAGACTGTGCTTGCTATTAACGGAAAGTCTGCAGAAATATCTGAAACTACTAAAACCAAATCAAGCCGCCGGACCATTTCTTTATCCGACGGTTTGATGGATCTACTTAAGAAACAGCGCGTTTATTTTCTTGAATTGCAAATGACTCTGGGAACTACAAATAAATGCGATCTGGTTTTCCCCTCCAGAATCCTAACACCGCTTGCCCCGGATAATGTGAGCCGTGACGCAAAAAAGACATTCAGAGCGGCAGGACTCCCTGAATTCACTTTCCACTCATTCCGGCATACACATGCCACTTATCTGATTGAACAGGGAATTAATTTTAAGATAGTGCAATACAGACTTGGACACTCGAACTATTCCACCACTATGGATATCTATTCTCACGTAACCCCCGGCATGGATTATGACGCTGCTGTGATAGCCGCAAAAATGATAAAATAAAATTGACCATCTTATTAAAAAATATGAAATGCACTCTTCACCGGGTGCATTTTTTGTGCAAGTGGTTGTCAAATGGTTGTCACTTTTGGAAAATAATCAAGAATTTTAGGCATAAGCTAAAAAATCCGATGTGCTCTTTTCTTAGAGTACATCGGATTTTTTAATTGGTGCCGGAGGTGGGACTTGAACCCACACGATATTGCTATCGGCAGATTTTGAGTCTGCTGCGTCTGCCATTCCGCCACTCCGGCATATATCAACGGCAATTATTGTAACATACGTAAGAGCTATGCGTCAATGAACACCGCTGTAAGTTTTCCTACTTCCCTCAGATTCTCAAAATCGGTTTGATTCCACTGCAGCGGAGTAATCGTTATATAACCTTTTCTCGACCAATAAACATCTGTCTCCGGTTCATATCTTTCCAGCGGTTTCCCTCTCATGATAAATTCCATTTCATCCGCTTTTGTCCGCTTTCCCGCAATCACATTAGAATAGCGCAGCAAGCCGAGCCGGGCTACTTTCACATTTTCCCAAGAAACTTTTTCCGGTTTTATCTTCGGAATATTTACATTGAGTATACCAGTATACCGCTTTTTCATAAAATATCCGGATACCAGATCCGCAGCAAAAGCAGCCGTTTCCCTTAAAAGAGTTCCATCTGTCATGCTTTCCATAGAAACTGCCATAGAAGGAATTCCCGCAAATATACCTTCCAGTGCGCCTGCCACTGTCCCGCTGTAAAGACAGTCGCTTCCTGTATTAAAGCCATCATTAATCCCTGATACAATCAGGTCCGGCAAGTCATCCTTAAGCCAGTATTCCAAAGCCAATTTACAACAGTCGCCGGTAGTCCCCGTCAAAGAATATACTTCGATGTTTTCTCCATAACTTTGCCGCTTTTTCAATTTCATCGGCTTTCTTAAAGACAATGCGCTTGAACAGGAACTCACTCCTTCCGCCGGTGCGATAACGGTAATTTTTGCAAGCGCGGAGAGTGCTCTTGCCAGGGCTCGAATACCCGGCGCAGCGACACCATCATCGTTTGTCACAAATATATGCATACTAACTGTCTATTTCCTTTTTACGTGTAAGAGAAGCAGCCTGAAACTGCATGCTTCTCGTATGAATAGTATGAACCCATTGTTTCTCATGGCGATGAATCCATCCGAGGAAAGTCACAGGAACCCAGGAATACATGAACACAGGATAAATCAGCCAATACAGGTAAATTTTAGCAGGCACTTCAATTTGCAAAAGGACGATAAGCGGCAGAACATACTGGATTGTCCCCAATACACTCCAGAATTGCCGCGGAACCAAAGCATCATTATATAGAACCACCGTAAAACAAGAATAGAACATATTAATATATGTCATCACTAAATAAAAAGCGGAAATAAGCAGAAAATAATTCTGCAGCAGCTGCATAATCCCATCAAGCACGACAATACTGTGTCGCTTAAAACCTTCTTTCATCAAAATGGGGATATATCTTTCGGAACAGTCAAACTGACCTTGGGCCCAGCGCTTTCTTTGTCTCCAGGACGCCATAAAAGTCAACGGTTTTTCATCGTAAATAATCGCATCATGAACCCAGCAAGTGCGGATCCCATGAGAAAGGCATTTCATGGAAAATTCCATGTCTTCCGTGAGACAGTCGCACCCCCACCCGAATTCCCGCACAATATCCGCCGAAATACACATCCCTGTTCCCCCAAGACAGGAAGATAATCCTAAATTATACTTTCCAAGATGCCACAAATGATTGACAGTCCAGAAAGCAATCGCAAAAGTACCCGATACCCAAGTATCCACCGGATTTTTAGCGGATAAGTATCCTTGAAGAACTTTCTGCCCTTTCATCAGACGAGTATTCATGACCGCCAAAAAATCAAGATGAACAAGATTATCTGCGTCAAACACACAAAACGCATCATAATGGCGGCCTGTCTCAAATATTTTCGGAAAAGCCCAATCCATGGCATATCCTTTCCCGCCAAGTTCTTTATTACATCGTTCAAGGACATAAGCGCCGTGCCGATGGGCCACTTCTGCTGTACTGTCGGTACAGTTATCGGCAATAACGTAAATATCATAAAGTTCTTTCGGATATTTTAAAATTTTTAGGTTTTCAAGAAGATCTCCGAGAACCATTTCTTCATTGTGCGCCGGAATCATAAGCGCGAATTTGTTTTTCGGCGCAGACAAATCCCTATCTTTCCTATGCCATATTCCAAAAACGGCAATTACCGTATAATAAACGGTAAACCACGCCACAATCAGTTGGATGGGCAGCATCAGGATATCCAAAGGATAATTCATGTCAAAATTCTTCCTTTACTCTTCTTTTAAGTTTTCTATGGAGTTTCTTCCGGCGGTTCAGGTATGTATTTACTATGCCGAACATAATATACGCCGCACATAAAGCAGCTGCCCATGACGGCCAGTAAATCATGGTGCAAAGTATGAAAAAACCGAGGCAGAACAGGAATGCCGGCAAATGAAGCTGATCGGCGCTGGCGCCTTTATTATCCGGATAATGTACTTCACTCACCATCAGCACCGCAAGAGCAAGCACGCAAACCATGGCAAGCCAGTTCCAGATCTTTACACCGGAAAGGACATAGCAGGCAATAATTACACCGACCGTCGGGCAAGGCAGTCCTTCAAAATATCCATGGATAGAAGTCACTTTCACATTGAAACGCGCCAAACGGAACGCGCAGAACGCACCGAGGAGTGCGCAGGGAATAAACCCGAACGCCCCCAGTTCCCGCAGCTGATAAGAATACATCAATGCACCGGCAGCGACACCGAAAGAAATATCATCAGATAAAGAATCCAGCTCCACCCCCATCGGACCTGCAGTCCCAAGAGCACGAGCCACCCTGCCGTCAAAAGCATCGGCCGCCATAGCAATCAATATGCATATCGCCGCCACATGGTATTCTCCTGAAATCGACATCATAATAGAAAGACCGCCAAATAATGCATTGGCTGCGGTAAATCCGTTCGCAATCCATGATTTATTCATTCTAATTTAAGCCTCCCCACTATCGTCAGCCCACCGCGGACTGTATCACCTTTCTTTACACAAATTTCCGCTTCTCCCGGTATATAAAGTTCTGTACAGGATCCGAACTTAATCATTCCGTACAGTTCCCCCTTTTGCAGCGGATCTCCCAACTGTTTCCATGAAACTACACGTCGTGCCAAAATGCCGGCAATTAATATAACGAGGATATTCCTATGCTTTCCCTCGATACCAATCGCACCGCGTTCATTTTCAAACCCCACTTCTTTTTCATAAGCAGGAAGAAACCGTCCCTGTGTATAGGATTGGTATTTAATGGTTCCTTCCATGGGAGAACGATTACAGTGCACATCAAAAACAGAAAGGAAGATCGTGATCTTATGGCATTTTTCTCCAAGATACATTTCTTCTTCCACGCCATGAGAAACATCCACTACAGTACCGTCAGCCGGGGAAACGATCGTATCTTCCCCCGGAGGGATAATCGCATTTCTTCTGGGGCAACGGAAGAAATAGCAAAAGTAACAGGAAAAAACAAAAGGAATAACCGCCGCATAAAGCATGCCAAAATACCACAGCAACGCCGCGACTATTAAAGATATGATGATGAACGGATATCCTTCCGGTAATATAATTGGTTTTTTCAGCATATTTTATTTCCGTTTTTCCTTTTCCATTTTTTTATCGCCAGCATAAACTTTGGAATCGCCGCCATACGTCCGATACGGCTCGGCTGTAAATACAAGCGGTACGCCCATTCCAATCGGTGATTTCTCATCCACAGCGGTGCCCGCCGTAAATTCCCTGCCATGACGTCAAATACGCCGCCGATCCCCATCGCCAGCACGGGTCCTAATTCCTTCCTATGGTTCCACAGCCATTTTTCCTGTTTAGGCACTCCCATTCCACATAGAAGGACTTTGGTACCGCCGGATTTAATTTCTTCCACGATTTTCTGTTCTTCAATTTCATCGAAATAGCCATCATGAAATCCCGCTTTTTCAAAGGAACCATATCGTTCCGTAAACCTGCGGATCGCCGTTTCTGCCACACCCGGCGCACCGCCGAGAAAATATACCGGCCATTTTTCTTTCACCGCGATTTTAAGAATTTCTTCCGCGTAATCGGCGCCTGCCACCCGCGCAGGAAAATATGTTCCCAACTGTTCACCTGCCCAAAGGATTCCTGCCCCGTCCGGTACGACCAGGCTGCAATGGTTCAGCACATAGGCCAATTCCTTATCTTCCTGCGCGATCATAACCATTTCGGCGTTAGCGGTAGCAATTATATGTTCTTCTCCTGACGCCGCCATTTCACGGGCACATCGCAGCGCCTCTTCCATAGTTACAGCATGTATACGCACATCCATGACCGCATGGAAGGGATATTTGTTTTCTATCATTATTTAGCACTGTAATTTGGCGATTCTTTCGTGATGCTTACATCGTGGGGATGACTTTCACGAAGACCTGCGCCTGTAATTTCAATAAACTGGGTATTCTCATTCATAGCCGGGATATCAGGTGTTCCGCAGTATCCCATCGCCGCCCGCAGGCCTCCAATTAACTGGAACAGTACGTCAGATACATGTCCTTTGTAAGGAATCCGTCCTTCAATGCCTTCCGGGACAAGCTTCTTTGCGTCCTGCTGGAAATATCTGTCTTTGCTCCCCTGCTGCATAGCCCCCAGTGATCCCATGCCACGGTACAACTTATAATTTTTCCCCTGATAAATAATTATTTCGCCCGGGCTTTCATCGGTTCCCGCAAGAAGATTCCCAAGCATGACCACTGACGCTCCTGCACCAATGGCTTTGGCTATATCGCCGGAGTACTGAATACCTCCATCGGCAATAACCGGCACATCCGTCCCGGCCGCCGCTCTCGCGCAGTCATAAATTGCGGTAATCTGGGGTACACCGATACCTGCGATCACCCGTGTCGTACAGATAGAACCCGGCCCTATACCGACTTTCACCGCGCTCACGCCTGCTTCGATCAGTGCTTTTGTCCCTTCATAAGTTGCCACATTTCCTGCAATCAATTCTGCATGGGGAAAAGCATCCCGAATCTTACGGATCGTATCCAATACCCCCTGACTGTGTCCATGAGCCGTATCAATCACCAGGACATCCGTCTTCTTCGCAAGAAGAGCTTCCGCCCGTTCCAATACGTTCGGCGTCACGCCGACAGCCGCAGCCGCCAGCAGCCTCCCATCTTTATCCTTGGAGGAATTGGGATACTTCCTCATTTTTTCTATATCCTTAATCGTAATAAGGCCTTTCAAATACCCGTCCTTATCAATTAATGGCAATTTTTCAATCCGATGTTCCTGTAAAATACGTTTAGCTTCCTCCAGCTTCGTATTCTCCGGCGCGGTAATTAAACCTTCGCTCGTCATAATTTCTGAAATAGGTCTTGACAGATCCGTTTCAAAACGCATATCGCGATTGGTTATGATTCCAACCAATTTCCCATCTACAGTAACAGGAATTCCTGAAATATCATATTTCACCATGAGATCATCCGCATCGGAAAGTGTATTATCCGGATTGAGATATACCGGATCCACAATGACGCCGTGTTCAGAACGTTTTACCTTCTCCACTTCTTTACACTGTTCATCGATGCTCATATTCTTATGGATCACACCGATGCCGCCTTCCCGCGCCATGGCGATAGCCATATCTGATTCTGTGACAGTATCCATACCTGCGCTCATCACAGGGATATTCAAAGTAATGTTCCGTGTTAAACGTGTAGAAACATCGACTTCTTTGGGAAGCACTTCTGAATGCGCGGGAACCAAAAGGACGTCATCAAAAGTAAGTCCTTTTTTCCCAAACTTATCCTCCCTCATATTTACCTCCATATTTTATTATTGTATAAAAGTCATTCTCAAAGTACAGGCACAAAACATACCCGACTAATATATTTATTTTAATTCAAATAATAACCGATAGCAACTTGACTCTGCTTCATCAAGCTTCATAACTATACCACATACCGCTTCTCAGTAGTATATCCGCTCAAAGAACTGCCCGCCGAACCGATGCCTTAATTCTTCCTTGAAATCCAGTCCTTTATCAACGGCTTCTTTCGCATCATGCTTCGCCAGTTCCAAGAGCGGCAAGTCACGCACGATATCCGCAGCTTTCAGATCAGGCATACCATGCTGATGGTACCCGAAAAACTCTCCTGCCCCGCGTAGGAGCAGGTCTTTTTCCGCCAGAAGAGCGCCATCCCGTATTTCGCACATCAGTTTCATTCTAAGCTGAGTCGTTTCATTTTGATTATCCGTATATAAAACACAATATGCCTGCTCTTTGCCTCTGCCCACACGGCCGCGAAGCTGATGAAGCTGGCTCAGGCCAAAGCGATCGGCGCCATAAACAAACATAACCGTCGCATCAGGCACATTCACCCCGACTTCAATAACTGACGTGGCCACCAGAAGTTTGAATTTACCTTTGCGGAAATCTTCCATAACCTGTTCTTTTTCCGCGTTTTTCATTCGCCCGTGAACCAGTCCCACACCAAATTGGGGGAACACGTGATCCCGCAGATTCTCATAAACGGAAACAGCTGCCGCCAGATCCTGCTTTTCGCTTTGTTCCACCAAAGGGCACACCACATAAGCCTGATGACCGCTTTCCATCTCTTTTTTCATGAAACGGAAAATGCGCTGCAGCATATGGCTTCCTACCGCATAAGTTTTCACTGGATGTCTGCCGGGAGGCATGCCTTTAATAAAGGAGACATCTAAATCACCATACACAGACAGCGCCATTGTCCTGGGAATCGGAGTCGCCGTCATAATCAGCACATGGGGCGACTTGCCTTTACTTTCCAGTGCCTGCCGCTGTTTAACGCCAAAGCGGTGCTGTTCATCAGTAATGACAAGGCCTAATGCGGAAAACACCACGTTCTCTTCTATCAAGGCATGCGTCCCTATTAAAATATGGATACTGCCGTCTTTTAGCTGCTCCAGTATTTCCTTCCGCTCCACCGCTTTTGTATGTCCCGATAAGTAAGCTGTCTTTATAGGCATTCCTTTAAATACCTGCTGGAAAGTTTTAAAATGCTGGGCTGCAAGAACCTCTGTCGGCGCCATAAGCGCTCCCTGATATCCATTTTCTACAATTTTCGTCAGCGCCAATATGGCTATCGCCGTTTTACCGCTTCCCACATCGCCCTGCACAAGACGCTGCATAGGAACTATACCCTCCATGCTGTCTTCTATATCGCGAAATACGCTTTTCTGCCCTTCCGTAAGTGCAAAAGGAAATTTCTTCATCACTTCATGCACTAAATTCCCTGATGGCATGCATTTGATTCCCACATTGTCCGTTTCTCTGCGCTTTCGTAAAAGCTGAATACCTGCCTGCATGAAAAACAATTCTTCAAAGGCTGTCCTCCTTCGTGCCGCCCGCTGTTCTTCCCAGCCAGCGGGATCATGCATTCCGCGGATTGCCGCCATACGTCCCATCAAATGCTCCCGTACAAGAACGTCTGCTGGAAGATTTTCCCTGATTCCCTCCGCATGATCAACGGCAAAGCGGATCATCGCCCGCATTTGCGAAGCACGGATTCCTTCCGTCAGGGGATAGACAGGTACCAATTTCTTAAATGCATGAAGCTCTTCAGCAGCGACTGCCTCCGTATCCGCATTGGATATCTGCCATTTTCTGTAACTATATTCTATTTTCCCATAGGCAAGAATGTTTGACCCGTAAGCAAACTGTTCTTTCTTCCACGGCTGATTAAAGTACACCAGATTGACCGCGCCTGTCCCATCCGCCAAAGTCACTGTAAGTATGGACAGATTTCTTCGGGGATGTACTTCCCGGATTTCAACCACCGTTCCATAAACCGCAGTTTCCATTTCATAAGAAAGATCCGCCATAGGGGTAATCCGTGTCCAATCTTCATACCGCCGGGGATAATAAGAAATCAGGTCCTCTACAGTCTTTATCCCTAAACGTTCCAGCTTTTCTTTCATTCGCATCCCCACGCCCTTGACGACAGTGACGGCATCAGATAAATTCATAAGGCACCCCATTTCAAAATGCATCATTTCCTTTATTATAAATCGGGGAAGCAGCATACAAAAACACTTGCCTCTAAAAATATTTTATGCTATATTATGAATGTTGCAATTGCGGAAGTGCAAGGAGGTGTAGCACATGGCTAATTATTGTGAAATCTGCGGAAAACATACCGCAACGGGATTCAATGTATCCCACTCCCATCTGAAAACAAAGAGGACCTGGAAACCAAATATCCAGAGGGTTCGCGTAAAAGCTGACGGACAGGTCAAAAGAATGAATGTCTGCACTCGTTGCCTTCGTTCTCATAAAGTTGACAGAGATATCTGATAAAGTAACCGGTCAATCACACCGGTTACTTTTATTTTACAATGATATCATTCAGGTCCTTCTAAATTGAAAAGATATCTCTCCACGCACAGGAAAGATATCTTTTTCTTATCTATTTATATGATCTGTGAAATTTTTGATAATGACGATAGGTGTTTTCTGATTATCATTGCCAAAGGGATTATCAATCAGAATCTTCGCTATCTGACCGGGATTGATTCCTTTGCTCTTCCCCAGAACGGCTGAACGCTTCAAGTCATTTACATCCGCAATGACCGCTCCGTACGCACCGGTAGCATTTTTTATTTCTTCGCATACCCTATCAGTATCCGCCGGCCCATAAACGAGGCATTTATCAAAAGGAGGCATCGTTCCTGTAACATCATCAATCAAAGATGCCTGGCGGCATCGGGCGTAAAACACGCCGGCCTTACCAAATATTTTTGCCACAGCGCCGATTATGAAAGAAAAAAGCATATTCCATTTCCCTTCTTCTTCCATGGCCGCCTGCATGCCATAAATACTGGCCATGGATCCCGCGCCCGGTACAAAACGGTTCATCAATCTGGCCTGCCAGCAGATATGAAGTTCTTCAGGACGGATATAACGCCCCTGAGTAATTGCCACGACTGATTCCGCTACACAAACGATATCATGATTGGTAATATCATGCCCTGCGTATTCCATAATCGCATCTACAATATTATCTTTATTTGTCAGAATCCGGGTAGGAACCGGAACAAGTTTCAAATCTGCCATTTTATTTTCTTACCCCCGATGTGTACTGATAAAGAGCGGTCCGTAAATCTTCCGAGGTCAAAGTAATTCTTGTTTTCGCATAGTAATAGTCACTTCTCGCCACCACCTGGTAGATAATATCCATGGGCATATCAGGAAAATTCTCCAAGTCGCGAAGTATATTTCCTGATTTCCCTTTTATTGCCAATTTGATTAAAAACACTTTCGGTTTCCGAATTTCCATGATAAAAGCCTGCCAGTAACCGTCATCCCTCGGTGTGTCGGCAGCGGTAAGGGTGGCAGTTACCCTTGCTTTGTCATACTGTTCAAAAGGAAGGTATGTACGGACAAACGCATCCATAATCGTACCGATCTGCCTCCCTGTATTTACAATCGGTATCGTAAAAGACAGGACAACACTTTCCCTGTCCATGTCTTCCACCTTTAAAGGCGTCATTTTCCCCTTTAACATACGCAGCGAACAATCGCCTTTAAGAAGCGCCATCCCCCAGTAGGCAAGGAATCCGAGGCAGACAAGAAAAATACAGATTCCAATTATTTTCAAAATCAATATAAACATTTTTCACACTCCTGATAAAACAACTCGTTGTATATCCGCCCGCCTGCCAAACATTTTCTTTACAAGAATTTCCGCCCTAAGGGTACTTTCCGTAAAGAAAAACAAGCATGGTCCCGCTTCCTCAGACTGCCCATTTTGATCAGCCAGGATGGACATCGCTTTTTTCACTGTCCTCTCCGCAGGATCAATCAACAGGGTATTCGATAATATATCTCGGAAAACTCCTGCAACGAGAGGATAATGTGTACAGGCAAGCACAGCAGCGTCCACAGATTCAGCACCGGCCTTTTGAACTGCTTCGTTTATCATCCCATAAATAAAGGATTCTTCTTTTCCCATCTCTATAGCGTAAGCCAAACCGTCAATGGGGATTTCAGTGACATTCATCAGCGGAAAATCCTTTTTCAGCCGGTCCCGATGCCGATGACTCCGTATCGTCATGGGCGTACCAATTACCGCCAGATGATTCACGCTTTCCAGTTCCGGAAAATCAAGGCTCATGCCGATGACAGGAATTTTACCTGCAAAGAAAGACGGCGGCACACTAAATGTAATCGTATTACAGGCGGCAATAATCATTTTTACCTGTTTTCCCGCTAAGAACGCTTTCATTTCTTCCGCAAAAAAAGTGACTTCCTCAGGGCTTTTGTTTCCGTAAGGATTCCTCGCCGTATCACCAATAAAAATAAATTTTTCATTCGGATATTTTTCTTTAAGGACACAGGCAACAGTCAAACCGCCTACACCGGAATCCATGATCCCAATCGGTCTGTTATCCATCCGTTCTGTCCTCTTCCGCCATATCCATCAGCTTCTTCAATCTTTCTTCCGGTATCCTCACTATTTTCCCCGTGGAAATCTTCGTATACGTTCCCACAGACTGTCCCGTTGCTAAAAGCTCATTCGTATTTTCACGAAGCACCTCATATTCAAATACCAACTTAACCCGATTCACCTCGCGAAGATACGCCCTGACCAGAACGATATCATCATACACAGCGGATTTCATATACTTCACATTCATTTCCACGATAGGGAATACAATGCCTTCCGCCAGCAAATCATTGAGGCACACGCCTCCCTCACGCATGTATTCTACACGCGCTTCCTCAAACCAATTAAGATAATTGCCGTGATAAACGACCCTCATTCCGTCAGTTTCATAAAAACGTACTCTTTTACGTAATGTATACATATACTCCTCCATGTTCTTTATTGTACTACAAGAAGAAACGAGTTTACAGGAAAACTTTGATGATATGGCTGAATGGTATCTTTCTATAAACCGATCATGCAGGTTCTTTTTCCTGCTATACATAAAAACCACCGCCATCCAAAGCAGTGGTTCGATTTCTATTTATTCACCTGCAAGTCCAACCCATTCCGTCAGCGCTTTAAAGCCGTCTCTGCTTCCGGCAAGAAAAAGCAGGTCGCCTTCCTGGAATACATAATTCGGACTAATCATATCAGTAACTCCTGCAGCATTCTGGATTGCAATAATATTCAGTTCAAACTTTGTCCTCAGCCCACTGCCGACAACAGTTTGACCAACAAGAGGCTTCGGCAGAGAGGCTTTATAAATATTAATTTCTTCATTTAACTGGACAAAATCAAGAACCATATTGGCGCGAAGGCGGCTGGCAAGGCGAATCGCCATATCCCGCTTTGGATAAACAACTTCAGCGCCAATTTTTTCAAGTATCTCTCCATGTTCTGAAGTATCTGCCACAGAAATAACTTTCTTAATACCGAGGTTAATCAAATTCAGGGTAACTAAAAGAGACTTCTCCAGTTGTTCTTCCAAACAGACAATAACTACATCACAGTTTTTCACGCCGGAATCTTTTATGGATTTCTTATCATAATCATCAACCACAATAGCGCTTTCTGTCACGGTTCTGAGATCCTGCACTAAATTCTCGTCTTTATCCACAACAAGGAAATCATAGCCATACTCTGCCAATTGTATAGCAAGTGTATAACCAAATTTCCCTAAGCCGATTACTCCATAAGAAATTGTTTCTTCCTTCTTTTTTTTCATAAAGCCGAGCATATTCTCCCCCATTAACCAACTGTTACATTGCCCTCAGGATACCTCGCCCGGGTTTCTTCATAAAAATACCAGGCTGTTGCAATAGTCATCGGTCCCATTCTTCCTGTAAGCATAACCAGAATGGAAATCAGCTTCCCCCATTCATTCAAAGAAGCTGTCGTCCCAAGCGACAGTCCTACCGTAGTAAAAGCGCTCATCATCTCTGTAAAGGCTTCTGCTAACGAAAGTTCCGGGCACACAAGAAGCAAAATAAACGTACTGATTACGATATCCGCGATAGCCAAAACTACGACAACCGCCGCTTTTCTGAACGCCAGTGGCGGCAATGAATAATGAAAAGCCTCCGCTCTCGCATTGGTCGTTACACGACGTACCCCGAGCACAAGCGCAAAAACAGTACTCGTTTTTACTCCGCCTCCCGTTGATCCCGTTGAAGTGCCGATAAACATCAGGACCAGCATGACAAGCAATCCCGCAGGAGACCAGGATTCAAAAGGATACACCATATATCCTACCGATCTCGCCGATTGGCTGCTGAAAAATGCGACCAGCCAGGAAATAGGATTTGTCAGTTTAAGGAGCACAGCGCCGCCAATCAGAAGGAATACGGCCATAAAGATGGAAACCCGGGAGTGCATGCTGAGCTTGCGCCAACGAAACCGGTTTACCCAGCACTCACGAATTACAATAAACCCTAAACCGCCAACAAAAACAAGTGCTGTCGTAAGAATCAGCATAAAAGGATCTTCAGCATACATTTCCATGCTCCGTTCTTTCGTCAGAATTGTTAATCCCGCATTATTGAACGAAGAAATAGAATGGAAAATACTGAGCCCGATAGATTCCATCATTTCGTAGTCGCGGCGAAAAACGAAATATCCAAGAAAGGCCCCGATGATCTCTATAAAAACTGTCGTTGCGAAAAGCGTCCGCAAGAAACGGACCACGCCGGAATAAGAATCAAGATTCATCGTATCATGAATCAGATTTCTTTGCCGTATCCCGACTTTCCGTCCAAGCATAAGCAGTACGCCTGCTCCCATGGTAGAAACGCCAAGCCCTCCTACCTGTATCAGCACCGCCAAGATTGCCTGCCCAAAAGGATTAAATACCGCTGCTGTATCAACAATAGATAAACCTGTCACACATAAAGCACTAACCGCAGTATACAAAGCATCTACATAGGTTATACTTTGTCCGGGCATATGCCCCCAGGGAAGATACAGCAATATAGAACCGATGAAGCTGATGCTGCCAAAGGCTCCCGCAATAATGCGCGCAGGAGACCATCTGAACATATGTCTTCTCATCTATCCGCTCTCCATAATTTATACATGATTTTATTATATCATGAGGCTGGAAAAATATTCTTCACAAAAAAACCTCATCCGAAGATGAGATCTTAATGAATGACTGGTGCGGTTGGAGAGATTTGAACTCTCACGGATAAATCCACTACCGCCTGAAGATAGCGCGTCTGCCAGTTCCGCCACAACCGCATATAAACTTAAATATAAAAAATGAACTTGGAATGGTGCGGCTGGTGAGACTTGAACTCACACGATCAAGGATCACTACCCCCTCAAAGTAGCGCGTCTGCCATTCCGCCACAGCCGCATATTTGGTGCCTCAGCACGGAATCGAACCGTGGACACAAGGATTTTCAGTCCTTTGCTCTACCAACTGAGCTACCGAGGCAAAATTGTGGCGACCCGGATCAGATTTGAACTGACGATCTCCGCCGTGACAGGGCGGCATGTTAGACCACTACACCACCGGGCCGCAAGTTACCTTATAAGTATATCTATCACCCCCTGTTTTGTCAATAATTTATCAGCATCTTACCGACATTGATTTCTCAGTGAGTAAACTTATTTACCACTATCTTCAGGCAGATAATAAACCGAGTTTCCTGTTATTTGTCAAACAGACATTATGCCCGTCTTTCTAAATCAAAAGACACATCATTTTAAATCTTATTTTTATTTTCACCAAATTGCAGTAGCAAATTGGACAATCAAGAAAAGAATTATGAAGTATATAAAAGCCGAACAATCTGCTCCTTGAAAGCAAAAACTTCCGCCTCATAAGAATTGGAAGTTCTGTGGTGGGACTATTCAGATTCGAACTGAAGACCTCTTCGATGTCAACGAAGCGCTCTGACCGGCTGAGCTATAGTCCCATAAGTGAAGTCCATTATACATTAGCATACGTAAAAAAGCAATCATACTTGGTTAAAAGAAAAAACTGCCCACTACAAAGCAGTCCTCTTAATTACAATTCATTTTGACTTTCTATGATTCTTTCTGCTGCCCCCATGACGGCAAGAAGAGCATGTTCAAATACAAGTCCGCCTTGAAAATACATAATGTATGGAGGACGCACCGGACCATCTGCCGACATTTCTATGGTTGACCCCTGCACAAAAGTACCGGCAGCCATGATAATAGGATCTACATATCCCGGCATGGGACCGGGAATCGGTGTTGCATCAGAATCGACAGGCGACCAGCTCTGAACGGCTTCCGCGAAGCGGCACATATTTTCCTCAGTATCTAATGTAATCGCTGTAATCAGGTCTGTTCTTAAGTGTCCCGGTTCAGGAGTTACTGAAAATCCGAGTATCTTAAATACGGATGAACAGAATTCGGCACTCATCATGGCCTGACGTGTTACATGCGGTGCCATAAAAAGTCCCTCGAAAAACGGCCGATAGCTGGCTGCATAAGATCCCATCTCAGAGCCAATCCCAGGAGCCGTCCATGCATGGGCACAAAGTTCCACCAGATCTGCCTTACCGCAGATATATGCTCCGGTAGGAGCAAATCCGCCGCCAGCATTCTTAATGAGCGAACCTGCCGTAATATCCGCACCGAGTTCGATTGGTTCTTCTTTACAGGTAAATTCACCATAGCAGTTATCTACAAAACAAATCGTATCAGGATTTTTTGCTTTGACCGTATCGACAATTTTTTTTATATCCTCAGGAAATAAGGAATCGCGAAGCATGTAACCACGGGACCGCTGTATTTCCACCAGCTTTACATTTTCATCCACCGCTGCGGCAATGGCATCCAAATCATATGCATTCCCTTTGAGCGGCACTTCTTTATACCGGACACCGCGCTTTTTCAAATTGCCGGGTGCATCGCCTGTAATCCCAATAACACTCTGCATCGTATCATAGAGACTTCCCACAGCGGAAACCATGGTATCACCGGGATTTAAAAGCGCCAAAAGAACCGTCGCCAGCGCATGAGTACCCGAAACGAACTGGGGCCGTACCAAAGACGCTTCCGCATGAAAAATATCGCACCAGACATCCTCCAACTTCTCCCTGCCGGGGTCACCGTAACCATATCCGTTAGATGGCGCAAAGTGATAAGCCGACAGATGGTTCTTGCGAAAAGCTTCTAGTACTTTTTGCATATTGAATAAGGAAATTTCTTCCATCTTATGAAAAACAGGTGCGCAGAGCATAAGAGCTTCCTGCCGCACCTTCTGTAATTGTGTATTCATTATAAATAATCAGATCCTTTGAATTGTAGATATAGCATGCTTATAGATAAGTTGTGAACGATTTTCGCTCACAAGCAGCACTGTAAAGCTGTCGAATGATTTAACTTTACCCTTGAGTTGTACTCCGCTTAAAAGAAATATGCTGACCGGTACATTTTCTTTTCTCGCTTCATTTAAAAACGTATCCTGAAGATTCATTTTCCCTTCCATTCTGATTCTCCTCTGATCCATGAAATCACATACGCTTCTATTTCCCTGAGCCATGTGTCCGTATCTGTCCGCTCTATCCAATGGATATAAGGCATGCGGCGGTACCAGGTTAGCTGTCTTTTGGCAAAATGACGTGTATTCTTTGCAATGAGCGCTTCCGCTTCCTCAAGGGAATACTTACCGTGAAGAACGGGAATCATCTCTTTATAGCCAATCCCCTTGAATGCCTGTGAATTTTCAGGCACGCCTGCAGTAAGAAGAGCCGCAACTTCCTCCTTGAGTCCTCTTTCAATCATTTGATGGACTCGCTTATTTATTCTATCATATAAAACCGATCTGTCCATAGTAATACCTATAACAGGTCCGTCATATACGAGATGCTCCGCTCTATCCGTTACAAGGCTTTGCCCTGCATCAGCAAGCTCTAACCGCCGTACCATACGTTGGGGATCCAAAGGAATTACCTCTTCAGGAAGAAGTTTCTTAAACGCGTCCGCCAATCCCTCTTTCCCCTGCATCTTATAAAAAGTGTACCACTTGCTTCGGCCTTCTACTTTTGGTGAAAAAGCATATCCTTCCAAAAGTCCCTGCACATAAAGACCTGTACCGCCGATAAGAATAGGAATTTTATCCTTTTTATTTTCCTTAGAGATATATTCCCGCGCTTTCTCTTGAAATATAGCGGCTGAATATGATTCTGCAGGTTCCATACAGTCTACCAGATAATGGAAAATTCCATCCGCCTCTTCTTTCGTTACCTTTGCTGTACCGATATCCATACCGCGATATACTTGAAAAGCGTCACCGGAAATGATGGAACTGCCCAGAATCTTTGCTAAATAGACTGACAACTCCGTCTTACCAACTGCCGTAGGTCCAAGAATCGTCAGCAGTTTTTCTTTCTTCATAGTTTTATCACTCCATAGGCGGTTGTCTGTCCTCTTTTACCGTGAATTTCTGTAAATAATCCTGTACGGAACAGCGCAGAAAACGGCCTCTCTTTCACTATTACTTTTTTTCTGGCTGCTCTCATTGCAAACTGTAAAACATCTTCTGTCAAAGGATCATAAACCGCGGCACTGCGAAATCCCTCCATACTATTTTCTTTCCGTTTTACAGGATACCTAAACATAGGATCAAAGTAAATTACATCAAAAGAATTTGGCGCTGCTGTTTCTAAAAATCCACGAAAATCGGCATGCAGCAGCTGAATACGCCGTAAAGCTTCCGTCATTTCTCCATCTTGTCCTGACAATGCAGCAAGACCTTCTTTCCCCACTTCATAAAGAGGACGGCTCCGCTCAAGAGAAATAACTTCTCCGCGTTTCCGCAGATACCAGCTTAAAATGACAGAATCCCTGCCCTGTCCAAAGGTACAGTCCAGTACAGATGTACAGTCTCCCGGCAAAAGATTGCACAGCCTGTCTCCATGCCCTTTTCGCATTTCAAAAATACGAAGAACTGCCGTCCCCAAATGAAACCGGTAAGTTCCTTCTTTTGACCAGAAGAATACTGGTTTCTTTCCATAAACCAGAAAGCCTTCCTCTCCATATTTTTCTGACATATGGAACAGGTTCTTTTCTCTTTCATAAAAAGCGGTTCGCAAGTCTTCCGCCTTTTTCCTTGCACGCCGAAGAGAATCTGCATCAGGCTTTAAAACGGTGGTGACGGCTATATTCATGTTCTGTCAAAGAGGCGTCCCAGTTCGTCAGGTGTAAATTTCACAATGGTCGGACGACCATGGGGACAAACGAATGGCCGCGTGGTATGGAACAGATCAGTAATAAGTTCCTTCATCTGCCGTACATTAAGCGGATCGCCTCTCTTAATTGCACCGCGACAGGCAGCATAAGCCATCATCCGATGACGCAGGGTTTCAGGAGAAGGCATGTTTTCATCATGGAAAGCAAAAAGCAAATCTTTAATAATACGATCCATATCATTTTCCGGGAAATCTTCCGGTGCGCCTGTGATTCGAATGACGTCACGGCCTGCCTGCTCAAAAGTAATTCCCAGCTTTTTAATCTCTTCTTCTTTCTCAAAAAGAAGATCCATATCTTCCGGTTCCACATCAATCAGGTAAGGAATTAGAATTGTCTGAACCGGAATTCCGTCAGTCTTTGCAGCAAAACGATCATACCTTACCCGTTCATGGGCAGCATGCTGGTCAATAATAAATAAATCGCTCCCATGCTGGCACAGAATAAAGCAATCCGCCACCTGTCCCAAAGGAATGACAGGATCATCTTTTTCAGCGGTTACTTCAAAAAGCGGTTCACTTTCCGCTTTCATCGACTCTTCATGTGGTTTTATAAAAACGGGTGTTGTCGATAAAATTTCTGATCTGGTTTGTTTTGTTTCAAAATCAGTTCCTGATCGGGATACAGCATGTTCCGATTTGCGAAAATCACGATTTCCATAAGAAGAAAAAGATTCGCTCCATGAAGACTGTACCGGCACAGACGGTTGCGGTTTCTGCACGACTCCGTCCGCTTCAGTGAGTCCGATATCATGCGCACCAAGCTGCTTATCTTCCACCACCACCTTTGACAAGTCCAGTTCCGTTCCCAACGGTACCTGATGAGCAGGTTCTTTGATCATATCTTTCACAATAGAATCAGGTGCAGATTGGGATGTCAGCGTATTAAGAACTGCGTGGTAAACAAGACGGAATATTTTCTGCTCATCATCAAATTTAATTTCTCTCTTCTGCGGATGAACATTTACATCGATACTTTCAGGCGGCAAGGTGAATGCCAGCACCATAATCGGATAGCCGTTCTTAGGCAGCAGGGAATGATAGGCATTATCTACCGCCTTCGTCACTACGGCGCTTTCCACCACACGGCGGTTAATAATAATCGTTTGGTTCTGACGGCTGCTTTTCAAAAGAGAAGGCTTAGAAATCATTCCTGTCATAACAGAGTCTTCCCCTTCACTTTCCACTTCTAACATTTCTCCGGCCACCTTCACCCCGTATAATGCAGAAATCACATCCATCAGGCGCCCGTTTCCCGGTGTCTCAATGACAGTACGTCCATTATTGATAAGAGTAAAAGAAATATCGGGATTTGCCAGTGCCAATTTACCAATCATTGTATTAATCCGACTGCTTTCCGTCCGTTCTGATTTCAAAAACTTCTTTCTTGCCGGCACATTGTAGAACAGTTCACGTACTTCCACTGTAGTTCCTGCAGGCGCACCCACACCTTTAATTTTTTCCACCGCTCCGCCTGTCACATCAATAGCGGTTCCTTCCATATCTTCCGCCCGTCTTGTGGTAATTGTCGTTCGGGATACAGACATAATACTTGGCAAAGCCTCCCCGCGAAATCCAAGGGAACAAATATGATAAATATTTTCAACACTGGAAATTTTACTGGTTGCATGGCGGATCACGGACAATTTCGCATCTTCCCTCGTCATGCCGCTGCCATCATCGGTAACACGGATATATGTCATTCCCCCGTCTGCTATTTCCACTTCAATCATGTGGGCACCGGCATCAATAGAATTTTCCACCAATTCCTTTACCGCATTGACTGGTCTTTCTACCACTTCCCCCGCAGCAATCTGGTTCGAAGTAACTTCATCAAGTATATGTATTAATGACATTAGCGCCCCTCCTTTGCTTCTTTACTAAGCCTGAACAAAATCTCCATCGCCTCGATGGGTGTCTTGCTCATGACATCCAAATCCGCCAGCTCATCTATAATCGGTGAAGAAAATAAATTAAGAGCAGTTTCTCTTCTTATAACCGGAGCAGCAGGCTCTTCCTTTATTCCCTCCACTTCCAGCCCTTCCAGTATTTCATCGGCCCGCTTCAGTAGCGATTCAGGAAGTCCTGCCAGCCGTGCCACATGGATGCCGTAACTTTTATCAGCACTCCCCGGGACAATACGACGGAGAAATGTAATCTCTTTTCCCCGCTCCTTAACGGTAACCGTATAATTTTTGATATGTTCATTTTCTGCTGCCATATCTGAAAGTTCGTGATAATGAGTAGCAAAAAGAGTATACGCATGCACCTTGGCATTAAGGTACTCCACCACTGCCCGCGCGATACTCATTCCATCATAAGTACTCGTACCGCGGCCTATTTCATCCAAAAGAATAAGACTGTTCTTCGTAGCATTGCAAAGAATATGAGAGACTTCTTTCATTTCCACCATAAATGTACTCTGTCCCGTAGAAATGTCATCAGCCGCACCCACTCGTGTAAATATGCGGTCCACAGGTGCAAATGATGCACTTTTTGCGGGAATAAAAGAGCCAGTCTGCGCCATAATCGTAAGTACTGCAACCTGACGCATATAGGTAGACTTGCCTGCCATATTGGGCCCGGTAATAATAATCATTTCTTGATCCGTATGGTTAAGCTCTGTATCATTCGGCACAAACATCTCTCGTTTCAGGGCATGTTCCACCATCGGATGACGTCCGTCATGGATAGAAATACGCCCTTCACGGCTGTTTGTAATCTGTGGACGGACATAACGGTCTTTCAGTGCCGCCCGGGAAAGCCCCGTCAAACAATCCAGCGCCGCAAGAGCCTTTGCGGTCCTCTGCATAGCAGCAATTTCAGGGCGGATAGCCGCCTTGACAGCCTGATAAATTTTCAATTCCAATTCTTCTGTTTTTTCTTTTGCTGAAAGCGCTTTTGTCTCAAACTCCTTCAATTCAGGTGTGATATACCGTTCTGCATTGACAAGTGTCTGCTTGCGCATATAATACTCAGGAATCGGCACCTTGTTGGCGTTCGTAATTTCAAAATAATACCCGAACACATTATTGAATCCGATTTTCAGTTTAATCCCTGTTTTTTCTTTTTCTCGTTCTTCCAAATCGGCAATCCATTTCCTGCTGTTTTCAGAAAGGGAACGAACCTCATCAAGTTCCGCAGAATATCCCTCTTTTATATACTTGCCGTCACGAATGTTTCCCGTACCGTTTTCATTCATAGAACGATCCAAAAGCTCATAGACCGTACTGTGGATATCCATTTGATCGGACAATTTTCTAAGGACTATTGAGACTGTGCCGGAAAGCAGTTTCTTTATTTCGGGAATCATCCCGAGAGATGCCTTAAGTGCCAGTAAGTCCTTTGGGGATGTCGTGTTTGCTTCAATGCGGGTTAAAATACGTTCGAAATCAAAAACATGTTCCAGCATTTCTTCCAGTTGGGAAAGTTCCGTCGTATGCCCCGTCAGTTCTTCAATACCATCCTGTCGTTGAATAATTCGATTCACATCCGTCAACGGGCGTTCCAACCAACGGCGTAACAGACGTGCCCCCATGGCAGTATGGGTGTGATCCAATATTTCAAGAAGCGTTCCCCGTCGCCCTCCATCACGCATATTTCGCGTGATTTCTAAATTCCGTAAACAGTCTTCTCCGAGTAAAAGGCAATCCTCCTCACGAATAGGCATCACCGTATGAAACTCTGCTACATCAGCCTTCATCATTTCTTTTAGATATGCTGCCAGCCATGCAAAGACACGGCGGATATTTTCATCTCCTAACGCTTCCGCCACGTGGGGAACCGGATAATCCCCCTCCTCTCCACGCCGGGTAAGAAGACAACCTCCAAGACGCGCCCGGCAGTAAGCTTCCAGTCTCCCATAAAAATTATCACTTAAAGAGCATACTGCTTCTGTCGGTGCATAAACAGACAGCATATCAAAAAATGCTTCCCGTTCTTTCTTTTTATCCCAAATTCCCCACCAGCATTCCCCTGTGGAAATATCCGCCAGTACCGCGTCAATGTCATTATCCGTTTCATAAAGGTAAGCAAGGTAATTATTGGATTTATCGGCGATAGAATTTTCAAAAAGGATCGTTCCCGGCGTAACGATACGAATCACATCACGCTTCACTAAGCCTTTCGCTTTTTTCGGATCCTCCAATTGTTCACAAATGGCAACCTTATAGCCTTTCTGTACAAGCCGGTAAATATACGTTTCTGCCGCATGATACGGAATCCCGCACATAGGAACTCTTCCTTCAGGGCCCGCATTCTTCCCCGTCAGCGTCAATTCCAATTCATGAGAAACAGTTACTGCATCGTCATAAAAAAGCTCATAAAAATCACCGAGCCGATAAAAAAGAAATGCGTCTTTGTGCTCATTCTTAATAGACTTGTATTGTTCCATCAAAGGAGATTTAGCTGCCATCTGTATCACTCCACAATAGTTCCTTTTAATATCCAGGTCTGCGCCGTATCTACACGCACCTTCAAAATGTCTCCCACAGAAAGAGACCCTGCCTTAGGAAAAATAACCATTTTATTTCCTGATGTACGACCAAACCAATTATCAGGATTCTGTTTCGTTTCCCCTTCCGCAATAACAGTATATACCTTCCCTTCCATTTCCTTATTAAGAGAAAGACTGATTTCATTTTCCACATCCATGATTTCCTGCAAACGGCGGTGGCAAACAGCATCAGACACCTGATTTGTCATACGCGCCGCAGGAGTTCCTCTGCGGGGAGAATAAATAAAGGTATAGGCTGAATCAAACTTCATTTCTTTAAGGAGTGTAAGCGTTTCCTCATGCATGTCCTCCGTCTCGCCAGGAAATCCCGTGATCAGATCAGTCGTCACAGTGATGCCAGGCATCTTTTCCCGGACGTACTTTAGAAGCTCCTTAAAACGCTCAATTGTGTATCCGCGGTTCATCCGCCGCAGTATTTCATTCGCCCCATGCTGAACGGGAAGATGCATATGGCGCACCACCTTGGGTGAAGCAGCCATAGCATCCACCATTCCAAAAGTCATATCCTTGGGATGAGACGTCATATAACGAACACGCTTAATTCCGTCAATCTTGTCAATGGCGTGAATCAGACTGCCGAAATCCGTACCATCATGAAAATCAAGTCCATAGGAATTGACATTCTGACCAAGAAGAGTGATTTCTTTATACCCTTCTCGGGCAAGTTTCTCAATCTCACGACAAATATCATCAATCGTACGGCTTGTTTCCCTGCCGCGGACATAAGGCACAATACAATAAGTACAGAACTTATTGCATCCCTGCATAATAGGTACCCAAGCAAAAATCCGGCTCTTTCTCACAGAATGAAGTTCACTGTAATCATTCACACGGTTCGGATTCATCTGCGTCATGACCACATGCGAACCTTCTGCCCCCCTGCGGGAAACAATATCTTTTAAATCATGGATATGGTATGGTCCAATAACAAAATCGATCACCGGCATACGCTCAATAAGCTTTCCTTTATTTTCCTGCGCCATGCATCCGGCAATCCCCAAAAGGACACCGGGCTTCTTCCCCTTTAATTTCTTTACCTCGCCAATTTTGCCATATACTTTCTCTTCCGCATTCTGCCGGATACTGCAGGTATTCAAAATAACAACATCGGCATCATCCAATATATCCGCCGGCACATAGCCAAGCTCTTCCAGCTGCCCGCTGATACGTTCCGTATCGCTTTCATTCATCTGGCAGCCATAGGTTTCTATAAAATATTTCTTATCAAAAGACACTTCTTTCAAAATAGTCCTCCAAGTATAACCATGATATTTAATTATATCATAACCGCCCCCGTTCTCCTGAAAATGAAAAGCCTGCCCCTTACGGCGCAGACCCACTCATCCTGTTACATCAGTTATGATATTGACTTTAATTGTATCCAGAGCCATACCCGTGGTATGCTCAATTTCACGCTGAATCTTGTCACGCATCAGGTGAATCAGTTTCTTGATCTCCTGCGGCGTTCCCTGCCGGACCGTTACGTCAAGAGACAAAATGATACCATTCATCTGGCTTGTACTTTTCACGCTGGAAATATGGCTGATATGTATCTTTCTCAGATCACGCACCGCGTAATGTACCAGTGCTTCAATAACATGATTTGAAAAAGACAACTTTCCATAATAACTGAATACCGGACGGACGACAGATCGCTCTTCATTGCCCTTCGTTTTTCCCCTTACACTTCTGCGATTGCGGAAAAACTGAAGCGGATCTACAAGGTATCCTTTGAAATAGGGGCGCAGCTCCATCGTCGGCACAGGAATAACATGCTTTCCTTCCTTATGGCGTGCGTAATTTGCCTGAGCAATTTCCTCAGGTTTTGCCACATCCTCGATATGAATATACCGTGAAGGTGCAGGAAGCTTAAGTGTTGCAGCAATCTTCTGAACCATACGGTCAGATGTGCCGAGGATTAAAATACGCTCCGGATTGATTTTCATAATATGGAAAATTACATCTTCCGCCTGATTTGAATCCCAAAAAAGCGCGCGGCGTACCGCCGTTAAACGGCTGGCTTCCCTTTTTGCCGACTTTCCTGCCACAATACGATTATGATATATCAGGATCCCATCATCGATAATACAAGAAGCTTTATTTTCATAAGCTACCACAAGTGCACGGTCACTTTTCCCTGATCCCGGCGGTCCTGTAAATGCTAAAACATCCATACGATTCTCCCTGTCCGCAGGCAGCCTGTCCAATCCTTACAAGCCAAAACTACTCTTCTCCTACAATTTGCACTTCCGTCATAAGTTCCACACCATACCCATCAAAAACCCGGCGCTTAATTTCAGAAATCAGGTTCATCATATCCGTACAGGACGCATGTCCGTCATTGATAAGGAACCCGGCATGTTTCATGCTTACCTTTGCATCACCTATGGCAAATCCCTTTAGTCCCATCTCCTCAATCATTTGCCCCACAAAATACCCAGCAGGACGCTTAAACGTACTTCCTGCACTCTTCTTCTCCAACGGCTGCTTCATGCGGCGGCGGCGATTAAACTCTTCCATCATTACTTCTATGTCACGAATATTACCAAGTGCAAGCTCCACTGTAATTTCCACAATTATTTCACCATTCTCCATAAAAAGACTGTGGCGGTAATCATAATGAAGCTTCGATTTATTGTAAACAGACAACTGCCCATTCCGATTACAGGAAAGAACAGACACCACAATATCCGCCATCTCCCCGTTATACGCACCAGCATTCATGTACGCCGCTCCACCTATAGTTCCGGGAATACCGGCGGCAAATTCCATCCCTGAAAGGCCATGCTCCATTGCCGCCTTGGCAGCCTTTGTCGTAGAAACACCCGCAGCTACACGGAGCCTGTTTCCTTCATGAATAATAGACTGCAGCCGTCCCGTATAAATCACTACACCGCGGATTCCTTTATCACGAACAAGCAAATTTGCGCCGCCCCCAAGAATAAAAAACGGCACATTCGCTTTAGTGACCTCCACAATGACTTTCTGCAGCTCCTCTATCGTTTCAGGCATAACAAAACAGTCCGCTGCCCCACCGATACCAAATGTTGTGTGACGGCTCATGGGTTCATTCAGCTTAATTTGATTCCTTCTTAAAAAAGAAGAAAATAATTCCGTATATGCAACCATAAAAAATCCTTCTTAATACATATTCCTATTTTCACTATTATATGAATGAATATCTATATCGTCAATTATTCAAAAAGCACCACTCCCAAAATCTTTTTTACAATTTTTCAGAAAAATTACCATAAAAAAGAACTGCCTATGATTACACAGAACAGTTCTTCACAATTCTATGAAGCAAATCATCTGTCCAAATTGGTCATATCTCTTGCCACGACAAAGCGATCATAATCTTCTTCTGTCACGTAGCCCAGTTTCAAAGCGGCTTCTTTCAAGGAGCTGTTATCGGCAAAAGCAGTTTCGGCAATCTTTGCGGATTTTTCGTAACCGATATGCGGAGAAAGCGCAGTGACAAGCATAAGTGATCTTTCTACCAATTCAGCCATCCTGTCTTCATTGGCCAGCATACCTTCCACACAATGGATATCAAAAGAGTGGATGGCTTCACCCAGAATAGCGGCTGATTCGATGAAGGCTTCTGCCATAACAGGAGCAAATACATTCAGTTCAAATCGCCCCTGGGAAGCCCCAAAGGAAACAACTGCCTGATTGCCGTGAACACGACAAGCTACCATCGTCAAGGCTTCGCACTGCGTGGGATTTACTTTACCGGGCATAATGGAAGATCCCGGTTCATTAGCAGGGAGTGTGATTTCCCCTAATCCTGCACGGGGTCCGCAGCCGAGGAGACGGATATCATCAGCGAATTTCATGCAGTCCATGGCAAGCGCCTCAAGAGCGCCATGGGCAAAAACAAAATCGTCCCGTCCGGTAAGGGCATAAAACTTATTTTTTTCGGAAACAAAGGGCAATCCCGTTTCTTTCGCAATAGCAGCAGATACTTTTTCACCGAAATCTTTCGGGCTGTTCAGACCTGTTCCTACCGCAGTCCCTCCGATAGCAAGCCCAAGAAGGTATTTTTCAGAATCATGAAGCATATCACGGCTCTTTTCCAGCATCACTTTCCATGCGGAGATTTCCTGCCCGAAAGTAAGAGGGACAGCATCCTGCAAATGGGTACGTCCGATTTTGACAAGATGCATGTACTTTTTACTTTTTTCCTCAAAAATCTCAATAAGATGATTCAATGGTCCGTACAGTTTGTTATGAAGTGTCTCCACAGCAGCGATGTGCATAGCTGTCGGGAACGTATCATTAGATGACTGGGACATATTCACATCGTCATTGGGATGAATACGGGTTTCACTTTTTTTGCTCCCCAATTTTTCATTAGCAATATGTGCAATTACTTCATTCATATTCATATTGCTCTGTGTACCGGATCCGGTCTGATATACAACAAGTGGAAATTCTTCTTTCCACTCTCCCGCAATGATTTCGTCACAAACCTCACAAATAACCTTCTGCTTTTCAACTGATAATTTTCCGGCTTCTTTATTCGCTATGGCGGCGCACTTTTTCAGTATGGCAAAAGCACGAATAATATCTTCAGGTATTTTATTTTTACCGATTTTAAAATTTTCAAAAGACCGCTGTGTCTGAGCTCCCCATTTATGATCAGCCGGTACCTTCACTTCTCCCAGCGTATCATGTTCAATACGGTATTCCATGTCGTTTCCTCCTTCAGAAATGAATTCTATATTATTCTACCATTTCCTCCTGAAAATTGTCATTTAGAAAAGGTTATATTCTTTTAAATTATCACGCTTTTTTCAATCAAAACAAAAATATTTTTCTTGAATTAGCTCTCAGAAATAAAATATTTTGCAAAATAAAGTCCGTATAGTATAATAACAGCACATGGCTTTACAGTTCTGATTTATGGCAGTCTTCGGGTCCCGTGCAATGGAATCCCATGAATCCTGTCAGGTCCGAGAGGAAGCAGCAGTAAGTGGCCTTTTCTATGTGCCACGGTGTATTCTGAAGGCTGTCATAAATGAGAGTTGTAAAGTCTTTTTTTATGTTATTTTTGGTATAATTAATTTATACATCTTTCTATTAAAGGCTGTTATTCCTTGTCCAAGGAGGGTTCAATGGCTTACCTATCACTATACAGAAAATGGCGCCCAAGCACTTTTAAAGAAATAATCGGGCAAAAGCATATTTCCATTCCCATTCTTCGCGCATTTGAACAAAACCGCCTTGCCCATGCCTATCTGTTTTCCGGCCCCCGTGGCACAGGAAAGACAAGTATGGCACGAATTCTTGCCAAAGCAGTAAATTGCCTTGATTTAAAAAATGGCAATCCCTGCAATGAATGTGCTAACTGTAAATCAATTAATACCGGCGCCAGTATGGATGTTTATGAAATAGACGGCGCTTCTGCCCGTGGTGTTGATGAAATTCGCGTACTTCGCGAATCGGTTCGTACTCTTCCTGTATCGGGGAATAAAAAGGTTTATATCATTGATGAAGTCCATATGTTGACAAAAGAAGCGTTTAATGCCCTTCTAAAAACTTTGGAGGAGCCTCCGGCCCATGTACTCTTTATCCTTGCCACCACAGAACCTGCCAAGATTCCGCTTACAATTTTATCCCGCTGCCAGCGGTATGAATTCCACCGTATTTCTGTAAATGACATCAAGGAACATTTACTGCACATTTCCCAAGAAAGCCATCTTTCTCTCACCCCTGAAGCGGCTGCTTTAATTGCTGTACGCGCAGAAGGCGGTCTTCGTGATGCGCTGTCTCTTTTGGATCAATGTTCCGGCGCATCAGCAGGTAATGAGCTTTCTGCAGAAATAGTCTATGATCTTCTAGGCCTTACGGACAAAGAACAGATTATAGATTTGTTCCACATGATTGTGTGTGGAAAAAGCAGTGCCACACTTCAGCTTTTTTATAAGATTCTCCAAGACGGAAAGGAACCTTCCGCTATACTTTCTGATTTATTGGAACATTTCAGAAGTATTATGATCTGCAAAGTGAATCCAAACGCACCGGAATTATCTGCTTATGGAAATAAGATTTCTGTTATACAAAAAGATGCTCAGGAATTAAGTGATGCTTACTTGGACGCACTTTTCGATTCTCTCCACCATTCTTTTTCTGAAGCTAACAGAAGTTCATCTCCCCGCATGAGTGCTGAAATGGGACTTCTCCGCCTATGCCGTCTCCGTGGTTCACAGGCATTGGACAGTTTAGAAGAACGGATCACAGCATTGGAAAAAAACGTATCTGTACTTATGAAAAGCAGCACGCTCCCGCAACCCGAAACTATACCCGCTGCTCCGTTACCCGCCATACTGCCCCCAACGATTTCTATACCTCTCGTCACACCTACAGCACTTACCCCCGCCCCTGCGGCAAGTACAACCACCTGCCCGGATTCTCCAAAGGAAGTGGTACCGCCCCCTCCTGCTGATAAAACACCGGTAAAAATGGAACCTGCCACAAAAAGTAAGCCGACTCTTCCCTGCAAAACAAAAAAATCTCCCGAAGAAAAGAAGGCTGAAACCAGCCATGAGATTGGTGAAACACTTCTGGATCCCTCGACCTATAATGATATATGGGCAAAGGTACTGGCATTTTTTGAAATTAACCATCGCATTGATATTTTATACTGTCTTCAAAAAAGCAGTCTGATCCTGTTAAGTAAATCCCGGGCTATTGCAGTAGCCCCCCAGCCTTACCTTGTTCTCGCAGGAAATAATAAAGGCTATCAGAATACAATCAAAGATGCGTTCATAAATGCCATCGGAATTCCTGTCGAATTCCATTCCATCTTGAAAGGTACTGTCGATGAAGCAGATGCTCTTAGGCAAGTGCAAATGTATACAGATTCCGCAGCATCGGTTCATGAAACTGAAAAGGAACCGATGGCAGAAACCGCAGATAGTGATTACCGACTGGTTGAAAAATCTGAAATCCCAGACGATGAGAAAGATATGCCTGCACTTGCAAAAGCTTTCCGAATTCTTTCCGACTGTGATATCTATGAAAAGAAATAGATCCAATTTGACAAATTTACTATATTTGCCGATATACGGTATAATGATGAATGTGAAATTATAAGTTTTATTTGTAAAAGGTAACAATCGCTTTTCGAGGAGGAATTATTTATGTTTGGCAACAAGGCACAGATGCAGAATATGTTGAAAAAGGCTCGTAAAATGCAGGAAGATATGCAAAAGATACAGGAAGAATTAAAACAGCAGACAGTTGACGTTTCTGTAGGCGGCGGTGCTGTGGCTCTCATTATGAATGGCGAAAAAAAAATTGTTTCCCTGAAAATCGCAAAAGATGCTATTGATCCGGAAGATCCGGAAATGTTAGAAGATCTCATCACCACTGCTGTCAATGAAGCAGGCAAAAAAGCTGATGAAATGGTACAGAAAGGTATGAGCAAGGTCACCGGCGGCCTTGGTCTCCCCGGCGGCATGTTCTGATGAACAGTGATTTAGAACTTGTAGCCGAACAATTCCGCAAACTCCCCGGAATCGGTGTAAAAACGGCAAGACGGCTTGCTTACTTTATGTTGGAACGTCCTAAAGAAGATATAGACGCATTTATCAATGTCATCCATTCTGCACGGGATAAGATTTGCTATTGTTCTATCTGCTGTAATTTAGCTACATCAGACCCCTGTGAGATTTGTGGTGACAACCGACGCGATTCATCAGTGATTTGTGTAGTGGAGCATCCTCAGGATGTGCAGGCACTGGAACAGAGCCATGAATACCATGGTTTGTACCATGTTCTCCACGGCGTCCTTTCCCCTCTTGATGGTATTGGTCCAGAACAGCTCAAAATCAAAGAGCTCTTAAACAGGCTCGCCGATGATACAGTAAAAGAAGTCATTATTGCGACAGACCCCAATACAGAAGGCGAAGCGACAGCATACTACCTGTCCCGCCTGATTAAACCGCTTTCTGTCCGTGTTACACGGATTGCCCGCGGCCTTCCTGCCGGCGGTGACGTAGGATATGCTGACAGCATGACATTGGCCGGCGCAGTAGAAAATAGAAAAGAAATGTAAAAGCGTGTGCTTTGTGTAAAAAGCCGGACAACTTACACATACATGAAGCATATGCTTTTTTACAGGGCTTCTCACCTTACTAATCAGATTTCTTGAAATACTAAAATATATCAAATTGATTCATCATCGGGAGGTTCTCTATGGAAATTATGGATGCCAGCATCGTCGGTCTCATTACATCTGCTGTTTGTATTTTTCTTTTGTGGAAATTCCTAAGCTGTGCCGTATTTCCTTTACTTGGAAATATTATTTTGGGCGGTCTGTTATATTACGTCATCAATTTACTGCATATTGTCCATATGCCGTGGAGCTTTTTTGACATTGTCGTTATTGCTATCTTCGGAATTCCGGGAACCGTTTTCCTTGCGATTTTCCATTTTTTCTTCTAATAATAGATCACGGTACGAAAAAATCGTATCCTCTTTCAGAGGATACGATTTTTCTACTCCAAGATTCAGCAACTTTTTATTTTGTCAATAATTTTATCCAGCCACGAGCCCTTCCCTTTATACTGGGTAACATCTTCACCTGATACATTCGCATAGTTCAAAAGCGCTTCTTTCTGATTTTCTTTCAGCTTTTTCGGAACAACCACTTTCACTTCCACATATAAATCGCCCTTATAGGATGACTGCAGGCGAGGCATTCCCTCTTTTGAAATACGAAAACGTGTACCACTCTGCGTTCCTGCAGGAATCTTGAGTTCCACCTGTTTATCCAACGTTTTTACCTGGATAGTGCTTCCCAACGCCGCTGTCGGGAAAGAAACAGGTACCCTGCAGTAAAGATCATCCCCTTGCCGTTCAAAATCAGGATCAGATCTGACGTAAATATATACATAAAGATCCCCCTTCGGCCCTCCCCGTTTACCGGGTTCTCCTTCACCGGAAATACGCATACGTACACCTGTATCTGCGCCTGCAGGAATATTCACTTCCAATTTCTTCTGCTTACGGGTCGTACCGCTCCCATGGCAGCGGCTGCATTTATTTTTAATAATTTTACCTGTACCGCCACAATCCGGACAAGTCACAACATTCACCATCTGTCCGAAAGGACTGTTCCGAACAATACGCTGCTGACCTGTACCATGACAGGCATGGCAGGTGTCTACTGAACTTCCCGGTTCCGCTCCATCCCCATGACAATGGTCACAAGTTTCATTTTTCGTTACAGTAAATGTCTTATGAATACCACTGGCCGCCTCACGAAGAGTAATTTCCATATCATAGCGGAGATCCGCCCCCTGTTCCGGACCATTTCGGCTCCTTCTCCCACCTCCGCCAAACATATCAAAAATGTCACCGAAGTCAAAACCGCCTGCTCCGCCACCAAAGCTGCTGAAATCAAAACCGCCAGTTCCGCCGAAACCTCCCGGTCCCGGTCCGCCGCCATTCTGCGCCGCTTGACGAAAGGCATCGTGCCCCATCTGATCATATTGCGCTCTTTTATCCGCATCAGAAAGAACGTGGTATGCCTCATTTACCTTTTTAAAATTTTCTTCCGCTTCCTTCGGATGTTCCTTATTCAAATCCGGATGGTATTTGCGGGCCATTCTCCGGTATGCTCTTTTTATATCTGCTTCCGTGGCGTTTTTATCAATGCCAAGGACTTCATAATAATCCCGATTTGCCATTCCAGAAACACAATCCTTTTCTGCTACAATAAACAGCATAGAGCTGCGGATAACCGAAAATCACCCGCAGCCCGCATGCTAACTAACCACTGGCTGTTATTTATTATCGTCATCAACCACTTTGTAATCTGCATCAACCACATTATCATCCGATTTCTTTTTCTGCTGGGAATCCTGTTGGGCAGCTCCTGCTTCCGATGCACCCTGTTGTTGGGCCGCCTCGTACATCTTGCTGGTCATTTCATAAAGGGGCTTTGTGAGCGCTTCCGCATCAGCTTTCATCTTTTCTGCATCTTCCCCTTTTAGTGTTTCCTGAAGCCGGGTAATCGCTTCATTGATTTCTTTTACCTTTTCCGCATCAGCCTTATCGCCAAGATCTTTAATCGTTTTCTGAGCCTGATAAATTAGTGCTTCACCCTTATTTCTTTCTTCAATAATTTCTTTATGCTTCTTATCTTCTTCTTCATGGGCTTTCGCATCCTGCTGCATTCTTTCAATTTCTTCATCAGTCAGGCCAGAAGAAGATTTAATATCAATTTTCTGTTCCTTGCCTGTTCCCAAATCTTTTGCAGAAACATGGACAATGCCATTAGCATCAATATCAAAAGTAACCTGAATCTGTGGTACTCCACGAGGAGCCGGCGGGATATCTGACAATTCAAACCGCCCCAATGTCTTATTGTTGGCAGCCATCGGCCTTTCCCCCTGGAGCACATGAATATCTACAGACGGCTGATTGTCGCTGGCAGTAGAAAATACCTGGCTCTTGGATGTCGGGATCGTTGTATTTCTTTTAATCATAGTCGTAAATACACCGCCGAGTGTTTCAATACCAAGGGACAATGGTGTTACGTCGAGAAGGAGAACATCTTTGACCTCTCCTTTTAGTACGCCTGCCTGAATAGCCGCACCAACAGCAACGGATTCATCAGGATTAACACTCTTGCTCGGCTCTTTGCCAAACTTATTCTTAATCAGCGTCTGTACGGCAGGGATACGGGAAGAGCCGCCGACAAGAAGAACCTTGTCAATATCGTTTACGGTAAGCCCCGCATCTTTCAATGCTAAGTCAATCGGTTCCATAGTATCCATAACGAGATCTTCCGTAATCTTGTCAAACATGGCACGAGTCAGAGCGGCATTGAAATGTACCGGCTGTCCATTCACATCCATGGTAATAAACGGAAGATTGATATCGGTAGACATAACATTGGACAACTCGATCTTTGCCTTCTCAGCCGCTTCTTTCAAACGCTGATTGGTCATTGGATCACGGTGCAATTCAAAACCATTCTGTGCTTTAAAAGTAGTAGCGATCCAGTCCATAATACGGGCATCAAAATCATCACCGCCAAGATGTCCATTGCCATGGGAAGCTTCCACTTCAAATACACCATCAGCTAAATTCAAAATGGACACATCGAAAGTACCGCCGCCAAGGTCATAAACAAGAAAACGATGTTCTTTGCCGTCTTTTATTTTATCCAGACCGTAAGCAAGAGAAGATGCCGTCGGTTCATTGATAATACGGAGCACATTCAAACCCGCAATAGTACCTGCATCTTTTGTCGCTTGACGCTGGCTGTCAGTAAAGTATGCCGGGCAGGTAATAACCGCATCAGTAACTGTTTCTCCAAGATAAGCTTCCGCATCTGTTTTCAGTTTCTGTAAAATCATTGCAGAAATTTCCTGCGGCGTGTAACTTTTTCCATCAATATTTACTTTGTAATTTCCTTCACCCATGTGCCGCTTAATAGAAACAACGGTGCGATCCGGATTGGAGACGGCCTGGCGCTTCGCAAGCTGTCCTACCAGCCTTTCTCCATTTTTAGAAAAACCTACCACCGACGGAGTCAGGCGGGAACCTTCCGCATTGGAAATGACGACAGGTTCACCACCTTCCATAACAGCTACGACAGAGTTGGTTGTACCAAGATCAATACCAATTACTTTTGACATTTACTATGTCCCCTTTCTTTTCAGGCTTTGCCTGATAATTAATGACTTTTTTTACAAAAATTAAGGTTTATGGGAAACTTGTACAGAGGAAGGCCGGAGCACCATATCTTTATACATGTATCCCTTCTTTAATACCATAGAAACTGTATCATCTTCCCATTCATCAGAAGAAATTTGCATAACTGCTTCATGGAAATGGGGATCAAAAGGCTTTCCTACCGCTTCGATTTCTGTAACACCGGAATCATTTAAAAATTTCACAAACTGCTTAAGCAGCAATTCAACCCCCTGAATAAATGTATCAGGAGCGTTACTTCTTTTTATCTGCGCAAGAGCCATTTCAAAATTATCCACAATCGGAAGAAATTCCTTCATTGTACCTGCTTTCACCGTATCTGACAGTTTCGCCTCATTTTCACGGCTGCGGCGGCGGAAATTTTCAAAATCCGCCTGAAGTCTTATATATTGAGAAATTGTAGTTGCCAGTTTGGACTCTGCTTCTTCCGCCTTATTTTTATAAGTTGCCAAATCAGCTTCTACCTTTCCCAGGACTTCTTCTCTCACTGCAGCTTTTTCTTCTTTATTTTCAGAAGTAGTTTTTACAGCTGCCTCATCAGCAGAAAAAGTATCTTCTAATTTTACTTTATCTTTATTTTCTGCCATTCACAAAACCTCCTCACTTTATTTTTGAGACTCTTCTTATCTTATGAATCATTACCATTGACTCAAAAATTTAATCATCATCCTTTTCCAAGAGTTGATTTAATTGATGCTGCATGAAATACATCATCCCTACTACTTTTTCATACTGCATACGGGTAGGCCCCAAAACAGCCATAGATCCAATCACTTTGCCATTGGCCGTAAATTGCGCCCGTACCACAGATAAATCTTCAAAATTCTTAAATGCATTTTCTGTACCTATATGGACCGCAATCGGACGATCCATAGTGGAGAGAAGCATGCTTTCCAGTATATCCCGCTTTTCCAATAAATTCAATATATCCTGCATTTTCTCCACATTTTGAAACTCAGGCTGCTCAATCAACTGTGACGCACCGTCAGAATAAACCTGTTTCTGCGTTTTCACTGCCTCCTGCATAGCTGCAAAAATATGTATATAAGGGGATAAATCTCTTTCCACGTCTTTTTGGAAAGACATAATAAACTTTTCATCCATACGCGCCAAATCCCGTCCATGAAGGAAATGATTCAATGTATCAGCAAGCAGCTGCATCTCATCAAAAGATGAATCATCAGGAATCTTTATAATTGCATTTGACACTTCCCCCCCACCGGTAACTACAAGAAGAATTGCCCGCCTGCCATCTAATGGAAGAAAACGGATATAATTCAATATACTTTGTTGTCCGGAAGAGGCTGCTACTGACAATGAACGTGTAAGCATTGACACAACCTTAGCCATATTTCGAAATATCTCATCTACCTTTGCCACGTGACCAGTCAATGCCTCCACAAGGAGAGACTCTTCTTCAGGAGTCACAGGAGACGGCTGCATAAGCCAATCCACATAGTACCGGTACCCTTTAATAGAAGGAACCCGTCCCGCGGAAGTATGAGGCTGTTCAAGATACCCTTCATCTTCCAAATCCTGCATTTCATTGCGAATAGTGGCACTGCTTACGCCTAAATCATATTTCCGTGCAATAGTACGGGATCCAACCGGCTCAGCCGTAGAAGAATAATCCTGAACAATAGACCACAGCACTCTTCTTTTTCTTTCAGTCAGTTCATTGAGTCCGTCAAAAGCATCATCCATTGTCCATTTTGCCATCTTTATCACCTTTATTAGCACTCACTCACATCGAGTGCTAAACTTACGTTATTAGTATATTCTTGCCCCCATGAATTGTCAATACGTTTTCATCGGAGATTAAATCCATCTCTATAGTAATCAAACATTTGTGACACACTCTTAGAAAATAGTTTTAAGCTGAACACTTTTTATGCAACCCTGGACTGATACTCTTTT
>OFRZ01000101.1_pt1 | contig 84537 bp, 67 predicted proteins | sample 1543181 | NCBI WGS metagenome assembly OFRZ01 (sample SAMN04209245, study PRJEB22552) | human gut metagenome | biome: gut; material: feces | host: Homo sapiens | place: USA: Oklahoma | reverse complement strand
CTGCGTGCGCCCCCTAGGGCGCACTTCTCCTACAATATCTTCGACAAGAACAGTTTCGTCCGTTCTTCTTTCGGATGGAAGAAGATGTCGTCCGGCTTCCCTTGTTCCAGGATTTTCCCTTCGTCGATGAAGAGGACGCGGTCGGCGACTTCCCGGGCAAAGCCCATTTCGTGGGTGACAATGGCCATGGACATGCCATCTTTGGCCAAATCCTTGATGACGTCCAATACTTCGCGGACCATTTCCGGATCCAATGCCGATGTCGGTTCATCGAAGAGCATGAACTTCGGCTTCATGGCCAGGGCGCGGGCAATGGCCACACGCTGCTGCTGACCGCCGGACAAGGTTTCGGGATAGGCGTCTTTCTTATCGGCCAGGCCGACTTTTTCCAAAAGCTGGATAGCCGTCTTCGTCGCTTCATCCTTGCTTTCACCGCGGGTCTTCATGGGCGACAAGATGATGTTCTGCAAGACCGTCATGTGCGGGAAGAGATTGAAGCGCTGGAAAACCATGCCGACTTCCTTGCGGATATTGTTGATGCTCTTGGCATCGCTCATGCTGATGCCGTCGACGATGATTTCCCCAGCCGTCGGCTGTTCCAGATAGTTGATGCAGCGCAGGATCGTACTCTTGCCGGAACCGGACGGGCCGATGATGACGACGACTTCTTTATCTTGAATGGTCAAGTCGATTCCCTTCAGGACTTCGTGCTTGCCAAAACTTTTTTTCAAACCTTTAATTTCTATCATCCGTTGCGAACCTCCGTTCCAAATAGCTTACGAGACGGGCAATGGTCAAAGTCATGACCAGGTAAATAGCAGCGACAGTCAGCCAGATTTCAAAAGAACCATAGGTCTTAGCGATGATGAGCTGGCCGCGGCGGGTCAATTCTTCAAAGCCGATGACCGAAACCAGGGACGTTTCCTTGGTCATGGAAATAAATTCGTTGCCCAGCGGCGGGATGACGTGTTTAAAAGCCTGGGGCAGGATGACATAGCGCATGGTCTGCATCCACGACAAGCCCAGGGAACGGCCGGCTTCCATCTGGCCTTTATCGACGGACTGGATCCCGGCGCGGAAGATTTCCGAAACGTAAGCGCCACTGTTGATCGAGCAGGCAGCGACAGCAGCGACGAAGGGGTTGATGCGTTCGCCAATGACCATCGGCAGGGCAAAATAAATCAGGAAAATCTGGACCAGCATAGGCGTACCACGGATGATATTGACGTAGCAGACGGCAATGACCTGTAAAATCTTGACGCCTGACAAGCGGCACACACTGGTAATCAGGCCGAAAATGAAACCCAGGCCGACAGCGATTGCCGTGATTTCAATAGTGACACCGGCACCTGCCAACAACAGGGGCAATGAGTTCCAAATCAGACTAAAATCAAACGACATGATAACACTCCTCTAAATGACACTCTATAACATATGATAATATATACGCTACTCTATTATACGTGCATATTTATAAGATGTCAACGCATTTTAGACGCCCAAGGCATCTATGTAGGGACCATATAAGTAAAAGAAAAATACCGCAAAAAAGGAGCCATCATGAAGACAGCTCCTTACGAATCTATCCCGGCTCCCCTGTGAAGGGGAGGCCTTACGGAATTCCACAAGCGGGCCACGAGCCACGAACACCTATCTCCCCAGGAGATGGACGAGGTGGAACAGGTTTTCGTCGATGGGATAGCGCAGGGCTTCGGCTTCCGAATACGGTGTCGCTACGACGCGGTTGTCGATGAGGCCGACGACGCAGTTATACGTGCCAGCCAGCAGGCTGTCGACGGCTTTCTGAGCGAAACGGCCGGCCATGATGGCATCGTAAGCCGACGGGGCCCCGCCGCGCTGGACGTAGCCGAGGACGGTCAGGTTCGGCGACAAATACGTATGTTCCTTAATATAATCGACGACGTCAGCCCCTTTGGCAGCGCCTTCAGCGACGATGACGATGCTGCTCAATTTCTTCATACGGTGCGATTCTTCCAGGTGACGGCAAAGGGCAGCCAAATCTACGGGATGTTCCGGAACCAGGACTGCTTCAGCACCGGAAGCCATGCCGGCGTTGAGGGCGATGAAACCGGCTTCACGGCCCATGACTTCGATGACGGCGACGCGGTCGTGGGAGAAGGCCGTATCGCGGATTTTATTGACCGATTCCAGGACGGTGTTGACCGTCGTGTCGAAGCCCAGGGTATACTGCGTCCCCATCATGTCGTTATCAATGGTACCCGGAATCGTAATCGTCGGGAAACCCAACCGGCTCAGTGCCTGGGCACCACGCATGGAGCCGTCGCCACCGATGACGACGAGAGCATCTATTTCCAGTTCACGCAAATAAGCAACGGCTTTTTTCTGCGTTTCTTTTTCTTTGAATTCCAGGCAGCGGGCTGTCCGAAGCATAGTACCACCGCGATGGATGATAGCGCCGACATCACGACGGCCCAAGGGACGCGTTTCATGACTCAGCAGCCCTTCATAACCGCGAATGATGCCTTCCACCGTGAGGCCTTTCTGAATGGCATACCGCGTGACGCCGCGGATAGCCGCATTCATACCGGGGGCATCCCCGCCGCTGGTCAATACTCCGATTTTGTTGATCATTTTTCATCAATCTCCTTTTTTTCCCTGGCAATGAATTGCACATGCCTTTCGTTGATTTTATGGACAATGGATTCGACGATCTGTGATGCTCCCCCGCGCGTCGTATCAATGACGCAGTCGCAGTACGGATAGACCTCTTCCCACTGTTTCATCATCGTGTGGACGAAATCATGAAGATTTTCATAGTCGACAGTCGGCCGCTTGCCTATATGGCGGCTGACCCGTTCTTCCACGCGGAACGGTTCAGACAATAAGGCGACGATAAACCCATGGCGATGCAGGATTCGATAAGTACCGACATTCATAGGAAAATTGCCGCCAAAGGAAATGACAGCTTCATGATAGCGGCTGACTTGCTGCAGGACATTGATTTCTCGTTCGCGAAACACTTTTTCCCCGGAGCTCGCAAAGAACTCGGCAATGGTCATGCCCACAGCCCGTTCAATACGCCGGTCCGTATCGACAAATTGCCAGCCGAGGCGCTGAGCCAGCTTGCGGCCAATATGACTCTTGCCGCTCCCCATCATGCCGACGAGAACGATATTCCGCTTCATCATTATCGGCGCACCTCCTCAAATTAGTATACTCTGTATATGTACCCCCTTATTCTATCATAATTTTTTCTCCTTGACACAAAAAATTCTGTACTTTTTCTTCATATATCTATAAATGGAGCGAATTTTTCCTCATAACAAGATGTTTCCTCCCCTATCCAAGGCGGACGGCCTGCTTTATAATAGACAGTAAGTTATAGATACGAGGAGAATTATCATGAAAATCACACAGATTATGTATACCAATGAAGTGGCAGGCCTGTCGTGCCGCGGCGAAGAACGCTTTCTGCCTTATGGCGCAGCCCTCTGCCTGGCAGGCCGCGCCGTACCGACGGCCCGGCTGTGGAAAAAGATGCAGGATGACGGCGCGGCCGAATTCCCGGACCAGACGGGCCACATGGACGGCACGTGCCAGCTGATGCAGCAGTCCTTCACGCCGCGCAAAGCCGTCTACGAACTGTATCGCACGGAGGCCGCACAGCAACAGCACATCGCCACGATAACGATGGAACAGTTCCCGCGGCCGACAGCCATCGGCGGCCACAAAGTCCGCGGCCATATCGCCGTGAGCCAGCCCCTCACACCGTCGAGCACAGCCGAAGCCCTGAGCCTGGCAGGCGTCCTGGATACGGCCGGTCAAATCGCCCTGGGCCTGGGCGTCATCCGCCTGGTCTATGACGACACGCCGCCCGTCGCCGACGACGATGCCGCCCGGCTGCGCGACGAACTGGCCCAGACCCAGGCCTATTACCAGACCTTGCAGGAAAGTTATGACGGCTACGTCCAGACCCTGGAACAATCCCTGCGCGAATGGGAAACGCGCTGTCCCCAGGAAGACGTCGAAAAAAGGGCCCTTCCCCTGCCCGACGACTACACGTCGCGCCTGGAAAAGGCCCTGGAAGGCTTCCGCGTCTGTCTGGCCGGCGGTAGCGCCCTGTGGCATGACAAAGTCCGCACGCGCTTCCCGCACTGGATAATCCTGGAAAACAAGCACTTCGACGTCCAAAAACTTCAGGGCGCCGACGTACTCATCATCAACACCAACCATACAGGCCACGCCCTGGTCCGCAAAGCCTGCCAGCAGGCCGCTTCCCAGGGCACGCTCGTCTGCTACACCAGCCGCTACAACCTGAATGCTGCCGCAGCCGACATCCTCTACGCCTTAGGCGAGTAAGCCTTACACTTTGACATTCTTCAATTCTGCCTTGAATTCCTGAGCCAGCCGGTTCAGGCTGTCGTCGCCATTCAAGGCCGGGTTGGTCGTGGCCCCGTTGGCCATGGCCGTATACAATACCGACGCGAAATCATCGCGCGTCATCATAGGACTCTTCAACACAGCCGGACGCTTGAATCCCTTGAGCGCACCGGCTTTTTCCAACTTGGCCACATAAGCATAGGCCCAGTGATTATCGGGCACATCCGGGAAAATATCATCACCATGGGCCACTGCAGCCGACGGAGCCGCCTGGGCCTGATTCTGAGCCAGTTTTTCCAGGATAGCCGTCTGCCGCGCCAGGATCTGTGCCAAGGCAGCCGTATCGCCAGTGGTAGTCTGCGTCATCGGCGTAGTCACAGTCGGAACCGCCTGGACCGGCGTTGTCGAAGCGACCGATTTCACCGGAGCCGGTGTGGTGACAGGTACTGGAGTGACGACCGGCGCCGGACGAACCGGAGCGGCCTGTTGTACAACAGGTGCTGCCTCTACCTTGCGGACTACGACGGGCTGAGCAGCCTGTTCGCGGCCACTGCGGCCCATCTTCCAGGTAATGCCGGCGTTGACCATATTTTCACCGCCGCCCATACTGCCGCCGATAGACAAAATAGTCGTATCATTAGGATGATAATACGCCCCAATAGCCACGGCGTTGGCATCGTGATAATGACCGATACCAGCCGAGAAATCCCACTTGTCATTCGGGTCATACGTCCCCGGATGGAGCGCTGCCAGTGCAGCCGCCCCGGCACCGACACGGTTCAAGCGATTGCCCAGCTTGTTGACAGCCCGGCCCACTTCATTCAGACCAGCGTCAGTCTGCTGGATAGCATCGGCCAGTTGCGCATCAGCTTCCCGCATCTGCCCTACATTAGCTGCATCGGTGTCGACCGTGCCCGTCTGAACATTGGTGATTTTCTGGCTGTTGGCATTAATACCGTCACTGGAGATGTAGGTCTTGCCGTTGACTTTCAGCGAATCGCTCGTCAGAGCCGATTTATCACCGACCTTGATGCCGTCCTTATTGACGACCGTATCGCCAGCCGTAAAGGAGTCGGAGGTCATGGACTTGGCAGAAATGGAGCCCTCATTACCCTTGATGATTACATTGCCAAGATCGATTTGCTCTTTGTTCAGGCCAATCTTATAATCTGTTCCCTTGGAATCATTTTTAGACTTTTCGAGAGTAAGATTTCCATCATCCGTAACAGATACAGAAGAATGTTGTGTAGATACATTATAAATATCATTCATCCGGTTGTTCAGCTTGCCGATGGCCGTGGTCGCACTGTCACCATCAGCAATCTCCTTGCCCTGAACGGTAGAGTATTTTTTATCCCCTACCTTGTCATTCAAGTTGTTGATGGCTTCTACCACAGAAGTTGGCTTCGTGGCATCACCATTCTTATTCTGGATATCCTTCGCAATCGCTCCAACATCACCGAGTTCATTTGCCTTAGCCACATTATTGATGACAACCTGGCCCTTAACATCACCTGGCTTCGTCCCGTCGCCAGAGATGACATTGATGGCGATGCTGTTTTTACCAATTGCCTTGCCATCAAGGCCTTTTCCCTGGCCGACTTCATAGTTGCCAGCCTGGATATGCTGCTCATTCTGGGCAGCCGTAGTTGTAGCTGTGGAGATAGCCGCTGCCAGCTGACTTTCTGTTGCAGCCTTAGTCGAGCCTCTATAGCCACCCACTGAAACATCCTGCGTCGCTTTTGCAGTCTCCCATGCTGTATTGGAAAGGCCGGATACCGTCTTATTCGCGCCATTTATCGTCACGCCACCGATTGTTGCCGTGCCATTAGCACTGTCCATGAGGATTTTATTCGTATCCGCATCTTCACCCAGCTGAATGGCACCGTTCGACACTTTGCTGGAGCCGACTTGTACAGAACCATCTTTCGACAAGTTCAGCGCCTTATTGAGGCGGATGCGCAGCACCCCGCTTTCATTAGAAGTCGTGATATTTCCATCAGCTGTGCCTTCGCCATCACCTTTGATCTGAATAGTTTTACGAAGGTCCTGCATAATGGCTTCTCCAGAATCTGCCGTCAAACCAAAGCCACCGGTACCATCACCGGATTTGGTAATGTTTTCGATAGCCTGTTTCAACTGCCCTTCTGTAGCTGCCATACTGCTGTTTTCCGAGATTGTCGCGCGATCCCATTTTGTATTGGAAAGGCCAGTAATATAGTTACCTTCTGCAGTATTAGCACCAGAACCAGCCTGATTGCCAATCAAAAGACCGCCCGACCAACTCCCATTATTCAGAGTACCGCCAAAGCGGATGGTATTCATTCCGGTCAAATCGGTCTGCAGACCATAGGTGAAGGAAGCTCCATTCTGGACAAGGGACAGGTTGTCCCCGGCATTGAAAGTTACCATATCTCCGGCCGAAATCTGTTTATCCGCAGCGTTGGCCGTTTCATCCGTCTGGCTGCCGCTGCCAGATTTCCCGGAAGCTGCTGTCCAGTAAGTCTGGTTAATGGTTTCCGCCACATTCTTCGCCGTGACAAGTCCATCATCAGCGTCAGAGACAGAAGCGACAGCTCCATTCGTCCCCGAAGCAAGTTCTTTCGTTTTCAAACTATAAGTCACATCAGCACCGGTATCCGTTTCGCCAGAAGCTGCTGCAGCGGTGCTAGTCATCAGATACCTACTGTTAGACTTGAAGGCCACCTTCTTACCAGCACCGATGTCAGCCACTTTCGTGCCGTCATTACCGGCAATCTGCCAGCCACTGCCGACCTGATCCTGGACTTTCTTCAGCTGAGATACATTGACCGCATCCGTATCTGCCGACCCAGCACCAACACCACTAATGACGTTGTTGCCATTATTCAAGCCGGTATTCGTCAAAGAAACAGCAGTTTTTCCATTGCCTGGGGTCTTCGGTGTCAGAGTAATGCCATTTGCTGTCTGTTCATACGTGTTGCCAGCAGCATCTTTCGTCGTGATGCCCTCTGCCGTCTGAACCGTAGACCCTTTCGTCTCATCAGACGTGGTGACCTTGGAAATACTGATTTCCTTGTTCAGGCCATAGGTAAACTTGGTGCCATCCTGTGTCAAAGTCAGGTTGTCATCCTTGGCAAAATGGATGGTGTCCCCGGCCTTGACTGCCGTTTTGTTTTCCAGTGTATTGTCGGCCACTACGCTGATGGAAGCACTGTTGATGGCATTGGCCACATCCTGGGTCGTTGCCAGGCCATTAGCCGTAGAAGTAACCGTTCCGGCCTTATCGCCGGTACCGGAGCCAAAGGTGCCGGTAGTCACATCCACTTTCACCGTGGCATTGCCGGTAGTGTCATCTTTGGCAACCACAGCCTTAGTGTAGTTGCCGTTGCCATAAGTCACAGTCTTGCCAGCACCGATCTGCGCCGTCACAGCAGTCCCTTCTGCATTGTTCCCGGAAAGGTTCCACCCGCCGCTGACCTGGTTCTGGAGAGCATCCAGCTGGCCCTTGTTGACGGCGTCATTCTTATCCTCACCATCAGCTACGCCGGTAATCTTCTGACTGCCTGCATCAATGCCATTCTTGGTGAACTTCGGCCCGCCAGAAATGGTCAGGCCATTGGTATCCAAAGTACTGTTGCCAGCAGTGACACTGGTCAATCCGGTCAAGGTAGAGTTCAGATCATACTTCACTTCACCATTGTCGCCTACAGAAGCAGTGGTGTTAGTGCCGTTGTTGAAGGTCAGACCATTCTTCAAGGTCACGGATTTCGCCGCTTCATTATTAGCCTTCACCGACAGGTTGTCCACATTCACCGTATAAGTCATCTGGTTGTTCGCACCTTCAGATGGCGTTACGCTGGCAACGTTGCTCCCGGCAGCCACCTTCGTCCTTGCATTTTTCACCTGTCCCAGGGTAGCAGCATCGGTATCCTGAACAGCATCGCCCACATTGGAGATGGTCTTGCCTCCCCCATTGATGCCGGTCTTCAAGACACTGGGGCCGCCGGTAACCGTCAGCCCATTGGTATCGAGTCTTGCATCTCCCGTAGTAACGGACTGGATGCCGGAAATATTGTCTGCCAGTTTGAAGGTAACTTTTCCATCTTCAGCCCTCGTAACAATCTGGTTGGCTGTACCGCTGAATGCAGTGGCTTTATCCATGGTGTTGGACCCGGAAGTACCACTGTCACCGCTGTACCTCACTGTCAGATTGGCCGGAATCTTGCTGTAGTCCACTTTGATATCATAAGTATGAGTATCGCTGTTGGACGTACCATCGTTAACGATAACACTGCTATCAGAAGATTTTACCGTGGTGCGCCCTGCATTGACTCCGGACTGAGATGCCAGGCCGGTAATCTGGATGGTCTTCGGCGTACCCGTAGGATTTTTGTCATCGACTACATTCAGCGTTACTGTACCATTGCTGTCAACGGCATATGCCTGATCATGGGTCGTTCCTGCGCCGACCAGATGGTAGTCGCTAAGGCTGTATTTCTCCAGGATCGGATTCAGGTTCAGATCTACCGTTCCGCCACCCAGACGGGTCATGGTCACGTGGTTGGTTTCCGTACCTACGGAAGCACTGGTAATGTAGTCGTCCTTCAGGCCGGAAATGGTAGCCGTAGAACCATCATTCATAGTCAGGGTTGCACTCCCAGAGGCATCTCCCTGTGTTCCCACATAGGTTGCCGCACCGGAAGAAACCTTGGTATCCTTCAGGCCAGTGATGGAAGCGGTGAGCCCATTGTTCCCCGTAAGGGAAGCCGTGCCGTTGCCGTTGGCATCGTAGGTTACGGTGCCGCTGGTGACATATTTGTCCTGTGTTGCCGTGATGCCGCCCAAATCGGACAGTTCCAGCGTCTGCGTTTCGCCATCATTGCGCTTGAACGTGACTTTCTTGTTGGCAGCATCTTTGAAAACGGTGGTATAGGTATCAGTCAGTCCAGCAGTAGTCGTGTTGCCATCAACATCCTGCAGAGTCAGCGTAACGGCATTGCTGTCCGCTGTAGCCTTGGTAACTGCACCCGTAGCATTGAGTTTGTTGTGGGTAGCATTGATCTTGATAGCTCCATTATTGTCAATCTCTGCCGTCGTATTCGAACCAGCCACAAAGCTGATGCCATTTGCCAGGCTCGTCGTCTTGCTGGTGCCATTGGCGCTGTATTTCAGGTCAGAAGCCGCAACCGTAAAGGTCTTGAGCGTACCGTCCGCATTCGTTACCGGCGTAACCGTTACATTGCTGCCACTCGTTACATTGACAGCCTGTACTGCCTGTTTCCTGATAGCAGCATCGGACACATTGAATTTGATGGTGCCATTATCTCCCACTGTTGCCGTAGTATTGGTACCATCGGCAAAGACAAGGCCATCTGCCAGATGGACGGACTTCTTCTCACCGGAAGTCGTCTTAACAGCCAGGTCATCCACATTGACGGTATAGATATTCTGGCCGTTATTGCCCGCTGTCTTCGTAACAGACGTCACGTTTGTGCCGTTGGTCACCTCAGAGGTTGCTTTCGCGGCAGCAGTAGCCAGTTCACCCTTAGAAGCACCGTCCAGGTCGCCCAGAGACAAAGTTTCGGTTGTCCCATCATTCCGGGCAAAGGTGACAGTATGGGCCGTACCGTCCTTGGTGACAGTGGTATAGGTATTCTTGAGGCCGGTGGACGTAACCGTATTTCCGTCCGCATCGGTCAGGGTCAAAGTTACGTCATCTTTCGTCCCTGTAGGAGCTGCAGATGCCGCGCTGAGCCTGTTATGGGTGGCATTGATGGTCACTGTGCCATCTGCACCGACAGTTGCTGTGGTGTTGGTGCCGTCCTTGAAGTTGATTCCGTTGGCCAGTTCCACTGTGGTAGTTCCCGTGCCGTTGGCCTTCACTGCCAGGTTATTCACATTTACCGTATAAATCTTGTGTTTATCGGCTGCACTGGTTTCCACTGTTCCCAGGGATGCATTGGTCCCGGCTTTCACTTCTGTCGTTGCTTCAGCAGCAGCAGCTTTCACCTGTCCCATGTTGGCCGCATCGGTATCATCCGTGCCTGCTGTTACATTCTTGATTTGCTGACTGGCTGCATCGATGCCGCTGCTGGTGAATTTCGGTCCATTGGTAATCGTAAGGCCAGTAGTATCCAGGGTAGTCTTTACGGTACCGTTGGAATCAGCTACCGTTACCTTTCCATTGGTTCCATCCAGCTTGATGGTTTCCTTATAGGAATCTCCACTGCCGGAACCCAGGGAAGCGGTGTTCAGTTTTTTCAGGTCACTGGCCAGTTTTACGGAAAGGCTGTTGTTGGTGCTGTCGGCAATAACTCCGATGTTGTTGTCCGTAAGCTTGGTGGAATCCACAGTGACCGTAGTTTTGCCGTCAACGGTTGCCGTAGTAACCCCGGCCCCGCCGATGATGCTCAAGGCCTCGCCGGATCCCCGTTTCACCACCTCAGTGTCCCCGTCAGTCGTGTCACCAATAATGGAATTGTCCCCGCCGAACCGGAGCTGTCGGGTCAGAGCGTAGAGCTGGGAACCGTTCACCGCATCGGTGCTGGTGGCGCTGACAAGGCCGGCGGCTACGTTCTGGAGCCGGCGTTCGGAGCCAACAGTACCTACGGTGACTACGCCAGCAGGGCTGGAACCGGCATAGGTGTAGCTGGTGCCATTGTCATACGTAGTATCCGTACTGAGAGACTGCAGGCCGGCCGTGGTACCACTCTGTTTCATAGTCTTTAAATTGGTGGCATACCGGGCCGCCGCCTTGGCATTCGCCTGGGCCGTCGCTTTTTCCGTATCCGTCATGCCCGTCGTGTCGAGGGCATCCACGGCTGCCTGTTCCGCATCGGTTAATGTGGTGGAATCAGCCAAATTAGCAGTTTTCGCTGCAGAGCCGGTGCCCAGATAAACGGAATTGCCCAGGGTTGCGGTCACATCATTGCCCAGGATCTGAGTATCCGCCAGAGAAGTGGTGGACGCTGCCTGATTGACTGTATTCTTATAGCCGATGACTGTCGTCCGGGTCAGCTGGTTCCAGGTCTTGCCCATATCATCAGACCCTGCCCCGTCACGGCCGGTCACGGTATTGCTGCCGCCAATCACAGTGATATTGGCCGTGGTCCCTGCATTGGCTTCATCGGTGTTGGCACCGGTGGTGTTGGCACCGGTAACGCTGTTGCTGTTGCCCAGGATGGAGATATTCTGTACTGTATCGGAATAAGACCCCTGGCTGATGGTGTTGCTGTTGCCGGTGATGGAAAGGCTATCCATGCCGTGTTTCGTATTGCCGGACGTATCAGACTCCGGATTTACTATATTCTTACTGCCATAAAGACCGCTGTAGGTAACGGCGCCCCAGTTGCCATTGACATTATTCTCACTGCCTACGGCATAGGTATTGCTGCCATTGATGGTGTTGCTCTTCCCTACGATGCCGGAAGATGCTCCGTTGGCCGTGCTGGACGTGCCAAGGACCACGGAATCGGCTCCCTGGGCATAGGCACTGTGCCCAATGGCAGTAGAACCATCACTGTACGCCTTGGCGCCGCTGCCGATGGAGGTGGCATTGCTGTTTCTTGTTTCTGCCTCATAACCGATGGCAATGGATTGCTGCCCCACTTTGGTTGTGGTGCCCGTCGTAGTATCCGTCACATTGGAGGTGTAAACGGAGGCACGGGTACCCAGGGCCACAGAATTGTCCGTCTGGGCGATGGCAGAGGTACCGATGGCCACACTGTTGGCCCCTTCGGCGGAAGTCACATGGGGATTGGCACTGGTATTGCCGCCTTCTGTGACCGTCGTGCTCGTTGCCGGATTGTCTGCTGTACCGAGAGCAATGCTACCCTTGCCGCTGGCAGAGACGTTGTTGCCGATGGCTACCGCCTTGGCACTGGTAGCCGTGGCATTGGGACCGATGGCCATGGCATCAGCGGCGCCGCTGGTACTGGCTCCGTCGTTATTGGCATTAGCAGTCAAGGTATCACTGGACGGATTGATGGAAAAATACTTGGTCTGAGAAGCGGTAATTTTGCTTTCCACGGTAGCAATCTTAGAGTCAATGGCCGACTGGGTATAGGTATCGCTGATTTTCGTATCCGTTGTCTTGATAGTACCTTCCAAATCCGTATAGGCAGCTTTCAACTGAGCTACCGTAACCGCATCCTGGTCGGCTGACCCATCGGCCACATTGGAAATTCGCCGAAGGACCGTCGTTCCTGTAGTGGCGCTGGTTGTACCACCTAGTGAAATATAACCATTGACAGTCGTGTTATTGGTTAAATAACTGCTTGCGTAAGTAGTGACAGCTGGAGCCTGGGAACCACTGCCGATGGCAATATTGCCGCCTCCCGCACTGGCTTTGTCTCCCAGTGCGATACTGTCCGTATCAGCTGCCGCAGCATTGTACCCCAGAGCCATGGATTTATCTCCCGAAGCCGTTGCTCCCGTGCCTAACGCCGTTGCTTCAGACACCGCATTGGCACTGTGCCCGATGGCGATGGATTCCTTGATGTTTTTTGCATTGGCATCAGCGCTTTGGTAATTGGCTTCGTACCCAATGGAAATGTTGTAACCATCCTGAGGATTGGAATCGGCTGCAGCCGCATAGTTGATACCAGCCCCGGCATTAGAACCGATAGCTACGTTGTAACTGCTCTTGACATTGCTGCCAGCACCGCTGCCCAAAGCCACATTCTGCATGCCTTTGACATTGTTGCCCGCATTGGTACCAATGGCAATAAGGGAACCGTAGCCACTGGTACGGCCTTCAGAGGTGTCCTTCCCTGCCTGGTGGCCGATAGAAATGGAATCATTGGCATTGGCCTGAGCCCCGTTGCCGATGGCTACGGCATCGGTATTTTGGGACTCTGTTTTCACCGTATTTCCATTGGCATCGGTAGCATAGCCGATAACAATGGACTTGCCTGATACACTGGTACCGCTGCCGATGCTGATGCCCCCTTCAGTAGAAGTGGATGTATTTTCACCGATGGCTACTGCCCCTGCACCGGTGGCGTTGGCGTTGTAGCCGATGGCGGTGGTACTGGATGTATTGGCCTTGGCTGTATTGCCAATGGCAACAGCATTGGTGGCGCCGCTGGCAACAGCTGCACTGGTGCCTAAAGCCATGGCGTCCTTGGCCGTCGCTACCGAAGCGTCCTTACCGATGGCCATGGAATCATCAGCATCGTCTCCCGTACCGGTAACTTTCGCTCCAGTACCCAAGGCGACAGCATCATCGGCACCGGTTACAACAGTACCACTGCCAATGGCTGTACTGCCGGAGCTTACTGTCTTAGTCACGGTGGTGCCGGACTGGGTGGTGTAATTGTTGACCTGAGCCCCATTGCCCAGAGCCAGAGCTGTATTTCCGCTGGCTTTGGCGTCAGTACCCAGTGCCACGCTGTTTTCGCCGCCCACAGCAGCCACATTGGCCGTCACATCACTGACGGTAACCGTTCCTTTGTCTTCCCCTGTCACAGCATTTTTACCGAAGGCAATGCCCCCTGTAGCCGTTTCATTGACTTGGGCACTGGTACCGATAGCCGTGGCATCCGTTGCACCATTCACCTTGGCGCCGCTGCCGATAGCCGTACTGCCCGTAATGGTTGCCGTGGTCTTGCCATCCTGGTCCGTGGTATTCAGCACCTGGGCATTGGCCCCCAGAGCCACAGAAGTATTGCCGTTGGCCACAGCACTGTCGCCAATGGCCGTACTGCTCGTGCCGCCGGTGACGGTTGTCGTCGAAGTTGTCGCGTCAGCCGTCTTTTCCCCAGCCTGGGCGCTCGGGCCGATGGCCACGGAGTTCGTGCCATTGGCGGCGGCATCGGGAGCGTAGGTTTTGGTCTTGCCGTCAGTCGAAGTGGTTACTTCCGGATTGACCTTGAAATATTTGCTCAATTTAGACGTATACGTCGTACTATCAGACATATCAATATCCATGGCAGCAATGGCTTTATTCAATGCCGCATCAAGAGCAATCAAATTGTCTGCTGTCGTATTTGCATTACTGATATAATAATACGTTCCCGTAGAAGCCGGACGCAGTTCCGTGTACATTGTGCCGCCAGATACCAGATTGGCATCGCCGCTGGAAATGGCCCCATTATTATTGGCGGAAACGGTGTAAGTAATGGTCCCATCCCCAGTTTCTAAACCAGTAGGAGTTACTGTAACTCGGTCTCCTGCAGCTACCTTTACAGCCTGTTTGGCCTGTTCTTTGATGACGGTTTTCCCGGCATCTGAAACATTGGAAAGATTCTTCAGGCCGGTAATATCCGAAGTATTGGTGAAAATAGCATTTTTATTTGTATCAATAGCCTCAGCATTGGTCTTCACCTGAGTATCCAAGGTAGAAAGGTTGGAAGACACGGATGCGTCTTTCTGGATATAATTCCCGTTAGCATCCAGTGTACCAATTTTATCCGTTACGGATTTAACTGCCGCTTCCCGGGCTGTCTGTTCTGCATTCACTGCCGTGTACACAGTCCCGCCAGTAACCAGTCCTGTATTATTGGCTTCTACTGTTCCATTAGCAGGGACAGAAATTGTAATAATATTTTTATCATCACTGGTCGTGGAAGACACCGAAACAGCTCCGCTTCCTACAAGAGCTGCCCCATCTTTCACCGTAACGGTCGTATCAGTTGTCGTCGTATTTGATGTATTTGATGTCGTCGTATCACTGGTGCTCGTCGTGGTTTCGCCTGTACCAGTCGTATCGGCCGCCTGCACAGCCACTCCCATGGGCATAGCCAGACTCATGGACAAGACGGCCATCACGATACCCCGGGTCAGCCCGCTGTGTTTGCTGAAAAGGCTTTTCAGCATTTCCGGCGTTTCCGATTTAGTATGGCCTTTGGCAAGTTCGGATACGACTTGATACATGCATCGTGTCCGATTGTAAATGACTTTATACGTCTTGTTCATGATAAAACCTCCTGCAAGTCCTATTGCATTACAATGAGTTCAAGTAATTCAATCCATTTTGTCAAATATATTCGTATAATAACGATAAAATATTGCATTTTTATATGCATATTGTATACAGTAGTTATTATATCTCTTTGAGGAATAGTTTTCAATAAACGTTTTGTTTTAAACATATTTAGGATTAAAAAAGGTCGTAACAGTTTTGTAAAATTGAACAAATAATTGCATTTCCCATAAGATTTTTTACGACATATTGACGCTCGCCGCAGCGGCGCGTTATAGTAAAGGCACAAGGAGGTGTTATCGTGAAAAAATGGAAACAGGCTATCCTGGCCGCCTTGTTCTGCACGTGTACGACGTTGACAGGACTGGCTGCGGACACGGCCAAAACGGCACCTGCCGAAGCGGCCGTTCAGACCCAGACCGCCGAAACAGGAGCTGAAAAAACAGCAGAAAAAGCCAGTGTGCCTACGGATCCGTTAGCCGGCCATACGGGTAAAATCATCGACAAATACTACCTGACCAAGGGCTCGACCTATAAAGACGTGACGACGCTGCTCCAGACCATCGATTCCCAGCGGACCGGGCTGGACGCAACAACCAGGCCTTATTATTTCCGCGTCGACAAGGACCTGACGGACAAGTATTTCCGCCGTGTCCGGGCCTATGACGACAAGACGACGGAACAGATTGGTGAATACTTAGTCGCTAAAGACAAGAGTGCCGTCTGGCGCATGGATATGCCCCACGAAGGCTTGATCTATGGCAGCGCTGAAAAAATGATGAAAAAGAGCCGCATCATCATCTACCCGCGCTACCTGGCCCTGGGCAGCAAAGGCATCGTCGCCCTGCAGACGCCGGGCAATGTCCCCTATGGCCTGACGGCCAAGAGCCTGAATGAGTCCGTCGCCAAAATCGGAGAAGACAATACAATTATCCCCGTCAAGACGGGCCAAGTCGACATCCTGGCAGACGTGACCGTCGGCGACGTCAAAGAAACGGCATCGCGCCGCATCTCCGTCGTCACCCAGGCTGACCTGCAGCGCATGGCCTACAATGCCTACATGACCCAACTGTATATGGATACCTATTGGAATTGGGGTTGGGGCGGCCCTTTTTATAATGATTGGGGCTGGCATCGCCCGCCACCACCGCCACGCCACGGCCATCGGCCGCCACCGCGGAGATAGAAAAGGAGCTGTCGAACGACAGCTCCTTTTTGAGTATTAAGTTTTAAGTTTGTAGTTTGCAGCAATGGTAAAAAATTTAAAGCCACCTTCTACAAACTACAAACTCCATGCTACAAACTTTAAAGAGAAACCTCTCAGACCGCCTTTGGCGGCCAGCTCTCCTATTAGGAGAGCCTTTCATCAAACCTCAAACACCTCACACCAAATGTCTGGGAGCAGCCGAGACGGCGCCTTCCAGGCTTTCTTTTTCTGTTTTGTAGATGCGTTCGGCGATTTCGTCGACTTTGTGGGTCAGCCACATGTAGGCCGTCGTGCCCTCACGGTAATCGGCTTCGGCATACATATCGATGCGGCCATCTTCCCGCAGTTGTTCGACCTGGCGGAAAGCCTTGTTGTTTCCTTTGGGATAAATGGCAAAGGTCGATCCGCCGAATTTTTTGACTACCGAAAAGGCCGGCACATCGCTGGGCCCGTCGGCAATATAAATCATATTGGGGAAAGCGACGCGGCGCAGGGCATCGGACATCTTGGCATTGACGTCGATTTCCGGATGCTGCGGCACGCCCTTATTGATTTCAAACAAGGCCCGCGTCTTAGTCGTATTATCGATAGTATAGCCCACTTCGCTGATGATTTTATGTTTCTCTGCATCGAGCCCTTCAATGAGGTCACAGCCCCAGATGGCTTCGACATAGGGCATGACGGCCGATCCTTTGATGATAGCCGACATGCCCGTACTGACGATGTAATGCTCCACCTTGATGTTGTACTCGCGGTACTTGGGGTTCTCTTCGACGACGCGCTGAAGATTCTTGAAGATTTCCGGGACGCCGTGATAATACTTCTGCTTCTGACCAAAGGTCTTCAGCTTTTCATTATTAAGGCCCTTGAAAATCCCATTCTGTGCGTCCTTGATGAACTGATTCAGATAAATCGTGTCGGCATTGACCTTGACGCCTTCCTTGGCATAATGCGCCGGCAAGGCATTGACATGCTGCCAGAATTTCGCCTTATCAATATGATATTCCTCAAAAATCGGATCCTGCATGTTCCCGTCGATCAAAGTCTTGTCAAAATCCCAAATCACAGCAATGATGTTCTGCATGAAGCTCACCCCGCTTTCAGGCAATCAGAAGGAAAAGGTATCTTTCAACCCCAGCCACTGCTGGTCTTTATCGCTCAGATTCAACGGGGTCCCGTCTTCGAGATGATAACCGGCAGCGCTGGGCGAACCCTGATATTCGCCGACGAGCTGGGGCCACTGGATACCGATTTCCGGGTCGTTCCAGGCCATGCCTCCTTCATCATTGGGATGCCAGAAATCATTGACCTTATAGCAGAATTCCGCCACATCGCTGAGAACCAGGAACCCATGGGCAAAGCCTTCGGGAATGAGGAACTGCTTCTTATTTTCTTCCGTCAATTTGACACCGTACCATTTGCCATACGTCTTGGAATCACGGCGCAAATCGACAGCCACATCGAAAACACTGCCGCGGACAGCACGGACGAGCTTGCACTGGGGAAAATGTTTCTGGAAATGAAGCCCCCGCAAGACCCCTTTCGTCGACATAGACTGATTATCCTGAACAAAATTAATATGGAACCCCGCTTCCTCCATATCCTTCTGATTATACGTTTCCATAAAATATCCACGGCCATCACCATGAACCGTCGGCATAATGACACAAAGCCCGTCAATGCCGCCCACATTCTTTTCAACCTTTATCTGACCCATTGTTATATCTCCCTTCATGCATATTTCCTTTATTATAACATATTTAAGTAAAAGTAAACGCAGGCCGCAGTTCGCCGTTCGCAGGCCGCCCCGGATTCAGATGCCGCTTCGCGGCAACAAATTCAAAGTAACAACATCGCCTCGAGCACCCCTCAGCTCGTAAAAATGCCCCAATCGGGGCCTTGTATTTTTTTGCGGTCCGCAGGACCGCGGCGACCTGCGTTCATTCCCATTCTATGATTGCATGATTTTTCCAATTAATGCATTTAGCATCATGCTTATCTTCCGACACAGATTCAAAACATCTCTCACCAATTGGTCACTCAAATATTTTAACCGTATACAAAGAAGTAATTGAGTCTCTAATTCAGCAATGGAACCGCGCGCAATATATAAAAAATGTACAAATTCCTTATCACTTTGCCGACCTTGTCCTTCTGCAATATTAGACGGTACAGAAATGGCAGCACGTCTCATTTGATTGGCCAATGAAAACTTTTCTTCCACTGGCAACATCCGGATAAGTCCATACACGTCTTCTGCCAAATCCATCGCGCGTTGCCAAACTTCATAATCTTTATAATTGCGTAACGTCATCGTAACCCTCCTTAGCGAACTGCGAACTGCGCCCTGCGGCCGGGAGCCTAGTCCCGGCCCCCCATACGAGCCGAGGGTATCCCGAGGCAATGTATCACCACTGAGTCTGTCGCAGCAAAGCTGCATCTGAGCCCGAGGCGGCCTGCCTCCTGCGAACTGCGACCTGCGGCCGGGACTTTAGTCCCGGCCTTTTAAATACCTCCGCAAGGCGTCTTTCCAGTCGGGCAGCGGCCGGAATCCGTTGGCGGCGAGTTTGCTCTTATCCAAGCGGGAATTAAAGGGTCGTTTGGCTTTCGACAGGCCGTATTCTTCCGTCGTAACGGGGATGACTTTCGTTGTATAACCGGCCTGGCGGTAGATTTCGCAGGTAAAATCATACCAGGAAATATAGCCGCCTTCGTTAGTCGCATGGTAATAGCCGTATTTATCGCTTTCAATCATATCGACTAACAGCCGGGCCAAATCAAAAGTATACGTCGGTGTCCCGATCTGGTCATTGACGACGCGGACCGTATCGTGGGTCTTACCGACATTGAGCATAGTCTTGACGAAATTCTTGCCGTTCTGACCGAATACCCAGGCAATGCGGACGATGAAATATTTTTCCAGCGTCTGCGAAACGGCCAATTCCCCTTCAAGCTTGGTCTGGCCATAAACGTTGAGGGGCTGGTAATCCTTGCAGTCCGGCTGCCACGGCTCCGTCCCCTGCCCGTTGAACACATAATCCGTACTGAGATAGAGCATCTTGCAGTCCAATTCCTTGCAGACATCGGCAATATGCTGCGTCCCACCGGCATTGACCGCCCGGACCTGAGCCACTTTGTCGTCATCTTCGGCCATATCGACAGCCGTCCAAGCCGCACAATGAATGACCGCATCGGGCTGTACATCCGTAATAACCCGCCGTACCGCGTTCGCATCGGTAATATCCAAAGACACATACGGTGCCGTCGTTACCGCCGTCCCATCAGCCATACCGCTGTAAGCCGGAGCCAAATCACTGCCGATACCGACATGCCCCCGCAAAGCCAGCTCATTCATCACATCATGACCCAACTGGCCATTCACACCTGTTACAAATATTTTCATAGGATGTGTTCTCTCCCTTCATGCATGTTCCTTTTTATCATAGCATATTCAATTTGCAGGCCGCAGTTCGCCGTTCGCAGGCCGCTTCGGATTCGGATGCCGCTGCGCGGCAAAAAATTCAAAGTAACACCATCGCCTCGAGCAACCCTCGGCTCGCAAAAATACCCCGATTGGGGCCTTGTATTTTTTACGGTCTGCAAGATTGCGGCGACCTGTGATGAAAGGCTCCCCTGCGAAGGGGAGCTGTCAGCACAGCTGACTGAGGGGTTCTTTTCCCATCGCCTCTATGCGATTTTGTAGGGGCGCCACGCGGAGCGCCCGTCCGGAATAGCAAGGCATAACGTAACTGCATGCCATATTAACAGTTTGGAAATATTCCCAACTGTTCACAGCGGGCCGCCCTTTGGGACGGCCCCTACAGATGCGGCTTGTAGCCGCATAATTTTTTATCGCCTGAATGCGATTTCGTAGGGGCCGTCCTGATAAGGCGGCCCGCCACGCGCTGAAGGTCTCCCGAAGCGTCGTTGTCACTTTGAGTCTGTCGCCGCATAGCGGCATCTGAGTCCGAGGCGAACTGCGGCCTGCGAACGGCGACCTGCGGCCGGGACTTCAATCCCGGCCTTCATACATCTTCTGATAATACTGCTGGTATTCTCCGGAAATGATAGGCTGCCACCAATCTTCATGGTCCAAGTACCACTGGATGGTCTTTTTGATGCCGTCGGCAAATTTCGTTTCCGGCAGCCAGCCCAATTCTTTATGGATTTTCGTCGGGTCAATGGCGTAGCGGCGGTCATGGCCTTTACGGTCCGTGACATGGTGGATGAGGCTTTCCGGTTTGCCCAGTTCTTTGCAAATCAATTTGACGATGTCGATATTCCTCATTTCATTGTGGCCGCCGACGTTATAGACTTCGCCGACACGGCCCTTCTGGAGGATGAGGTCGATGGCCCGGCAATGGTCTTCGACATAGAGCCAGTCGCGGACATTGAGGCCGTCCCCATAGACAGGCAGCGGCTTGTCATGCAGAGCATTGATAATCATGAGGGGAATCAGCTTTTCCGGAAAATGATAAGGGCCATAGTTATTGGAGCAGCGGCTGATGGTCACCGGCAGGCCATAAGTCCGATGATAGGCCAGAACCAGGAGGTCAGCCGAAGCCTTGGAGGAACTGTACGGGCTGGACGTGTGGATCGGCGTCGTTTCCGTAAAGAACAAATCCGGCCGGTCCAAGGGCAAATCGCCATAAACTTCATCCGTCGATACCTGATGATACCGCTGGATACCGTACTTGCGGCAGGCATCCATGAGGACAGCCGTCCCCATAATATTCGTTTCCAAGAAAATTGCCGGATTCTCAATAGACCGATCGACATGCGATTCCGCCGCAAAATTGACGACCACATCAGGATGCTCCTCTTCAAACAACTGATAAACCGCGTTGCGGTCACAAATATCAGCCTTGACAAAACGGAAATTATCCTGGTCCATAACCGGTGCCAACGTAGACAAATTCCCAGCATACGTCAACTTATCCAAACAAATCACCCGGTCCTGCGGGTGCTCCTTCAACATATGAAACACAAAATTCGACCCAATGAAACCGGCACCGCCGGTGATGATGATGTTCATTCTAAGGTTCACTCCTTTTATACAAAATACGAAAATCCTCAGTTTATAGTTTGCAGTTTGTAGTTTGTAGAAAACATCATTCATTGGCTATAGCAGATAATCTCAATCGCTTGATTAATCCACAAAGCAGGCGCTCCACTTCATCACATAAGTCGATAGCGTTTTGAAGCTCCTCCATTGTAAAATATTTTAAATTAACACAAATCAAATATTGAGTCATCAATTCAGCATTGGAACCTTTCGCTATATGTAAAAATTGAATGAATTCTCGTTTTGTGTGTCTCGCCTGTCCTTCTGCAATATTTGAAGGAATCGAAACAGCAGCTCGCCTCATTTGATCAGATAAGGCATACCGTTCTTCATTAGGTAATTTCTTCACTAGTCTGTAGGTTTCACTCGTTAATTGCATCGCTTTCTTCCACACAATCAAATCTTGAAAACGGCGTAAAGGCATAGCCAGCACTCCTCTCTCAAAAATCGTTTCATCCACTACAAACTAAAAACTACAAACTATTAACTATCTTTTAGGAATCGTCCTTCTGCGACTTTCTTCAGATACTGTCCGTACGGGCTCTTGCCATATTTGATGGCGCTTTCCATGAGGGTGGCTTTGTCGATCCAGCCGTGGCCATAGGCGATGTCTTCTAAGGCGGCGATTTGGATGCCGGCCCTGGTTTCTACGGCTTTGACGAAATTCGAGGCTTCACTCAGGCTGTTGACTGTTCCCGTATCGAGCCAGGCGTAGCCCCGTCCGAGGGTGACGACATTGAGATTCCCTTGTTCTAAGTACATCTGATTCAAATCCGTTATTTCCAGTTCGCCCCGCGCCGATGGCTTTACTTGTTTGGCATATTCACAGACATGCTTATCATAAAAATACAGTCCCGTAACGGCATAATTCGTCTTAGGCTGTGCCGGTTTTTCTTCAATAGAAATCGCCTTGCCATGCTCATCGAATTCAATGACGCCGAACCGTTCCGGATCATCGACGTAATAACCGAATACCGTGGCCCCTTCCGTGTTGGCCGCAGCCTGCTGCAAATGGCGGGTCAGGCCTGCGCCGTAGAAAATATTATCGCCCAAAACCATGGCACACGGTTCCCCGTTGATAAATTCTTCCCCTAAAATAAAGGCCTGAGCCAATCCATCCGGTGACGGCTGCACCTTATAACTCAAATGGATACCATAGCGCGACCCATCCCCCAGGAGCCGTTCAAAATTCGGCAAATCCGTCGGCGTTGAAATAATCAAAATATCCCGAATCCCAGCCAACATCAACGTCGACAAAGGATAATAAATCATCGGCTTATCATATACCGGCAACAACTGCTTAGACGTCACCATCGTCAGCGGATACAACCGCGTCCCGCTGCCCCCAGCTAATACAATCCCTTTCAAAAAAATCACTCCTCACAGTAAAATTCAACATCTAATTATACCAAAAAAGAACCTGACATACAAAGTCATGAATAACTTTATACGACAGGCTCATTTTTCTTACTTTAGAACCATCCCTACACCATGGTAATGTCTTTATACTGCGGCTCCACGATCCACTGGCCCTGATGATCCATAATGCCCCAGCCTGTCTTTGTTTTGACCGGCGTCAAGCCGTTGCGGAAGCCTTTGACATCCTGAATCTGGCCGGCGGCAGCACGGTACTGGACCTGACCGTTCCTGTCGACAATGGCATACTCTTTCTTGTCGTTCCAGCACCAGGTATAATCGTCGAGGAGGAAAGCCATCCATTTCACACTGGCCGGGAATTCCGCAACAAAGGCCCCTGTTTTCTGATTGATGAGCATATTTTTATCGCCTTTCGTCAGCAAAAGGCGCTGTGACCCCAGGAACTGTACGCCGTCATAGGCAAAATCGATGACCTGTGCCCCGTCGACCATACTGAAGACGCCCCATTTCCCGTTCTCTTTATCTTTCAAAGAAACGAAGCCGTCGACATCATCCAAAAGCCCATCGTCGAGAGTGTAATTCCCCGGCGCAATCAGGTACTGCCCCTTGCGGTTGACGAAACCCAATTTCCCTTTATTGCGGACAAAGGTGCCAAATTCCGTCATCGGATAAACGGCATCATTTTTGCTGTCGATGACGATATTGCCGACGCGGTCGAGATAGCCCCGCTTCACGCCGTCATAGGTCAAAGGCGTCACTTCGTCATCGTAATAGACGGAATGCGTCGACGAGCCAATCAGCGCGCCGGCGAGGAAACCACCCAAGTTAAAATGGTTGACCCTGCGCTGGTATTCCGCCAGGCCGTGGTGATAGGGCAAAATGACATCATACGGCGCAGCGAACTGGACCCGTCCGCTTTCATCAATGGCCACTTTCTCTCCCTTATCGTCCTTGACGAAAGCCAGGCCTTCACTGAAGTCAGCCAGCACGGCCTTATACGTCGGTGCCACTACGATGTTCCCGTTCTTGTCCTGAATACCATAACGGCCCTGATTCTTGAAGAAATGGACCGACGCGGCTTCTTTCTCCGGCCAAACCGCCGGTGCGCCCTGCTTATCGACATAAGCCGTTCCTCTCTTCCCTTCCGTCATAAACACGCCTTTACCGGCATAGGACAGGGACTTATACGCCGGCGCCATGAGCCATTTTCCGTCCGTGCCCATCAGGCCCCACTTATCTGTACCGTCCTTGACCGCAGCCAGGACACCATCCTTATAATTGGCATCGTATTCCACTTTGACCTGCGAAGAAATCGTTTCCATCCCTGGCGGCGGCAAATGCCTGGCCATCGCCGGAAAGACAACATCCCCCAGCGACGAAGGGCGGCTGACGCTCCAGCCCGAATGAGACGCCGACTCACGCGTCGACGAATGCGACTCCGTCTGCGTCACCGTCGTCGTATGTACCTCACGATGCACCTGTCCTGCCAGCGAAGCCGGCTCAGCGGCCTGCACCGCCAAAATGGATAAAGAACTGCACAAAAAACCTGCTAAAATAAATCGTTTCAATGAAAAATAATTGTACATGTCGCTCTCCTTTCAATCTAAAAACGCAGACACCCTCTTCAAACAATACGTTTCATAACCAACGATGTCTGCCAAATTCCACAAATCGAATCATGCCTATAAGTATCCCTCAAAGAGTTCTTCCCCGTTCCATTCTTACTGATCACCGTAATAATCGGCGTTAAATGGTTCATTTTTATTGACATTTACAGCTGACATCATTAAGTGGCTATAAAGCTAATTGCAAAATTGCATTCTTTAAGAAGTCTAAGGCATGGCTTGAAAAATCAAAACATTTAGCTTTTGATGCTTCCCCAATTTTCATCCCTACGAAACTGTCCGTTCCAGATAGATAAGCATGTAGTCGGTTTTTGTGTGGCGTTCTAAAAGAACAATCACGTTTTTGCTGTACTTCATCTAAATAAGAGTCTACCACTTTCAATAAATTATTCCCAGAAAACTCCTCTTGTGACAGGTTCAAAATCTGACAACATAAATCTTCTAAAGTCCCATTAGAAAAAGTATCTTCACGTTCTTTTCCCGGTAGCAAAACAAATCCAAAACGCATCCCTTCTTGATTTTCCACAAATCTCCCATCCATAGCAATAGGAATTTGAAAAGCATCTTCCAAACTTTGTTGAATAGACTGGGCCGCACCAATAGCATTGGATTCTGCATCCCGCACCACTAAAAAACCTTTCATCTGGTCAAAATAATCAAGAGACGGAAAAAGATGTAAAGTCTTTCTCATTTCTTCATTACCACCCAAATTAATAATATTAAAAGTATCCGGAACTAATTTTTTATTTACCAAATATTCGATATAATAACGTAAAAACATCTCCTCATCTCGTCCCTCACAGAGAATGACATGCGGAATATTAGGCAATAGCTTAAAGGGTCGCTTGGTATGAGTCATACTAACGCACCTCCAATTCAGCATCCAAAGCTGCTTCTAAATCATCACCCGAAAACGCATAGGCATTTCTACCTTTAGGAGATGCGCTAATTCTTTCGTAGCATAATGACGACAATTGGCCCAATTCTTTCATCGTCAATGCGGATTGCCGTAGAATATCTAAATTATGGGTCGTAATCAGCAATTGGCATTTCATTTTTAAGGCAGCTTCATACAACGTTTTCAAAACTTTGGGATACACACTATAATGGAATCCATTTTCTATTTCATCTAATAAAACAATCCCATTAGGACTCGTTAAAACGAGAAGAAGCAACTGTAACATTTTATTGATGCCATCACCCATATAAGTAATCGGCATTTTTACATTATCTGTTAAAATGATGTATACATAGGGGAGATTATTCTCTACAATCGTGGTAATATCTAAAATATGGGAATCAAAAACGCGTAAAACATCCAATAGCGTTTCCTTTTTCCCATCTAATATAAACTTGCTGACCCATTCAGCAATAGTTGCATTATCCACCATATATACATTTTTATAAAAACTGACTTTCACAAAAGGAAGCTCCTCCATTTGTTTTTTAGAAGAAATAGACACATGGCGAATTTGGGTATTTTCAAATGAAAATCGTCCCTGTACCTTATGTTTCCCAATACTATTCGTGTACTGCAAAGCATAGAAATGCCTGTCCAAAAATTGAGGATCATATCCTTGTTTCAAAATTCCTGTAACAGTTCCTGCGTTAATATCAAGACTGGTGTTTTCATCTGCCACTTTTTTCATTGAAAGCAGTGACTTTACATTATTTTTCCGGGTAACAGAAAAAGAAAAAGAGTTGGTTTGGTTGAAATCAAAAAATAAAGGATCCCAAATACGTTCTGGCGTAGCTTGCAAATTACCGTTACCATTCCTGCCCGCAGCTAAGGCAAAAAATATATTAGGATTTCGATAGCCAAAATTCAAGAAAACAGCTTCCAAAATAGCTGATTTACCAGAATTATTCCGACCTCCAAATAAAGTGATAGGAGATAAATCCTTAACTAATAAATCTTGGAAACATCTAAAATTCTGTATCCTTAGTGTTTTAATCATCTGCTCACCCACTTCACCGCACATAAAAACGAACAAACATTCTAAGTTCAATATATCATATCTAGGGCAAATTAGCAAGATATCCATTGGTCTCTCGTAATGCTCAGAAATTTGAAAAAGCCACGAACTTAGAAAGTCCATGGCTTTTTTTCATCATATGTATTGGTTCAGATAAGTCCGAAAGGTCTCTTTTAATTCAGGGCGCCGCAAGGCATATTCTACTGTTGCTTTGAGGTAATCCAATTTATTACCGATGTCGTAGCGTTTTCCTTTGATTTCGCACGTGTAGACGGCTTGGCGGCTGGCCATTAGTTTTAGGGCGTCAGATAATTTGATTTTCCCTTTTTTATTAGGTTGGACACGGCGCAGTATTTCAAAGATGTCCGGTGTCAGGATATAGCGTCCCAGCATGGCTGATTTGCCATCAGCTTCAAGGCCGACTGCTTTTTCTGCATCGAGGAAACGGGAAACTCCTTCTTCTTCCATAGCGGCACTTTGAATGATATTCCGCGGAACGACCTGCGCTTCCTTCAATGTCTGGTATCCCACTATAGTTGCCCCGCATTTATTATACGTTCGCATCAGCTGGTGTATGGCGGGTTCCGGCTCATGATAGATGATATCATCGCCAAGGAGTACGGCAAAGGGTTCGTTATCGATGAAGGATTCAGCACAAAGGATAGCATCCCCCACGCCACGTATATGTTTCTGGCGAATGTAATGAATATTTATCTTGGATATTTCCTGTACCATGTCCAGCATCGCCACTTTCCCATGCTGGCGCAGATGGTATTCTAAATCTACATTGGTGTCGAAATGGTCCTCGATAGCCCGTTTCCCATGACCAGTGATGATCAAAATTTCTTCGATGCCACTTTGAATGGCTTCCTCTACGACATACTGGATGACAGGCTTGTCTACAATGGGAATCATCTCTTTAGGGATTGATTTAGTCGCCGGCAAAAAGCGCGTTCCATAGCCGGCCGCCGGGATAACGGCTTTACGAATGGGCTTCATATTTTTTCACCATCTCCAGGGCACTGGCAATGACATCATCCATATCATAGTACTTGTATTCCGCCAAGCGGCCACCAAAGATGACGTTTTTTTCTTTCGCCGCTAAGGCTGCATACTGTTCATATAAATGCTGATTCCGTTCGTTGTTGACCGGATAATAGGCTTCTTCGCCAGGATGCCAATCTGCCGGGTATTCTTTCGTAACATAAGTAACAGGCTGTTCGCCGAATTCAAAATGCTTATGTTCGATACTGCGCGTATAGGGCGTTTCCCGATCCGTATAGTTCATGACAGCTACGCCTTGATAATTTTCTTCTTCCATCCGTTCCGTTTCAAAACGAAGACCGCGGTATTCCAGGCGTCCCAGTTTATAGTCGAAGTATTCATCAATAGGACCGGTATAGACTACGGTCTTTGCCAGTCCTTCATATTCATGGCGATTCTGATTATAATCAACGCCAGTCCGCACTTCAATGCCTTCGAGCAGTGCGTTGATCAATACATTATAGCCGCCGATGGGAATGCCCTGATAACGGTCATTGAAATAATTATTATCAAACGTATAGCGTACAGGCAGGCGTTTGATAATGAAAAAGCCGGAAGTTCCGTGCAGCTCCGTCCCCACTGTTTTTCCGTGTACCCTTTAATCAGCTTCGTATAGATGTCCGTACCAATAAGGGAAATGGCCTGTTCTTCCAAATTCTTCGGTTCCGTAATCCCCGCTTCCTGGCGCTGCTGGGCAATCTTGGCAGCTGCCTGCTTGGGCGTGACGCCCCCCACATCTTAGTAAAGGTGTTCATATTGAAAGGCAGGTTGTACAACTCGCCCTTATAATTGGCTACTGGCGAATTGACGTAATTATTGAACTCAACGAACTGATTCACATAGTCCCAGACTTCTTTATCCGAGGTATGGAAAATATGAGCCCCGTATTTATGAATCCGGATGCCTTCCTTTTCTTCACAATACACATTGCCACCCACATGATCACGACGTTCCAGAACCAGACAAGACTTGCCAGCCTTCGTCATTTCATGAGCAAAAACAGAACCGAATAAACCACTGCCAACAATCAGATAATCATACATCATAACAGTCTCCTTAAAGCCATAATCAATTTAAATAACTTTCACTTGTACATTTAGGGAAACTACTTGACTATACACATGTTCGTATCGTCATCACATTTTCAGGAATAATTCCCGCATTTTTGAATAGCAGCAGTTTACAACTTTTTGAGCAAATAAATATCGCGTAACCACACTTTGAAGTATAATGAATCTGCTCAAAAACATCATTCCAAAGGAGTTACGCGATGATTTCATTATACCTCGAAAATTCGATTATTGGTAGCCTGTTTCGTTTCTTTTCTACATATTTTTCTACGGCGACACGGCCAACGCGATTCCTACTGACCTGGTTGGTCATCGCTCAGGTAGCCTTGCAGGCCTTCCCGTCTCTTCGTTTTCTTCATCGGAATTTCTTGTCCCAGGTGACGCATCGCTGCTTAAATAGTTATTACCGGGCGCTTCAGAACGAAACGGTGACGAGCCGTTCTCTCCGCCTGCAAACAGCGGAATTGGCTTGCAGCCTGATTCCGGCGGCCTTACAGAATGAACCGGTCTTTCTCAGTGTCGATGATACGACGGTACCGAAATTCGGCAAGAAGTTCGATGCTGTTTCTCTGTTGCATGACCATGCCTGCCATACAGGCAAGCCTTACGTAAATGGTCATTGCTTCGTCAGTTTGACACTGAGTGTCCCTGTCCTGAACCAGCATGAAGGAAAAGCTCCGCTTATCCGCTATCTGGCGGTTCCCGTAGGGTCCCGGATGTAGACGAAAGAGCAGACCAAACTTGAATTAGCCGGTGATCTCATCGAGGAGGTGATGCCCTTACTGAAAGACCGGCAGGTATTACTGTTCTTTGACAGTTGGTATGCCAAAAGCACGTTGATAGAGCGGGTTTTGCAATATCCCCACCTGGCCTTCATCTGCAATGTCCGCAGTGACTCAGCGATGTATGAATTGCCGCCCTTGCCTAACGGCAAGCCAGGACGCCCGAAAAAATGAGGAAAGCGGTTTCATCTGGATGATTTCAACTTGTCCTGGGATATGGATGGCATGCAAGTCGGTCATCGGATTGTTTTGACCCATATCTGCGGGAATCACCGTATCCACGCCTATGTCAGCTGCACTACATCTGGCTCCCGGCGGCTTTTCTTCAGTACCTTGGACCTCGGTGCCCTGCATATGAGCTGCGCCTGGCAGGAACGAAAGATCCTACGGGACGCACCGGCAGAAGGCATGGACTATTATCCTTTGAAGCTGTACAAGCTGCGTTGGGCCATTGAAACCAACTACTATGAGCAGAAGACCTTCTGGTCGCTGAATGCTTACCGGATTCGCCGCCAAAATGGCATTGAACACATGGTGAATTTGGTAAACCTCGTTCACAGCAGCCTGAAAATGCTACCGTATCTGGACGAGCATTTTGCGAAGTACCAAAACACCAGTCCACAAGAGCTGCGAAGCCATATAAGCTGGCAAATACAGCGTGAAATATTTTTAGGCACTTTAGTCTCTGAGACCCAATCCGCAAAAAATCCAACGGACTTAGTGCAGGCCTTGTGTAAACTAGTTTTGTCAACTTCCGAGGCAGCATAAAAGTTGTAAAGTGCTGTTTTTTTTAATATCCGAAGTAATTTTTTCTTTTTTTCAACAGAAAGACTTATATTAATTCCAAAAACACCTATTGAAATAGAAGAAGTCAAACCTTGAACAATTCTTATCCCATATTTTGTGACCTGCTTAGTCAATTTTGATTCTCCATTTGAAAAATCCGTTAGAGTGCGAAAAAATTCCGTCACTAAGCTCATGCGATCCGAAGTCAACCAGGGATTAAAAATTTTAACAATAAAATTTTGATTATCCCAATATCTTTTTGTCAAATTTAAAAGCGAAGTTTTACCACTTCCCCACGGACCTTCTAAGCCTATAACAAGTCCATCTGTATTTTCAGGTACCTGCGCATAATCCATGATTGCTGTTGCTAATTGCTTTACAAAATAATTTCGATTTAGCAAACTTCATTAAGATTTTGTATAGGCAAATCTTTTTCAATGGAAACTAATTTATGCATTACAAGAAGCCTTCTTTCTCAAGCACTCATCTGATTGTTAAATATACCAGCCACATAAATTCGTTGTATCTTCTGGCAAAAACTAATCAACCTATTTTTTTAGTTATTAGTAAAAATTTTAAACTTTGGTCACCTGCAGCTTTTTGCCAAAACAGCTATTCAGCTGGTCTTTATTACAATTTACTTCCCCAGTGATTTTATCTATTTTATATTCATCATTTTCGCTTCTAATATTTCTGCTCTGCTTGCCCATTTAGGATATTTATCATCTAACCAATACGAAAATGTTCTATAAATGGTAACCAATCGAATTTGGCAATGAATAAACATATCAGGAAAACAGATGCACATTTAACTATAGCATGAAATGGAATCCGCGGACTAAAAAAAGGCTACATTCGGCACAAGTATGGTCCACAGTGTTTTTCTAGCCATTCCATCTGGTCCTATGTCAAGTTTTAGTACAAGTTAAATGGAATTTTTTGTCATTCACTTATCCAGCAATTAAAGCTGACTTTTTCTTGCAGTTCGCATATAATTCTTCAAAGTCATTATAGTTACAGTGACTGTGAATTCGAACTGTATTATAAAACGTATTAATGTATTCAAACACCAGCACATAGGCTTGTTGATAATTTTCAATCTTAAATCGATTCAGCCATTCTCGTTTAATCAAAGCATGGAATGATTCTATGCAGGCATTATCCCAGGCAATGATCTTTCGAAAAAACAAATCCATGATGCTGGCCAGATACATAAAGCCTTCCGTAGTCCAAATATAAGTAATATCACTGCACCAAATCGCATCGGGACTGGAAGGATTAAATCGTTCTCGCAGCATACTGACCAACATGACATACAGACAGCTGCTCCGGGTCGTAACGGTATAATGCTTGACCCAAGAAGCACGAATCCCCATTTGCTTCATGTAAAGACCCACGGTCCTTTCGGAAATACATTCTCCTTTCTGTTGAAGCAAAAACGCCCAGTTCTGCCAGCACTCCAGATACCGAAAAACGGCGTTTCCCTTGATGGGCTTTTTCGGCTAGCTTTTTTTAAAACGTTGATGGCATCCTTGGCATCTCGTAATTCCCGTTTCAAGCGAGCGATTTCTTTGGCTTCATCGGATGCGTAGTTCCCAGATACGCGATATGGCATTTCCCCATTATCCCGCAATTGCTTTTACCACCGGGATAGTGTTTGTTGGGAAATTCCTAAATTATGGGCACGCCCAATCAGTCCTAAATCACGATAATCACAGTAATATTAGACAGCATATATTTTGAATTGTCTATTGAACTTCGTCATATTTATATGCTACCACCAATTGCACTTTTTTAAGAGTTTATCATTTTCCATTTAGCTATTCCCCAAAATAAAAATCTTATTTATCTAATAACGCGGTGCGGTGTGCTACATCTTCATCATTATTTCTATATCTGTTATAAAATTTATTGGGAATTGTATAACATGATTTACGATGAATATAAATTTTATTCTGTATTTCTTGTAACTTATCCATGCTTTTGGGTTCAGATGAATTAATTAGGTTATCTAACTCTTCTAAATTTTTAATGTCTTTATTCAACTGCTTAATTGTTTTAAATAACCATTGAAACATTGGAGTAATAAATGAAAATCTACCTAATAACATCATGACTGTTTCATTTTTTATTATACCTAACAAAAAGATTATGACTATTAAAACAATTATGATAATAATGCTTAACTTCTGAAACCTTTTTCTTAGGCCAACATCCCAATAATAATTTTCTTTTTGACACATTAAAATTCCTTTTTTTAACTCAACAGTTCCTGCTACAGTTGTATACCAATTTGTGAATTGCTTATGTGCTTTTGAATTTCTCAATAATAACGTTGCCTCTTTTGCCACAATATGAGTTACATTTTTTTGCAAACCAAACAATTTATTATCCCATGGCATTTGGTACACATATAAATCAAAATGTTGCTGTATTTCCGCCGCTGTCTTTTTTTTACATTCTATATAAGAACCAACTAGCAACGAGACAACCATACTTACTATAGGCAGTACATATAATAACGTTTTTAGATATATATTATCGTTTATTATAGATTGTAAAATTGCAAAAAGCAGTGGTAAAAATACAGAAAATATTATTTCAATATAGTTTAGTCTTTTCGCTTCATTATACAATTGCCTTTGAGCAGCCAAATAACATATAGATTTTTCTTCATTTTGCCTTTCAACAATACCATTATTCATCTGTTTTCCTCATTTTTCTGTATATTTTGGAAAATTACTTCCAAAAACTTCTCTCCATTTATTAATTGCCTCCTTTTGTTTCTTGTCATCTTCATAACTTCGTGCTTCTACAGCTTTTTTATAAGCTTTATACAGTGCATCACTTATTTTTTTCCTATCAGCCCAATCAAATTGATTTATATTCCCCTGTATTCCTTTAGGATCTTCCACATCTTTCTTAATAGATTCAGATAATTTATATAATGTGTTTTTAAATTCTATATCTATCCACCAATTATCTGAAGTATCTATACTGTCATATATATTCAGTATCATACATTCTAACAAATAAGAATTAATAGATATGGTTACTTTTCTTTTATTCCAATACTTTACTAAGCGGATCAGATTTAAGAGATTTCCATTGTGCTTTTGATTTAGTTCTGTCGTTCTCTCATTATCTATTCTTGGGTCTGTTTTTTTCCAATTGCCACTTCCATCTGGTATTAGGTAAAAATCATCTTTTGCATAAAAACAAGGAACAATATCAAAATTCCATGTATAGGATTTCATCTTTAATGTTGCGGCCTCTTGATTCTTATGCATCTCTGCTTTACTATAGTCATTTAAATCAGCTAACTTTGAAATAAATCTATTTATAACTTTTGTTGAATTTACATATTTTGTTCCATAAGACAAAAGTTCATTGTTCTTATCACTATCATTACCATTAATATAAATGCAATCTAAAGCTTCAGTATAAGTACGTGTTCCTTCTGCTGACAAACAAATCATCAAGTCTATCTCATCAAGTTCACGAATTTTAGTTCTCCTTGCAAAAGAACCAAATTTTAAATTCTTATCCTGATATATAGAAAAAAAATCATCATTGTCACTAAAACTATTTATATTGTCTATAAGATTATCACGACTTTTTCGTGCTTTAGAAGTTATATCTGGATCAAGATTAACTATGTTTTTCATAAATTCCGCAAAAGCATTATTTACTGTACTTGTCATTCTACATCCACCTCGTATAATACTTTGTAAGCAAGCTTTCTACCTCGCTTACAAAGTAAAATTACATTTCATAAGAGCCTCTTAATGCTACAATTACTAACAAAGATTAGTGACCAGTAGTCTTCGCAGTTCAGAAGCCAGCGTAGTCGCGTTTTTAAAAAGAACCTTATAGCCAAGCAGACAGGCCTTCAAACCGAGGGCTGTCATCAGATGCGTCTTCCCGGTACTAGAGTTCCCAATCATCACCAGGTTCTCATGCCGACGGATGAAGTCGCAGCTTGCCAGCTGCTTCACATATTCTGGCTTCACATGGTTAAGTCGACTCAGGTCAAATTTCTCAAACGTCTTCAGAATAGGAAAGTGTGCCCTCTTTATGCGGCGTTGCCGTTGTTTCTCTTGTCTGGCATCGTATCCCCTTTTCCTGAGACTGAGAACAAATTATTCCAGGCTTTCCCCGGCCTTGTACTTAGTTTTTTCCTCATTGAGGTCGCTGAATATCGGAAATTTCAGTAATTTGGCATAACAGCGGAGCGATTCCTTTATACCTGTATCTTGCATGAATTCTCCCCTTTCTGTATCAATCGGTCATAACCGGACAGGTCAATCGTTTGAACAGCAACCTAATCCCGTATTTTTTCTGGCCGTGCATGGTGAAAGAATTCCACTTTCCTGCGCCAAAAGGCTTTTTCGTCTTCTTCTGTGCAGATCCGGAGGATTTCCATGAGCTCTTTTGCGGAGAAGTTTGTGTTTTTTAATAGGTGCAGGAAATCCGGACTCAGCGCCTGTTCCACTGGCTTTGCTTGTAAGATACTGCGCGGTTTCTTTTCGAGCAATGGCAGATAATGTGCAAGTTGCAGGCATTTTTGCCGTTTCTCGTAGCAATGTTCATGTGTTGTCACGAACGGTGACATTTCTGCTAGCCATCGCTACGCGTACGGAATACTCGTTGGAAGCATAACGAACCGTAGCGTACGGGGAAACACGGCATTCCGTGGTATCACTGGTATCGAATCGCCGACCGGGGAGTGGCAACAGTGACTGCCTGATAACAGAGTCTGGCATAGAAAACGTTGGGCTTGATCCTAACGCCATCTATGTAAACATACGCTTCACCCCAGTTAATCTGTATGGCATCGCCAGCGGCAAAAGACAGAGGCACATAAACGTCCTGGCTGCGTCTACGCAGTATTCAGACAGTTCTGCGGATGTGTGACTCTCTGAACCTCTGAACCTCATTTCTGTCACCAGCCGGGCGTAGATTCTCTTGGCCGCATGATGCTGCTTCTGGTTGGGTTCGAACGCATCTTCCTGAAGACACTGTAAAATGAAACGGATGACGTCTGGCATGACAACGCTGGCGTCACGATGATAGTCGGCACGAATGCGGGGATAGATATTGCCATTGCAGTACTTGGCAACGGTATTACGAGAGATTCCTAATGTCCGGGCAATCTACCTCTGGCTTTCCCTTTCTACAAGGAATATATGTCGGATTTTTTTATAGTCTTCCATAGTGATAATCACCTTGTTGACATCCCTTCCCATTTGATTGTTCTAATCAAATTATACAGGATGGAGTAGTGAGGTGGCTCACTTTTTCATAATCACGAATACCTTAAATAGCTCACTTATATATTATCACTCACACATTGTTCCACTGCCTCCTGCAAGAATAATGCCTTTCATTATAGTTTCTTCTTTCTTATCTCTTTTTACTTTTTCTTGCTACTTCAAACATGGATTTAACATTTTTATCAATTCCTGGTAACCCGGTTTCATAGATTTCTTTCATATAGTCATCATCAATGGGATTTGAATAAGCGAAATAATCTGTAGCAAATTCCATCCATTCTTCCATGTTGTTCATGGCAATATTCGTTGTTCCAAATAAGTCTAAATAGTCTTTTACATATTCTTCCATTCCTGCATATATTTCCGGGTAGATTTTCTGTCTTACACCAAATTCTTCTGCATATACCGGTTTACCATTTTTCAATCCAACAACTAATGATTCGACAGAAGACAACAGGAGCTCAGAAAACTTTAAAACCAAATCAGAACTCGAAGTAAATTCTCTTGCAGAAAAAGTTGTATAAAGAAACATTTTGTTTAATTTAAAAGTTCCTGTATAAACCGCTAACTTTAATCGTTCTTTTAATATTTCTTTGCTAAATCTATAGGACGAAAAAGCACCTGTGGTCATATCTACGATAGCAATGTTTTGATTGTCACCTGCTTCCTTATTAATATGTTCAACAAGCTCATCGTGAGATTCTCTTGCCCATTCTGTTAATTTATCCTGATATCTTCTGAATTCTTTTACATTTTCTTCATAATTTTTGCTAATAATAATTGAAGGTATATCTCTTTTAGCATTTTTTAAGAGGATTTTCAAATACCCAGGATCTTCACACCAAGTTAAAAGTCCTTTAATTCCTAGAATTCGTTGAAGATAAACATATCCACTCTTTATATTCAATTTGGGTAAGTAAAACTTATCATACAATTTTTTTAACGCCCATCCATCTCTTGCAACAAATAAAACTTTATCGATTTTACTGTCCACCAATTGTTCACAAACAAAATTCAGGTATCCCAAAGCAAGGGGACCGGCATAGCGATATCCAAGCATATTCCAGTAAGATAAATTTTGTTCTTTTTCTCTATATGTCCGATGAGAAATCATAGCAAGATGCATTGATAAATTTAAGTCGTGATGAGATGAATTAAAGGCTGCAAATTTCGCATTTCCTGGATTTTGGAGAAAATCATCCAAAATTTTATGAATGTGATAGGCTGTTATCCCCATTCGCTTAGGAATCTCAACATCAGCGATTTCATTATCTCCTATGTGAATTATATCTTGATCAGAAATATTTAATTCGTTGATTACCTCTTTGTATAATTTTCCTGAACCTTTCGTTTTTCTATACCAGGAACTTGCGAACACTTGTGTTACTTTATCATACCCTTTTTCAAGCAAAACTTCTTGTAAGAAATCTTTTTCAAGGTACATATCTGAAACTGCAACAACTTTTTTCCCCATCTCAATTGCCTGTTTATATAAGCAATATACTTGAGGATTGATTTGCAGCGTCTTTTTTTCCCATTGCAGTTCGATTTCCATCATGAAACGGTATTTCGGCAAAATATGTTCATATATTTCTTCAATGGTAATCTCTTCAAATTCCGATGCTTCCCGGGCTCTTCTTTCAGCTAAGATTCTTTCATTTTTAAAACCCCGAACATGATATTTTTTCTCCAAAAAGAGAAATAAATCAGTTGGTGTAGAGAAAGGACGAATCAATAATGTATCAAAGATGTCAAAGCTAACCACTTTTTTATCTTTGATAGCCAATTTAAAAATTCGACTTTGATAATCAAAATCAGGTAGTGCTTCTGTATAATCATTTTGATTTCTTCTGCTTAAATCGTCGATGATAACCTTCAGTAATTCCTTATTGTTCTCATATAAATAGTTTTTGACATCGGCTCTGCTTTCATGAAGGTCTATGCCAAATCCCCCTGTCATCGCTTTTACTTTAATTAATGGAAAACCTTTTTGTAACAAGGTGTATGGCCAAAGTGTAGGATTTCTATTTCCACTTAAGTAGGATTTAGAAGAAGACGTAGAAAAATCAGGAAGTAAAACATCAGAGGTGAATTTTTGTTTCAAATACATTGTAAGACCTTTTTCACCTTTAAGCCAAGCATCTTCGAATTTCATTTTCTTGGGTAATTTCAGAAAAAAGTCTAAAAAGTACGGATCAGTAAATACGTTTTTCTTGAAATAGTAAAAGAACGACAGTAAATGATAGGGTCCATCTATACTATCTACAAGTCCCCAAAAATCAGCTGTAGATTCTTTCATTTTATCTAACAAATTAGCGAATGGGTAAACGGGTCCATAGCAACTGTCATTTGCCAATATAATACTATCAAATTTATCCAGCAACTGGTGCTCTCTTAAATAAACTAAGCCCTTTCTCCAGGAGCCAAAATCATACCCGCCGTGATGACGAAATTCAGCGTAATTTACTAAATCTTTAACTTTATCCAGCTCTTTACTGACTATAGGATTGTCCAATATATAAATAACATTATCACAAACTTTTTTTAATTCTTTAATGTAATATATATTATAATCTGGAATAGTACCGTCAAAGCTATATCCTACAAAGATAGCACATCTTTTGTTATTTGTTAATTTAAAGCCAAGCGGATTGATATAAGTTATATTCTTAGCTCTATTAAAGAATTTTACATTTCTATGTGAAGAAAAATGTATATTAACTCTTAAAATGCCTTTTATTTTAGACTTCGTGTCAAACCATAAAGTTTTTGTTACGGGGTATTTATGATATTTATATAAAATATTTAAAATTAAATTTGACAATCTTGAAATTCTACCGTCCCTAAGCAAAAAAGTATGTAAAGCCCTAAAAGATTGTTCATTAAAATAATTATTTCGCTTTATTAGATTCTTCATTTTTTATCATCCTTATTTAATTAACCAACACTCGAAAGATACTGTTCGGTAACCTCTGTACTATTTCCTATACACATTAATCGACCTTTATTAATCCAAGCAGCATGCCGACAGATTTTCTTTACCATATCTTCATCATGAGAAACTAAAATGACAGTCGTTCCCCCACTCATCATTTCTTCCATTCTTTTTGAGCATTTTTCCTGAAAAGCATGGTCACCGACAGATAAAATTTCATCTACAATCAGAATATCTGGCTTTACAAGGGTAGCAATAGAGAAACCAAGTCGTGCCATCATACCACTTGAATAATTTTTTACAGGAACATCTTCAAAATCTTTTAATTCACTGAAGTCCATGATTTCATCATATTTTTCTTCCATCATCTTTTTACTATAACCAAGAATAGCACCATTCAGAAACACATTTTCTCTACCACTAAGGTCCATATCAAACCCAGCTCCTAGTTCGATAAGAGGAGCCAGGCTACCGTTTAATGTTACTGTGCCACTGGTAGGTGTCAGTACGCCGCTAATTATTTTTAATAAGGTACTTTTACCACTACCATTTGATCCAATTAAAGCAAATGAATCTCCCTTGGGAATAGTAAGGGAAATATCTTTTAATGCCCAAAATTCATCAAAGGATACACCTTTTCCTTTTAATTTCCTGACGACCCATTCTTTTATATTATCTACATGTTCCTTAGCTAAGTTAAAACGCATAGATACATTTCTTATTTCTACTGCATTCTCCATAGTTATCCTCACTCACATTAAATATATAGTATAAAATTCTTCTGATGCTTTTCAAAAACCCACATGCCGACAAATAAAAAGCCAATCGAACACGCCATACAGAGTAAATTTTCTTCCCATGTTGGCCATTTCCCATAAAGTAATATATCTCTCAGAAATTCAATATAATCGTACAATGGATTCAAGAACATCCATGATTTTACCCAGTCTGGTAAAATCGATGTGGGATAAAAAATAGGTGTCAGATAATTTAACGCTGAGAGGAAAACACCATATAAATGCTTAATATCACGAAAATAAATAACTGACACAGATAATATCAGGCTGACACCTAGTGAAAAAAGCAGCATATATATGAAAGCAACGGGTAATAAAATCAACGTTACATGAAAATCGGCATCTGTAACTATCATAACAATAAAGAGTGCTATCAATGAAAAAAGCATAGTTGTAAATGTCGATAATACTTTTGATAATGGGAAAATGTATTTTGGCAAATATACTTTTTTTATAAGAGATGCTCCAGTTAAGATAGAGTCCATAGCCATAGTGGTTGATTCGTTATAAAAGCTAAATAACAACTGACCTGTTAGGACATATACTGGATAGTTTGGGATATCAAAACGAAAAACAGTAGAAAATACAACGGTTAATACTAACATCATTAATAAAGGATTTAATACACTCCATAAATAGCCAAGAACAGACCGGCGATATTTGATTTTTAAATCACGGATGACCAATTCCTGCAACAGCCATTTATATTTGAATAAATTATTTTTTAAAATCCAGTTCATAATCCACCTCAACTATTAATTGTACATTTTCCATATTTTCCATTATGGGCATCTTGAAAGGCCCAAAGAATATATCTTATTTTTTTGAGTTTATTTTTTTCAAAGAAAAGAATTTTGATAAGCTCTTTAATAATACACTTACAATAAGCATATTTAAGGAATGGATATTTCTTCATAACGTATATAAGGTTACGAAAAATATAATATTTTCGTATGGGTCCATGATTTAGAATTGCAAATTGATACGGACCTATATGATACCATTCAGTATTTCCTAGATGGTGTTGCATATATATGTCAAAAAATGTAATGATATATTTCTTTTTTATTCTAGCACGATATGCAAATTCACTATCAACCTGATCAATAAATAAATTTTCATCAAACATTCCCAAAGCAATGGCTTCCTCAACATTCAGTACAGATCCTGACGTAATGTAGTATGTAATAATTTGATTCGCTAACTTAGATTCATCTAAAGGGCCGTAATTAACAGCGTACGAAACGATATCATTGGGAGAGTTTTCTGATTCTTTTATTTTTTCTATGTAAGCAGAGATATTGCTTTGTGTAAATGAACTGTCCTGATCCATTGTTAATAAAAAAGTATACCCTTCAGACCTTGCCTTCATCAAAGCGTAATTCAATGCGTACGCTATCCCTTTATTTTCGTGAAATGCGTTGTATTGTATTTTAGGTTGATTTTTTATCGGGTTTACAACGGATAAATCAGGTTGCTCCGTATTATCAATAACGTATAATTTTTCAACTGATAAGATATAACTTTGAATATTATGCCATACATCAGTATCTGGATGATATAGAATAACGACGCCGGCTAACTTTACATTCATAATTTCCATTCCATTCTTTAAACTATTGTGATGACTGAATTTTTCGTAAAAAAAGTGAAAAAATAGATGACGGAATAAATGGCAGGAGTAACTCCAACTTAGTCGTAGAGGGAGCCCAACTTTTTCGTTTCCATAGATAATTGGCATCTTTCCATGTTGGACGATGAAAATAGGAAATCCGCGCATCACTCCATCTTTTATATGGCTGAAGCCGCCTATCCCCAACAAAATACTGTGATAATAAATCGATAAACTGTTTATATTGCATTATGTATTTCTCGAGATATTCTGCTTTAGAATGAATTCCGGCTAATGGTTTCGACTGATTTCCTATATATACTCTATAATTCATCAATGGCCGGTCTGCTTTTTCTATTTTGCCCGATAAGGCTGCAAATACAGCAAGCCACCAGTCATGAAAAAAAATAGCAGGAAATGGAACAGCCTTTTGAGCAATCTGAGTCTGCATTAACATGGTACATCCTGTGATGAAATTTTTCGCTAGTAATTGAGAAACCATATTATCCCCGGAATAGAGGATTTGCCGTGGACGTATATCCGTTATGCTATCAGCTATAATCTCTGAAGTCTCGTTCATAACAAACATATCGCTAAATGCCAACACTACATTTTTATGGGCCAATAGACTAACTAACGTAGATAACTTACCTGGCAGCCAGACATCATCCTGATCACAATACGCAATGTACGGAGTATGAACCAGCGTGGTCAATTTTTCAAATACTTTATTTGATCCCATATTATGCGAACCATGAAATATTTTAAAAGGTGTATGCTTTAAATGAAATGAAAAAAATGATTCATATGGATATTCATCCTGAGGATCATCATTCCAGACATAGAGTTGAAATTGCTTAAATGTTTGTTTTTCAATAGATATAAGTTCTTCTTCCAACCATTTTAAATTAGGATGGTATAACGCCATTACAACAGTAACTAAGAATGAATCAGGCACGCCGTCTAACCTCCACGTTTATAGAATGTTACTTTTTCCCAAGCGATAACCAAGAAATTTAACAAGATTATGGAAACACGCAACAGGCAGTAATTTTATATTTTTATAAGAAACCAGCATATGAAATTCAGATTTAACAAACTTTATACCTTCTCCATTTACCCCACCAAAAGAATCAAATACAGATTGATAACTATGATGTAATTTTCCAATGACTATACTGCGTTGAAATTCTTCAGATAAGGTAAAAGAATGAGCGTGGTACACACAAGCATTCGCATTATAATAAACAGCATATCCTTTTTTGATAAACTCTGCTGCTATCAATGTATCCTCACCAAAATCAACATCCATAAAATTCCCTATACTAATTAATGCCCTTCTATTGTATGCCGCAAAAGAATCCGAACAAAAAATGGTTTTAATTCCCAGCACAGGGATATCCGCTTTGGTTTTCATTTGGCTATGTGCTGGATAGTTAAATAATCTTGCATGATTCCCAATAGCTCCAGCTTCCGGGGTTGGAAGCTGTCTTCCATAGGTAACACCTATGGTCTTATTTTCCATCAATGGCTTACATAATTGGATAATAGAATCATTTGAAGCCGGAATAGCATCTTGAGTCATGAAAACGATATACTCGGCAGTGGATTGTTCTACTGCCATACGTCGCGTTTTTCCATGTCCAAAATCCTTTTTGTCAATGACCTGTACACGGAAGCCGGCTTTTCTCGCAATCTGCACGGTTTGATCACTAGAAGACGAATCAATAATTAAAACATCTTCTGGCATAATGCCAATCTGTTGCTTTAGCATCTCAGCTACTTGGCAAAACTTACCACCACCATTATAAGTAGGAATAACTACTTCAATTTTCCTTTTACCTATCATCACATCAGTCTCCATATGTTAAATGCATTCTATATTTCGATATGAAAAAACTCTTTATTTTACCATATTTTTTGCTTTTTTGCTACGTGACTATTCTGCAAGTCCCCGGCCAAGAGAGATTATTTTCACACGCTGGCGGCTTCCTGGAACGTCGTTGTCAGTTTGAGTCTGTTGCCGCGCAGCGGCATCTGAGTCCGAGGCGGCCTGCGAAAGTACAAGCAACCTCTCCGGCCCGTTGGGTCACCTCCCCTATAAGGGGAGGCTTATCGTTAATATGCTCCTTTGTGTTTCAGGACAACGGCGATGGTGCGCCAGATTAGGACGATGTCGAACCAGACGTTCCAGTTGCGGACATACCAGGTATCCATCTGGACGCGTTCTTCATAGGTCGTATCGCTGCGGCCGCTGGTCTGCCACATGCCGGTGACGCCAGGGCAGACCATGTAGAAATCCTTGATGTATGGGCCGTATTTCGGGACTTCATCCTGGATGATGGGCCGTGGCCCGACGAGGCTCATTTCGCCTTTGAGGACATTGAAAACTTGCGGTAATTCGTCTAAGCTGGTCTTGCGCAGGAAGGCCCCGCTCTTGGTGATGCGCGGGTCATTTTTCAATTTGAATTCGGTTTCCCATTCTTTTCGGGCCTGCGGGTCCCGTGCCAAGAGTTCTTTCAGTTTGACGTCGGCATCGACACACATGCTGCGGAATTTATAGCAGTTGAATTCTTTGCCGTTCCGGCCGACGCGGCGGTGCTTAAAGATGATAGGCCCGGGCGAGTCTTTATAGATCCACAGGGCGATGGCCAAAAAGAACGGTGAAAGACAGATAATCCCCAGGCTGGTACAGATGACATCAAAGACGCGTTTAACAGCCCGATTGTACCAGAGAGCCAGGTTGTTGCGGAAGCTGAAGGAAACGATATGGCCGTCGATGAGGCTTTCCGTATCGAGCGTCGCCAACGGTAGGCTGCCCATATCGGGGATAAAGGCGACTTTCTTGACCAAGGGCTGGACGCGATAGACGATGTCCTGGACAGCGTCGTTGCTGAGGCCCGGTGCAATGACCATGACGTGCTGGACCCCGGTCTGGCGGATGACATCTTCGGCATCTTCAAAACGGCCTAAATGAGGCATCATGGCCGCTACTTTCGCTTCTGGCGTATAGTCTTCCAGATAGCCGATGAAATCATAGCTGACGCCCGTATCGTGCTTAAAATAATCCAATACGATGGCTGCTGTCTTACCGGCTCCCATGATGAGGACCGGCAGCTGGAGCAGTTTGAAATGCCCCAGGATATGTTTGACGATGTATCGTTCGGCTATCAGGAAAAGGAAAGAGGTCAGCCACAATAAGGCCACAAAGAGCCGCGACGTCGAAGCTGCCGTCTGGGCGATATAAATGAAAAAAATCAGTAAGGCGACGGCATAAAAGACGGATTTAAAAAGGCCGGAAATGACCTGCCAGAACTGCATACGTCGCGTATAAAGATGATGTAGTTGCAAAAAAAGGATATATACGACCGGTATGATGACATGGATACTGAGCCAGGAGAGATGGAAATGCGTTTCGGGAACGAGAAAATCCCGCAGTCCATAAGATGCATACTCGGCCAGCCAGATAGCAATATAATCAGCAATAACCATAACAATCGGCAACAATTCGTTGCTGTATTTATTTTTGATAGAAATAGACCCTTTCGTCGATAGCGTCTCCAAAACAGCTCCTCCTCTGATTCTCCCCTGATAATAAGTCATAGCAAAAGAGGCTGTCGCATGTGCGACAGCCTCTTTTGAGTTTTAAGTTTGCAGTTTGTAGTGTTTAGTGAAGATTTTTAAATTCAAAGTCCTCATCTACAACCTACAAACTCCGTACTACAAACTATAAAGTAAAGGGACCACGCATGATGGTAGAAGTCTCCGTGCGACATCCCTTTTTACGTCGTTAGCTAAAAGAAATAGGGATTTTGCCTAAAGGCAGAAAATAGCATATAAGCCACTCTTCCCATGCAGACATCTACGATTTTAATTATAACGAAAATTTAAATATCTGTCCACTTTTCCAACGTTCCGGGTGGAAATGTTGATTCATAAAATCATCGCCCTTAGTCTGTTACGAATGTAGCCACTATTCTGAGCGGGACGCCCAGCCACAGCTGTCCGTTCCAGCAACCGTCCTGCGCTTCTCGTTGGTCAGCACCTGACGGGCTGGAAAGGCTTGGCCGTCCCCTACGATGGCCTCCGACTGAGGTATTTTTTTACGAGCCGAGGGGTACTTTCGAGGCAATGTTGTTAATTTTAGTTTGTTGCCGCGCAGCGGCATCCGTAGGGGCCGTCCCATAGGGCGGCCCGCTACGCGCTGAGGGTTTCCCGAAGCGTCGTTGTCAGTTTGAGTCTGTCGCCGCGCAGTGGCATCTGAGTCCGAGGCGGCCTGCGACCTGCGACTTGCGGTCTGCGAAAGTACAAGCAAACGCTCCATTTCTTCGGGCCACCCATTCTGATAGGCCTTTGGCCTATTTCTGCCCTAACCATTCGTTAAAATCTTCTTTTTTATAAGTATACACTTCTTTGAAATAAATGTTTTGAAACTGCTGCCGCAAGCCAAAGTAATCTATATTATGATGAGCTAATTTTCCCAAATCATCCATTAATGAATCCAGAGATGGCGTTTCTTGTACTTCCTCTCTTTCCAACAAATGCTTTATATAAGCCTCACTCTTTTGTTTATTGTAAACCAAAATGTAATTTACCCGTTCCCGAGTAAAAGAGATGGTAGCATTGATAATATCGCAAAATAATAGCAAACTTTCAAAAATTTTGCGTTTTACACCATGAATCTCACGTCGCATATTGCCATCTTTAAATTCGATAAAGTATAATTCACCATCAATAATGGCTAAGGCATCGTTCGACTGTGGTGTCGGAGAACAAGAATACATCCTAACGTATTCAGTTTTCACATCATCGAAATCGACAACGGGTAGTAAAGATTCTGTCATATATCGATGGGCGGCATCATTATACGAAGTATTCTTCAATGTCGTTTCATGATTGCAGAATATGGGCAATCCCAGAATGTCTTTATTTTTCACTGTAAATCGTCCTTTGCAAATTTTCAAATGGCAATACTAGTTTCTTGTATATTTTATTGGTCTGCGTAGTGACGTCCTCAAAAAACGCATCCCCATTTTTAATATCTGCCAAATAATATTTACATTTGTCAGCAATATGATATTTCGCAGAATAAACTTCAATAGCCCGCAAGAAATAAGGGCTATGTGTTGTCAAAAGAATATGCATACCAAACTCTTTTTGCAAAAGTACGATAATTTCTGCGAAAAGAATTTGCCATTGGGGATGAAGATGAACTTCAGGTTCGTCTAAGATGAGCAGGCCGTTTTCTTCTAAATACCCGGTATACAAAAGTCGTTTTAGGATAATAAAAGTTTTCAACCCAGTTGAAATGTTTTCAGCAGAAAGTTGATGGGTACCTTCTAAAAAGACAAAAGAATCAGCTAACGCATCGTCTGCCTTTTTCATGTCAAAATCACATACAGAATTAATTTTAGTCAGAATTTTTTTCAACTTAGTATCCGCCACGATTTGTTTCATTGCTGTTTCTACGTTTTGTGAAGCAGTTTCTGCCTTTAATAAATTTTTCAAGTGCCCACGATGTGTTACCGAATCACTATATTGCATTTGTTCGCCAAAAAGCCCTTGGCTTTTTAACTCCAATTCATCCAATACAAAAGGATCGTCTAAATAAATGGCCTGAGTTTGTAATTCCAGTAAGTTTTTTGCTTGGGTAATTTTATTATTTTTGATATACATCTGTAACGTCTTATTCTTAATTTGCAATGCTATTTTCCCTATATCATGGGAATGATGAAAATTCATGACTTTACTGGAAAATTCCTGCTTCAAGGTATTTTCTAAAACCCGGATAAAAGTTTGTTCCTCAGGTATGTCCAAAACCTGTTTTATTCTCCCACTCATATTTTGCACTAATTCAAGCGTAATGACAGGAGCATTAGCTCTAGTTACAGTCCAACTGTCATATAAGTTATACCTTAATAAGTTCGTCAGCGCTTGTTCCTGGCCTTCAATTAAATATTGATTTTTATTCTGTAAAATAGCGTCTGCTACATTTGTCGAGTAAATAGAATAACCTGTATCTGAATTAAATTTATTGAAAGAATCATAAACAGCCTTAGCTATCATTTCTCGTCTTGCGAGACGAATTTTTTGATTCAGATGATAGAAGCTATTAAAAATGCAGAATAAAGCTTTGCCAACTGTACTTTTACCCGTATTATTTTCCCCAGCAATGGCTGTAATGCCATTGAGGTCAATTTGTGTCTGATGTATTTTGCCGATATTTTCTAGTTGAATTCTCATAAACTTCATCCTCTACAAGTAAAATCTAAAAACATGCTTGATAAACCTCTCCGGCCCGTTGGGCCACCTCCCTTATGAGGAGAGGCTTAGGCTCCCTTTGTAGGGGAGCTGGCAGCTCTGCTGACTGAGAGGTTGCTTTTTACGCGCTGAGGGTTTCCCGAAGCGTCGTTGTCAGTTTGAGTCTTTCGCCGCGCAGCGGCATCTGATTCCGAAGCGGCCTGCGGACTGCGAACGGCGGACCGCGAAAGTACAAGCAGCCTCTCCGGCCATTGGACTACCTCTCTTATCAGGAACTGCTTATTTCTTCTTTTTACGATGGATGATGAGGGCTTCGTCGGCCCAGTCGAAGAAATACGGTTCGGTTGCGTAAATGGCATAGTTCGTCAGATAGGCAGTGATGAGTTCTTCATCGGAAAACGGGGCGTATGGCGGGTTGTCAAGGTAGGGCTGGAAGATGCTCTGGTCACCCTTTTTAATGGAATGGATGAGCTTTTTCGTAATAGGGTATTCCTGCTTCAAGGTTTCCAAGTATGATTTCGCCTCGGGCCAATCGCCGAGTTTGAAGTACAACAAGGCTAAGGGCAGGAGATAAAAGGAACTGTTTTGTTCGTCTGCTCCCCGCTTGTACAGTTTCAATGCTTTCATTTCATTGCACATTTTAGCATACAGCGGCATCAGCTGGAAACGGATACCCAAATTATCATTTTTATTGAGGCGAAGCATTTCTTCCCCTACCTGGATGGCTTTATTGTGGATACCACATTCAATCAGATCCGATAGGTATTCCTGAAGCAGCATCATATACGGCCGTGTTTCAAAGTCCAGCCAAAAATTACCTTTGCTACGCTGGTAAATTTCCTGATCTTTTAACCGTTTTTCTTCGGCTGCAATCATGCCCGGAAGGATTTCAAGCATATCCAGGGGGCCTTTCGAATCCAATTCAGCCTGGGCCAGTTTGACTTCCACATTATCCGGCTCCAGTTCGGCTGCTTTGGCCAAATATTCCCGTTTGTCTTTTTTTCGGCTCGCCTGCTCAGCTAATTCCAAATAATCATAGACATCGGCTGGCACTGTATCGTCCTGCCCATTCTCTTGCAAGAAGTCTTGCAAGTATTGGGCAGCTTTCTTATGCTGCATCATGAATTCTTCAATAATCTGCTGAAGCTCGTCTTCGCTATGAACGCCGTGCGGAGCTTTTAACTCAATAAAATCATTTAATTTGTCCATTATTTCATTCATAGTACGCATAAAATCATCTCCATTCAGTCTGTTTAGGTATTCCACTTGGTCTTAGCGTTCGAGCCATTCTTTGAATTCGGCTTCGCTGATGATGGGGGTCCCCAGTTTCTTGGCTTTTTCGTATTTGCTGCCCGGGTCGGCTCCGACGACGACGAGGGTCGTCTTTTTGGTGACCGATGACGTGCATTTGCCGCCTCGTGCTTCGACGGCCTGTTCGGCTTCTTTACGGCTGAACATCTGCAATTTGCCGGTGAGGACGACGATTTCGCCGTCAAAGGTCGTATTGATGAGTGTTTTCTTTTCTGCCGTCATATCGACGCCGTGAGCGCGCAGTTTTTCGATGAGGGCCTGGTTCTTGGCGTCGCTGAAGTAAGCTACGATGCTGTCGGCAATGCGCGGTCCGATGTCGTCGATAGCCGTCAGGTCATCGGCATTGGCCTTCATGAGGGCATCGACGGATCCAAAGGATTCGGCCAGGACGCGGCCGGCTTTGGCACCGACGAAGCGGATGCCCAGGGCAAAGAGGACCCGGGCCAGGCCGACGGATTTGCTCGTTTCGATGGCTTTGAGCAGGTTGTCTGCCGATTTGTCGCCAAAGCCTTCGAGGTCGACCAGTTCTTCTTTAGTCAGGCCGTAGATGTCGGCTACGTCGTGGATCAGATGCTGGGCCAGGAGCTGCTGGACGATGGCGTCGCCCAGGCCGTCGATGTTCATGGCATCGCGGGAGACGAAATGGGCGATTTTTTCACCGATGACAGCCGGGCAGTCCGGATTGGTACAGCGCCAGGCCGCTTCCCCTTCGCGGCGGACGACGGGGCTGCCGCAAACGGGACAAGTCGTCGGCATGGAAAAGACTTTTTCCGAGCCGTCGCGCAGTTCCGGCAGGGAGCGGACGACTTCGGGGATGATTTCCCCGGCCTTCTGGATGACGACGGTATCGCCGATGCGGATGTCTTTTTCTTTGATGTAATCTTCATTGTGCAGCGTCGCCCGTTTGACTGTCGTCCCGGCCAGGTGGACCGGTTCTAGGTCGGCTGCCGGCGTCAGGACGCCTGTCCGGCCGAGGCTGACGGAAATGTCCAGGACTTTCGTCCGCGCCTGTTCGGGCGGGAATTTATAGGCAATGGCCCAGCGTGGAATCTTGACGGTATTGCCCAAGCGGGCCTGCTGGGCAAAGGAGTTGACTTTGACGACCATGCCATCCGTTGCATAAGGCAGGCTGTCGCGGCGGTCGTCCCAACTGTGGATGAAGGCGATGACGTCTTCGATGTTCGTGAACTTGCGGTATTCCGGATTGACCTGGAAATGGAACTGGGCCAAGTCCTGGAGCAGTTCTTCCTGGCTCTCGATGGTGATGCCGCTGTTTCCGCCCAAGGCATAGGCGAAGAAAGCCAGTTTGCGCTGGGCCGTAATGCGCGGGTCGAGCTGGCGCAGTGAGCCGGCTGCGGCGTTACGGGGATTGGCAAAGGGTTCCAGTTCGTCATCACGGCGCTGCTGGTTCAGGGCTTCAAACGACGTGATGGGCATGTAGACTTCGCCGCGAATCTCGATGTGCGGCGAATCGCTGGCGATGTGCAGGGGAATGGTGCGGATGGTCCGGACGTTGTTGGTAATGTCTTCGCCGACGACGCCGTCGCCGCGGGTGACGCCGCGGATGAACTGACCCTGTTCATAAATGAGATTGACTGCCAGGCCGTCGATTTTCAGTTCGACGACGTATTCCAAATCTTCACCGCCCAGGTCATCGCGGACGCGCTGGTCGAATTCCCGCAATTCGTCGTCGCTGAAGACGTCGCCCAGGCTGAGCATGGGCCGGTCATGTGTATATTTTTCAAAGCTGCCGGAAATCTTGGAACCTACGCGCTGCGTCGGCGAATCGGGCGTGACCCAGTCGGGGTGGGCTTTTTCAATGTTTTCCAGTTCCCGGTACATCATATCGTATTCATAATCAGTCACCGTCGGCTTGTCGAGGGTGTAATATTGATAACTCAATTCATCTATTTTTTTCCGCAGCTCCAAGAGCCGCGCTTTTTCAGTATCCATGGGTTTCTCCTTCATTCATGAAAATCGTTTCCATTCGTCCTATAAAGCGTCTCATCACAAGTTCTGTGGCGGGTCGCCCACGTGGCGACCCCTACGAAGGCCCGGCCGGGGCATTTTTACGAGCCGAGAGCTCTCCGAAGCGGCCTGCAAAAGTGCAAGCAACCTCTCCGGCCCTTCGGGCCACCTCCCCTAATATGAGAGGCTTAGGTGCCCCTACTGTATTTTCTCTAAGGGGGCGTATTTCACGACGACTTGGCGGACGCCTTTGGTCGGGAATTGGATTTTCATCTGCATGTTCGGGCCTTCGCCGATGACGTCGAGGACGGTGCCGATGCCCCAGATTTTATGGCGGACTTTATCGCCTTTGGCGAAGGTATCGGTGACGGCGTGTTTCTTGGGCAGACTCGACGCGACGGGCTTGGTCAGGATGGAGACGCGCTGTTTCCCCGGGACCGCCGTCGTCCGGCTCTGGGGCATGGCGCTCTTGCGATGGTAGTCTTCCATGAACTGCGGTGGGATTTCGGCCAGGAAACGGCTGGGCATATAGGCCGAGATGCGGCCGTACATGGTCCGCGTGACGGCATTGGTCACGTAGAGCTGCCGTTCGGCCCGGGTAATGCCGACATAGGCCAGACGCCGTTCTTCTTCGACCTGCGCCGGGTCCATCAGGGTCCGGCTGTGCGGGAACAGGCCTTCGTCGAGGCCGGTCAGGAAGACGACCGGGAATTCCAGACCCTTGGCGGCGTGGAGGGTCATGAGGGTGACTTTCGAGTCGCTGCTTTCAAAATCATCGACATCGCTGACGAGGGCGACGTTTTCCAGGAAGTCCTGGAGGTTGCCTTCGGGATTGCTGTCCATGTAGTCCTTGGCGACGGACAGGAATTCGCCGACGTTTTCCTTGCGGCTTTCGCCCTGCGGGTCGTGTTCCGCTTCTTTATCGAGCATGTCGCCGTAGCCGGTCTGTTTGATGACCGTTTCAATGAGGCTCAGGACGTCTTTGCCTTCGATGTCGTTGAGGAGGTCGAAAATCATGGCAGCGAAGTTTTCCAGCGATGCCTTGGCCCGTTTGGTGACGGGGATCTCGTCAGTCGACGACAGGGCTTCAAACAAGGAAATCCCCTGTGCTTCGGCATAGGCTGCGACGTGTTCCATCGTCGTCGCCCCGATGTTGCGCTTGGGCACGTTGATGATGCGCGTCAGGCTCAGGCTGTCTTCCGGGTTATAGAGCAGGCGCAGGTAGGCCAGGACGTCTTTGATTTCCTTGCGGTCATAGAACTTGGTGCCGCCGACCATGGTATAGGGAATGGCATAGCGCATGAGCTTTTCTTCAAGGACACGGGACTGGGCGTTGGTCCGGAAGAGGATGGCCATGTCGCCATACGGTTCATGGCTGATTTCATGGCGGTTGTAGATGACGCCGGCGATATAATCGGCTTCGTCGTGTTCCGTCTGGGCCTGGTAATGGATGATCTTGTTCCCCGTCGGGTTCTCTGTCCACAGGGTCTTCTTGGGCCGGCTTTCGTTATTGTCGATGACGGCATTGGCCGCATGGAGAATAGTCTTCGTCGAGCGGTAGTTCTGTTCCAGCTTGATCGACGCCGCATCAGGATAGTCCCGCGTGAAGTCGATGATGTTGCGGATATCGGCACCGCGCCAGGCGTAAATACTCTGGTCGGCATCGCCGACGACACAGATATTGCGCCAGCGGGCGGCCAGTATCTTGGTCAGGGCATACTGGGCATGGTTCGTATCCTGATATTCGTCGACCAGGATATATTGGAACCGGGACTGGTATTTTTCCCGGACTTCTTCGTTTTCCTGCAAGAGGCGCACGGCCAGGAACAAAAGGTCGTCGAAATCGACGGCATTGTTTTCCCGCAATTTTTCCTGATACATGGCGTAGACGTCGGCGACTTTCTGTTCGTAGAAATCGGAGGCTTTCGCCGCAAAGGCCTTGGCATCCATGAGGACGTTCTTAGCCGACGAAATGGTCCCCAACACGGAGCGCGGCGTGAACTGCTTGTCGTCGAGGTTGAGTTTTTTCAGGCAGTCCTTGACCAGGACCAGCTGGTCCGACGAATCGTAGATGGTGAAATTGCGCGTATAGCCGTGGAAGCCGTCGACTTCAAAGCGCAGCAGCTTGGCGCAGAACGAGTGGAACGTACTCAGCCAGATGCTGTCGGCCTGAGCACCGACGAGGTTGGTCACGCGTTCCTTCATTTCCTTGGCGGCCTTGTTGGTAAAGGTAATGGCCAGGATGCGGTACGGCGCGACGCCTAATTCCAGGAGATGGGCAATGCGGCAGGTCAGGACTTTGGTCTTGCCCGATCCGGCACCGGCCGTGATCAGCAGCGGCCCTTCGGTATGCTTGACGGCCTCGCACTGGCGGTCGTTGAGGGTATCAAAAATAGGATTCATGCATTCTTCCCCTTTATAGATAAAAAGGCCCACACCGTGTCGATGGGGCCTCTGAAAATCATCACTTATTTCATTGCCGAAAGGATAGGCGGAATGACCTGTTTCTTACGGCTCATGACCTTGGGCAGGTAGACTTCCTTATCGAGGACGTCCTTGCCGAAGGCACTGCTGACGATGTCGTCCATATTACCGGCGAAGATGAGGTTCGTCGATTCGTCGATGATGCTGGTAATCATCAGGAAGGAAGCGGCGTAATCGTGTTCAGCGCGCAATTTTTCCAAGGCGTTGAGCAGGACCTGTTTCTGGTCGAGGAGGTCCGTCGTATCCATGACCTGGACCTGGGCAACGGTGAAGGTCGTATTGCCGCTGGAGAATTCTTTCATGTCGTTGTGGACGATCTGGTCCGGCGTCAAATCGGAGACGTTGGCACCGGCTTTGAGCATTTCCATGCCGTATTTTTCGACGTCTACGCCGGCGATGTTGGCCAATTTTTCGGCAGCTTCGCGGTCAGCCGGCGTGCAGGTCGGCGAACGGAAGAGGACTGTATCGGAAATGACGGCCGACAGGAGCAGGCCGGCAATGTCTTTGGGGATGTCGACCTTAGCCTGTTCATACAAGCCCGTTACGATGGTAGCCGTGCAGCCGACGGGTTTGAAGAGGATGGAAATAGGGCCGGCCGTTTCCAAGGTACCGCCGATGCGGTGATGGTCGATGACGCCGATGATGGAGGCTTCGTCGATGCCGTCGATGATCTGTTTCTTTTCGTTGTGGTCGACGAGGATGACCTGCTGTTTTTCGACAGCGGCGACACAGTCTGCACAGATCATGCCGACGTATTTGCCGTTTTCGACGACAGCGTATTTGCCATCAGCCGGGATGTCGTGACCGTTATCGGTCGGTTTGAAGAACAGTTCCGGGTCGTGGGCCAAGGCTTTGACCGTGCTCAATTCTTCGCCCATGACGGTCTTGACGAATTCATCGGCGAGCTGGCCTTTTTCGATGACGCCGACGAACTGGCCGTTATCGGCAACGGGAGCGACATCGCTTTCGTGGGATGCGAACCATTTGGCAGCATCTTTCAGGCTGGCACTGACCGGAAGGGCTTCGACTTCCGTGTGGACAGCTTCGCTGACTTTGACGTAGAAGTCCTTGACCAGCGGCTGCGGAGCAACGTGGAAATAATTCAGGGCAAAAGCCGTTTCCTTATTCGGTTCGCCAGCGCGGATCGGCGTAGCGTCGATGCCCTGTAACTGTTTTAATTTTGCATAGGCAATGGAAGAACAAATGGAGTCCGTGTCCGGGCTCTTATGACCGGTAACAAAAATCTGTTTTGCCACGATAATCACCTCATTGAAAAGTATATGTATGTTTCTATATCCCTAACATTATATCATAGACAAAGGATGAAGGCTAGTGCAGGGCGTCGGCTCCCTTGAGAAGGGGAGCTGGCCACAGGCCTGAGGGGTTCTTCACAAGTTCATAAGTGTCCCCCTAATGGCTGACTGCTGACGGCTAATCCCTATTCGTCAAGCCCAGGCGCTGGAGCATGGCCATGTCTTCGGCGATGGTCGAGCCCGACGTGGTCAGCATATTGCCCGTAATCGAGGCCGACGCGCCGTGGAGCAGGGCCGTGGCGCCGTTTTCCGGCAGGAGTTTGCGGCCGGCAGCCAGGCGGATGTTGGCTTCGGGATTGATGAAGCGGAAAAAGGCGATGGTCCGCAGGACATCGCGGCCGTCGAGCTGGGGCCGATGTTCCAGGGGCGTGCCGGGAATGGGCATGAGGGCGTTGACGGGAATGGACTGGATGCCCAGTTCGGCCAGGCTGATGGCCATGTCCAGACGGTCTTCCCAGGTTTCCCCCATGCCGATGATGCCGCCGGAACAGACGCAGAGCCCTTCTTTCTGAGCGGCCTTGATGGTGCGGATGCGGTCGTCATAGGTATGGGTCGTGCAGATGTATGGGAAGAAACGCCGCGACGTCTCGATATTATGGTGATAACTGGTAACGCCCGTTTCGTGGAGGCGGTGCAGCTGTTCCGGCGTCAGCAGGCCGTGTGACGCACAGAGGTCGATGTGCAGCGTCTGCTTCATCGTGCGGTACGTATCCAGGGCTTTTTCAAAATCCGCCCCTGTCAGAGCCCGGCCCGACGTGACGATGGCAAAGCGGTTGGCGCCGGCATCCTGGTTGGCCTTGGCGTTGGCCAGGATTTCTTCTTTCGCCAGGAAACCGTATTCTTCGCAGCCCGTATGGTGACAGGCCGACTGGGCGCAGTATTTGCAGTCTTCCCCACAGCGGCCGCTGCGGCCGTTGATGATGGTACAGAAATCAATATGATTGCCACAAAAATGGCGCTGTAAGGCGCCGGCCCCCTGCTGCAATTCTTCCAAAGGTGCTTCCAGGAAAATCGATAAATCATCACCGCGGCGGATGCGGTACCCCTGTATAATGCTATCAGTCAATGCTGCTATCGTATTCATTGTCAACCCACTCCCTATTTTTATTGTGAACTATGGGATTATTATACTCGCTGCGGCGATTGCAGTCAACTTTATTTTGTTTGTATCACGGTTAACAATATAAGTGTACGATATCCTGAATCGCAGGACGATTCATTTCGGGGAATCCCACAAAAGGAAAATATAGGTATACACAATCATTCAGGGGCGGGCTCGCCACGTGCGAGCCCCTACAGGTGGAATGTTTATGAGGCTAAGAACCCCTCAGTCAGCTGCGCTGACAGCTCCCCTTCTCAGGGTAGCCATGAAAAAAGAGGCTGACCCGCGAAGCATGCTTCGTGGGACAACCTCTTTTTCAAGTGTTCTTGCCAATGAATTACCGACGTTCGCGGATACGGGCAGCTTTGCCTGTAAGACCACGGAGGTAGTGCAGTTTTGCACGACGGACGACACCGTGGCGAACGACTTCGATTTTAGCGAGGCGCGGGGAATGTACCAAGAAAGTACGTTCAACACCAACACCGTAGGAAACGCGGCGGACAGTGAAAGTTTCGCGGACACCGCCGTTCTGACGGCCAATAACGACACCTTCAAAAATCTGTACACGTTCGCGATTGCCTTCGACAACCTTTACGTGAACTTTGACTGTATCACCAGGGCGGAATGCCGGGATATCGTCACGAAGCTGTTCCTGTTCAAGTACGCTGATAATGTTCATTTCTTTTTTCCTCCTATAAGACATTCGTGCCCCCGTTGTCGCCACCTTTCACGACAATCGTGTTATCGAGCAGAGGACTGCCTAAATTAACAAGGGAATTATACCATAAAGCCGCGGTCCTGTAAAGGGGGATTTTTCCATTTTATAGGCATCTTCCGTAAAGGGCTGCTTGAAAGCACAGCAACCTCTCCGGCCCTTCGGGCCACCTCCCCTGGATTCACGGCGGGCCGCCTAGCCACAGCTGTCCGTTTTGGCAACCGTCTTGCGCCTCTCATTGGTCGGCACCTGACGGGCCAAAAAGGCTTAGGACGGCCCCTACGAAGGCCCCAGCCGGGGCATTTTTACGAGCCGAGGGTTACTCGAGGCGATGTTGTCCACCTAAGTCTGTCGCGGTGGGACGCCGCATCTGATTCCGAGGCAGCCTGCGGCCTGCGAACTGCGACCGGTGGGATGCCCATTGAGCATCCCCTATCACTATATTTGTACGTTGGGCATGAAGCTGCGGGACATGTGGGCGATGATGGCCTGGTACTTATCTTTTTTGCTGGTCGGATAGGTGACGGTGAAGGCCGTGTAGGTCTTGTTCTTGTCGTTGATGTAGAGTTCGTGGTAGTAGGACTTCTTGCCGTCCGTCCAGCCGATGGCATAGCTGTTCTTGGTCTTGATGTTGGTCGTCAGTGTCGGCGATCCGTTCATGCCCAAGGCCATATTGTAGAGTTCGTCGATAGTGAAGCCCATGGTGTTCTTGGCGGCATAGGTCATGTAGACGGCATCGTCTTTGGGATCCTGGAAATAGCAGCCATCGCCGTCGGCATTCATGTCAGCTGTCGTCGCAGCCCGGGGGATATCGACGGCATACTGATAGGCGCTGTTATAGTACTGATAGTAATTCTTGTCTTTAGTCGTCATGACCTGGACGACTTCATAGCTGTCGGCACTGGCGCTCTTGAGGCTCACCTTTTCTTCAGCCATGACGGTCGAACCGGCAATACAGGTAAGAGCTGCTGCCAACATGACGAGATTCTTCAATTTCATAAATGATCACTCCTTTATGGTAGATGCGGAAAAGGAGCTGTCGAGTGAAGACAGCTCCTTTTGAGTTGCTAGTGGCTAGTGGTTAGTGGTTAGCAGTAAGAAAAGTTTTTATTTCCTCGCTACAAACGACAAACTCTATACTACAAGCTAAACACTCCAAGGATTTTCGCAGGAAGGCGAAGAGCCTGTGCGATACTCCCTATTATTATATCATATTTTTCATTTTTGGCCATTGAATTTCCGCTTTATCCACGGGATTCGCGGCGGGACGCGAAAGTACAATCAACCTCTCCGCCCGTTGGGCCAGCTCTGCTGACTGAGAGGTTCTTTCTCTACAATACGCTAAGGGTATGTCGTAAAGAACCCCTCCACCGCAAGCGGTCCCCCTCCCCTTCTCAGGGGAGGCTTTTTACGCGCTGAGGGTGTCCCGAAGCGTCGTTGTCCACCTGAGTCTGTCGCCGCGCAGCGGCATCTGATTCCAAAGCGGCCTGCGAACGGCGACCTGCGGCCTGCGGGTCGCCACGTGGCGGCCCCTACGCCAATTTCTTGATGTCGCCCAAGGGCTGGATGAGGCTGTAGGTCAGGGCCAGGAGGTGGAGACGGTTTTCTTTGACCGCTTCATCTTTGTGCATGACCAGGACGTTATCCAGGAAGTCGTTGATGGCGGCAATGCCTTCGGAGAGGACTTCGGCTACGCCTTCGTAGTCATAGACGGCGTATTTCTGCGGCAAGTTGACCTGCATGGCCTGGCAGGCGCTGTAGAGGGCCTTTTCTTCTTCCGTTTCAAAGAGGTCCGGGTTGACGTCGGTATCGTCGGCGCCTTTGATCATATTGCTGACGCGGGTGAAGGCCTGCAAGAGGTCGGTCTTGCCCATGATGTCGGCATCGATGAGGGCCTGGGCACGGCGTGCTTCTTCGTAGGCGTTGAGCGTATCCGAAGCCAGGACGCAGTCGATGATGTGGTAATCCATGCCTTTATCCTGGAAGATGTTCTTCAGGCGCAGCGTGAAGTAGTCGTCGAGCTGACCCATGACTTTGGCTGCGTCTTCCCCTTCTACGCCGAGGAGATTGAGGACGAAGGCAAAGACTTCATGGCAGTTGAGGTTCCAGCCGGCATCCATGAGGATGTTGAGGGTACCGATGGTCTGGCGGCGCAGGGCGAAGGGGTCCTGCGAGCCCGTCGGGATGAAGCCGCGGCTGAACATGCCCGTAATGGTATCGAACTTGTCGGCAATGCCCAGGACTTTGCCCATGTCGGTCTGCGGCAGGACGTCGCCGGCAAAGCGCGGCTGGTACTGTTCGTTGATGGCTTCGGCCACGCCGGCATCTTCGCCGTCGATGAGGGCATATTCCTTGCCCATGACGCCCTGGAGTTCCGTGAATTCCATGACCATCTGCGTAGCCAGGTCGGCTTTGGCCAGGAGCGATGCGCGCTGCAGCTTGGCGTCATCCAGGCCGAGGTCGAGTTTATGATTGAGGAAGACCGTAATCTTTTCCAGGCGCTGGGCTTTGTCATAGAGCGTGCCCAAGCCGTCCTGGAAGACGATTTTCTTCAATTTTTCCGTGTAATCGGCGAGCTTATGTTTCTTGTCTTCTTCAAAGAAGAACTTGGCATCGTCCAGGCGGGCGCGGAGGACGCGTTCGTTGCCGTGCTGGACCGTTTCCAGATGGTAGTCGTTGCCGTTGCGGACGGTCAGGAAGAGGTTCATGAGCTTGCCGTCTTTATCGCGCATGGGGAAATAGCGCTGGTGGTCCTTCATCGGCGTGATGATGGCCGCTTCCGGCAGTTTCAGGTAGTCTTCATCGAATTCGCCGCAAAGGGCCGTCGGGTATTCGACGAGGTAAACGACTTCTTCCAGGAGGTCGTCGTCCATGATGATGGTGCCGCCCTTTTCGTCAGCCAGTTTCTGCAGGCCTTCGAGGATCATCTGCTTGCGGACTTCCGGGTCGACGATGAGGAAATGTTCCTTGCACGTTTCTTCATAGGCTGCCGGGCTTTCGATGGTGAAATCGCCGGTACCCAGGAAGCGGTGGCCGCGGCTGACGTTGCCCGATTTGACGTTAGCCAGTTCAAAGGGGATGACGTCTTTATCGAAGAGGGCGACGAACCAGCGGATAGGACGGACGAAGTGGAAGTCCAGGCTGCCCCAGTGCATGCTCTTGGGGAAATTGAGGCCTGTGACGATGCCCTTCATGAGGTCCGGCAAGAGGCCGGCCGTGTCAGCGCCGACGCTGGTGACGTTGGCATAGACGTAGCCGTCTTCGACGACGAGGTCCTTGACGTCGATTTTCTGTCCCCGGGCAAAGCCCATGGCAGCTTTCGTCGGGTTGCCGTCGGCATCGTAAGCGATCTTGACCGACGGGCCTTTATGTTTGGCCGATACGTCGGCCTGTTTTTCAGCGACGCCCTTCATGATGAGGGCGATGCGGCGCGGCGTACCGAGGGTGCGGATCGATTCATAGGCGATATGGGATTCGCCAAAGGATTTCCCGGCCAGGTCCCGGACCTGGGAAAGGATACTCGGCATATAATGAGCCGGGATTTCTTCAGTACCGATTTCAAGTAACAAATCTTTGCTCATCTTATTTTTCCTCCTTATTCAGCATCGGGAAACCTAATTTTTCACGCTGTTCCAAGTACGCTTTGGCGCAGGCCCGTGCCATGTTGCGGACGCGACCGATGAAGGCAGCCCGTTCGCTGACGCTGATGGCGCCGCGGGCGTCGAGGAGGTTGAACGTGTGCGAGCATTTCAATACGTAGTCATAGGCCGGAAGGACGAAGCCGGCTTTGATGACCCGCATGGCTTCTTTTTCGTATTCATCGAAGAGGTGGAACAAGAGGTCGGCGTTGCTCAATTCAAAGGCATACGTCGACTGTTCGACTTCGTTCTGATGGAAGATATCGCCATAAGTGACGTCTTCATTCCATTTGAGGTCATAGACGTTTTCGACGCCCTGGATATACATGGCCAGGCGTTCCATGCCGTATGTGATTTCCGACGAAACGGGAGCGACGTCGATGCCGCCGACCTGCTGGAAGTAGGTGAACTGCGTGACTTCCATGCCGTCGAGCCAGACTTCCCAGCCCAGGCCCCAGGCACCGAGGGTCGGCGATTCCCAGTTGTCTTCGACGAAACGGATATCGTGTTCTGCCGGGTTGATGCCCAACGTTTCCAGGCTCTTCAGATAGAGTTCCTGGATGTTGTCCGGCGACGGTTTGCAAATGACCTGGAACTGATGATGCTGGTACAGGCGGTTCGGGTTGTCGCCATAGCGGCCGTCAGCCGGGCGGCGAGACGGTTCGACATAGGCAACGTGCCACGGTTCCGGCCCGAGCGTGCGCAGGAAGGTAGCCGGGTTCATGGTCCCTGCCCCTTTTTCTACATCATACGGTTCGTAGATGATACAGCCCTGAGAAGACCAAAAGCTCTTCAATGCAAATATCATGTCTTGAAAATTCATCGTATTCCCTCCTAAATACAAAAAAGTCCCTGTAACACATGACATGTTACAGGGACGAGTATACGTACCCGCGGTTCCACCCTGATTGGTCCAAAGACCCGCTTGATTCATCGGCCATACACATCGAAAGACTTCCGGCCGCGGCCTTCAGAGCGCCTTCCGCATCGGCAGCAGGCTCACACTGTCCCTGCTTCGCTGAGGATGATACGTACTTACTCTCCTGCATCGCCTATTGATTTGTACGAACCCTATCATAGCAGAGATGGGGGGAAAAGTCAATTGTTTTGTGACTAGGGGCCTATGGCGCGTGGCTCGTGGTTCGTGGTTCGTGGCTCGTGATTAGGGATTAGGGGTTAGGGGTTAGGGGTTAGGGATTAGGGGCTAGGGGTTAGGGATTAGGGGCTGGGGGCTGGCAGTTGGCGGCTGACTGGTCAGGAAATCATACATATTCTGGAGCGGACGCCCCACGTGGCGCCCCTACAGAAAAAGGGACTGCCTTTGGGCGACAGTCCCTTTTCATGGCAATGGTCCTTACTAGCTGCGAACAACTAACAACGAACCACTTGTATTTAATTATTGCTTGCCGTATTTTTCGGCGACGTCCAGGCGGCGCAGGGCTCGTTGCAGGGCCGCTTCGGCGCGGGTCACGTCGAGGTCGGCAGCGCGTGCAGCCAGGCGTTCTTCAGCGCGTTTTTCTGCCGCTTTGGCGCGGTCGACGTCGATGTCTTCCGGCTTTTCCGAAGCCGGCGTGATGACCGTGACCGTATTGCCGTGGACTTCCAGGAAGCCCGAAGCGACGGTGACGCACTGGCGCTTTCCGCCTTTATCATAGCACAGGGGCCAGATCGACAGGGACGCGATGAGCGGCGCATGGTTGGGCATGATGCCCAGATCGCCGTCCAGGGCGCGGACGAGGACGAAATCCACGTCTTCATGGAGTACGGCAGCATCGGGTGTAATGACTTCCAGATGGAGGGTCTTTCCTGCTTCTGCCATAGACTATTCCCCTTTCAGTGTCTTGGCCTTTTCATAGGCTTCGTCGATGTTGCCGACCATGTAGAATGCCTGTTCAGGCATGTCGTCACATTTGCCGGACAAGATTTCCTTGAAGCCTTCGATCGTTTCTTTCAGCGGTACATAGCGGCCTTTCTGACCGGTGAACTGTTCGGCGACGGCGAAAGGCTGGCTGAGGAAACGCTGTACCTTACGGGCACGGGCAACGGTCAGCTTATCTTCTTCGGACAGTTCGTCGATGCCCAGGATGGCGATGATATCCTGCAGGTCTTTGTACTTCTGGAGGATTTCCTGGACGGCACGGGCCGTGTTGTAATGGTCATCGCCGATGACGTGGGGGTCGAGGATACGCGACGTCGAATCGAGGGGATCGACAGCCGGGTAGATGCCCAGTTCGGCGATTTCACGGGCCAGGACGGTCGTCGCATCCAAGTGGGCGAAGGTAGCTGCCGGAGCCGGGTCAGTCAAGTCATCGGCCGGGACATAGACAGCCTGGACCGACGTGATGGACCCGTCTTTAGTCGACGTAATACGTTCCTGCAGGGCGCCGACGTCGGTGCCCAGGGTCGGCTGGTAGCCAACGGCCGACGGGATACGGCCGAGCAGAGCCGATACTTCGGAGCCAGCCTGGATGAAACGGAAGATGTTGTCGATGAACAGCAATACGTCCTTGTGTTCTTTATCGCGGAAGTATTCTGCCATGGTCAGACCGGTCAGGCCGACGCGCATACGGGCTCCAGGCGGTTCGTTCATCTGGCCGTAGACGAGGGCCGTCTTGTCGATGACGCCGGATTCCTTCATTTCGTTCCAAAGGTCATTGCCTTCACGCGTACGTTCGCCGACGCCAGTGAAGACGGAATAGCCGCCGTGGCCGGTAGCGACGTTATGGATGAGTTCCATGATAAGGACGGTCTTGCCGACACCAGCGCCGCCGAAGAGGCCGATCTTGCCGCCTTTGGCATAAGGGCAGATGAGGTCGACGACTTTGATCCCCGTTTCAAAGATTTCCGTTTCCGTCGCCTGGTCCTGAAATTTCGGGACCGGACGATGGATAGGCCAGTAATCATCGGCTTCGACTTTAGCGTCGACTTTATCGACAGTCTGGCCGAGGACGTTGAAGATACGGCCCAGGACACCTTTGCCGACGGGGACCTTGATGGGGCCGCCCGTATTTTCAGCTGCCATGCCGCGGACGAGGCCGTCCGTCGAGTCCATGGCGACGCAGCGGACGACGTCGTCGCCCAAGTGCTGCATGACTTCTACAACCAGGTCGATCTTCTGGTCGCCTTCGCCACCGGTGATATGGATGGCGTTGTAAATGGCGGGCAAGTCTGCTTCCGAGGCAAACCGCACGTCGACGACCGGGCCGATGACCTGGACTACTTTCCCAATATTATTACTCATGAAGAGGTACTCCTCTCTTTCAGAATGATCGCCAGGCGGCTTACTGCAAAGCGTTGGCGCCGCTGACAATTTCCGTCAATTCGTTGGTGATACCAGCCTGACGGACTTTATTGTAGGTAACAGTCAATTTGTCGATCAGTTCGCCTGCGTTGTCCGTAGCCGACGTCATGGCCGTCATACGGGCACCGAGTTCGCTGGCAGCGGACTGAAGGAGGCTGTTGTAAATGAACAGATCCAGATACTGCGGCAGCAAGGCGTCGAGGACGAGCTTCGGATCCGGCGCGAAGAGGTATTCTTCCCGCGGGCCCCCTTCCTGCTGGCCTTCCTTCTGGGTAATGGGCAGCATCTTGACGATGCGCGTGTCCTGGGACAGGGCCGACTTGAAGTGCGTGTAAATGACATAGACTTCGTCGACTTCGCCATCGAGGAACTTCTGCGTCGCCAAGTGGGCTATCTGCTGGGCGTGGCTGAACTGGGGCTTGTCGGAAAAACCGGACCACTTCTTTTCCGGTACCAGGTGGAGGTGCTTGAGGTACTCAATGGGCTTGCGGCCTGCGACCAGGAGCATCGATGCATCGCGGGGCTTGTCCTTGAGGACCGACACGATCGCCTTGTTGACATTGGAATTGAAAGCACCGGCCAGCCCTTTGTCCGAACCGATGATGATATAGCACGTCTTCTTGACCGCATCATGAGGCGTGAACAAGGCATTACCCGCATCGGGCGAAGCCGCAGACAGACGCTGCAGCATGCCTTCCATCTTTTCGGTATACGGGGCGGTAGCCACGGCCCGATCCTGTGCACGGCGCAGTCGTACGGAGGAAACCATCTTCATGGCCTTAGTGATCTGCTGGGTATTGGTGACGGATTTAATACGTCTGTTTATTTCGCGTGCACTCGGCATAGCTTATTCCTCCTCTTTGATCAGTTCGTGAGAAGCGCCGTACTGCTTGGTGTATTCAGCGATAGCCTTCTGCAGCGTAGCTTCTGCGTCTTTGCCGAGTTCCTTCGTCGATTTGATGCTTTCGCCGACTTCCGGATAGTTACTGTGCATGAACTTGATGAAGCCATCAGCAAACTGGGAAACTTCTTCAACCTGTACAGGCATGAGATAGTTCTTGACGGCCAGGTAAATCTGCATGACCTGGTCTTCGACGGGCATCGGCTGATACTGCGGCTGGATGAGGAGCTGCATCGTCCGTTCGCCGGCGTCGATCTGGGCTTTCGTGCTCTTATCGAGGTCGGAACCGAACTGGGCGAAAGCGGCCAGTTCGCGGTACTGGGCCAGGCTCAGGCGGAGGGTACCGGCGATTTTCTTCATGGCCTTGATCTGGGCGGAGCCGCCGACACGGGAAACGGACAGGCCGACGTTGATAGCCGGGCGGATCCCGGAGTTGAAGGCTTCTGTTTCCAGGAAGATCTGGCCGTCTGTGATGGAAATGACGTTAGTCGGGATATAAGCCGACAAGTCACCGGCCAGGGTTTCGATGATCGGCAGGGCCGTAATCGAGCCGCCGCCGAGTTCATCGGACAGCTTGGCAGCGCGTTCGAGGAGACGGGAATGTAAGTAGAATACGTCGCCCGGGTATGCTTCACGTCCTGGCGGACGACGGAGGAGCAGACTCATGGCGCGGTAAGCCTGAGCGTGTTTGGACAAGTCATCGTAGACGCAGAGGCAGTCCTTGCCCTGGAGCATGAAGTATTCGGCCATGGAAACGCCGGAATACGGGGCCAGGTACTGGAGCGGTGCGCCATCGGAAGCCGTAGCGGCGACGACGATGGTATAGGCCATAGCGCCGTGTTCTTCCAGGGTCCGGACAACGCGGGCAACGGTCGATGCCTTCTGGCCGATAGCGACGTAGACGCAGATGACGCCTGTGTCCTTCTGATTCAGGATGGTATCGATGGCGATGGCCGTCTTGCCGGTGCCACGGTCACCGATGATGAGTTCACGCTGGCCACGGCCGATAGGGACCATGGAGTCGATAGCCTTGAGGCCTGTCTGGAGCGGTACCTTGACCGGCTGGCGGTCGGCGATGCCGAAAGCCTTGACTTCGATGAGGCGTGAATCTTTGGTCTTGATTTCCCCTTTGCCATCAATAGGCATCCCCAAGGGGTTGACAACGCGGCCGACCATGGCTTCGCCTACAGGGACACGCATGACGCGGCCTGTACGGCGGACGGTGTCGCCTTCCTTGATGAGGGCGTCATCGCCGAGCAGTACGGCGCCGACGTTGTCTTCTTCCAGGTTCAGGGCCATGCCGTAAACGCCGTGAGGCAGTTCCAGCAATTCCCCGGACATGGCTTTGTCCAAACCGTAAATGTGGGCAATGCCGTCCCCGACTTCCAGAACGGTGCCGACGTCGTCGACATTCATTTCCACATTATAATCTTCGATTTGTTTCTTGATTATAGCCGTTATTTCTTCTGGCTTCATTTTCATTATTCGTCCGTCACCCCATTCGTCACGTCAGCCTGGAGCAGTTTATGCTGCATATCGCGCAGCTGCCGCCGGAGGCTGCCGTCTATTAGTTTGTCGCCGATCTGGATGACCATGCCGCCGATGAGCGACGGGTCGACGTAGTACAGCGGTTCGATGTGCTGCCCCGTCATGGCTTCCAGGCTGGCAACCAGTTTCGTTTCTTCTTTCTTGGACAGCGGTTTGACGACGCGGATCTTGGCCACTTCGATGTGCTGGGCCTTGCGGGCCAAATCGATGAACCCGTCAATGGCAAGCAAGAGGGCCGCTTCCCGGCGCCGGTCGATCATGACGTACATGAACTGCAGGACGATCGGCGATAGGCTGTCCTTGAAAATTTTTGCAAGTGTGTCTTTTTTAGACTGCGGCGGTACGAGGGGATGATTCAGGAATTTCCACAAATCGGGATTTTCCTGGAACGTATCCCGTACGCCTTTCAGTTCTGTTCCGAACTCGGTAAGCTTCTTCTGTTCGCTGGCGATGTCGAACATCGCCTGGCTGTATTTGCTATAGATCGTTTCGGGTATCATAAGATCAGTTCCCCTTTACGCGGTGCGTCTGGAGCTGGTCGATGCAATCGGCTACCAGTTTGGCGTTCATGTCAGGATCCATGTTTTTCTGGAGCAGTTTTTCTGCCACAGCCATCGACAGTGTGACTACTTCATTACGCATTTCCCGGATAGCTGCTTCCCGTTCGTTGGCGATTTCCGTCTGGGCGATCTGTTTTTCCCGGGCGATCTGGGCGCGGATGGCTTCCAGCTGGGCCTGGGCTTCTTTGTCGGCCTGCTTGACAGCTTTGTCGACAATGGCCTGGGCTTCAGCACGGGCATCGCGGATCTGGGCTTCATAGTCGGCTTTCATCTTTTCAGCCGTTTCCCGGGCTTTGGCTGCGTTGTCGAGGTCCGACGCGATCTTGTTGCGGCGGTCTTCCAGGACTTTGAGCAGCGGTTTATAAGCGAACTTTGCCAGAATGGCAACTAACACGAAGAAGTTGATGAACTGGAACAGCAAGGTACCATTAATACTAACCAATGTACTTCCCTCCCCGGCTGTATATTAGAATCTTCGGATTAGAGCAGGCTGACGAACGGATTGGCGAAGACCAATACGATAGCGATGACAGCTGCGATAATCGGCATGGATTCGATCAGGCCGATGGAGATAAGCATGTTGACCAGGAGTTTGCCGCCCATTTCCGGCTGACGGGCCGTACCTTCGAGCATCTTCGATGCGGCATGGCCGTCACCGATAGCAGCGCCGAGAGCTGCCAAACCAATACCTAAGCATGCACCAAATGCAGATAATGCCAATACGAGAGCTTTTTCCATAGTAAATAACCTCCTAAGTTGTAACGGTATCTGAGCTTTCTTAGTCTTCCGTAAAGGACGGTGCCAGATACGATGTAGTCAGAATGGTGAAGATGAATGCCTGGATGAGGCCGATGACGAAGCTAAAGAGCAGCCAGATCATCGGGACGGCGACAGGCACGAGGAAGTACAGGACTTCCAAGAGGATTTCCCCTGCCAGGATGTTCCCAAAGAGACGGAAGGCCAAGGTCAAAGGCTTGGTGATTTCTTCCATCAGATTGATGATGACAAACGGCGCGAAGGGCTTGAAGAAGTGCTTGAAATGCTTTTTGAACCCCTGGTTCTTCAAGGCCATGAAATGGACCATAAAGGAAGAAACCAGTGCCAGGGCGACAGTCGTATTCAAGTCATTCGTCGGCGAAGCCAGGACGTGCGGATTCGGCAGCATGCCCAATTCGTTGGCGAAGAGGATGAACAGGAACATCGTCAGCAAGACCGAAACGACCTGGCCGTATTTCGGCCCCAACGTTTCCTTGAACTGATCGAGCAATGCTTCGATGACGATTTCCATGGCGTTCTGAAGTCCTGACGGGACGAGGGACCGGCCCCTTGTCGCAGCGACAGTGACGATGATGACTAAGGCTGCGACCAGCCAGGTCATCATGAGCGTATCCAGGTTGACATTCAGACCCAGGAGCTGGACGACCATATGATGCCCTGCATGTAATTCCATACGCAATACCTCCTTTCCTTTACCGTCTGAGACGCGCAGTCAGTACATCTGCGAAGACGAGGACGCGGTACGAAAAGATACCGGCCACGGCAGCCCCCAGGGAAATGGACGGGAACTGCAGGATGACGATGACGGCCAGGCAGATGAAGACCAGCCGGAACACGGCACCGCCGCGGATGAATGACGCCGCCTGCCCGGGCGGCAATTTTAAGGCCCGTACCGAACGGCTGCTGAGCATGAAGAAATAAACGATGTTCAAGCCGCTGCCGATACACCAGCCACTTATGTACTGCCACCAGCCTCCCAGAAAAAGGATGGCCGTGACGATACACGTAAAACCAATGAGCTTGTATATTGTTGCCTTTACATAGGCATAAAACGCTTCCATAGGCTATCCTCCGTGACTTTCACTTGCGCAGATGCCGGCCATGGCGCGCCTCGTCCCGTTGATAGGACAAGGCCTTCTTATATAAGGTCCAGAAACCGGAGACGGCACCGATGAGGGAAAAGAGGATCAGCCCCCACGGCGACGTCCCGGCATGGACGTCGATGAAGCGCCCTATGGCGACGCCGACACAGATGCAGACGAAGAGAGACAGGCCTAAGGAACCGGCTATGACGACAATATCCCAAAGCCTCATGTGATTTAATTTGTCATCGTGAGAATCATCATGATGTCTCATACTACATACACTCCTGCTCGGGCGATGGCAGTTTTCCATAACCGTCAGGCATAGTATCTATATACTGCCAGCAACGATTATTCGCTTATTTTAGCACGGAAAATCTGGAAAAGCAATATCATTTTTAAGAAAATTAAACGTTATAGCTAAAAATAATTCTCAGTATAGCCACAGACAATACTTAGCGGCTGAAATCGTCCGGAACGGCCTCTTCCCCGGCAAAGGCGTGGAGGATGGCCTGGACGATGCGCTGCGACGCTTTGCCGTCGCCATAGGGATTGACGGCGTTGCTCATGGCATCGTAAGCGGCCTGGTCGGTCAGGAGGCGCTTCGTTTCAGCGTAGACGACGTCCTTGTCCGTACCGATGAGGCGTACTGTGCCGGCTTCGACGGCTTCAGGCCGTTCTGTCGTATTGCGCAGGACCAGGACGGGCTTGCCCAGGGACGGCGCTTCTTCCTGGATGCCACCGGAGTCGGTGAGGACCAGGCTGCTCAGGCTCATGAGATTGGCAAAGGGTTCATATTCCATGGGGTCGATGAGGTGGATGCGGTCGACGCCGGCCAGTTCCTCTTCGACGACTTTGCGCACGAGCGGATTGCGGTGGACGGGAAAGACGATTTCCGTATCGGGGATTTCTTCGATGATGCGGCGCAGGGCCTTATAGATGTGGCGCATCGGTTCGCCCAGGTTTTCCCGGCGGTGCGTCGTCAGGAGGATGACCCGGTGGTTCTGGAAATCGACGTCCTTCAGGCCGTCGCCGAAGTCATAGTCGCCGGCAACGGTCGTCATCAAGGCGTCGATGACGGTATTCCCCGTCACATATATATGAGAAGGGTTTACATTTTCCTTGAGCAGATTGGCCTTGGCCGTCGCCGTCGGTGCGAAGTGGATGGCTGCGATGGCACCGGTCAGCTTGCGGTTCATTTCTTCCGGGAAAGGCGAATAGATGTCCCCTGTCCGCAGACCGGCTTCGACGTGGCCTACCGGGACCTGCTGGTAGTACGATGCCAGGGCGCCGGCAAAGGTCGTCGTCGTGTCGCCATGGACCAGGACCAGGTCGGGCTTTTCCTTGGCCAGGACGTCTTTCAGGCCCATGAGGGACTTGGTCGTAATGTCGTACAGCGTCTGCCCCTGGGACATGATATCCAGGTCATAGTCCGGTGTAATCTGGAAGAGATCCAGTACCTGGTCGAGCATCTGACGATGCTGGGCCGTAACGGCGACGATGGTCTGGATCTGGTCGGCATGTTTCTGCAATTCCAGTACGACAGGGGCCATCTTGATGGCTTCCGGCCGCGTACCGAATACAGTCATTACCTTGATCATAATAAAAAAACCTCCTTATAAGACAACCGATTCCACCCACTACTGTTTGTGGGTAGAATCGGTCGTTGATTTGCGCAATATGCCAATGCGTTTTGCCGAATAAATGATGACGGCAAGAACGACCAGGACAGTCACGATACCCGTCTTATAGCTCACGTTGGCTACAAAGAGGGCTACGATGCCGAGAATCATGCTGACAAAATACATTATTAATACGGCTTGCTTCTGTGTCATGCCCAGAGCCAGCAGGCGATGGTGCAGGTGGCCCTTATCAGGCTGGAAAATCGGAACGCCGCTCATCTTGCGGCGGATGATAGCAAACGTCGTATCGAGGATCGGCAGCCCCAGGGCGATGATGGGTACGACGAGAGCCACGGTGGCTGCCGTTTTGACCAGGCCTAAGACGGCGGCGACGGACAGGGTATAGCCCAGGAGCATACTGCCCGTATCGCCCATGAAGATCTTGGCCGGGTTGAAATTGTACTGCAAGAAGCCCAGAGCCGCCCCGGCCATGGACACGATGACCAGAGCCGGCAGGAACTGGTTCAGGTTATAAGCCAGGAGGAACATCGAAATCGATGCGATGAAGGCGACGCCGGCTGCCAAGCCGTCGAGACCATCGATGAGGTTCACCGTATTGGTGAAGCCGATGATCCAGAAAATCGTCACGGGAATGGCAATGATTTCCGGCAGGACGATGATATCACCAAAAGGATTGGTCAGCCATTCGATCTGGATGCCAAAGGCGATGGGGATGCAGGCGGCCAGGATCTGGCCGACGAGCTTGACCTTGGCCGGGATATTGCAGATGTCGTCCCAGATGCCGACGGCGACGATAGCCGTGCAGCCCAGGAGCATCCCGACCAGTTCATGCTGCAAAGGCACGCAGAACAAGACGGCTGCCATGAAGCCGATATAGATTGCCAGCCCGCCGAGCCGCGGGATGACATGAGTATGTACCTTTCTTGCATTGGGCCGGTCCACGGCGCCGATCTTGATAGCGAGTTTCTTGACGCTCGGCGTCAGGAGATAAGAAACGACTAATGCAATTACAAAGGGTACAACATATTGGAGCACAACACACGCCTACTTTCCATTAATCTATCAGTTCGTCAGACTGCGCATGGGCGCCGGGATGCGGCCGCCGCGGGCAATGAATTCATCTGACTTGTATTTATTGACATTGATGATCGGGCAATGGCCGAGGAGGCCGCCGAATTCAACATTGTCGCCTACGTCCTTGCCCGGTACGGGGATGACGCGGACGGCCGTCGTCTTGTTGTTGATCATGCCGATAGCCGCTTCGTCGGCGATGATGGCCGAAATGGTCGAGGCCGGCGTATTGCCGGGGATGGCGATCATGTCGAGGCCGACCGAGCAGACACAGGTCATGGCTTCCAGTTTTTCCAGGCTCAGGCTGCCGCGGCCGACGGCTTCGAGCATGCCCTTGTCTTCACTGACAGGGATAAAGGCGCCAGACAGGCCGCCGACGCGGGACGAAGCCATGAGGCCGCCCTTCTTGACGGCGTCGTTGAGGAGCGCCAGGGCTGCCGTCGTGCCGCAGGCACCACAGCTTTCCAGGCCCATTTCTTCCAAAATCGATGCGACGCTGTCGCCGACTGCCGGTGTCGGAGCCAGGGACAGGTCGATGATGCCAAAGGGCATGTTGAGGCGCTTCGACGCTTCCATGGCGACGAGCTGGCCGACGCGGGTGATCTTGAAGGCCGTCTTCTTGATGGTTTCGGCGACGACGTCAAAGGGCTGGCCTTTGACCTGTTCCAGGGCGACTTTGACGACGCCCGGGCCGCTGACACCGACGCTGATGCACGAATCCCCATTGGTGACGCCGTGGAAGGCGCCGGCCATGAAGGGGTTGTCTTCGACGGCATTGGAGAAGACGACGAGTTTGGCGCAGCCTAAGGCATCCTGGTCCTTCGTCCGTTCGGCCAGGTCCTTGAAGACGCGGCCCATTTCGGCGACGGCATCCATGTTGATGCCGGCCTTCGTCGAGCCGACGGCGACGGAACTGCAGACAAGGTCAGTCACAGCCAGGCTTTCGGCGATGGAGTCGATGAGGATGCGGTCGCCTTTGCTCATGCCCCGTTCGACCAGGGCCGAGAAACCGCCGATGAAGTTGATGCCGATTTCTTTGGCTGCCTTGTCGAGGGTCCGGGCGATGTCGACGTAACTCGTCAGGTCGCTGGCCCCGGCGACGAGGCTGATGGGCGTCACGGAGACGCGCTTATTGATGATGGGCACGCCGTATTCGCGGGAGATGGCTTCCCCCGTTTCGACTAAGTGTTCACCGTATTTCGTGATTTTATCGTAAATATTTTTGCACAAGGTCTTGCCGTCGCTGGCGCAGCAGTCGAGGAGGCTGATGCCCATGGTAATGGTGCGGACGTCAAGGTTGTTCTTCTGAATCATCTGATTCGTTTCAAGTACGTCTTGGATTGTCAGCATATCATTTCTCCTTAGCCTACACGATGCATTGCGTCAAAAATAGCCTGGTTCTGCGCCCGGATTTCAACGCCGAGGGCATCGCCCTTCTGTTTGAGCAAATCCTGTAAGGTATCTAAGGTAATGTCGGAATTATCCATGTCCACGATCATGGCCATGTTGAAAATGCCATCCAAGATGACCTGGTTGATCGTCAAGATATTGACTTTATTTTCTGCCATGATCTGGCTGACGGCGGCGATGATACCAGTGCGGTCCACGCCAACTACGGTGATTACAACTTTCACAGCTGTCCACTCCTTTTCGTTATTAAATTCCATGCTTCCCTATTATAGCACAGGTAGCGTACTGAATTCCACTGTCTGCATACGAAATGATAGAATTACCGACAAACTTGCAACTCTGAGCTATTTATTCAATGCCTTGCTGATGAGGGCCTTGCCTTCTTCCAGGAGCTTGCCGGCCTGGTCAGGCGAAACGAAGCTTTCAGCGTATAATTTGTACAGGTCTTCGGTGCCGGACGGGCGGGCAGCGACCCAGCCGTCGTCGGTCGTGATCTTGACGCCGCCGATAGCGAAATCACCGTACGGGGACTTGGAGAGGACGGCCGTAATGGGGCTGCCGCACAAGGTCTTTTCCGTGACGTCGGCTTCGGTGAGGGCGCTGATCTTGTCTTTTTCTTCCAGCGTCGCCGGCGCATCGCTGCGCATGGTGTACGGCCGGCCCAGTTTTTCGCAGAGGTCGTTGTAATATTCGATGGGCGATTTGCCCGTGACGGCGCGGATTTCAGCGGCCAGGAGGCACATGATCATGCCGTCCTTGTCGGTCGTCCAGACGCTGCGGTCCTTGGCGATGAACGAGCCGCCGGCACTTTCTTCGCCGGAAAAGGCGATCTTGCCATCCGTATAGAGGGGGCCGAAATATTTGAAACCGACCGGGACTTCATAGAGCGGGATATCCAGGAGCTTGGCTGCCCGGGCGAGCATATCCGTCGTGACGACGGTCTTGGCGATGCCCAGGCCTTCGAAATTGCGGTGCGTCATGAGATAATGGGCAGCGACGGTCAAAAAGGCGTTGGCCGAAATCATGCCTTCCGCGCCGGAAACGATGCCGAAGCGGTCGTAGTCCGGGTCATTGGCCAGGATGAGGTTATAGTCTGCGGCCTGACCGGTAACGGCCGACATGACATAGGCCGACGAGCAGTCCATGCGGACCTTGCCGTCGTGGTCGTAATTCATGAAGGTGAACTGCGGGTCATACGTATCGTTGACGAAATCCAGGTCCAGATGGTACGTGTCGGAAATCTGGTGCCAGTAGTTCATGCCCGACCCGCCCAGGGCGTTGACCAGGATGCGCAATTTAGCGTCGCGGATGGCGTCCATGTCGATGATGGAGTCCAGTTCGGCCACGTAGAGTCCTTTGTAATCGTAAGGGACGACGAAGCGGCTGTCCTTGGCCTGGTCATAGGCCATCATCTGGACGCCTTCGTTGTGGCCGGCCAGGAGACGGTTGGCTTCCGTTTCGATGGCCTTGGTGATATCCGAGCCAGCCGGGCCGCCGGTGATGGGATTGTACTTGATGCCGCCGTGTTCCGGAGGATTGTGGGACGGCGTAATGATCAGGCCGTCAGCCAGGCGGTCTTCACGATGGCTGTTATAGCGCAGGATGGCCCGCGAGACAGACGGTGTCGGCACGAAATCGCCAACGCTGTCGACGTAGGCCGTGACGCCGTTGGCTGCCAGGACGGACAAGACCGTTTCATAAGCCAGTTTCGACAGATAATGGGTATCTTCGCCGACGAACAGCGGCCCTTCGGCGCCGAACTGCTTGCGGAAGTTGCAGACAGCCTGGGTAATGGCCGCCACGTGGTCCTGAGTAAAGCTGCCGTTGCCGGCCTGGCCGCGATGGCCTGATGTGCCGAAACGGACCTGCTGATGAGGATCCGCCACATCGGGATGCGTCGTATGATATGCCGCAGCGATGGCTTTCAAATCAATGTAGTCTTCTTTTCTTACTTTGGTACCTGCCAATTCATGTACTGCCATACTATCACCTGCTTCATTATTTTGACAATCGCACAGCGATTTTATACAATAAGGACGAGTATGCGGGGTTCCATCCCCCACTCCCCATGGCTGTACGTCATCATTGTTATAGTTTACATTCATTATAACAAAAAATGTATCAATATCCTAGATATATAAGGAAGAAAGGTGATTTGCATGACAAAATTTATTTCCTGGAACGTCAACGGCCTGCGGGCTGTCATGAAGAAGGGCTTCATGGATACGTTCCAAGCCCTCGACGCCGACGTCTTCTGCCTGCAGGAAACGAAGCTCCAGGCCGGCCAGATCGACCTGGACCTGCCGGGCTATGAACAATACTGGAACTATGCCGACCGCAAAGGCTACAGCGGCACGGCCATCTTCACCCGCCTGTCTCCCTTGTCCGTCCGCTACGGCATGGGTATCGACGAGCACGACCACGAAGGGCGCCTGATCACCCTGGAATTCCCGGAATACTACTTCGTGACCTGCTATACACCCAATTCCCAGAGCGAACTGGCCCGCCTGCCGTACCGCATGAAATGGGAAGACGACTTCCGCCAGTACCTGCTGGAACTGCACCGGGACAAGCCGGTCATCGTCTGCGGCGACCTCAACGTGGCCCACGAAGAAATCGACCTCAAGAACCCCAAGACGAACCATAAGAACGCCGGCTTCTCCGACGAAGAACGGCAGAAGATGACAGACCTCCTGGCGGCGGGCTTCACCGATACGTGGCGCTACTTCTACCCCGATGTGACCGGCATCTATTCGTGGTGGAGCTACCGTTTCAAAGCCCGTCAGAACAATGCCGGATGGCGCATCGACTACTTCCTGACTACGAAGGACCTCGACGACCGGCTGGAAAAAGCCGCCATATACACCGACATCACCGGCAGCGACCACTGCCCGGTCGGTCTGGAATTGAAATGATTTTTTCGCAAAGGAGCGATACGTATGTTAAAGAAATTGACCACAGCCTTACTGGCCTGCACGGCTTTTGCCCTGCCCCAGGCCTTTGCCTTGTCCGTCCTGCCCGAAGCCGGTGTCAGCCTCGGCGTCGGCACGAAAGAGCAGTACGCCGAAGCCAAAGTCCTGCCGCGGACGACGATTGGCTATAAACGGGCCGACCGCGACCAGTACGGCAACCAGAACGACATCTATGCCAAATATAATGTCATCGGCTCGAAAGTCCAGCTCCTCGGCGGCTGGCGCAACAACATCGACGAACAGTCGAGCTCGACGTCCTTCTACGGCGGCATCGGCGTCGCTGCGCCGCACATCCTGGGCCTCCAGCCCTATGCGACCTACGTCAAGGGCTCGCACTTTGCCGAAGCCCAGGCCGGCCTCAATTACAACATCGCCTTCGGCTGGGGCCTGAACGTCAATTACCATAACTACATGCCCGAAGACGGCGACAACGAACACGGCGTCGGCGCCGGCGTGACCTTCCATTTTTAAAGGACGCAGTTCGCAGGTCGCAGTTCGCAAGTCGCCGCGGTCCCAAGGACCGCATCCGTAGGGGCGCCACGTGGGGCGCCCGCTTGTGGGAATCCCGCAACGCAACAACGTTGTCTGTACCTGCACGCCTGATTTGCATCGTTACACAGACAGTACAGGCTGTACACAGGATTCACGGCGGACTCGCCACGTGCGAGCTCCTACGATGGTCCAAAGGGACCGAAAAAAACGAGTCTGTCGCATTATGAGACAGACTCGTTTTGAGTTTGTAATTTTTAGTTTGCAGCAAAGGGTAAAAAATTAAAAACCATCCGCTAACTGCTAACAGCCAGCCGCTGACTGCTAAAAAAGACGCTGTCTTCATGCGACAGCGCCTTTTTTTCTATAAACTACAAACTATTTCTTAAAAAGCGTTATGAGAATATTCGTAGTACATGTCGGTGAGCTGATCCATTTTGTCGCTCATTTCGACCATGAGGTCCGATGCGGTATCGTAGTCGTCAGCAGCCAGGGCCTGTTTGATCTTGGAGAAGATGGACAGGCTCTTTTCGGTGTCGCGGCCTAATTCCGTGCGGAGAGCGTTGATCTTGGTCCAGCGTTCAACTTCGAGAGCATTGCTGTCGCCATCAGCATGGAGCTGTTCGGCAGCGATGACTTTCGAGAGGTTTTCCGGAATGATGCGGTACTGGAGTTCCAGTGCCCAGCGGCTGAGAGCGCCGAGTTTGAAGGATTCCATGATGCGTTTCTGGAAAGCGTCGCAAGCGAGGTCGTCCAGTTTTTCCGGATACGTCGTAAGGGCTTTGAAGTTTTCCCATACCGTACGCGGAGCTTTGCCAAACATGGCATTGCGTTCTTCGTCGTTGAAGTTTTCGAAGACGTCGACTTCGGAACGGTATGCCCGGTCTTTTTCCAGGTAATCTGCATCTTCGCCCGGTTTCTTGGAGAGTTCAGCCAAGAGTTCCGCCGTCGATTTGCCGCTGGAGAGAGCGTATTTGATGCCGTCCAGAGCGCCGAGGTAGCACATAGCGATGGCGATGAACGTATTGGTGAACGGGTTGGGAGCGCGGAGTTCGAAACGCGTAGCTGCCGGGCTGGCGATATCGCGGATAAGGCCGGCCAGGACGGAACGGTTACGAGTCGGGACGTCCGGTGTTTCGCCGCCGAGAGCCGTGACGATGCAGACAGGAGCTTCAAAGCCCGGTTTCAAACGATTGAGGGAGTCCGTCGTCGACGATACGAAGGGGTTGATGACTTCGTAGTGTTTGAGGATACCCATGATAGCGCCGTAACCAAGAGCCGAGAGGAATTCGCTCTTCATGTCATCCGGGTTGAAGAGGTTGACGAATTTGCCATTCTTCATGATAGCGCCGATACCGAGGTGCGTATGTTCACCGGAGCCGGCAACGCCGTGGATCGGTTTAGCCTGGAAGGTGACTTCGAGGCCGTTTTCACGGAAGACTTCGCGGACGATGATACGGGCAGCGATTTCGTTATCGGCTGTCTGTACAGGGTCATTCGTATATTTCCAGTCGACTTCGAGCTGTTCGAGGACGAAGGTCAATTTACCGGAATCGTCGATCTGGGCTTTGACGCCGCCGACTTCTTTATGGCCCATTTCCGGAGCAAAGCCATATTTTTCCAAGCGTTCGACAGTCTGTTCAAGAGCTGTACGGACGACGCCGTGTGTACGCTGCCAGTACTGTTCCTGCATCTTCTGGGATGCCGACAAGAGGCGGGTAGCTACGTCCTGGCTCGGGGTCTTGACCCAGAATTCCAATTCCGTAGCCGTCGTGAAGACGATTTTTTCGATATCATCGGGGTTGATGGACGTGCCTTTGATGCCGTATTTCTTGACAAGAGCCAAAATCTGGTCACCTACGTAGTCGCAGGTGTTGCGAAGGATGGAACGGGAGTCGATGAAGCCCGTAGCATGGCGGAGGAAGCTCGGGATGCGGAGCGTACCAACCGGTTTGCCCGTTTCCGGATCGATGTTGCCGTCATTGTAGTCGACGAACCAGTTGACGCCAGGGTCGGCTTTGATGTCGACACGGGCATTGGACAAGGTAGCGATGCCCGGCAGGACAACGGAAGAACCGTCTGTCTGGAAAGCCGTAGCATTGAAGAATTTATCGTATTCATCGAAGAATACACTGATAGGAATCTTTTCGTCCGTATCGTTACCGGCGAGGTCGATGCCTACGAGAGATACAAATTTAATTTCCGGGTGCTGTTCGAGTAAAGCCAGCACACCTTCTTTACCATATTGACCTGCAGGGATTACATATACTAAATCATCTTTAGCCATCATGACTCCTCCTTTGGGTGAAAAAAAAGACTCCGCCCCTGTGGTTAAGGTTCGGAGTCTTCTTTGACTCTTGTTTCATGACTTATTTTATTTTCAAATCATGCTAAAATAATACAATCAATCAGTCTATTTGTCAATAGATTTTTTAGAAAAATCTAACAAAACTAATTATTTTGTAAAATTTCTCGAACAATCTGTGAAACAAGCTTGCCGTCGGCCTTACCTTTGACCTTGGGCATGACGAGCTTCATGACGTCGCCCATCTTGAGACCGCTCTGACCGGCAACGGCTTCGTTGACGATCTGGCGGATTTCATCGGCTGTGAGCTGTTTGGGCATGTACTTTTCCAGTACGGCCATTTCGGCCTTCGTTTCTTCGACGAGGTCGCTGCGGCCTGCCTTTTCAAACTCTGCCAACGATTCCTTGCGCTGTTTCATTTCTTTGGCAATGACGGCACCGACGCCAGCGTCATCGAGTTCGCATTTGCCGTCGATTTCCGTATTGCGGATGGACGAACGGACCATGCGGATGACGGATAAAGCCGTTTTACCGGCTTCTTTGGCTTTCATGGCCGCTTTCATGTCCTGAAGCAGTTCTTCTTTAAGAGACATGCTATCACCCTTCTTACATTTGACGATTATGCTCTGTACTTCCGTTTCCGTGCTGCTTCGGATTTTTTCTTTCTCCGTACACTCGGTTTTTCGTAGTGTTCACGTTTCCGTACTTCGGAAAGAACACCTGCCTTTTGGCAAGAACGTTTGAAGCGGCGAAGTGCGCTGTCTAACGTTTCGTTTTTACCAACTCTGATTTCTGCCATTCTATTATCCCTCCCTCCAAGGTATGATAGGGAGTGCTTTTACTGCACACAATGAAATTATACTCAGATTAGTGTCATTTGTCAACAATTTCTGAGGTTCAGCGTATAAATTTACTGAATACATAATTGCCATATCCTAAACCGTCTTCACTGAGGCAGCAGCCCCGCTCGGTGCGTTCCAGGAGGCCCTGGCGGATGAGGCCGTCGATGACAGGACCGAAGTCGGCTTCGATGGATTTCCCGAAGCGCCTGGCATAATCGCCGTAATCGATGCCGACCCGGCGGCGCAGGGCCAGGAAGCAGTAATCTTCGACGGCCCGTTTGGCGTCGATGGCGACGGATTCGGCGACGACACTCTCCCTACCGGCCTTACGGATATACGCCGGGATGTTGGCCACATTGGCCCAGCGCGTCGTGCCATCGAAGGAATGGGCCGATACGCCGAAGCCGATATAAGGCTCATAAGTCCAGTATTTACTGTTATGGCGCGACTCGAAAGGCCCTTTGGCATAGCTGGAAATCTCGTAATGATGGAAGCCATAACCGTGCATGGCGTCGTGGACGGCCTTCCCCATGGCTTCGACCGTCCCGTCAGGCGGCAGGTGCCACGTCCCCTTTTCCAGACCCGCCTTGAGCTGCGTCCCGTCTTCGACGATGAGGCTGTAAATGGACGCGTGGACCACGGGCAGCTGGGAAAGGTGCTCTACGTCGCGGCGGACGTCGGCCAGGCGCTGGCCGGGCAGGCCGTACATCAGGTCCAGGGACAAATTATGGATGCCGGCCGCGTAGGCCGCCTGGATGGCCGCTTCGCCCTGGGCTGCCGTATGGACCCGGCCCAGAAAGGCCAGCATGGTGTCGGAAAAGGACTGGACGCCCAGGCTCAGGCGGTTGACGCCGCAATCGGCCAGGGCTGCGGCCTTATCATAATCGAGACTGTCCGGATTGGCTTCTATCGTGATTTCCGCATCGCTGGCAATGCAGAAGGTCTGCCGCAGGGTCTTCAGGATGCGGCTGACGTCGCCGGCTTCCAGCATCGACGGCGTACCGCCGCCGACGTAGACCGTATCAGCCCCTTGCCCGGCATAGGGCGAGGCCGCGATGTCCCGGCACAGGGCTTCGACATAGCCCTGGCAGTAGCGCTCCAGGCCGGCATAGGACGGAAAATCGCAGTACAGGCATTTATGACGGCAGAACGGGATGTGGACGTACAGGCCCAGCGTCATTCTTCGTCGACTTTGAGGACGGCCATGAAGGCTTCCTGCGGGATTTCGACGGTACCGAACTGTTTCATGCGCTTCTTGCCTTCCTTCTGTTTTTCCAGGAGCTTGCGCTTACGGGAAATATCGCCGCCATAGCACTTGGCCAGGACGTCCTTGCGCAGGGCTGCCACGTTTTCGCGGGCAATGATCTTATTGCCCACAGCGGCCTGGATGGGGATCTGGAAGAGCTGGCGCGGAATGAGGCTGCGCAGTTTTTCGACCAGGGCGCGGCCGCGGCGGGCGGCGAAATCCTTGTGGACGATGACGCTCAGGGCGTCGACGACGTCGCCGTTGATGAGGATATCCATTTTGACCATTGGCGAGGCCTGGTAGCCATTGAGCTCATAATCGAGGGACGCATAGCCGCGGGTCGCCGACTTGAGGACGTCGAAGTAGTCGTAGAGGATTTCACACAGGGGCAGGTTGTAGATCAGGGAAACCCGCGTGTCGTCGAGATAATCCATGGTGACGTACTGACCGCGGCGGTTCTGGGAGATTTCCATGACCGTGCCGACCATGTCCTTGGGGATGATGATCGTCGTCTTGACCAGCGGTTCTTCGATGTGGTCGATTTTGGTCATGTCCGGCATCTGCGACGGGTTGTCCACTTCGACCATGGTGCCGTCCGTGCAGTAGACGTGGTAAATGACCGACGGCGCCGTCGTGATCAGGGACAGGTTGTATTCCCGTTCCAGCCGTTCGCGGACGACGTCCATGTGCAGGAGGCCCAGGAAGCCGCAGCGGAAGCCGAAGCCCAGGGCCGACGACGTTTCCGGTTCAAAGAGCAGCGCCGCATCGTTGAGGTGGAGCTTTTCCAGGGCATCGCGGAGGTTGTCGTAGTCATTCGTTTCGACCGGGTAGAGGCCGCAGTAGACCATGGGCACGGCCTTGCGGTAACCCGGCAGGGCTTCTTTGGCCGGATTGTCGGCCAAAGTGACCGTATCGCCGACGCGGCAGTCGCGGACGTTCTTCATGCTGGCTGCCAGATAGCCGACGCTGCCACATTCCAGGGACGGGACGGGATGCATCTGGGGCAGGAAGACGCCCGTTTCGATGACTTCAAATTCCTTGCCCGACGCCATCATGCGGATGCGCTGGCCCGGCTTGACGCTGCCTTCCATGATGCGGATGTTGGCGATAGCCCCTTTATAGGCATCGAAGTGGGAGTCGAAGATGAGGGCCCGCAAGGGCTTGTCCCCTTCGTCAGCCGGTGCCGGGATGCGCTGGACGATGGCTTCCAGGACCTTGTCGACGCCGTAGCCCGTCTTGGCGCTGATCATGATGGCGTCCGATGCGTCCAGGCCGATGACGTCTTCGATTTCCTTGCAGACCCGGTCCGGGTCGGCGCTGGGCAGGTCGACTTTATTGATGATGGGAATGATTTCCAGATCGTGTTCCAGGGCCAGGTAGACGTTGGCCAGGGTCTGGGCTTCGACGCCCTGCGTGGCATCAACGATGAGCAGGGCCCCTTCGCAGGCCGCCAGGCTGCGCGATACTTCGTAGTTGAAGTCGACGTGCCCCGGCGTGTCGATGAGATTGAGCGTATACTGTTTGCCATCTTTGGCATCGTAAATGAGACGGGCCGACTGGGCTTTGATGGTAATGCCCCGTTCCCGTTCGAGATCCATCGTATCGAGGAGCTGGTCTTCCATTTCCCGTTTGGGCACGGTGCCGGTCATTTCCAGCATCCGGTCGGCCAGCGTCGATTTGCCATGGTCGATATGTGCGATGATTGAAAAGTTTCTGATATGATCTGTAGACACAGGAATCCTCCTCTTTTTTCCTATTGGATGACGCCGCCGCCCAGGACGCGTTCGCCTGTTTCGGCGTCGTAAAGTACCAGGGCCTGGCCGGCCGTGACGGCGCGCTGGGCATCGTCGAATTCGACCCGCAGGCTGTCGCCGTCGGGATAGACCGTGCAGGCCGCTTCACGGGCAGCATAGCGTATCTTGCCCAGGGCCCGGAACGGTGCGGACGGTGCCTGTTCGACCCACGTCGCTTCACCGGCATGGACAGTCTTCGAGAACAAATCCTGTTCCGAGCCGACGACGACCCGGTTATGGGCCACGTCGAGGGCCGTCACATAATACGGACCGCCGGGACCGCCGAGGTTCAACCCCCGGCGCTGACCGATGGTATAGGCGGCAATGCCCTTGTGGCGGCCGATGACGCGGCCGCTCTGATCGACGAAGTCGCCGGGCTTGAAGATGCCCTTGCGTTCGTGCCGCAAGAAGCCCTTATAGTCGTTGTCGGGGATGAAGCAGATATCCTGGCTTTCAGGCTTGTTGAAGACCGGCAGGCCCCATTCCTTGGCCAGTTCCCGCGTGTGGGCCTTTTCCAGGCCGGCCATGGGGAATAAGAGATGGGGCAGCAGGTCCTGTGTCAGCTGATAGAGGACATAGGACTGGTCCTTGCGGCGGTCTGTGCCGCGGAGCAGGGAATAGATTCCCGTCCCTTCGTCCTTGACGATGCGGGCGTAATGGCCTGTCGCCAGGAAGTCGGCACCGAACTGCTTAGCCTTTTCCCAGAGCAGACCGAATTTAATGAATTTATTGCAGGCAATGCAGGGATTGGGCGTCCTGCCGTGGACGTAGGCATCGACGAAGTAGTCGATGACGTCGCGCCGGAAGATATCGCGGAAATCCAGGGTATAATGGGGAATCCCCAGGACCGAGGCGACGGCTTTGGCATCGTCGACGGAACTGAGGGAGCAGCAGGCGTGGACGTTGTCGATAGTGCAGGCCGGGTCTTCTTCCCACAGGCGCAGGGTAATGCCGATGACGTCATACCCCTGCTGCTTCAAAAGGCCGGCCGTGACCGAACTGTCGACGCCGCCGCTCATAGCTACGGCAACTCGTTTCATAGTGACTCTCCTCTGCTTTTACGGACAGCGTCGCCGATGATGGCGATGGCTGCTTCGATTTCATCTAAGGTATTTTCTTTGCCTACGGACAGGCGGATGCTGCTGCGCAGCCATTTGTCCTCAACGCCCATGGCCTGGAGGACATGGGACGCTTCAACGGCGCCGGCTTCGCAGGCCGAACCAGCCGATACGGCCAGGCCCTGCAGGTCGAGGGCGATGAGCAGGATGGCGCTGTCCACGCCGTCGACGCTGAAGTCGATGATGTTGGGCAGGACGTGGTTGCGCCGACCGTTGAGGTGGAAGCGGGCGTCGCCCTTGATGAGCCGGTCATAGACGGCATCGGTCAGGCGCCGCGCCGCCCGGGCGCGGTCGTCCCGTTCGGCCTCCAGGAGTTCGGCAGCCTTGCCGAAGCCGGCAATGGCGGCGACGTTCTCCGTGCCCGCCCGCAGGCGGTGTTCCTGGGGTCCGCCATAGGCTTCGGCAGCGACCTGCAGTCCGTGGCGGATGTACAAGGCGCCGACACCTTTGGGGCCGTAAATCTTATGGCTGCAGACCGTGAGCATGTCGATGCCCTGTTCCAGCGGCCGGATAGGCACGTAGCCAAAGGCCTGGACGGCATCGACGTGGAAGGCAATGCCCTTCTGCCGGGCCAGGGCGCCGATGGCGTCGATGGGCTGGACCATGCCCGTTTCATTATTGGCATACATGACGGAAATGAGGACCGTATCATCGCGCAGGGCCTGAGCCACAGCGTCGGCTGTGACCCGGCCGTCGGCTTCGACAGGGACATAGGTCACGTCATAGCCCTTCCCTTCCAGGGCCTGGAAAGTCCGCAGGACGGCATGGTGTTCTACGGCCGTCGTGACCAGGTGGCCGCCGTGGGGGTAATTGGCCCGCAGGAAGCCGAGGATGGCCAGGTTGTCCGCTTCCGTGCCGCCGCTGGTGAAGACCAGGTCTTCCCCCTTGACGCCCAGGCAGTGGGCGACCTGGCTGCGCGCCGTCTGGACGGCAGACCGGGCCTGCTGGCCGAAATAATGAAGGCTCGACGGATTGCCGTAAGCCGTCGTCAAATACGGCATCATGACGTCCAGGACGCGCGGGTCCATCGGCGTCGCTGCCGCGTTATCTAAATAAATTCGTTTCATTGATGATTTTGACTCCAAAGTTGACAAAATAGCTATAAAAAATAGCCTATTATTTATAATACCATAGGTAGTTGTTAGTGGCTAGGGGTTCGTGGTTCGTGGTTCGTGGTTCGTGGCTCGTGGCTCGTGGCTCGTGGCTCGTGGTTCGTGGTTCGTGGCTCGTGGCTCGCAGCCTGATGGCTGCATCGTAGGGGCCCTTCTCTCTATAGTTTGTAGTACGGAGTTTGTAGTTTGCAGAAGATGGTTTTAAATTTTTAACCGTGGTCTATAAACTAAAAACTACAAACTTGAAACCTACAATCGAACGCAAATTCAACCTCTCAGTCAGCTGACGCTGACAGCTCCCCTATAAAGGGAGCCTTGGGCGGGACGCCTACGATTGCGGTCCTTAGGACCGCGGCGGACTGCGGACTGCGACCGGCGACCTGCGTTCATTCACAGGATTCAGGCGGGACGCCTTTTAGGCGTCCCCTACGATTGCGGTCCATGGAACCGCGGCGACCTGCGGACTGCGGACTGCGGCCTGCGTTATCCACAGGATTCAGGCGGGACGCCCGCTACGGCTGTCCGTTCTGGCAACCGTCTTGCGCCTTCCGTTGGTCGGCACCTTACGGGCCAGAAAGGCTTTAGGCGTCCCCTACGATGCGGTCCGTGGGACCGCGGCGGACTGCGGACTGCGACCGGCGGCCTGCGTTATCCACAGGATTCGCGGCGGGCTCCCCACGTGGGACAATGTCAGTAAGTCTAGAAAAACAAATAAAAGACCGTCACGGATATGTGGCGGTCTTTTTGTATATGAT
>OFRZ01000096.1_pt1 | contig 86094 bp, 86 predicted proteins | sample 1543181 | NCBI WGS metagenome assembly OFRZ01 (sample SAMN04209245, study PRJEB22552) | human gut metagenome | biome: gut; material: feces | host: Homo sapiens | place: USA: Oklahoma | reverse complement strand
AACTATTTCCAACACCTTCTTCACATTCACTGGAACGGCTTTCTACTTTTTATTCCGTGGGTGTCGAATGCCTTACGAATTAAATGGTAAATGCGTAACCGTAGTGGCTTCCACCGGGTTGGACTTCCGGGCATTTTCATTTATTAACATCCACAGCCAGTCACGACTTGAAGGAAACAATAATCCTTATCTATTGTTTCCTTCAAGGACTGAGAGGCCGCTTCTCCAGTTAATAAATTAAATCCCAAGAATTACAGAATATCAATATATTCTCCGGCCAAAGCTTTATTCATACTTCTGACTGCACAGAATTTTCCGCACATACTGCAGGTATCACTATGATCATCTTCCGGGCTTCGGCTGTCACGGATGGCTTTGGCTGTTTCAGGGTCTAATGCACAGGCATACTGTGCGTCCCAGTCAAGTTTCTGACGTGCTTCAGCCATTTTATCATCAATATCACGTGCTCCGGGAACACCTTTGGCGATGTCGGCAGCATGGGCAGCAATCTTGGAAGCAATGATCCCCTGTTTTACGTCATCTACATTAGGAAGCGCCAGATGTTCTGCAGGTGTTACATAACATAAGAATGCAGCACCATTCATAGCAGCAACTGCACCACCGATAGCGGATGTGATGTGATCGTAACCTGGAGCAATATCCGTAACAAGAGGGCCAAGTACATAGAACGGAGCACCCATGCAGATACTCTGCTGTACTTTCATGTTGGCAGCAACCTGATCAAGCGGTACATGTCCCGGTCCTTCTACCATTACCTGTACATTGTGGTCCCATGCACGTTTTGTGAGTTCTCCAAGACGCACCAGTTCTTCAATCTGGCATACATCGGTAGCATCGGCCAGACATCCAGGGCGGCATGCATCACCAAGGGAGATAGTAACATCATATTCTTCGCAGATATCAAGAATCTCATCATAGTGTTCGTAGAAAGGATTTTCTTCTCCGGTCATACACATCCATGCAAATACAAGACTTCCGCCACGGCTTACAATATTCATTTTACGTTTGTGTTTTTTTATCTGTTCAATCGTTTTACGTGTAATTCCGCAGTGAAGTGTGACAAAGTCCACACCATCTTCTGCGTGAAGACGGACAACGTCGATGAAGTCCTGCGCAGTCAGAGTTGCAAGATCTCTCTGATAGTGGATGACACTGTCGTATACAGGAACAGTACCGATCATAGCAGGACATTCATGTGTCAGTTTCTGGCGGAATGGCTGTGTGTTACCGTGGCTCGATAAATCCATGATGGCTTCAGCACCAAGATTTACAGCGCTCATAACTTTTTCCATTTCAATATTGTAATCCTTACAGTCGCGGGATACACCAAGGTTTACATTGATCTTGGTACGGAGCATGCTTCCGACACCCTCCGGATCAAGGCTGGTGTGATTCTTGTTGGCACAGATTGCAACCTTACCTTCTGCAACAAGTTTCATAAGTGCTTCTGTTGTCATGTTTTCTTTTTTTGCTACAATCTCAATTTCAGGAGTGACAATTCCTTTTCTTGCAGCATCCATCTGTGTTGTGTAATTTCTCATGTGTTTGCCTCCGTTAAAAAAATTAAATATAAGGTTATAATGCGTCAGCAAAAACACACAGATTTCGATGCAGGGAAACATTTCTCTACATAAATCTGAGGTTCATAAAAGAACTATGAAATTACTGACGCCTATATCAGATGGGAAAATCTGATACTTGTGTATGCGGTACAAGGTGGTGTCCCCAATGTACCGTTTCTAAACAACTCTTAACGAGTCGCTTTTATCATAGCCATTACGCCGCTTTTGTTCAGCGCTGTAATCAGCAGAAATGCAAGAATGCTTCCTGCAATAGTAGAAATCAGAAATGGAACTACATAGACGAAGATCCCGGCAGGAGTGATTCCCATAATATATACTGCAACAGGATAAGCAGCCAGGCCGCCAAGAATTCCTGTGCCGAGTGCCTCTGCAAGACAAGTCAGGCTGAGCTTGTGGCAAATGGAGTATACAAGTCCACAGCAAAGTGCTCCAACCATACTTCCGGGAAAAGCCATCATGCTGCCAAGACCAAGCAGATTTCGTAACAGGCTGGCACAAAATGCAATTCCTACACTGTACCAGGGTCCTAACGTGACTGCTGCCAGGATATTAATAATATGCTGTACAGGTGCACATTTACTGCCTGCAACCGGAAAGCTTAAGAAACTTCCGACGATGGCAAGAGCCGTAAATACACCGGCAAGAGCCAGTCGTCTTGTCCGTGAAGAGTCTGATGATAAAGTTGTGTGTGTCATAAATAAACATTCCTTTCATAAAAAAATACCCTTCATTCATAAAGCGGATGGAGGGTACAAAAAGTAAAAAAGAAGAGATGCGGGGGCATCTCTGTCAAATCAATACATGGTATGAATCCCTCCGTTGGCATTATCCAAATCAGGTAAAGGGTCGAAACGGAATTACGCTTCCTCTCAGCCGGTTTTCTCCAGCTCCCCCCTGTTTATAAAAAACTTTGTTCAATCGTTATTATAGTCTGGCATATCGGAAAATGCAAGAAAATTTTTCTGCCGGTAAGAAGAAGGGGGGATTTCATATGCTGTTTAAAAAGTCTGGAAAATATAAGGAATCTTCACATCCTACAGATTAAGTAATAAAAGCGGAAGCTGGTGTAAAAAATAGTTTCTGCTTTTTGTGTTCCGGTTATTCTATAGATGTCGGATGATTTGATGTATACATGACATAGAAAGATATGCTAAAATAGAAAAAGATGTTGTTATAAAAACTGTACTGGAAAAGAAGCAGCGTACAGACAGATGTATGGACTGGAGGTTCAAAAAAAGAATGAGAGAGAATAATCTAGAGAGGTTTATCAAAGCGCAGGAGTCAGAATTTAAGACAGCTCTTGCAGAGATTAAGAGTGGACATAAGAGAAGTTGCTGGATGTGGTACATTTTTCCGCAGATTCAGGGGCTGGGGAGTAGCGGTACTGCAATGTACTACGCTATTGAAGACTATGAAGAAGCTAAAGCATATATAGAAAACGCAGTGACAAATGCACATTTAAGAGAGAGTTCAGAGGCACTTTTGCAACTGGAATCAGATGATGCAACCAGAGTCATGGGATGGCCTGATGATCTGAAACTGCGTTCGTCAATGACGTTGTTTGCGCTGGCGGTAAAAGAGAATGAAGTCTTTCGGAGAGTACTGGATAAGTTCTTTGATGGAAAATTAGATGCGCAGACAGTAGATATCCTGGATATGAGATATCTGGTGATGAGAATTGATGAACCGGATTTTGGATGTGAAGGAAGACCGGACGGGGTAGAACCAATGGCTAAAGTAACCCTTCTGAAGCTGAAAAGTGAAGAAGAGATTCAGTTAGAGATTCCGGATGCGGAACTTTATCAGAAAGAGATTAATGAGGGCAATGAAGTGGCATTCAGTCCGGATGGGGTTATATTAAAACTTTCATAAACTATATGAAGCTATATGTGTGAAGCGTGGGGAGAACGTAAAAATGTGTGAAAAAGATCGCGTATGTGCTACATGAAAGGGGAGAGTGTAAAAATATGAAAAATAAAAAGGAAAAGAAGCAGGAAGAGCTGACTGGTATGGCGGCTGTATGGGATTATCTGAAAACATTTCTGATCATATTCTGTGTTGTATTTGCAATGAACAAACTGGTGTATATCAATGCCGTGATTCCGTCGGAATCTATGCAGAATACGATTATGAAAGGAGACCGGGTGCTGGGAAACCGTCTGGCATATATCAAAGATGATCCAGAGAGATATGACATTGTAATCTTCAAATATCCAGATGATCCGTCCAAGATTTTTATCAAGCGCGTGATCGGACTGCCAGGAGAGACAGTTACCGTGAAAGACGGGAAGATTTACATTGATGGAAAAGAGCAGACACAGGCGGTAAGCTTCTGCCCGGAAGAGATGGCAGGAAGCTTCGGACCTTATGAAGTTCCGGAAGATAGTTATTTTGTAATGGGGGATAACCGGAACAATAGTCTGGATTCCAGATACTGGGATAACACGTATGTAAAGAAAGAGGCAATTCTGGCCAAAGCAGGATTCCGGTACTGGCCGCTTAATAAAGTTGGATTTGTAAATAAATCTGCAGAAAAATAGTTGCAATTGTTTTCTGTGTTTTATATAATGAATAAAGTTTTGCGAGAAAAGGCTCTGAAGCGATATCAGGGTCTTTTCTTAACGTAAACACATAGAATGAAGATGAAAGATAGCGATATACACAGATGACGGAAAAGGAGGAAAACAGGATGGAAAAAGATATGACGGCCGGCACTCCCGGGAAGATCATTTTCAATTTTACAATGCCGATCTTTATCGGTAATATTTTTCAGCAGTTTTATAATATGGCAGATACGGTGATCGTCGGGAAATTTGTCGGTAATGCGGCACTGGCGGCGGTAGGAGCATGTGGAACACTGGTATTTCTGATCATTGGCTTCCTGCAGGGAGTTACGGCGGGATTTACGGTTGTTACAGCACAGCACTTCGGAGCCGGAAACATGAAGGCGATGAAGAAGTCTGTGGCATCCGGTGCGGTACTTACAGGGATCGTAACCGTTATTCTTACATTGCTGAGCATGATCAGTATGGCGAAGGTGCTGCATCTGATGAATACACCGTCAGACATGTATGGAGAAGCTTACGGATATATTATGGTCATTTGCGGCGGGATTGTGGCACAGGCACTTTACAATTATCTTGCAAGTGTATTAAGGGCACTGGGCGATAGTAAGCGTCCGCTTTATTTTCTTGTGATTGCAGCACTTTTGAATATTGTGCTGGATCTGGTGTTTATCATTGTCTTTAGAATGGGAGCGGCAGGGGCAGCCTATGCGACAGTGATCGCACAGGGAATTTCGGGAATCCTGTGTCTGCTATATATTGCAAAGAAGGTTCCCGCACTGTATCTTCATAGAGAAGACTGGGAAATAGATAAGAATCTGGCCGGATGGCAGCTGAAGATCGGACTTCCGATGGCATTCCAATATTCCATCACGGCGATAGGAACGATTGTTGTACAGTCTTGCCTGAATATCCTCGGTTCTACAGCTGCAGCCGGATTTGCGGCAGCAAGCAAGATCGAGCAGGTGTTTACGCAGGCCTACGTTGCGCTTGGTACAACGATGGCGACTTACTGTGCACAGAATATGGGGGCAGGGAAATATACGAGAATCCGTAAAGGATTTAAGAGTGCAACATTGATTGGATTTATTTATGCGGTTGTGACAGGTGTGATTATTTTCTTTGTCGGAAAATATATGACGATATTCTTTGTATCAGAGAATGTAAATCAGATCATGGAATATGTGGATATTTATTTGAGGTGTGTAAGCGTGTCATTCCTGCCTCTTGTTATTGTTAATTTGTATAGAAACGGAATTCAGGGAATGGGATATGGACTGCTTCCGATGACAGCGGGGATTGCAGAACTTGTCGGACGGAGCGGTGCATCGCTGATTGCATCACATTTTGGCAGCTATATGGGAATCTGTCTGGCATCTCCGGCGGCATGGGTGCTGGCGGGAACACTTCTTCTTATTATGTACTTTGAGATCATGAAAGGAAAGAAAGACAGAAATTTGAAAAATAGATAGAAAACTGAAAAGCAACTTGTTATAATAAAATGTACGAATGAACATAGAAACATTGATGGGTGAAACAGCATGAATCAAAGAGTAATAAAAAAAGTCCGCTGTAATATCTGTTCAGCGGGATGTCCGATCGATGCTTATGTAGAAGAAGGAACGCTTGTGTCGGTAGAAGGCAGCCGGGATCTTCCGGGGCAGAGTGGAGGATTATGTTCTAAAGGAGCTGCTTCCAGGCAGTATGTTTATAACAAAGACAGGATTCTGTATCCGATGAAACGGATCGGAAAAAAAGGAAGCGGGGAATTTGAACGCATATCCTGGGATGAAGCGTATCGGATGATTGCAGAGAATCTTCTCAGGATCAAAAAAGAATATGGTCCGCAGGCGGCAGCATTTTATGCGGGATATCCGAAATGGTACAGACCGGCACTTCTGCGGCTTGCCAATGCTTACGGGTCTCCGAATTACTGTACGGAATCCAGTACCTGTTTTCAGTCGGCGGCAATGGCATGGAAATCTATTTATGGAAATGACATCTGCTTTCCGGATCTGATGCATGCACAGACGGTTCTCGTATGGAGTAACAATCTGTATCATTCCAATGTGGGAATGGCAAGATCTTATCAGTCGTTAAAAGCACGTGGGGCGAAGATCATAGCCGTAGATCCAAGAGAGACCGTAACGACACAGGTAGCGGATATCCACTTGAAACTTCTGCCGGGAACGGACGGAGCACTTGCGCTGTCTATGGCACAGGTGATCATAGAAGAAGGGCTGTATGATAAAGAATTTGTAGAAAAATATGTATATGGTTTTGAAGAGTACAAAGCGTATGTGAATCAGTTTCCACCGGAAAAAGCAGAGAAGATCACCGGTGTAGATAAGAAACTGATCCGTGAAGCTGCCAGAATGTATGCATCTAACGGGCCTGCTGGGGTGATGTTTTCGGCATCTCCGGTTGTACATAATATCAATGGAATGCAGAATTACCGGGCAGTGATGTGTCTGATCGCACTTACCGGCAACTATGATATCCCGGGTGGCAATCCGTCAAGACCAGGTCCGGTGTCTCCTTGCAATGAATATGGAAAAGTAAAACGGCTGGATACGATAGAAGCCATCGGTGAGAAAGATTTTCCGGCATGGTTTGATCTACCGTGTGAGGAAGCGCAGTGTACAAGAATTGCAGATTATATTCTGAAGGAAGAACCATATCCGTTGAAAGCTGTGGTGGGATTCGGCCTGAACCACAGAATGTGGCCGGAGCCGGAGCATTTTCAGAAAGCATTAAAAGCGCTGGACTTTTATGTGAATGTAGATCTGTTTTTCTCAGATTCAAGCAAGATGGCAGACCTGGTTCTTCCGGCAGCGTCTTCCTTTGAACGAGATGTTGTGCAGAATGGACGGGGAGGAATGTTCTTCCTGTCAGAAAAAGCAATCGAACCGGTCGGAGAGGCGAAGAATGATATTGAGATCATGATCGGCATGCTTCGTGCCATGCAGTTACATGATGAAGCATTGGAACATGGCTATGAGAAATATATGGAATATATTCTGGAGCCATCCGGTGTCACACTGGAGGAATTGCGGGCGCATCCGGAAGGGGTAAAAGGACGTGTGATCATTCCGCCTGCATTTAAGAGATATGAAAAAGAAGGCTTTCATACACCATCCGGTAAGGTGGAATTTGTATCACAGATACTCGAACGTTACAAAGACAGCCACGGATATTCCGGACTTCCGGAATACAGAGATTTCCGTGAGGTGTCAGGCATGGACAGGGAAGCATATCCACTGATTCTGAATACCGGTTCCAGAAAACCACAGCTTTTCCATGCAAGAACATACCGGGTACCGTGGCTTGCAGGACTTGAAGAGGCAACACTGGTAGAAATCCATCCGAAAGATGCGAAAAAGTATGGTATTGCAGATGGTGACATGGTGAGGGTATCTTCCCCGGTGGGAAGTATCTGCGGAATTGCGGCGGTTTACCTGAACAGCCAGCCGGGAATTGTACACGTCTATCATGGCAATGCAAAGGGTGAGGCAAATGATCTGATAGACAGAAATTATCTGGATCCAATTTCAGGATTCCCGGGATATAAAAGTTATTTCTGTAAAATCGAGAAAGAAAAAGGCGAGGTGAAGGCATGAGTTACCGATTAAAATTTGATCCGGATAAATGTGTCGGCTGTTATGCCTGTCATATAGCCTGTCTGGATGCACACCATGATGTGGAAGATGTAGATGCAAAGAGCCATCGGACGGTCAAAAAGGTAGTGAAAAATCAGTTTGAAAAGAATATCTGTCCGGGCTGTGCTCACTGCGGTATCTGTATCAAAGCCTGTCCGGTGCAGGCAATTTACAAAGATCCGAAGACTGGATTTGTACTGACAGACAAAGAAAAATGTATTGGATGTCATGCCTGCGAAAAGGTCTGCCCGAAAGACGTGATCCATTTTGACAAGGACGGAAAAATGGAAAAGTGTGACGGGTGTATTGAAAGAATCAGGGAAGGGCGGGAACCTGCCTGCGTCAGAGTCTGTTTTCCCGGTGCGATTACACTGGAATAAAGACGAATAGATAAAAAGGTGAGACTGATAAAAGTAAGAATAGATGAAACTGGATAAAGCTAAGTAAAGAGAGATAAGGATAAAGGCGTATGTTAAAAATCAAGGAATATGTGAAGGCAGAAAGTCTGGAACAGGCATATGAACTGAACCAGAAGAGGACGAACTGCATTCTGGGCGGTATGTTGTGGCTTAAGATGTCGAACCGGAATGTACAGAAAGCGATTGATCTGTCCGGACTCGGTCTGAATCAGATCGAAGAGACAGAAGAAGAATTCCGGATCGGATGTATGACGACACTCCGTGAACTGGAATGTCATGAAAGATTGAACCAATGGTGTGAAGGCGCAGTAAAAGATGCGGTCAGTGATATTGTCGGCGTACAGTTCCGGAACCTTGCAACGATTGGTGGAAGTATATTCGGACGCTATGGATTTTCGGATGTACTGACGGTGTTTCTTGCAATGGACAGTTACGTAGAACTGTATAAAGGAGGGATTGTTCCATTACAGGAATTTGCGCAGATGAAAAGAGACAATGACATTTTAGTCAGAGTCATTGTAAAAAAGGATCAGAGAAATATGATCTATCTGGCACATAGAAATTCCAAGACAGATTTTCCGGTATTGACATGTGCGGTTTCAGTAAATGCTGAAAATGGATGCGTATGTATCGGTGCAAGACCGCAGAAGGCGGTCCGACTGGAACTGACAGAAGCAGTCAGAGAAAAAGTATGGAGTGGTGTCTGTACTGAAGAAGAGATGAAGAAAGAGGCAGAATGCATTGCTTCACAGGTAAAGACGGACAGTAATATGCGCGCCGGCAAAGAATACAGAAACCGTCTGGCATATGTTCTGATCCGCAGGACATTGGAAGCACTGAATACAAAAGGAGGAGATCAGTAGGATATGAAAGTAAAGATTCTTTTAAATGGGACAATGAGAGAAGCGGAAATATCCAGCGATCAGCTTCTGATCGATTTTGTCAGAGATCATGGATGCTATAGTGTAAAACGTGGATGTGAGACGTCGAACTGCGGCCTGTGTACAGTGTTTGTAGATGATAAACCGGTATTATCCTGTTCGATGCTGACAGCCAGAGTCGACGGATGCAAGGTAGATACGTTAGAAGGACTTCAGGAAGAAGCAAAAGAATTCGGTGCATTTGTTGCAGATCAAGGTGCAGAACAGTGCGGTTTCTGCAATCCGGGAATGATCATGAATGCAATTGCCATGTTCCGCGAGAATCCGGAGCCGACAAGAGAAGAGATCAAGACATATCTTGCGGGAAATCTTTGCAGATGTTCCGGATATGAAGGACAGCTTCGTGCAATGGAAGCATTTATCGAATACAGAAAGAAAGGAGAAAGATCATGAAAGCAGTCGGACAACCGATAAGAAAAAAAGACGCAATGGCACTGGTGACAGGAAAACCGGTATTCATGGATGATCTTGCTCCAAAGGACTGCCTGATCGTAAAGGTACTCCGAAGCCCGCATGCCAATGCGATCGTAAAATCAGTAAAGACAGATGTGGCAAAAAGAGTGCCGGGGATCGAAGATATCTACACGTGGGAAGATGTGCCGCATGAAAGATTCACCACAGCGGGACAGACATATCCCGAACTCAGTCCGTATGACCGTCTGATCCTTGACCAGCATGTCAGATATGTGGGAGATCCTGTGGCAATCGTGGCAGGAGAGAATGAAGCGTGCGTGGATAAGGCACTTAAGATGTTGAAAGTAGAGTATGAAGTACTTCCGGCAGTACTGGATTTCCATACGGCAAAAGATAACGAAGTACTGGTACATCCGGAAGACAACTGGAAGGCACTTTGCCAGGTCGGCGCAGATAATAAGCGGAACTTATGTGCATGTGACAGCACTGAAGACGGGAATGTAGAGGCAGTGCTGGCTGACTGTGATGAAGTTGTGGAAGGCACCTATCATGTAAGAGCAGCGCAGCAGGCCATGATGGAGACATTCCGTACGACATGCTTTATGGATGCTTATGGAAGACTGAATATCTTAAGCTCTACACAGATTGTATATCATGTAAGGCGTATCATTTCCAATGCACTTGGAATTCCGAAATCCAGGATCCGTGTCAGCAAACCGAGAATCGGAGGCGGATTTGGTGCAAAGCAGTCGGTCGTGGCGGAATTATTCCCGGCATTTGTCACATGGAAGACGGGAAAAGCTTCGAAGATGATCTTTACAAGAGAGGAATCGCAGATCGCATCGTCTCCGAGACATGAGATGGAAGTACATGTCCGTCTGGGTGCATCGAAGGAAGGAAAGATCCGTGCAATCGATGTATATACACTGTCGAATACAGGCGCTTACGGAGATCACGGACCGACGACTGTTGGATTGTCCGGTCATAAATCGATCCCGTTGTATAGTTCGGCAGAAGCACACCGTTTTACATACGATGTTGTGTATACCAATCATATGGCTGCCGGAGCATACAGAGGATATGGCGCGACACAGGGAATCTTTGCAGTGGAATCTGCAGTAAATGAAATGGCAGAACGATTACATATCGATCCGGTAGAATTCCGTCTAAAAAATATGGTAAGAGAAGGCGATGTGATGCCTGCATATTACGGTGAGACGGCACAGAGCTGTGCACTTGACCGCTGCCTGGAGCGGACTGCGGAACTAATCGGCTGGAAGGATAAGTATCCGTGTAAAGACATGGGAAATGGTAAAGTTCGAAGCGTCGGTATTGCAATGGCAATGCAGGGGTCCGGAATCTCGGGCGTAGACGTCGGCTCCGCGACAATCAAGATGAATGATGACGGATTCTATACACTGATGATCGCGGCAGCAGATATGGGAACCGGATGCGATACGATCCTGGCACAGATGGCAGCAGAGTGTCTGGACTGTCCGGTGGAAAGAATTGAAGTACTTGGTGCCGATACAGATGCGTCGCCATATGATTCCGGATCTTATGCGTCAAGTACTACGTATATAACAGGTAAGGCAGTAGAAAAAGCATGCCAGAAGCTGATTGCCAGAATCCTTGAGATTGCATCAGGAATGCTGGAGGCACCTGTGGAAGAACTGGTATTTGCAAGCGATCATGTAGAATGGCCGAAAGAACAGAAGAGTGTATCATTGGAAGATATCGGTACGAAATCCATGTGCGGTAATGGCTGTGCGCTTGAGGTGACAGAAAGTAATACGTCTCCGACATCACCGCCGCCATTCATGGCAGGGGCAGTAGAGATCGAACTCGACAAAGAGACCGGTCATGTGGAAATCCTGGATTATAAGGCTGTCGTAGACTGTGGAACCGTTGTCAACCCGAATCTTGCAAGAGTGCAGGCAGAAGGCGGGCTTGTACAGGGGATCGGAATGACGCTTTATGAGAATATCCAGTATAATGAAAAGGGAAGAATGCTGAATAACTCATTCATGCAGTATAAAGTACCATCCAGAAGAGATATGGGAAATCTGCAGGTCGAATTTGAAAGCAGTTATGAACCGACCGGTCCATTCGGTGCCAAATCCATCGGAGAGATCGTAATTAACACTCCGGCACCGGCGCTTGCACAGGCGATTGCGAATGCAACCGGCATCTGGTTCAAAGATCTTCCAATCACCAGCGAACAGATTGCAATGGGCGTTCTGGAGAAAGAACTGGAAAAATAAAATATATTAGAAAAATATATAGTGAAACTACTTGCAATCAGACGCAAAAGTTATTACAATATTGGGTAACGTTTAGAAAAATATGTGGAGGCCGCTAAGATGCAGTTATTAAAAGACAGAATCCGCAAGGATGGCAAGATAAAAGAAGGGAATGTCTTAAAAGTGGACAGCTTTCTGAATCATCAGATGGATGTAAAGTTATTTCAGGAGATTGGAAAAGAATTTAAGAGAAGATTTGCAGATGAAGAGATCACAAAGATTCTTACCATAGAAGCTTCCGGTATCGGCATCGCATGTGTTGCAGCAGAAGTATTTGATGTTCCTGTTGTATTTGCTAAGAAGACACAGACCAAGAATATTGCCGGAGATGTGTACACTACAAAAGTAGAATCATTTACACACGGAAGAGTGTATGACATTATTGTTTCCAAAGAATTCCTCGGAAAAGGTGACAAGGTACTTCTGATCGATGATTTCCTTGCGAATGGAAAAGCTCTGGAAGGACTTGCAGAACTGGTTACAAAGTCAGGAGCCGAGCTTGTCGGAGCCGGAGTTGTGATCGAGAAGGGATTCCAGGTCGGAGGAGATATCATCCGTTCCAAAGGTATTCATCTGGAGTCATTGGCGATCGTAGAAAGCATGGATGAAAAGACAGGAGAAGTGGTTTTCCGCGATTAATAGATAAAAATTCAAAGGATTTTTAAGGGAATGTGAGGCTTTCATATTCCCTTTTTTTTATTCCTATGCTATACTTTATGATAAGTATGTGAATGCATAAAGAGAACTTATGGTAAGGAGTAAGAACTTATGAAAAGAGTATTGTTAAAACTCAGCGGGGAGGCTCTCGCAGGCGATAAAAAGACAGGATTTGACGAAGCTACCTGTATGGGTGTAGCCAAGCAGGTAAAGCAGCTTGTAGATGATGGGGTACAGGTTGCAATCGTAACAGGTGGAGGTAACTTCTGGAGAGGAAGAACCAGTGAGACGATCGACCGTGTGAAGGCTGACCAGATCGGAATGCTTGCAACAGTTATGAACTGTATCTATGTATCTGATATTTTCCGTTATGCAGGCATGAAGACAGAAGTATTTACACCGTTCGTATGCGGTGCATTTACCACACTGTTTTCCAAGGATGCAGCAGTAGAAGCATTGAATGAAGGAAAAGTTGTATTCTTTGCAGGCGGAACAGGACATCCATATTTTTCAACAGATACAGGTGCAGTTTTAAGAGCCATTGAGATCGAAGCAGATGCAATGTTACTGGCAAAAGCAATTGACGGTATCTATGACAGTGATCCGAAGGTAAATCCGGAAGCGAAGAAATACGATGAGATATCTATTCAGGAGATTATCGATAAGAAGCTGATGGCAGTAGATCTTACCGCTTCTATCATGTGTCTGGAGAATAAGATGCCGATGCTGGTATTCGGATTAAATGAGGAGAACAGCATTGTTGAGACAATGAAGGGTACATTTACAGGAACAAAAGTAACTGTATAAAAATGCAGATAAGCAGATAAAAGGAGATAACACTATGAATGAAAGATTAAAACCATTTGAAGAAAAAATGAAGAAAACAATCGGAAATCTGGACGGAGAACTTTCTGCAATCCGTGCAGGCCGTGCAAATCCGAACGTTCTGAATAAGATCATGGTAGACTATTATGGAACACCGACACCAATCCAGCAGGTAGCAAACGTATCCGTACCGGAAGCACGTATGATTCAGATTCAGCCATGGGAAAAGAAAATGGTAAGAGAGATTGAAAAAGCAATCATGACTTCAGATCTGGGGATTAATCCGACGAATGACGGAACAACTGTACGTCTTCTTTTCCCTGAATTAACAGAAGATCGAAGAAAAGAACTGGTAAAGGATGTTAAGAAAAAGGGCGAAGCAGCCAAAGTTGCGATTCGTAATATCCGTCGTGATGGAATCGATTCTGTTAAGAAACTGAAAGGTTCCGATGTGTCAGAAGATGAAATGAAAGATATGGAAGATGATCTTCAGAAACTGACAGACAAATATGTAAAAGAAGTTGATAAAGCTGTAGAAGCAAAATCAAAAGAGGTTATGACAGTATAAGACCTGTAAGAGATAAAAGCAGTATACAACAGGAGGGGGATAAGGTCCAGATGCTCTGGAAACTGTCCCCTCTGTTCTTGTATACCTATTGTTATTAGGAGGAAATAATCATATGAATGTGCCACAACATGTTGCGATCATATTGGATGGAAACGGACGCTGGGCAAAAGCAAAAGGAATGCCGCGCAATTACGGTCATGCACAGGGCAGTAAGAATGTAGAGCGTATCTGCGAAGAAGCGTGGAGAATGGGCATTAAATATCTGACGGTCTACGCATTTTCCACAGAGAACTGGAATCGTCCGGACGATGAAGTCAATGCTCTGATGAAGCTGCTTCGTAATTACATGAAGACCTGTCTGAAAACGGCTGCAAAGAATGATATGAAAGTCCGCGTGATCGGGGATATCACAAGACTGGATGAAGACATTCAGAAGAGAATTCTGGAACTGGAAGAAGCAACAAAGAATAATGGCGGTCTGAATTTCCAGATCGCGATTAATTATGGAAGCCGTGATGAGATGATCCGTGCGATCCGTAAGATTGCAAAAGACTGCGTGGATGGAAAAGTGGATCCGGCTGAGATCAAAGAAGAAACATTTGAGCAATATCTGGATACAAAAGGAATCCCGGATCCGGATTTGATGATCCGTACCAGCGGGGAGCTTAGGCTTTCCAATTATCTGTTATGGCAGCTTGCCTATACAGAATTTTATTTTACAGATGTTCCGTGGCCGGATTTCAGTAAAGAAGAGCTGGAAAAGGCGATTGAAACATACAATCACCGTGACAGACGTTATGGTGGTGTGAAGGAGGAAGAAGAACAGAATGTTTAAGACGAGATTATTAAGTGGGATTGTTCTGGTTATCATCTTAATTGCAACGGTTGGAACCGGCGGTGGTTTACTGTTTGGATTTCTGGCACTGATCAGTCTGATCGGACTGTCAGAGCTTTATAAAGTTGTGGATGTGCAGAACAAGATATTAGGACTTACCGGTTATCTGGGAGCTGTTGTATATTATGGAATTTTATATACCGGACAGATGCAGTATGTGACACTTCTTACGATTGCATTTCTGGTAGTACTGATGGCGGTGTATGTGTTTTCATTCCCGACATTTAAGGCAGAGCAGGTAATGACGGTGTTCTTTGGCGTATTCTATGTTGCAGTGATGTTGTCTTATGTGTACCAGACCAGAATGCTGGAAGACGGAGCCGTTGCAGTATGGCTGATCTTTTTAAGCTCCTGGGGGTGTGATACCTGTGCGTACTGTGCAGGCATGCTTCTTGGAAAACACAAGATGGCACCGAAGTTAAGCCCAAAGAAATCCGTAGAAGGCGGAATCGGCGGAATTGTCGGAGCTGCATTACTGGGTGCAATCTTTGCAGTTGCAGCAAATAAGATTACAGGAGCTGGTGTGAATCCGGCACAGTATGCGGTTATTTGCGGAGTCGGCGGTATGATCTCGCAGATCGGAGATCTGGCAGCTTCAGCAATCAAACGTAATCATGATATCAAAGATTACGGGAAACTGATCCCGGGACATGGCGGAATCCTTGACAGATTTGACAGTGTTATCTTTACAGCACCGATCATTTATTATCTTGCAACATTCCTTGCAGGAAGATTGTAGGAGGTAAGTATGAAAAAGATAGCAATTTTAGGTTCTACAGGTTCCATTGGAACACAGACCCTGGAAGTGGTAAGAGAGAATGGAGATATCGAAGTACTCGGACTGGCTGCAGGCAGCAATATTAAGATGCTGGAAGAACAGATCAGGGAATTCCACCCACAGATCGTGGCTGTATGGTCGGAAGAAAAAGCAGACGAATTACGTGTTAATGTAGCAGATACAGATACAAAGATTGTTGCAGGCATGGATGGACTTCTGGAAGTTGCAACGATGAAGGGAACAGAGATCCTTGTAACGGCTGTTGTCGGTATGATCGGTATCCGTCCGACAATTGAGGCAATCAAAGCAGGAAAAGACATTGCACTTGCCAATAAAGAGACGCTGGTAACGGCAGGACATATCATTATGCCGCTGGCAAAAAAGATGGGAGTATCCATTCTTCCGGTGGACAGCGAGCACAGTGCAATCTTCCAGTCTTTACAGGGAAATGATCACGGAGCACTTCATAAGATCCTTCTGACAGCATCCGGCGGACCGTTCCGTGGAAAGAAATCGGAAGAACTGATGGAGATCAAGGTGGAAGATGCATTGAAGCATCCTAACTGGTCAATGGGACGTAAGATCACAATCGATTCATCTACAATGGTAAACAAAGGTCTTGAAGTTATTGAAGCCAAGTGGTTATTTAATGTAGATGTGGATCAGGTACAGGTTGTGGTACAGCCGCAGAGTATCATTCATTCGATGGTAGAGTATGTAGACGGCGCAATTATTGCAGAACTTGGAACACCGGATATGAAGCTCCCAATCCAGTATGCACTGTATTATCCGGAAAGAAGATTCCTTCCGGGGGACAGAGTAGATTTCTGGACACTGGGCAAACTGGAATTTGAGAAGCCGGATACAGACACATTCTACGGACTGGAACTTGCATATGAAGCAGGAAGAAAAGGCGGAAGTCTTCCGACTGTATTCAATGCGGCAAATGAACTTGCAGTCAGCCAGTTCCTCAACAGAGAGATCAAGTATCTGGAAATCACGGAGATCATTGAGGACTGTATGAAAGCGCATAAGAATATTGAAAATCCAACGCTGGAACAGATTCTGGAGACAGAAGCAGCGACCTATGAGAGAATCAACAGCAGGAGGTAACAGTAAATTTGGGAATTATATTAGCAATCTTATTATTCAGCTTCATCATATTTTTTCATGAGCTGGGTCATTTCTTACTGGCGAAGAAAAATGGAATTGATGTAGATGAGTTTGCTATAGGAATGGGACCGGCAATCTATTCAAAAGAATATAAAGGGACCAAATACGCCGTGCGTATCCTTCCGATCGGAGGGTTCTGTGCGATGGGGGAAGACGAAGAAACGAATGATTCGCCGAACAATTTTAATAACAAATCTGTTTGGGCGAGAATCTCTGTCATAGCGGCAGGGCCTGTGTTCAACTTTATCCTGGCTTTTATATTTGCCGTGATCATTACAGCGATGGTCGGCTATGATAAGCCGGTGATCGGAGCAGTAGAATCAGGCTATCCTGCTGCAGAAGCAGGCCTGAAAAAAGGTGATGAGATCGTACAGATGGGAAACAAAAAGATCCATATCTTCCGTGAAGTCAGCTTTTACAATCAGTTTCATTCTAATGAGGATGTGGCTGTTACCGTGTTAAGAAACGGAAAAGAAAAGACGGTCACACTGACACCGAAGATGGATAAAGAACTGGGCTATAAGAGATTAGGAATAGGAAGTTCCGGTTATAGCAAGGCAAATCTGTTGACGGCTTTTCAATATGGCGGATATGAAGTGAAATTCTGGATATGTACAACTGTCGATAGCTTGAAGATGCTTGTGACAGGCCAGATTGGAGTAAATGAACTTTCGGGTCCTGTGGGAATTGTAAGTACTGTAGATACAACCTATAAAGAAAGCCGTTCTTATGGAGTATTTGCAGTTGTGGTACAGATGTTAAATATGGCAATATTGTTGTCTGCGAATCTTGGTGTTATGAATTTGCTGCCACTCCCGGCATTAGATGGGGGACGTCTGGTATTTCTTTTTGTGGAGGCAATCAGAGGAAAACGTGTGCCACCAGAGAAAGAGGGATATGTACATCTGGCAGGAATCATACTATTGATGTTGTTGATGGTATTTGTAATGTTTAATGATATTAATAGAATATTTTTGGGCAGGTAGAAGTGCTGGCAAATCTATCAAAAAATCATCCCCCTTAGGTAGAAAATAGATAAAGTCTACTTAAGGGGGACTTTTGATACCAAAGTATACAAAAGAGAGCATTATTTGTTTTCGGAATTACATTCCGGCAAACCGGTAATACTGGTTAGCAGTGATAATATTCCGGCCAGCATGGATGTGGAAATTACTAATTTCGTGTCTATCTGCCCAAGTACAGTTACGGTTCCAATTGTTGCTATGGCGGTCTGCGCGACAGTCTTTATTGCCCTGATACCGGCACATTTAGCCCATTTTTTCCAATCTTTTGCTTTCATGTTACCATCCTTTCTTTTCAGGGTTGATTAAGCCGTTTATCATTAGAGCGATTCGATTATTATCCATACAGTTCAGCAATTCGTGATACGCCTACGTAAATTTCGGAAATTTTATACCATGTAGTATAATCGACTGTTCCGGTCTGTGGCAGTCCGAATACTTTCTGGAATGTACGGACTGATTCTGCAGTTGCAGGTCCGTAAATCCCGTCAGCAGTAATTTTCGGAATAGCAGGATAAGCACCTGCTATGACATTTAATTGTTCCTGCATCTGCAAAACCTTATTGCCGGAAGAACCAATTTCCAGAGTATAGCCAGGCCAGGAGGATGGGATGCCGGAGATGGCTTCGGCGGTGTTAATGTACATGTCGTCACCGTAGTAGTAACGGAGAATTTCGATAGGGGAATAGCCCTGGTCGCCTAAGGATTTGGATCCCCATTGGGTCAACCAAATTGTCATAACCTATAAAGTACCCGCAAACCATTGATTTTACTGGGCTTGCGGGTATTTTACCTGTATAGGAAAAAGTAGATTTTAAGAGAATCGTTCTTGCGATCGTAGATAATTTTGTCAATGATCTGCTTCAGAGCTTCGTTCTTTTGAATGTATGTATAATTGTTGGAGATGAGAATATCATATACACTCCGGACCTTCTGCAGCATGGCATCCGCTGGATCCTGATCAGATTTACGTGCTGCCTTTTTCAATTCCTTTAATTGTTGTTCTAAGGATTTACGTTCTTTCTGAATGATAGCTTTATTCGCTTTATATTCTTCCAGTGTATCAATCCCTTCCCGGTAGGAGGCTTTTATTCGTTCCTCTTTGCCGGTTAAACTTTCCAATTGTTCTGTTATAGCCTTGCGCTCATCAAATTGCTCTGTGGGTTGATATTCACGCAATTCATAGACAATATCTTTGGTATCCAATACTTCTTTGATACTGGCCAGAACTTCCTTTTCGAGAGTCAGTGAGCTGATACCGTTCGGCTTTTTACATTTACCTTTACTGTATCCGTAGCAGGAGAAGTAAGAATATTTTTCCCCATTGACTCGTTTCATAGTGGTTGAGGTTAGGGTGCGTCCGCAATCCGGGCATTTCAGCAGTCCGGAAAGCCAGTGCTTATAAGTGGAAGAGGGACGCTTGCCAACCGGCTTGTAGGTGGCTTTAAATCGTTCCTGTGCCGATTCAAACAATTCCTTTGATATGATAGCCGGCTGTTGCCCTTCTGTAACAATCCATTCGTCCTTATCTTTGATACGATTGGTGCTGTTCTCTGTCCGGTTCCACCGGATCATGCCACAATAGGAAGGATTCTGGATGATGTATTCGACAGATCTTCGCTCAAATGGCTTTCCGTGTGAAGTCTTGAGTCCTAAAGAATTTAGGTATCTGGCGATATCAAAGAAGCTCATACCTTCATTTGCATATTTTTCGAATATGGTTCGAACGGTCTTTGCTTCTTCCGGAACAATCACCGGCGGCTTGCCATGCTCCACGATCTTGTAGCCGAGTGGTGGACGTGCCTGGTATGCTCCGCGGAGTGCATTTTCTTTCATACCTCGATACACTTCGCCAGATAATCGGATAGAGTAGTATTCATCCATCCATTCGATGATACGCTCGATCAGGCTGCCAAATGGATCATCGGAGAGTGGTTCAGATACACTCACGACATCTACATTGTGTTGTTTCTTTAGCAGAGACTTGTAAACAATGCTTTCTTCCTGATTCCGGGCGAACCTGGAAAACTTCCATACCAGGATCTGATCAACCGGATGATCATCACCTTTGGCCAGTCCGATCATCTCCTGGAAGCCGGGACGTTTGTTGGCTTTCCTTCCGGAGATACCTAGGTCCGTGAAGATCTTCAGGATTACAATATTGTTCTTGGCTGCATAGTCCCGGAGGAGGTGCTCCTGGGAGTCCGGGGAAATTTCTTCTTGATCGTGAGTGGATACCCGGATGTAGCCGTATGCATATTTTACGCTCATTGTATCACCTTTCCTTCTTAAGTGTACGTAAAAATGGGTACAAAAATAACACCTATACGGTGCCGGATTTTTGTGATACAATAATCTTTGTGATGGAGAGAATTGTACTGTGTTCCAAACACCCTATAGTTTTCTCGTTTTCCCTGGTGCTGGTAACACCGGGGATTTTTTAGTATTTTACTGTAATTCTAATAATTTGTTTGTAATGTTGTTGGTGAACTCGTTTTGCTGTGTAGCTGTTAATTTGGTTGAGGTTCGGATTACGATAGTACCTAAAACTTTGTGAGATCCGGAATTTAACATTCCTGCACCATCAAAGCTGGCAAGATACGAATCTCTCTTTTCGGCATCTTCTTCTGATGCATAAACTTCGATAGCTCCACCGCATTCAGTTCCTTTATCTACAATGTCATTTCCATATACACTAGATTGGTCGATAAGAGGAGTAGAAAAATAAACTGTGGAAGTGTAGCCTCCCTGTTTATTTAGATTTCCGTTTGGATCATGATCTTCTGTGACTGCCTGATATCCGGAAATATTTGGAATTCCCTTTAAGCGCTGAATAACGAAATCTTCATTAGGATTAGTGATTTGCTTCATCTGCAGAACGCTGTTCTGATAAGCTGTTTGTTTTTCAGAAATAGCATTAATTACAGAGGAGTAATCCAGTGGTTCAGAAAGCTTTTTCGTTTCAGCATTGATGTCTGCTGTCTTTTTTGGTAGATCTGGTATTTTGCGCTGTGCTGCTTTTGCATCGGAAAGAGCAGTAATAAAGGCTTCTTTAGTAGTGTTATCATAAACTGCTTCCTTTTTGTCCAATATTTTCTGAGCATCGTTCATTGCAGAGGTAAGTTCCGTATTCTTGGCTTCTACTTCTTTGACTGCAGCATTAAACTTTGTTTCTGCAAGATCATGAGGCTTTTTCACCTGAAAGTACCAAACACAAATACCGATGACAATGATCGCAATGGCAGCAATCAATCCTAGTAGTGTTTTCTTTTTTTTCATATGTCTTTTCCTTTCGTTTTTTCCAGAGTTCATTTATTCAATCAGATATCTCCGCCATACAAATACTTTCGTATCAAGAGGGCAGTGTGTTTATGGTTAGAGATACTGGATGAATCGTTATTAAAGGACTTTCTGATTATTCATCTTTAATTTTGTTACCTTTGTTAGACGTTCTTTGAAACGTGTTAATTTGATAGAACGATCTGAACGGCTAGCAGGGACATCATGTGTAAAAACATCAATTGCTGTTTCAAGAACACGGATTTCATTATCATAGTCTTTTTTCTTTCTGTAGATAATGGCAAGTCTATCATAAGGACAATTGCCGTCGAAACGATGGGATACATTCTTTTCGTAGAGCGTTATGGCAGTATCTACATCTCCCTGCTTTTCTAATTCCAGTGCTTTTAAGTTAATGTCGGCAGGATCTTTTAATTTACTTAAATCAGCATTATCTGATAAATTTACTTGAAAATTCGAATCATGTTTAACAATGACATCTTGATGAGTGTTAATTGCAAGCTCGCCTTTGTGGGTAGGCTTGGAATTTTCCAAATAACCGTTCTGAGTTAAGAACTCTTTTTCTTTATAAAAATCTATACCGTATTTATATTCGAAGTATGAGGGTACCCTTTTGTTGGTATATTTCTTTAGCCAGTACAACATATAAATATGACCAGGTAACAGACCATCTGGATAACGTTTCATCATAGCTTCAGATACGAGCGATTGATTAGGAAACATTTTTGATTGTTCAATCCAATTGGTATTAAATTCTCTGTCTTGAGAAATAAAAGGTTTTTCTGAATAGTCTTTGTAATACAAATCATAAATAGTTTGGCAATAAGTATCACTTGCTTTGAACTGTTGCATGGAATTTATCTGCTTAGCAGGTATTTGATTTCTTGGCATACTTGCAGTGCGAGGAGCGCTCGTGTAAAGATAATTATAATATTCAATACAAGAATCAGGTAGTCGTGAGTCGTAATTAGAAAGAGAACTTTTGAAATTTTCAAAACAATTATTTTTCCCTTTTTCAGTTTTTAACTTTTGGGATTTAGAACAAGTGGAATCCCAATAACGTTTTATAAAAGTATTTATTTTATCAGCTTTTGCGGTTGGAGTATTTAGCTTTGAATATTTTTTTGCTATATTATCTCCTTTTACAACAACAATTTTACGTTTTTGGGCGTCAGCAAGTATAGATAGTTTTTCATAATATAAATCAAATCGAGAGAAAAATACATCAGGATTGACTGTTTTTTCAATTAAACTGGCGCAATCATTAAGTATTCGTAAGTCATTTTGTAATTCAATAACGGATAAAGAAGGTTTTTTGTTAAAAAAATTAAACAATCCCATATGATACCTCCATATTATATTAGTTCTGCAATTGTAAGGTGTGGAATAAAGTAGATTATATAATTATCTACAATAGTTAGTATGCCATATTTATCTCTATAGCACGCAATGCAGTTTTCTAAAAATTCTTCTGTAACATCCAAATACTCTGCAATTTCATATTTATCTTTACAACCATGTTCGTAGGCTCTGATCAGACCGAATAATCCGATACTGCGGTTGTATCCCCAAAGCCTTGCCTGCCGTTCCTGTTTTCGATTACCGGTATATTCCATGTCGATAATATTACCAACAGAAGTATAATGATGACCGAGTTCTTCTGCCAGAACGCAGGCTTTTTCCGTGGTTGTATCTATATTGTCTTTGATAGCAATGGTACCATCACAATATAATCCCTTTATTTTTTTGCTTTTAAAAGGATAATCAATAACATCTATACCGTCTTTGCAGGCTTCTTCCTGTAGCTTCTCATATGTATTCATACAAACACCTCCCGCTCGAGTATATCAGATAAGCTGTCCTATAAATTACTTAACTCGTTTATTCTTTACGAATTCAGCAAACTGACGGATTTCATCTAATTCAGATTCTGTGTATTCATCACCATCGAAGTGAGCTGCGAGGATAGTTGGCTCATCGTGTTCATCGTCTGCCAAATAATCAATAGTGCATCCAAGATAAGAGGAAAGCTTTTTTAACGTGGAAAGTTTTACATTATCAGTTCCTTTTGTGTAAAACCCCGCTATGGTTGTATATGGAATTCCCGATTCTTTGGATAAGACGGATTTATTTATTCCTTTTTCAGCCATTAGGGCATCTAATTTATCAGTAAATGACATATCGCGTACCTCCTGTTACCTCTAATTATACATATAAAACAGACTTTGTAAAGTAAAAAATTACCCCACAAAGTAAAGAAATACAATTTAGAGGTTGACAAATTACCCTACAACGTTTATATTATAATCACAAACTACCCTATAGGGTAATAACGAGAGGAGAGTGAAAATGTTTTCAAATTTAAATGCAGAAATGGGAAGAGCGAAATTGTCTATTAAAAGCTTATCTGAACTGACAGGAATAAATTATGAAACTTTGAAATTGAAGTTCAGAGGGGTAACAGAATTTAAGTTGTGTGAAATGGTAGAAATCAAGCGGAAAGTATTCCCAGACAAAACATTAGATTACTTATTTGCAACAGATGAAACGGGTTCAGAAGAAGGGAGGGAGTAGATGAAGGGACCAAGAGGAACGGATTCTGCAAGAGTAGTTTCCGTAATTGAGACGAGGGCTCTTAGAGGAATTGGCACAGAAAAGGATAAATGCAGGATAGTCATACAATATTGGGATTTTGAAGGAAATTTGCTTGCTGAAAATGATCCATGTGCAAAAGAAAAAGAGTAGTTTCCTACTCAGTTTTCTTTCGTTCTTGTTGTTTGGCTTGATCAATACCTATTATATCAGCGTATAGTTCCTGCTGATTGTGACGCTCGATATACCATTGTTGGAGTAAAAGCTCAATTAGTTTTATAAGTTTTTGGGCTTCACCTGGTTCGATATCGACAATAAGGTTTATATCCCTTTCCATATGAGCTCCGATATTTCCAATACGGCGAAGACCATCCAAGACGGCCCATTGTTCTGTTGGAATTTTATCTTTGATAGCATTGATTTCTTCGAAAAGGTTAGCTTTAGAAACCTGAAAAAAATCACGAATCATACCCTGTAGACATCGGCGTGATAAGGTCGCTGATGCTTTTGGACTAAGATTAACAATGGAGCATGCTTCTTCGTAATCGGAACGTATTGCTTGAGGAATATAATCAGGAAATTTGTAAGCTATAGATTTTGGGCGGATGGTAACGTCTACGTCATCTACAGCAGAGCCTTTCCCTTTGGCTGAAATCGTGTATTCACCACAGTTGGGGCATCGAATAAAGCTCAATTCTAAATGGGATTCAGATTCGCCAATATAGCGTTGGGTGTCGCTAGAACTTTCGAAAGAAGGATTACGAACAGATAAAGTGTCATGTGTTAATGGAATTATCATTGAGCAAAATGGGCATTTAAAACCAGACATAATTAATCATCCCTTTCATCATTTGATAGGAAAATTATACCAAAGAACCGCAACAAGTACAAACCATTCCACATAACCTATAAAGAGGTGATGCAGTTGAAACATATAAACATCGTGATCATCGATGGAGTAGAGAGAGACATGGCTACATTATCTGCAGAGGAACGAGAAAAAATCGTGAATGAACTGAATCGTGTAGCTGTTGGATATCTGGGATACAAGAAAGAGAAAACCGCTTAGGCGGTAGAAAGGAGTGGACAAGCAGTATGAACTTAAAACCAGAAACACCACTGATTAAAAAGCTTGAGATCAAGCGTCTGGAAGATGAATGCGAAAATTTAAGACTGTGGCGTTGGAGATTAACTATTGCGATAGAGCTGATACTGATCACGGTATTAGGAGCGTGTGTGGTCAACTTTTATGCAATCAGGTGAAGGAGGTGAGGACGTTGCAAGGAGAAATCAAAGAAGAGCACCCGTATAAGCCGGAAAGCTTTGGGCGCTCAGAAAATTAGTCAACTATATTATATGAGAAGAAAGGGAATTAGTCAAATGGCAGAAGAAAAGAAATATGAAATTACAGAGATGGAATTAAAAATGTACATTGGTTTAGCGATGGCAGATACAATTCCGGAAGGCGCTGCAAGGGAAGAAGAGGAGAAACTCAGCGGATTTGCGGCGGATTTATGTAAAAGAATAACGAGCCACCTGAATGGTTCTGAACCTTTTTCGGAGACGGAACTCGAGGCATATCGTACTGTAACCCGTATCTTTGATGTTGTACAGACCTTGGCAGAAGTAGCTGCCAGAAATACGGAGGAATAGAGAGTGTATTACAACGAATGCCCGTTATGCGGTGCAAATTTAGATCCTGGAGAACCATGTGACTGCCAGGAGGAAAAGAAAAGCAAAAAGAAACTGCAGTTAAAGAACCAGAGCAAACGCCAGAATAGAGCATTGCAGCTTTGCGTGGAAACAGGGTATCAGATATGAATGATATTTTTAAGGTTTATGATTTTGAAAATGAACAGCAGTGGTTAAAAGGCAGAATGAACGGAATCGGCGGCAGCGATGCCAGTGCTGTGGTCGGGATGAATCCATATAAAAGCAATATCGATCTGTTTGAAGAAAAGATTGGAAGGGTAATGCCGAAAGATATTTCGGACAAGCCATGTGTGATCTACGGAAAGAACGCAGAAGAATACATCCGGGAATTATTCAAATTGGATTATCCGGAATATACGGTTGATCATCACGAATTCAGGATTCTGCAGAGTAAGGACCATCCGTTCATGCAAGCGTCTCTTGATGGCGAGCTGACCGATCGGGAAGGTCGCAAGGGAATCTTAGAGATTAAAACTACAAATATCCTGCAGTCCATGCAGTACGAAAAATGGAAGGATCGGATTCCGGATAATTATTACATACAGGTACTGCATTATCTTTTGGTAACCGGTTGGCAGTTCGTAGTTCTGAGAGCGCATTTGAATACCGACTGGGGCAACGAAAAGCGTACAACAGTCAAACATTACTTTATCGAAAGAAGAGATGTGGAAGATGATCTTATAATGCTGCAGCAGGAAGAAGAAAAATTTTGGAGATATGTGGAGAGCGGGAGAAAGCCTCCACTGATTCTCCCGGAAATATAGGAGGTATTTATGGAATTAAAAATTTACAGTCCTACAGAGGAGGGGTTCCTTAAATCAATTGAATGGAATCACGAAGAAATAAAAAGAGAGGTAGCAGAAAGAGTCCGGTATTATAAGAATTTAGCATATACAGATGATCAGATTGCAGACGCAAAAAAAGACAGGGCAACATTGAACAAATTTGTTCAGGAACTGGAAGCAACACGGAAGGCCGTTAAAAAGCAGTGCCTTGCACCATATGAAGATTTTGAAAAGAAGATAAAGGAAATTGTTCAAATTGTAAATGAGCCAATTCAGCTGATTGATCAGCAGATAAAAGCAGCTGATCAGTTGGAGAAAGACGAGAAGAAGAAAGCAATCGAGAAATTATTTGTGGCTATTGGTTTTCAGCCGTTTGTCACGCTCGATATGATTTGGGATGAAAAATGGCTGAACAAATCTGCGTCATTAACAAAAGTAGAAAGCCAGTTAAAAGAAATCATGTACAGAATAGGTGAAGAAATCGGAACTATTCATAGTCTTCCAGAGTTTAGCTTCGAAGCAATGGAAGTCTATAAGAAGACATTGGATCTTACGCAGGCAATCAAGAAAGGACAGGAGCTGGCTGACATTCAGAAGAGAAAGGAAGAAGCGCTTGCCAGACAGAAAGCTGAGGAAGAGAGAAGAAAAGCAGAGGAAGCTGCTGCAGGAAAAGAGTCAGAGAATCCGGAAGATGCTGCGGATACTCATGATGCGCCTAAAAAAGCTGAGGAGAATGACTATACAAGAGTTGTTTCAGAACCGGTCATGAGAATAGATTTCCGTGTATGGGGAACTAAAGAACAGATTCTGGCATTACGTGATTACATGAAACAGAACAATTTAAAATTTGGAAAGGTGGAATAAAGCATGGCAGTAAATAACAGTCTGGCAAAAAAGCCAGTAAAAATGGGATTAACAGCATATCTGTCACAGGATGCTGTTAAGAAACAGATTAATAATGTGGTAGGTGGAAAGAACGGGACAAGATTTATTTCAAGTATTGTGTCTGCGACCCAGGCAACACCGGCATTGCAGGAATGTACGAATCCGAGTATCTTGTCTGCAGCACTTTTGGGAGAGGCGTTGAATCTTTCCCCTTCTCCGCAGCTTGGACAGTTTTATATGGTTCCGTTCGACAATAGGAAGAAAGGCTGTAAAGAAGCACAGTTCCAACTTGGATATAAAGGCTATATTCAGCTGGCGGAGCGTTCTGGATATTACAAAAAACTGAATGTGCTTGCTATTAAGGAAGGGGAATTGATCCGATACGATCCACTTGATGAAGAAATTGAAGTAGAGCTGATTGATGATGATGTGATCCGTGAAGAGACTCCGGCGATGGGATATTATGCCATGTTTGAATATGAAAATGGATTTCGGAAAACAATGTACTGGTCCAAAAAGAAAATGATGGCACATGCGGAAAAATATTCACCTGCATTCAGCAGAAATGGCGGAGCGAAGACTTTGGAACTTTTAGAGCAGGGCAAAATTCCAGAAAAAGATCTCTGGAAGTATTCTTCTTTCTGGTTTAAAGATTTTGATGGTATGGCACTGAAAACCATGTTAAGACAGCTGATCAGCAAGTGGGGAATCATGAGTATTGATCTGCAGAAGGCAATTGATAAAGACATGGCAGTTATTCAGGAAGATGGATCCGCAGACTATGTAGAAAATGCTGCAGACGAAATCGATAACGATAATGTTGTGGCAGAACAGGAGATTAAAGAGGTGCAGCCAGAAACGAAAGCACCGGATCCTGAGAAAGAATCAAATCAGAGAGAAGCATCCGATATTGAAGCGGAGTTTTTCAATAAATAACACAGGAGGTACATAAGCAATGAAACATGTAGATTTAGAAAAGTTTGCAAATGGAGCATTTTCTGCACAGGTGAACAGAGCCATTGAAGAGGTGACAGAGAACATCCAGAACCCTAACACGGATGCCGGTGCTACAAGAAAGATTACAGTCACAATTGCATTTAAACCGAATGCAGAGCGTAATTTTGTTGCTACCGGTGTACAGACGAAGACAACACTTGCACCGGCACTCGGAGCTGTTACTGCTTTCAGTATGGGCAAGAACCTGCAGACCGGCGAGGTAGAAGCAATTGAAATGGGTAACCAGATCCCGGGGCAGATGTCGGTAAATGATGTGCCGGGAGTTGTTCCTGAGAACGTAGTGGAAGTTGAAGGCAAGGCAGTGGATACAGATACAGGTGAAATTGTAGGCACTGCTGGAAGTAAAGTTGTAGATCTTAGAAGAAGAGAAGCGTAAGGAGGAAAAGTAAGATGATGGAAGGATTAAAAGAAGCATTACAGTATATTACAGGTTTGAAAGAAAAGAGCATGGAACCAAAGCTGGTAGAGATTGAAGGAAGAACCTATTGCACTGACAATGGTCTTACCAGATATCACAGATTCCCAATGGCGTCAGATATTGAGGTGAATACGCTGACAGCACTGGTGGATTATATCAAAGGAAAACCGGAAGAGTTAAGGGAATCTTCTATTATCCATGTGGTAAGTCCGACAAAGGTTCTGTTGTATTCCGGGCTGATTGATGAAAGAAACAGAGAGACTCTGATCGATGCCAGGGCGATTGTAAATGAGTTCTCGTTTGATAGCTATTACGATCAGGAACGTTTTCTGATCGAGCTGCAGGCAAACTTTGTAGAGACAGATGATCTCATTACGATCATGCAGGTTGCCGGTAATATTAAATCCGGAACAACTGCCAATTATTCAGATGACGGAGTATCTCAGAAGACAACGATTAAAACGGGCGTGGAGCTGGCCGATGTGATCGTACCAAATCCGGTCAAGCTGAGACCGTACCGTACATTTGCAGAAATCGAACAGCCGGAGAGTTCTTATGTATTCCGTATCAAGGATGCAGAACGGGGACCGGCATTTAAACTGGTAGAAGCTGATGGTGGTTTATGGAAGAATGCAGTTATGAAAAAGATCAAGGAATATCTGGAGTTTGAACTGAGTGAAGAATTGGAGAAACATAAGATCACAGTCATCGCTTAAGATTTGTACTTCCTTTTGGATTGTATCACGAATGTAACATATTGATTATGCAGTATTCCATGGGATAGATGATCATTTATTACTATCCCATGGAAAGAAAGGAGCAATGGATGAATTCTGTGACATTTCATGTTCCGGGAAAACCCCAGGGAAAAGCAAGGGCAAAGACGGTCAGAAATAAGCATACCGGAAATACGATGTCTTATACGCCGGAAACAGATCTGCTGTATGAAAATTACATCAAGGACCGGTTCCTGAATAAATGCAATGGAATGTTCCTGGAACGGGGCAAGCCGGTAACCCTTCGGATCGTGGCGAGATTTCTTCCGCCGAAGAGTACCAGTAAGAAACGTACAGCTCTTATGCTGGATGGAAAGGAACTTCCGCTTAAGAAACCGGATATTGATAATATCGTAAAAGTTGTAGCAGATGCCTTGAACGGCGTCGCATACCATGATGATACACAGATCGTTATGGTAGTTGCAAAGAAAGTCTATTCTTCGTTGGAAGGACTGGACGTTACTGTGGAAGAATATAAGGGATAGGAAAGAAGGTGCAGCATGGCCAGACCGAAGATCAAAGGCCTTCTTTACTTTCCATTTGATATAGATTTTTTTGAGGATAATAAGATCAGAATCGTCAAGGCCAGATACAGGTCGGACGGAGTGATGATCTACCTGTTTTTATTATGTGAGATCTACAGGCAGGGATATTACATAAAAGCGGATGAAGACTTTTTGTATATCATTTCTGACGAATTAGGGATAGATCAAAATAAGGTGAAGCAGGTCTTGAACTTCCTGCTAAATAAGTCACTGTTTGATAACACACTGTTTAGTTCGGACAAGGTCTTGACCTCTGCCGGGATACAGAGACGGTATCTAAACAAGGCTGCGGAGCTTCTGGGTAAGAGATACGCATTGTTCACCGATAAAGTTGAAACAGATGTAGATATGGACCTGAACATCACGATCGATTACGGTGAGGATGATGCTGGTGAAAGTTAATGTTCAGGCAAATCCGTGCTTTAAAGAGGTGGATAGAAGCAGGAAACGGTACATAGTGATGAAAGGTTCTGCCGGATCCGGAAAGAGCGTGGATACAGCGCAGAATTATATCATTCGTTTAATGAATGATTCGGGACGTAATCTTTTGTGTGTCCGAAAAGCAGATGTAACGAATAGAGATAGCACTTTTGCAGAATTGCAGAGTGCTATTTTTCGTATGTTCGGAGAAAGCTATAAGAAATATTGGTACATCAATACTTCAAATATGCTCCTGGAATGTAAGAACAATCATAACCAGATCATCTTTCGCGGGGTAAATGACGAGAAGCAACGTGAGAAGCTTAAATCAATTACCTTTAAGCGCGGGAAGCTTACCGATGTTTGGATAGAAGAAGCTACAGAGATTACACAGTCAGATTTTGAAATTATCGATGACCGACTTCGAGGTATATTGCCGAAGGGATTATTCTACCAGATCAGGTTAACATTCAATCCGGTGTCATCACATCACTGGATTAAGAAAGTGTTCTTTGATCGTGTTGATCCGGATGTACTGACGCATCAGTCAACCTACGAGAGCAACCGGTTCATTGATGAAGCGTATTACAGACGTATGCTCCGGCGTAAGGAAGTAGATCCGGAAGGTTATCGGGTGTATGGTCTGGGTGAATGGGGAGAGGTTGCCGGTCTTATCCTTAAGAATTATGTCATAGAGGAATTTGACCGGAATCCGGAGAACTATGATTACATTGTGAACTCACAGGACTTTGGATTTAACCATGCCAACTGTATCGGCGAGGTAGGCTTCAAGGATGGAGATCTGTATTTGTTCCAGGAACTGTATGTGTATGAGATGGACACAGAGGAGATTATTAAGCTGGCCGCCGGAAGATTCAACAAGAAACTGAGGATGTGGTGTGATTCAGCTGAGCCGGACCGTATCAAGATGTGGCAGAAAGCCGGATACAGGGCAAAAGGAGTCAATAAAGAGACAAACAGTGTTCATGCTCAGATAGACTATTTGAAGCAACACATGATTCACATACATCCGTCCTGTGTGAATACCATAAAGGAAATACGACAATGGAAGTGGAAGAAGGATGAGCGTACCAACACTTATCTGGAAGAACCAGTTCCATTTTTTGATGATGCAATGGCTATGCTGCGTTATTCCATTGAGGAAGAACGTAAGGCTAAGCCAAAATTAAACAGAAACCTGAAAGGAGGACTGTAAAGTGTTATTTCGATTACCGTCAGAAGAAGAACTGACAGATAAAAAACTGAATGAATTCATAGCAAAGCATGATGCAGAGTGTGCCTTTCGGTTTAAACGTTTGAAAGATGCATACGAAACAGACTACCAGATTTTCCACCAGAAACCAAAGCCGAATTATAAACCGGACAATCGTATTGCTGTGAACTTTGCAAAGTATACGGTAGATACATTCAACGGATTCTTTATCGGAAACCCAATTAAAATATCTGTGGATGATGACGCTACAGATAATATTAAAAAATATGTAGAGTTCCTGGATCAGTACAATGATCAGGACGATAACAACGCGGAGCTGTCGAAGATCTGTTGCATTTATGGCAAAGGATACGAGATGTATTACGTGGATGAACTGGGAAATATCGGGATTACATATCTGACACCATTTGATGCTTTTATGATCTATGATGATTCGGTATTGTGCAGAGAACGATACTTTGTTCGACTGTACATAGATTCGAATGACGTTTTGCACGGTAGTGTATCCGATGCGGAGAAGGTACGTTGGTTCACCCAGAAGGGAAAGCTTATCTGGGAGGAAGAAGAAAAGATACATGGATTTGACGGAGTGCCGGCTACAGAGTATGTGGAGAACAAGGAGCGAACATGTATCTTTGAACCGGCGATGTCAATGATTGATGCTTATAACAAAGCTATCAGCGAGAAGGCAAATGATGTGGACTATTTTGCAGATGCCTATATGAAGATACTTGGAGCTACGCTGGATGATGACGACGTAGAGCATATTCGGGATAATCGTATTATTAATTTTGATGAAGATGCGGATCGACTGATTGTAGATTTCTTACAAAAGCCGGATGGAGATACCACGCAGGAGCACCTGATTGACCGTCTGGAGAAATTAATATTCCAGATCAGCATGGTTGCGAATATCTCAGATGAGAACTTTGGTACAAGCTCCGGCATTGCCATGAAGTATAAGCTGCAGGGAATGAGCAATCTAGCCAAGACAAAAGAACGAAAGTTTACATCCGGAATGAACCGGCGGTATAAGTTGATCTTTTCCAATCCGGTATCCGGAATGAAAGAAGATGACTGGGTAAAACTGCATTACCATTTCACACCGAATATTCCATCGAATGTACTGGAGGAGAGTCAGATCGCCGGCAACTTGGATGGAATCGTATCACAAGAGACACAGCTTGGTGTACTGTCTGTCGTGGACAATGTGCAGAATGAGATGAAAAAAATCGAAAATGAACAGGAGAAAGCCAAGACAGATCCTGTTATGATGCAGATGTTCGGAGGTGCAGGTGATGGCAAGTCAGGAGTACTGGAAGAACCGGGAAACGGAAGCAAAGAAACATAATATTCAGGAAGAAGCTGAGTATAATCGTAAGATTAAAGAGATCTATGCCAATATGATGGACGAGATCAATAAAGAGATCAACGGATTCTATACTAAATATGCTGCTAAAGAAGGCATCACAATGGCTGAGGCAAAGAAGAGAGTAAGCAAGCTGGATATTGCAGCATATGAACGGAAAGCAAAGAAATATGTTGAAACAAAAGATTTTTCCAATCGGGCAAATGAAGAGATGAGGATCTATAATCTGACCATGAAGGTGAACCGGTTGGAACTCCTGAAGGCAAATATCGGTCTTGAGATGGTATTAGGATTTGATGAGATGCAGAAATATTTTGATAAGAAGCTGACCGACAGAACGCTGAAAGAGTTCCAGAGACAAGCTGGTATCCTTGGCAAGTCCGTTCTTAAGAATGAAAAATACGCTCATGCAATTGTGAATGCATCGTTTAAGAATGCGACATATTCGGATCGTATTTGGATGTATCAGGGAATGCTCAAAGCAGAGCTGGAAGGATTACTTGCATCAGGACTGATCAGAGGACAGAATCCGAAGAAACTTGCAAAGCATCTGGAGAAGAGATTCGGTGTCAGTGCTTATAATGCGCAGAGGCTCATGACGACAGAGCTTGCAAGAGTGCAGACAGAGGCTCAGAAGCAGTCTTTTATCCGTAACGGCTTTGATGAGTATGTGTATGTTGCATGCACAAAAGGCGATGTATGTCCGATTTGCAAAGGGCTGGACGACAAGCATTTTAAGGTAGATGATATGATGCCGGGAGAGAATGCTCCACCAATGCATCCGAACTGTCATTGCAGCACAGCCGCATATATGGATAATGAGGCTTATGAGGAGTGGATAAACAGCTATCAGGAACATGGATTGAATTTCGAAGATTGGAAGGTTTCAAGGGAAAGCGAAGAAAGTAAAAAGAAATATAAATATGCTGATACAGTTGTGAAGAAATCACTTCTTACGTCTTCGGAGTACCGAAAGAAATTCAATCAGGTATCCGGCAATTCAAAGGTGAATCGTAGAGCATGGAACATTTCCAAGGATATGCTAAGTCATAGATCTGGTACAAAGTTTGAAGATTTGGCATTTATCAATGTAGTCAATGGGAAATATGCAGTGAACAAAGACTATGATGTAGAGAGCAAGGCAAATATGAATAAACAAATGAAGCAGTTGCTGGAAGAATCGGAGCCAGAAACGATTATCGCAATACATAACCATCCAGGTAGCAGTGTGCCGAGTCTTGCGGATTTGATGACTTGTGTGAACCGAGGGTACTATTTTGGACTGGTAGCTTGTCATGACGGTAAGGTGTACAAATATTGGGTAGATAAGAATAAATTCAATTCTGTGAATGCTGGATTTGCCCTTGACCGGATGGAAACGCAAGGGTATGATAAAGAAGTAAGAACATGGTTGGAGCAAGCAGGAGTGTATATGGAGGTGTGGTAGCATGGATGAAGTGTATAAAAGAATATGCGATAAATTGGGTTGTGAACCTAAAGATATTGCAATTCCGGAGTTTGATACAGAGGATGATTCATGGGAAAGCCCTTTTAAAGTACTGACTAATGAAGAAATGAATTATATAGTGAATCACGGCTGCCTGCCAGGAATTGAACCAATTCAAAAGTAGCGATGCTGGAATATCTTTGGAGGTGCTTTGATATGGCAGTTGATAAAGAATATGAAAGAATATGCAAAAAACTGGGATTCATTCCATCAGAGTATAAATATGATGGACCGATAGAAGAAGACGATACTTGGGTAAATCCATTCTCGGTTTTAACTGTAGAAGAAAATGATTATCTGTATGAAAACGGATATTTATATCAGAAATAAGTGTCACTAGTTAAAATGAGTAGAATGGATATGAAGTAATGTGGTATGGAAAAATGACACAAGAGTTGGAAAAGCTATATGACGATTACTACAAAATGTTCGGTCGTACTCCTGATGGATATATGGAGCTGGAATACGGAGAAGGCTCATATAAAGCGTATGTGAGAGATATAAAAAAATCATTAAAGCTGAAAAAAGAATTGCCAGATTTTATAGAATAGATACCACTGATCATATCATAATGATTGGTGGTATTTTTATACTCATTTTTAAGAAAGGATACGGTGAAAACATGAAAAAATTATTTATTAGCCAGCCAATGAAAGGAAAAGCAGATGAAGAAATTCTGGAAGAGAGAAAAAAAGCAATTAAAAGTGCAGAGAAAATGGTAGGAGAGCCTATGGAGGTAATTGATTCCTTTTTCCAGAATGCACCGGCAGATGCAAAGCCACTGTGGTTCCTCGGAAAATCTCTGGAACTTTTAGCGGGTGCAGATGTTGCATATTTTGCGGAAGGATGGCAGGATGCAAGGGGATGCGGAATCGAGCATACCTGTGCTGTTGAGTACGGCATTGACCGAATTGAACTGTAGAAAGGCGGTGATCCAACATCTCCCACCGACAGGGAATAGCCGGAAAGAAAAGGAGTGATGTAAACTGATTGAAGTAACCGTCCGCAAGGATGAAATAAAGATATCCGGGCATGCAAATTATGCTGTTTCCGGATCAGATATCGTGTGCGCCGGTGTAACAGCGCTTGCACAGACACTGATCAAGTCTATTGAGGACCTGACAGATGATAAAATTGAATATGAGATATCTCCCGGAAGGGTGGATATAAAGTATGGGAATCTATCGGAGAAGTCAAAAACTCTGGTGGATTCCTTTTTCATTGGCATCTGTATGATTGCCGAGGAGTTTCCGGAGTATGTCCGGATCATGTAACTTAATGTGACCGGGATGTCGTTAAACTACACATTCAAGATGCAACGACCTGGGCTTAAATGAATGGGGCGGGGCGGAAAGGATAGATAAGATGAAACACATGAATAATCACTGGAGAATTCCAATGAGCAACCTGCAGTTATTTACAGAACCTGGAGGAGACGGCGGCGGATCCGGAGAAGGGAACGGTGCTGGAGCTGGGGCAGATACTGGAAATAACGGTAACACAACAATGTCATTTGATGATTTCCTGAAGTTGGAAGGCAATCAGTCTGAGTTCGACCGGCGTGTCCAGAAGGCTGTTAATACGGCTGTGACAAATGCACAGACCAAATGGAAGACACTGACGGATGATAAGGTATCAGAAGCAGAAAAGCTTGCTCAGATGACCAACGAGGAAAAAGCAAACTACAGGGCGAAGAAAGCGGAGGATGCTCTAAAAGAAATGCAGCGCCAGAATGCCAGATCGGACATGGCGAAAGAAGCTCGCAAGATGCTGGCAGATGAGAACATTACTATTCCGGATGAACTGGTTATGAACCTTGTAGCAGAAGATGCAGATGGAACCAAGGCAGCGGTAGAAGCTTTTGCAACTATGTACAAGGAAGCGGTACAGAATGCAGTGAAAGATGCTTTAAAAGGGAAACCTCCAAAAGCAGGCAGTGGTGGAGATAAACCATCGATGACAAAGGATCAGATCTTAGCAGTGAAGAATCCGTCAGAAAGACAGAAGCTGATTGCTGAGAACATCACATTATTTCAGTAAGAAAGGAAGTATGAAACATGCATGATATTAGAAGATTAGGTCTGCAGGTATTTGCAGCACCGAATAACCTGACAGGAGAAGTGCAGATCGAGGTAAAAGCCAGAGAGATTGACTTTGTCACATCTTTCGGAAAGAATCTGCAGGCACTGTTAGATATTCTGGGGATCACCAGAATGATCAGAAAGGAAAACAATTCGGTATTAAAGACCAAAACGGTAAAAGGTGAACTGCAGTCAGGAGATGTTGGAGAAGGCGAAGAAATCCCGATGTCCAGATACACAGTAGAAGAAAAGCCTTTTGATACGATCAAGATTGAAAAATATCGTAAAGGCGTATCTCTTGAAGCAATTTCAGAAAAAGGTTATGAGGCGGCAGTACAGGATACGGATGATGAGTTCAAGTCAGATCTGCAGAATGTAGTGACTGGTAAATTCTACGCACAGTTAAAAGCCGGATCTCTTACAGGACACGAAACAACTTGGCAGATGGCTGTTGCAATGGCGATCGGAAAGGTTGTGGCTAAGTTCCAGAAGATGAAGAGAACGGCAACCGGAGTAGCTGTTTGGGTAAACACTCTGGATGTGTACAAGTATCTCGGGGCAGCAGACATTACGCTGCAGACAGCATTTGGATTTAAGTATATGACGGATTTCCTTGGAGCCGATGTAGTATTTGTAACTTCAGAGATCCCGGAGAATGTGGTAGTTGCTACTCCGCTCAACAACATGATCGCATATTATGTTGATCCGGGAGATTCCGAATTTGCAAGAGCAGGGCTGCCGTTCACTACAGATTCCGAGACAGGTTTTATCGGATTCCACACAGAAGGAACATATAGTCGTATGATTTCCGATAACTACGCAATCATGGGCTTACGTCTGTTCTGTGAATATTTAGATGCAATCGCATACATTTCTGTAGGCGAATCTGATACACAGACCTTAGGAACATTAAGCGTAACGTCAGAGGCTGGATCAGAAGCAGGAACCACAAAGCTGACAGTGAAAGAGCAGTTAATGTCAATGAGAAACTGCTGGAAGTACAAAGATGCTGCAGCTGCAACAGCAGTAACTTACGGCATGGATGTTAAGAACTGGTCTAAGTGGGACGGTGAATCAGAGATTGCTTCAACAGCAACTCACCATATCACACTGGTTGAGTGTGATCAGAACTACAAAGCTGTTCGTTCTGGTGATGTAGCTGTAACTGTCAATCCGGGAGCATAGGAGGTAAGGAAGCATGTATAAGGTAATCAAACATTTTGTCGATCTTCACGACAACGATCATTCCTATAACGAGGGAGATATCTTCCCTCGTGAGGGAGTAGATGTCAGCGAAGAAAGGCTTAAGGAGCTGGCAGGTAGCGACAATAAACAGCACACACCGCTGATCGAACTTGTGGAAGAAGATCCAGACAATACAGCTGGTGCAGATACTGCAGAAAAAACATCAAAAGCCGGGAAGAAGAAACCTGAGAATAAAGTACCCGAAAATAAAGAGCCGGCAGAATAGGAGGAGCGTATGATTGAAGATCTGAAAGCCTTGTTGGGACTGCCGGAAGAAATAGACGGAGCCTTAGAAAATAAATTACTGCTGATTTTAAAGGCCACCAAACAAAGACTGCGCTTTCTTCTCGGGGGATTGGAGCCTCCGGAAGAGATGAATTATATCATCCTGGATGTGTCAATCATACGATTCAACAGAATCGGTTCAGAAGGACTTTCCTCTCACAGTGTTGAGGGAGAAAGCCTTTCTTGGTCAGAAAATGATTTTGCGGGATACATGGATGATATCCGGGCATATCTGGATGATCAGAAAGAATCAAAGAAAGGTAAGGTGAGATTCCTATGAGATATGACACACCAATATACTTCCAGAAACTCACCCCTGGAGAGTATGATCCGGCTACCGGTAATTATGGAGAAGATGCGATATCGGAAGATATGAAGTCTGCCTCAGTCATGGATACCGGTACGAATACGATGATGCTTGTCTATTCCGGAATTAAGGAAGGCAGCCTTACCATTCACCTGCAGAATCATTACGACCGGCCATTTGACAGGATTCGCGTAGGGAATAAAACATACGGTGTAGATTTCAGCAGGAAGCTCCGGACGAAGCAGGTATATGTTGTGTCGGAGGTGGTGTGATGGGAGTAAAGCTGATAGGATTTGAAAAGTTGGAGGCTAAATTAACTAAAAATCTGGATTTATCGAAAGTAAAAGCAACTGTGAAAAAAAACGGTGCGCAGTTGCAGAAAAAAGCTATGAAAGAAGCTCCTGTGCTCACCCATCATTTACAAAAGTCAATTATGTTGGAAATTACAGATGGTGGCATGACTGCAGAGGTTGAATCAACAGCGGAATATGCAGCTTATCAGGAATATGGAACAAGATTCATGAAAGGGAAGCCACATATACGTCCGGCATTTGAAGAACAGAAGGAAAAATTCAAGGTAGATATGAAGGAACTTGTGAGGTGATAAGATGGATCCACAGCAGGAATTGTTCAGCACCGTTTTGATGGCATTGAAAGAAAAATATGAGGATACGGGAGTTGGTGTGTATGACACGGTTTTACCGCCGGAGGACACACCATATCCATTTATTTATCTGGCGGATTGCTCTGAGAGTGATCAGGCTACAAAGAATGAGATTATCGGCGAGACTAATCTAACGTTGAAAGTCTGGCATGATAATATACGGCAGAGAGGAACGGTATCAGGTATCTTAGCAGATATCAAAAACATCTGCAGGTCTATCGAACATACAGCGCACTATGCCTGGAATATGCAGAGACCGACACAGAGAATCCTGCCGGATAATACAACGAAACAGCCGCTTCTTATGGGAATCCTAGAAGTGGCATTTAAATTTAGTTAGGAGATGACAATAGTGAAGAACAGAAAGTTATTTGGACTGCAGTTATTTGCAGAAGCAGTAGCAGGCAAAAAGATCGTATATCTGTACCGCATCCTGAGTACGGAGAAAGATCATGATGCAAAGGCACTTGCATTTACAACCGAGAATGAGCGTACCAAGTCAAAAGATGCTGATACAACAGCAACAAAAGATGGAACGGTGCGTACTCCAGGGACAGCAGAGGTGGAAATCACAGCTTCCAGTCTTCTGAAAAAAGGAGATAAATTCATTGATGAACTTGAAGCAGCACTTGATGATGATGAAAAGATGGAAATCTGGGAAGTAAATCTGGCAGAGCCACAGGCAAGTTCGAGCAATAAGTTTAAAGCAAAATACTTCCAGGGATATCTTACGGAAATTGATAAGACATCCAATGCAGAGGATAATGTTGAGTTATCGTTGACATTTGGACTGGAAGGAAAAGGCGCAGATGGCTATGCAACGGTTACTGCAGAACAGCAGGAAGTAGCAGCATATGTATTTGCAGACACTCAGAAGACAGGAGCTTAAGAGGACGAGAAGATTCGTCCTCTTTTTGATGTGCGACATCGCACAGAAGGGAGATAAAACAATATGATGGAACTTACAATCAATGGAACAGTATATCAGTTTAAATTTGGAATGGGATTTTTAAGAGAAGCAAATAAGCTTACTGTAGTTCCGGTTCAGGGAATGCCGGGAACCACAAAAGAAATAGGAGCAAGGTATCTGATCGCTAGTGTTGTGGTTGATCAGGAACCGAATGCGCTGGTAGATCTGTTAGATTTGGCAAATAAGGGAGAGAATCCAAGAGTAACAAAGGCAATGTTAGATTCTTACATTGATTCGGAGGAGGTAGACATCGATGAACTCATGGAGAAAACAAAAGATTTTTTATCGAAAGCAAATGCTACCAAGAAAGCAGTGAAAGAGATCTTGAAAGAGTACGAAGAACAGATGGCGAAGAAACAGCAGGCTCAGGAGCAGTAGAAGAGGAAGACTTATATACAACCGTAGCAAGGAATTGCTTCCGGTATTTTGGCTTCACGTCATTTAAACAGGTGGATCAGCTGACACTGGCGGAATATGAACTTATGATGGAGGCTTTAGAGCTTCGGATGCTTGACGAGAGTTTACATGAACATCGTCAGGCATTTTTGAATTTTGCGGTAAAGGCAGAAAAGAAAGCCGGTAAAGGCAAGACCAAACCAGTTTACAAGAGATTCCGGCAGTTCTTTGATTTCGATAAAGAACTGAAAAAAATGAAGAATCGAAGGAAACCATCCAGATTTGCTGGAATAACCAAACTGCTGGATAGAGAGGAGCGAGAGGATGGCAGAATCGTATAGTGTAAAAGCAATATTATCAGCGCAGGACAAAAACTTTTCATCCATTATGAAATCATGCCAGGGATATGCGAATAATCTGAAAACCACTCTCACCGGCGGTCTTGGATTTGGTGCAATGGCTGCAATCGGTGGAAAGGCGATGTCGCTGGTGACAAATTCAGTCAGTGATTTGTCGAAAGAGACGATAGAAACATCGGATTCCATGTATAAGTTGCAGGCAGCTATGAGATTTTCCGGGTATTCCGAAGCGGAAATACAAAGAATAGCCGGAGCAACAGGTACATTAAAAACATATGCGGATAAAACAGTATTCTCCCTGCAGGATGTTATGAGTACATTCGGCTCACTTTCGGCAAATGGAATCAAAGACGCAGACAAGTTGACGGAAGCAGTCGGTAATGCAGTTGCTGTATTTGGTGGAGGTGCAAAGGAATATTCCTCGGTAGCACTTGCGTTTTCACAGGCAATGGCAGCAGGAGCTTTACATGCTCAGGATTGGAACCAGATCATTAATGCCAGTCCGCAGCTTGCTGGAGGCTTACGGAAAGAGTTGATTAAGCTGAATCCAACATTAGGGAACGACTTCAAAGGAGCAATGGAAAAGGGTGCAATTACCGCAGACATGCTCGGACAGGCTATCAATAACATTGGTATGACCGACATGGCGAAAGAAGCAGCTACATCCGTAACCACATTTGAAGGTGCTATGGGTAACTTGGAGGCGTCTGCAGTAAGCGGAATGATGAATCTTTATGATACATTCGCAAAGCCTAAAGTGATTGATGCGATCAATGGGATGACCGGTAAGGTAGAAGCAGGATTTGATAAATTGTCTGTTGGAATTCCAAAGGCAATTCAGATTATATCTCCATACTGGAACGTACTAAAAACAGATGCAACAGAGGTCGGAAAAGCTTTTGGAGAGGCGGCGGGTGCAATCATAGATGAAGTACAACAACTTACAGGAGCCTTTGGGAAAAGGAAAAGTGTGGAGAATTTTTCCGAAAGCATAGGAACTGCAACAGGTGCATTAACCACATTTGCCGGATTCCTGAAAGAACATGACAAAGAAATAGCAAAAGCTATTACGTTATTACCGAAGCTATACGTTGCATATAGAGGATTTAAAATCGTGAGTGCGGTAGCACCTGGAGCAGTGTCATTTACAAAAGCAATTGTCGGATTAACAGGAAAAGGAATAGCGGCCATTGCGGGAAAGTTATTTGGTGTGGCGGCAGGAGAAAAAGCAGTTGGTGAAGCGAGCAAAGAATCATCAGGGAATATTGTAGAGTCAGCAACGGCGTTTTTAGCGATTGGTGCAGGAGTAGCATTGGTTGCAGCAGGATTCTCACTTCTTGCTTATTCAGCTGTGCAAATCGCACAAGCCGGACCGGTTGCAGCAGGAGTACTACTAGGTATGACGGTTGCAGTTGCTGGACTAATGGTTGTGGCAAAAAATGTAGCACCAGCCATGACAGCCGGAGCAGCGGGATTCGTAGCTTTTGGCGCGGCAGTTCTTCTGGCGGGAGCAGGAATCGGCGTGCTATCGCTCGCAGCAATTAATCTCGCAAATGCCGGACCACTTGCTATTGCATGTATGGCAGGAATGGTTGTTGCGATTGCCGGACTTGCGGCTGGGGCGGCAGCACTTGGACCAGCACTTACTGTCGGAGCTGTTGGATTTATCGCATTCGGAGCGGCTATTGTATTAGTTGCTACTGGAGCATTAATCGCAAGTGGAGCATTGGCTGTTGTGGCGGGAATTCTTCCAACAATTGTACAATACGGAATCCAGGGCGCAGGGTGTATTACTGCTCTTGGAGTGGGCATGACTGTATTCGGAGCCGGAGCATTGGTAGCCGGAGCAGGTTGCATTGTTCTTGGTGCTGGACTTGCCGTAGTAGGCGCAGGCCTTGTAGTGGTTGGAGCAGGTGTATTGGTGGTATCAGCCGGAGTTCTGGTGTTGGCAGCGGGTGCACTTGCACTCGGAGCAAGTCTTACGGTAGCTGGAGCAGGATTAACCTTGATGGGAGCCGCATTTCCAATGGTATCCGCAGGTGCTATGAGTACATTAGGTGCATTAACTGCATTACTTGGGGTGTCCGTAGGTCTTGCAGCTGGAATGGGAGCGTCGGCCGTTGTAGTGGTTGCGTTTGGAGTAGCTATGGCAGGTGGTGCAGCCGGTACACTTGCGATGGTGGTAGCATTAAAGTCTGTTAATTCAAGTATGAAATCCATAGCCGGTAATGCCAAAAGCGCTCAAAGCTCGCTCACGAGTATGCGTGCCAGTGTAAATGTGGTAAATTCCGGACTGGATGCGTTGGGAAGCAGAGCGAAGTCAGCAGTTAATACGCTGGTAAAACAATTTTCAAACGCAGAAGGAAAAGCAAGGAGCTCCGGGAATGCTGTTGGAAACAACTTCAATAACGGAGTCCGCAATGGAATGAACCGGGCAGTATCCACAGCAAGATCCATGTCTGCATCCACGGTAGTGGCAATGCGATCAGCCGGATCCGGTTCATACAGTTGCGGTGTATATATAGGGGCAGGTCTTGCAAATGGTATGGCAAGTCAGGTCGGACGTGTAAGATCTGTTGCAGCGCAGTTGGCAGCTGCAGCAGAGGCGGCAATCCGGGCGAAGGCACAGATCCATAGTCCGTCAAGGGTGTCTGACAAATTAGGTAGTTATTTTGGCATTGGATGGGTTAATGCAATATTAGGAAAAGTTAAACTCGCAAGAAAAGCTGCAGCACAGCTGGTTCAAATACCAGAGCTGGCAACAATACCGGATATTGGCATGAATATTCGAACAAGTATCGATGATTTGAATGATGATTATGAATACACCAGAAATGAAACTTATACCATTTACATCCCTGTCGAAGTAGATGGCCGGCAGGTGGCAAAGGCAACGGCGAAATACACCAAAGAAGAAATTGAACAGCAGCAGAAAAGAGATCTTCGAAAGAAAGGCATGAGATAAGGAGGGCAGCTATGTATAAATTTGTAGACACTACAGAGAGACAGGAAGAGCAGATACTGCCCTCCGAAGCTCTCAATTTTAACGGAGTCTATTTTGAAAATGTAATCCCCGGATATCGGACACTGTATGTGTCCGGCCGGGAAATGATAGAAACGGAAATTACGGATCTGGATACGGAGATTATGGATGGATCCAGATATCGAAGAAAACGATATAAGCCGAGGACCATCACTGTCGGGTATCAGCTGATTGCTAAGAGTAATGCGGAATTCCGGAATGCTTACAACAAATTGAATTCACTGTTGGATGTGGCAGAAGCGAAGCTGATTTTCCTGGATGAACCGGATAAGTATTATGTCGGAACAAAGGTGAATGCCGGTGATGTGCCGCATGGCAGAAATGCGGTAACTGCAGAAATTGAGTTCTATTGTGCAGATCCGTTTAAATATTCCGTAGAAGAGTACGATGTTATACCGACTGCAGATGACGGAACAACATTTGTTGTTGATTACAAGGGAACTTATAAAGCGCACCCGGTATTCGAAGCGCAAATCAAATCAGACTGTGGATTTATTTCCTACATTACAGAGAACCAGAATATCTTACAGATCGGAGATGTGGAAGAGGTTGACGAAGAACTAAAACAGACATCAGTTACGGCTATAAACTACAATTTTGCAGATTATAAAGAGAGTGACTGGATCCTGAATGATGCAGTTCATGTGGATTCTAAAAATAGTTGGAATCAAGCAGGAACATTGAAAAAGGCAAAATGGGTATCACTACAGAATGACCAGGATGTACATGATATCTTAGGCGTTGCGGATTATGGAGAGGGAACAGGCTGGCATGGCCCGAGTATTACAATGAAAGTGCCGGCAGACGCATCTGGAAACCAGCCAAAGAATTTCTGTCTGCAGTTCAGTCCATGTGTTGTAGGAATCACACAGGAATATGGAGATTTCGAAGTAGTTATAACCGGAAAGGATTCTTCAGGAAATCGGATAAATATTGCCGGGATTGCACTGTGGAGCCTGGATGCAAAGCCAGGGGTGTATTACGGATTTTACATCAGAGGAAAAGAAAGAGGACCAAGTATTAATGCAAGATTAGGATCTTATGGGACTCTGTTTAATACGTATAGTATTCAAAAGTTCGGCAATAAAATTACTTTTTCCGGAAGCCATATCGGAAGCAAGACATACACGGATGACTCGATTACGGATATAAGGGCAGTCGAGATAAGTGTCATATTTGCTAAATTCAGCTCGAAGATGAATTTCAGCCGGAATGGCATAGAATGGATTAAATTTATTAGCCATAATGCGGATGCATGGGTGGACGTACCGAACAAATTCATAAAAGGTGATACAGTTACTGCAGATTGTTCATCCGGAAAGATAACCTGTAATGGGATTGCCATGCCGGAACTTGGTGTACTGGGAAATGAATGGGAACAGTTCTATCTGAAGAATGGAATCAATCAGATCAAGTGTATACGGTCTGAATGGGCAGAAAATCCGGATTACAAATTGAAATACAGAGAGGTATTTTTATGATCATATATTTTGCAGACAGACAAATGAATATTCTGGAGACAGCGAACACGGCACTGCCGGGCGGAATAAAAATCACGAATGATTTAAAAACAGAAGATGTAAATGACGGGGTTGCTGTATTTGAATGCGACCTTTCTTATGATGCGGAAAATCGGTTGAAGATAGAATCTTGTACGACTGCGGGGAATTACATATTACGACAGATATCTGGAGTGGATGGTGTGGTAGACCGTGCAGAGTATTACACGATCATAACCTCAGAATCAAATCCGATGAGTCAGACGGTACATATTTACGCAGAAGATGCGGGACTGGATCTGTTGAATGAGATCGTGGGCGCATATGCGGCAGACAAAGCTTATAATGCTGCGTATTACATCAACAAATTTGCGGATGACTCCGGATTTGAAATCGGTGTTAATGAGATAAGCAATCTCACCAGAAAGTTGTCATGGGATGGGGAAGAGACAGCAACCAAGAGACTTCTCAGTGTGGCAACGCAGTTTGATAATGCAGAAATTGATTTTTCGTTTGAAGTGAAGAACATGACCGTAACACATAAATATATCAACATCCGTAAAAAAAGAGGTGAGGATAAGCGGGCGGAACTGCGGATCGAGAAAGACATTTCAGATATACGGATCACCCAGAGCATAGAAGACCTTGCCACTGCATATTTGTGTACCGGAGGAACACCGGAGGGATCTGAAGATCCGATTACGCTTAAAGGATATAAATATGATGACGGTGATTTCTATGTGGATGGTGCATATGTAAAATCACGGAAAGCATTGGAGAAGTGGAGCAGGTACCAGATTAAAACAGAAAAAGGAAATGGCACCGGTCACATTGTGAAAACGTTTAGTTATGACACAACCAGTAAATCCGAGTTATGCAATAGAGCAGTTGCAAGCCTCCAGAAGATCTGTGATGTTAATGTTACGTATGAAATAAGCCTGTACAAGCTTCCACAAAATGCCGAGATTGGAGATACGATTTATATTATCGACAATGTCGGGGAGTTATGGTTGTCGGCGAGATTACTACGTCTGGAGGTATCCGAGTGTAGTGATTCTGTTACGATCGAACTCGGAGAGTACAAAAAACAGGACAGCGGGATAGATCAAAAAGTCATTGAACTGGCAGAACAGTTTGAAAAAGTTGCAAAGAATCGTAATTTCTATACATGGACGGCATACGCAGATGATGAAAGTGGAAATGGAATTTCACTCGAATCGACCGGGAAAGATTATCTTGGAATCGCAACGAACCGACTTACGAAAGAAGTGGACGTTTCTGATCCGACACAGTATACATGGGCGAAGATAAAAGGAGAACAGGGTCCACAGGGCTTACAGGGAGAGCAAGGCCCGCAGGGAGAAAAAGGCGACACTGGTGCCAATGGAGAGACGTTGACCAATGGAAAACTGCTGTATAAAGACGTTATGTTTTCAGATGGCATGAATGATCTCAATCTGTACAATAACCTTGAAAATGAGAATGTTACAATCACACGTCAGGAGAAATCCTCGGATAACCCATGTGGCGAATACGAATTAAAAATCACGAATACAGGAGAGGCTAGTCCAGATCTTGGCGGTTTTTACTGGGGGAATATGTCACGGGCAAACGCCGTATTTATTTATCGGATTATTGCAAAGATTCCTGTCGGGCATCAGCTGATTTTTACTGCAAATAAATATGGTGACAGTCCATCTACAGTATGGATAACGTCTCAGCAAGGAACAGGAGATTTCACAGAATATATATGTAAAGTAGTGTGTGGTTCAACGGGAACATTCAGCACCATTGGATACTTTTATTTAGATGGCACCATTGGCAGTGAAACAGATCCGGTTGAATGGTACGTAGCTTATGCCGGTGTTTGGGATATGACTGATTATGAAGAAATGGTTGCTCAATCAGCTCTTGAAAAAGTATTACGTTACGATGATACCAGGATCACACTTGGACGGACGGGATCCGATACTACACTTGATCTGGTAAATGACAAAATCGCTTTGCAAAAAGATAGCGAAGATATGGCTACTTTTACTGAAAATGAAGTGACGTTGTCGGGAGGACATTTAAAGCTCGGTATCGATAAAAATTACTGGGCCTATTTAACTACATTAGCAACAAGCAACTTGCGTGTGAGCGTTCCAGAGATGGGAACTGGGAGCGGGAATGATGTGGCAGCTTTACAGTTGCACAATGGTGGAGCGTATCCGTGTGCGGAAATAACAAGTGGAACTGCAAGAATTGAAGCATATATGAATGATCCAGAAATTGGCGATGGTAAGTCAGTAGATTTGCTGACTGCTGACAGAATATATCTAAATGCCCTAAAAAGTTTGGAATGTAGGATTCCTGTGGTTTCCGGAGCTGATGCGAATAACTTCTATGAGTCTAGCGGTTGCGTGTATTTGCACAACGGTTCAACTAATCGACCGACTACCGCTAATGGTTGGTTATTCTACATGACGTACTATGATCTTGGTGTACATTACTGTCATCAGATATATATTACAGCAAACGGTGACCGATATCATCGAACAATGAAAAAGGACGTTTGGGGAGCATGGCATCATGATTTGGCGTTTGGTTTAACTGAAGCTCGAGTAGGCACCTATGAAGGTAAACCTGTATACCGTAAAGTAATAAAAACGGTTATGACTAAATGGGCGACCACAACCAATTTTACAAATATATCTGTAGCACATGGCATTAGTAATCTCGATGTTGTATTAAATGTATCCTCATACATTTCCAGAAGTGACAGGCGGTATAAGTTCCCCTATTACAACGAAAATGGTGTATTGAATACGTTCTTTATTTATGCTGACAATACTAATGTAGTGTACCGGAATAAAACAGCCTGGGGAAGCGCTTACACCTTATATACGATCATCGATTATACAAAGACAACAGATTAATAGCATTAGGAAGAAGTTGGCAGGATTTTTCTTTTGTCGTATAATGAAGAAAAGGAGGAAGCGCAGTTATGTTAGATATAGAATGTAGACAAATGTTGGAAATATTAAGAGAAAAACATATTGATATGCTGGAAGAGTTAAAGGCTGATTCAAGGAATACTAGATTAATAGTTGAGACTGGATTTGTCAAAGATATTTGTGAAGATATAGAGTTTCTGGATAATTTACAATTAAAATATAGACGAGGGAGGTATTTTAATTTAGTATTAAGAAATTGTATGGAGCAGCTAATAATTCTTAGCTTTTTGAAAGAAGAGAGCAGGGAGAAGGAAGATATTTTTGAAGATTATCTCGGAATGAATATAGACAACAATTCGATAGAGGAAGAAAAAGATAAATTTAAGGCATTGAAGATGTTGGGCGGAGAAAGAAGTATTAGCTATAAAAATAAATTTTATAAAATGGCAGAAAGGTTTGAAGACGTAGAAGATGAGATATCAGTATATAAGCTCTATGGAATGCTTGCGGATGATTGCCACAATAGTTATTACTATGACATAATAAAGGAAATAACTGGGGACAATGACTATGATGAAAAATCTACTTCAGCAATAATGATTTTTTTATTAACAAAGTTGTATGAGATAATTGAGAGAGATTAACCTCTCTCTTTTTTCTATATTGAAAGGAAAATATATGGAAATCAGAGCGAGACCGTAAGGTCTTATTTTTATACAAAAAAATTAAGAAAGAGTGAGGTATATGAAGAAAATGGATAAAATTTTTAATTGGATCAGTGTAATGTTCGGTCTGATCGGAGGCGTTCTGTCATACTGGCTCGGTGGATGGGATGTGCTTTTAAAGACGATCGTATTCCTGGCAGCGGTGGATTACATAACAGGAGTGATCAAAGGCATTTATACGAAAAAGCTGTCATCGGAAACCGGATTCAAGGGACTGCTGAAAAAGATTGTAATGTTTATTGTAATTGCCGTGTCTTTTTCCATCCAAGAATTAATTGGGAATACAATCCCGTTAAGAGAGGTTGTGATCATGTTTTATATTTGCAACGAGGCATTGAGCTTATTGGAAAATGCAGCAGTATTTGTACCGATTCCAGACAAGCTGAAAGACGTATTAATACAGTTAAGAGATAAAGAGGATACAGAGGGCGAATAATCGTCCTCTAACATATTATATAGTGTGCGACGTCGCACAGAAAGGAGATTAATATGGCACATATATTTGTAATTGCCGGGCACGGCGCAGGGGACTCCGGTGCTGTGGGATATGGATATACAGAGGCAGAAAGGGTACGTGCGTTAGCTGGAAGGCTTTCTGCATTTGGCGGCAGCAATGTAACAGTAGCAGATACAAGCCGAAACTGGTACGCCGATAAAGGGATTAATACCTTGTCAATTCCGAAAAGCTGGCAGATTATTGAACTTCATATGGATGGAGCCAGTGCTTCGGCAAGAGGTGGTCATGTAATTATTAAATCTGGATACAAACCAGATTCATACGATACAGCACTTGCACATTTTATCAGCGGATTCACGCCTGGACGAGATAGTTCTATTGTTGGCAGAGCTGACTTGGGTAACGTGAACAGAGCAGCAAAAAAAGGATACAGTTATAGATTGCTCGAATGCGGATTTATAACTAATAAAAAAGACTTAAATAAAGTGAACAGTCACATGGATGATTTAGCAAGAGGTATTCTCAGTGCTTTTGGCATTATATCGTCTGTAAAGGCTGGCTGGGTACACGATAAAAACGGATGGTGGTACCGTAATGCAGACAATTCATATCCAAAGAATCAGTGGAAGCAGGTCGGCAACAACTGGTATTGGTTTGATAGTCGCGGTTATGCCATTCACGATACATGGAAAGAACTTAAGGGTAAGTGGTACTATTTCAAAAGTGATTGTCGCATGGTTACCGGATGGCGTAAAGTAGATAATAAATGGTATTTCATGAACCGACAGGCATATGCAAATCATCCAGAAGGAGCAATGTGTGACGGATGGCTTCTTGATGGACGATTTTGGTATTATCTCAATCCAAAGACGGGCGGGCCTCGTGGAGCTATGTGTACTGGATTCGTTACAGTAAATGGTCAGACATATTACTGCAGACCGAAAGCAGAAGCAGGTTATCCGGAAGGCAGCATGGTTACGGGAAAGAAAATGATCGACGGAAAAGAATATTATTTTGAAGCGGATGGTCGGATGAAAAAATAAAGAATCTTAGTAGAGCATCCAGAACGATCGGTAATGACATTTGGATGCAGATTCCATCCGGATGGATTGCTGCAAGATATGGCGGTAAAATATATGTAGGATAGAATCATAAATAGGTAAAAATTCACTTTATAGGTTATAGCAAAAAGGTCATCCAATTCGGACATTGTACCTGCCGTCCGTCACAATACTGCGTCAGTATCGGCTGCTTGACATTCGGTCTGGAAAGATAATCGGCAAACAATTCATCCACTATCACAGAGATCGTATCATAGATATTCCGTTCCGGAATCCATTTGTGATCAAATGCGGTTGAAGAAGTGATCGTAAAATCATATCCGCGGTTCCGGTAAAATTCTGTATATACCCGGTTCAGAGTAAAAGACATGATTGCCAGTACGTTTGCCCGGATGGTATCCTCCGGCCAGGTCGCATAGATTTCACTGGAAGCTACATTTTTGATATAATCCTTATACTTCACATAATAGTTTTTGGCAGTGGAGTCGCGTGGACTTCCATCATGAACTACGATGTATTCCGGGACCACGACGCGGCTTAAGACAATCTCTCCGGATTCGAAGGTCGGCTGGATCTCGTCTTCGGGAATCTTAGGCGGATAGGTGGCATATAATGTATGAGCCGGAATGACGAATACGGTTTCCTCGTCTTCGGGAGTGTCGATTGGTTTCATGCTGACATTCTGAATGGCAGTGACATCGGCGAGAATTTCAGCACCGGCAATACTGACCGACTCGAAGCCTTCGGCGGTGATCTGCATGGTATATTCGGAATATGGCTGGACTTCATTTTCTGGATTCAGGCTGTATTCTAACGGTGGTGCCGCAAGATCAATCGTATCGGTCTGCCCGGAACTGTCGGTAGTAAGTTGTTCTAACTGAGCTTCTGGAACACCCGTGTAGTAGATGGAAATCTGAGCCCCCTGAATCGGATAGGCAGAGATGTCAGATACGAGATTAATCTGCAGACGGCCTTTGTCGGGAGTATCCTGAGTGGTTGGAGTCGTTCCGTTCATAAAATAGGACCTCTTTTAAGACTCTGTTACTGACAGAGTATGCAAAAATAAGAAAAATGTGAAGATACAGGGAATAAAAGAGACAGATTGTTACACAAAGTATGGAACATCTTAAAAATAACAGAAACAGGAGCGTAGAACAGAGCATGAAAAGAAGGTGTTTACGGATATATAGAAAAAGAAGAAAAAAGAAATTAATCATCCTGATTCTGACATGCATTCTCTTTCTTGGAACCGCAGCAGCAGAAAGGGGCGGATACCTGGAACTTGAACAATTTGGTTCAAATAAAAAACAAGATATTCCTTATCAGAAAGTATCCATAACGGAAGAAGAGAACACGGAGAAATATTATTATCAGCAGTTGCCGACTGAACAAAGGCAGGTCTATCAGGAAATTCTGGAAGGTGTCAGAAACCACACGGAGGAAATTTATGTACATAACGCGGATGTAGATGAGACAAATCAGATTTTTCAGAAGCTGATGAAGGATCAGCCGGACATCTTCTGGTGTGACGGGACAGCAACGGCTACGACTCATAAAGGAACAGAAAGTTATACCGTCCTGAAACCGAAATATTTTTACACAGCAGAAGAAAGCCAGAAGATGCAGACCGCGATTATGCAGGCGGCAGAGAAGTGGCTGGCAGATCTGGATGCCGATGCAGATGACTATCACAAAATTCTCTATGTATATGGAAAAATCGTAGATGAAGTAGAGTATGATGAGAGCGCGCCGGATAATCAGAATATCTACAGCGTATTTGTCAATCAGAAATCTGTATGTGCTGGATATTCGAAAGCAACGCAGTATTTGTTGGAACGGCTTGGCGTGTTCTGTACTTATGTGACGGGAAAGACGACGGAAGGCGGAAACCATGCGTGGAATCTGGTGAAATGTAACGGCGATTATTATTATGTCGACACAACCTGGGGAGATCCGGTGTTCCAACAGGAAGAAGGAGAAAATACATCCCAGGATGCAGAACAAAATTCAGGTCAAGATGCAGAGGCTTCTGGTAATAAGGCAAATATCAGCTATGATTATCTGTGTTGTGATGATACGCAGTTATTTCAGACACATATTCTGGATAAGGATACACAGATGCCAGAGTGCAGCAAGATGGATTGCAATTATTACGTGGTAAACGGAATGTATTACACACAGTATGATGCCAAGAAGGTACTGGAAGCCATGAACCAGGCTATCTGGGCGAAGAAAAGTGCTACAATTTTTAAATTCGCAGATACATTCGTCTACAGTCAGGCGCACGATGACATTTTCCAGAAAGAACTTGCAAAAGCAGTGCAGAATCTGGCGGATTACTATGGAGTATCGCAGGTGAAGTACCAGTACATCGATGACCCGAGATTACACAAGATTGTAATATTTTGGCAGTATTCATAAAAAAACAAAAATATCCGTTGAAAATCCTCGGATTATGTAGTATAATTTTTACAATTTGTGAAGACATAAATTGTCTGGTACCGATGGATGAAAAACGAGGCGGTTTTGTGCTTGCACAAACTGCCTTTTATTCTGTATTTTTAAGAAAAATTCTTTGTAACAACGAATTTTTTTTGCCCAAATATAGAAAATGTACCTGAAGTACAGCAGTATGGATTCATGAAAAAAGAAAAAGAAACACAGAAGGGAAAAGGTGAATATATGAAAGCATTTCTTATATTAGAAGACGGGACTGTCTTTACCGGAACCAGTATCGGTTCGACAAAAGACATGATTAGTGAGATAGTGTTTAATACTTCAATGACAGGTTATCTGGAGGTATTAACCGACCCTTCTTATGCGGGACAGGCCGTAGTAATGACCTATCCATTGATTGGAAATTATGGCATCACACCGGATATGGAGTCAAGGAAGGCATGGCCGGATGGATATATCGTAAGAGAACTTTCCAGAATGCCAAGCAACTTCCGTTGTGAAGGAACAATTCAGGATTTCCTGAAAGAACAGGATATTCCGGGAATTGCAGGAATTGATACACGTGCCCTTACAAAGATTCTTCGTGAAAAGGGAACCATGAATGGAATGATCACCACCAATGAGAATTATAATTTAGACGAGATCCTTCCGAAGCTAAAAGCTTATACAGTTGGTGATGTGGTATCAAAAGTAACATGTGATGAAAAATATGTCTTAGAAGGCAATGGACCAAAGGTAGCTCTTATGGACTTTGGTGCGAAAAAGAACATTGCCAAGTCTTTAAATGAACGCAGCTGTGAAGTAACAGTCTATCCGGCAGGTACAAAGGCAGAAGAAATCATTGCTTCTGAACCGGACGGTATTATGTTGTCTAATGGACCTGGAGATCCGGAGACATGCGTATCTATTATCGAAGAGATCAAGAAATTATACAATACGGATATTCCTATTTTTGCAATTTGTCTTGGACATCAGCTTATGGCACTTGCAAATGGCGCAAAGACTTATAAGTTGAAATATGGACACCGCGGCGGTAACCATCCGGTGAAGGATCTGACCAACAACAGGGTTTACATTTCTTCACAGAATCATGGTTATGCAGTTGACGGTACGTCAATTGACCCGAAAGTAGCAAAAGAAGCGTTTATCAATGTGAATGACGGAACCAACGAAGGACTTGCATATGAAGGAAAGAACATTTTTACAGTTCAGTTCCATCCGGAAGCTTGTCCGGGACCACTGGATTCCGGATACCTGTTTGACAGATTTATGGATATGATGAAAGGAGCAAAATAATGCCTAGAATTAAAGATATTAAGAAAGTATTAGTAATTGGCTCTGGTCCTATTATCATTGGACAGGCAGCGGAGTTTGACTACGCAGGTACACAGGCCTGCCGTTCGTTAAAAGAAGAAGGTCTGGAAGTAGTTCTGCTGAACTCTAATCCGGCTACAATCATGACAGATAAAGATATCGCAGACCGCGTATACATTGAACCTCTGACAGTTGAAGTAGTAGAACAGCTGATTTTAAAAGAAAAACCAGACAGTGTTCTTCCGACACTTGGCGGACAGGCAGCGTTGAACCTGGCTATGGAACTTGAAGAGAATGGATTCCTTAAGAGAAATAATGTACGTCTGATCGGTACTACTTCCGAGACGATCAAAAAAGCGGAAGACCGTTTGGAATTCAAGATGACGATGGAGAAGATCGGTGAGCCTTGTGCAGCTTCTAAAGTCGTAAAGGATGTGCAGACAGGTATTGAATTTGCAGAAAGCATCGGATATCCGGTTGTACTTCGTCCGGCTTATACACTTGGCGGAAGCGGTGGAGGAATCGCTGACAACAGAACAGAACTCGTAGAGATCCTGGAAAACGGACTTCGTCTTTCACGTGTTGGGGAAGTTCTGGTAGAACGTTGCATCGCAGGATGGAAAGAGATCGAGTACGAAGTAATGCGTGACAGCAATGGTAACTGCATTACCGTATGTAATATGGAAAACCTGGACCCTGTAGGTGTACATACCGGAGACAGTATCGTAGTAGCACCTTCTCAGACACTGAGCGATAAAGAGTACCAGATGCTCCGTACATCTGCTCTTAATATCATCAGTGAGTTAAATATCACTGGTGGATGTAACGTACAGTATGCGCTGAATCCAGATTCATTTGAGTACTGTGTAATCGAGGTTAACCCTCGTGTAAGCCGTTCTTCTGCACTTGCATCTAAGGCAACAGGATATCCGATTGCCAAGGTTGCAGCAAAGATCGCTCTTGGATATACACTGGACGAGATCAAGAACGCAGTAACAAAGAAGACATACGCAAGTTTCGAGCCTATGCTTGACTACTGTGTTGTAAAGATCCCGAGACTTCCATTTGATAAGTTCATCAGTGCAAAACGTACACTGACAACACAGATGAAAGCGACCGGAGAAGTTATGAGTATCTGTGATAACTTCGAGGGAGCACTTATGAAAGCCATCCGTTCTCTGGAACAGCATGTAGACAGCCTTATGTCTTATGACTTCTCTTATTTAAAAGGAGAAGAACTGTTAGAAGAACTGAAAGTTGTAGATGACCGTCGTATCTGGAAAATCGCAGAAGCAATCCGTCAGGGCATCAGCTACGAAGACATTCACAGAATTACAAAGATTGACAACTGGTTCATTGACAAGATCGCAATTCTCGTAGAGATGGAACAGAAATTAAAGACAGAAGAATTAACAGCAGAGACATTAAAAGAAGCAAAACGCTTAGAGTTCCCGGATAATGTGATCGCAGAACTGACAGGAAAGACAGAGCGTGAGATCCATGACCTTCGTCATGACAATGGCATCACAGCTTCTTATAAGATGGTTGATACCTGTGCGGCTGAGTTCGCAGCAGAGACACCATATTACTACTCTGTATTCGGAAGTGAGAATGAAGTAGTTGAAACTTCCGGCAAGAAGAAAGTACTGGTACTTGGTTCCGGACCGATCCGTATCGGACAGGGTATCGAGTTCGACTTCTGTTCTGTACATTGTACATGGGCATTTGCCAAAGAAGGATACGAGACGATTATTGTAAATAACAACCCTGAGACAGTAAGTACAGACTTCGATATCGCTGACAAGCTGTATTTCGAGCCTCTGACACCGGAAGATGTAGAAAGTATCGTAGATCTGGAAAAACCGGACGGAGCAGTTGTACAGTTCGGTGGACAGACAGCGATCAAGCTGACAGAATCTCTTATGAAGATGGGCGTTCCGATCCTTGGAACATCTGCTGAAAATGTAGATGCAGCCGAAGACCGTGAGCTGTTTGATGAGATTCTTGAGCAGTGCGAGATCCCAAGACCGACAGGTGGAACTGTATTTACAGCAGAAGAAGCGAAGAAAGTTGCAAACAGACTGGGTTATCCGGTACTGGTAAGACCTTCTTACGTACTTGGCGGACAGGGAATGCAGATTGCGATCAATGATCACGATATTGATGAGTTCATCGGAATCATCAACCGTATCGCACAGGATCATCCAATCCTGGTTGATAAATATTTACAGGGTAAAGAGATTGAGGTAGATGCCGTATGCGACGGTGAAGATATCCTGATTCCAGGTATCATGGAGCATATCGAGCGTGCCGGAATCCATTCCGGAGACAGTATCTCTGTATATCCTGCACAGAGCATCTCTCAGAAGACAAAAGAGACGATTGCCGAATATACAAGAAGACTTGCAAAATCCTTACATGTAATCGGACTGATTAACATCCAGTTCATCGTATGTGGAGAAGATGTATATGTAATCGAAGTTAACCCTCGTTCCAGCCGTACTGTTCCATACATCAGTAAGGTAACAGGTATTCCGATCGTACCACTTGCAACAAAAGTGATCATCGGACACAAGATCAAAGAACTTGGTTATACACCTGGATTACAGCCGGAAGCAGATTATTTTGCAATCAAGATGCCGGTATTCTCATTTGAGAAGATCCGCGGTGCTGATATCAGCCTTGGACCTGAGATGAAGTCTACCGGAGAGTGTCTGGGAATTGCCAAGACATTTGATGAGGCTCTTTATAAAGCATTCATCGGTGCCGGAGTCAAACTTCCAAAACACAAGAACATGATTATGACAGTTCGTGATGAAGATAAGGAAGAAGCAGTAGAGATCGGACGCAGATTCGAGAAGATCGGTTACAAGATCTTTGCTACAGAAGGAACTGCCAAGGTCCTGACAGATGCAGGCGTGAAAGCGATGACAGTCAATAAGATTGAGCAGGAATCTCCGAACCTTATGGATCTGATCCTCGGACATAAGATCGACCTGGTTATCGACACACCTCCGCAGGGAGCTGATCACTCAAGAGACGGATTCGTGATCCGTAGAAATGCGATCGAGACAGGTGTCAATGTACTGACAGCGATTGATACAGCAAAAGCTCTGATCACCAGTCTTGAGAATACAGATATCCAGAAACTGACACTGATCGACATTGCTAAGATCAAATAGAGTTTGGACAATCGGATTTTGCGTAAATGAATTTTATGTAACAGAATTTGAATAATTAATATTTGTAATGTTTGTAAAAACATAAATAAAAAGTGGCATACAGCATGATTATTTTGCAGTATGCTGCTTTTTTGTTGCCAAACATTAAAATATGTGATTATTTACATCATGTAATACGTTCTATATACAGGGGACGCCCTCAGGAGGAAGAATTTTGACGCGTGAAAATCGGCAGTGGATATTACTGGACACCGTATATTATCATGATTGCGGCAGTAATCTGTATCCCGGTATTTTTAATTGTAACAGTAGTAAGCTATTGTAAAAGAGAAGCTTAAGGAGCAGAGAAATAACGGAGAAAAATGAACGCTAAAAATAAGAAAAAAGAGTAGCATAATCTGCAGACTTTAAAAAAGTAAATAAAAAAGTTGACAAAACGAGACATACATGATATGATACCAATCGTTGCTTGTAACAAATTTGTAATATTTGTAATAAAGTTGAAAAAAATGAATATACTTTATTAAAAGAAATGTAAATCATTGCAACAAAATCAGGAGGGTATTTATATTATGTTAAAAGCGAAGAGACTGAAATCGATGTTCGTGCTGTATTCAGCATGCGCAGTAATGGCAACTGGTTTTACCAGTCAGGCAGCCTCTGAACAGCCGGAAGTAACAACAATCACAGAAACAAAAGGGGAAAATACGAATACACACACTGCTGTACAGGCGATATCACAGAATATCGTGGCATCTGCGCAGGAAATGACGGATGCAAGCCAGCAGGTAATTGCAGACAATATAGCGAAAAAAGAAGAGGAAGAACGCCTCGCAAGAGAAAAGGCAGAGCAGGAAGCAAAAGAAAAAGCAGAACGCGAAGCAAGAGAAGCATACGTAAGAGCCAATCAGGAACTGCTTGCATCCATCATCTACTGCGAAGCAGGAAACCAGCCGTATGAAGGCCAGGTTGCCGTCGGTGCGGTGATCATGAACCGTGTAAAGAGTGGAAGTTATCCGAATTCCATCGAAGAAGTCATCTATCAGTCCGGGCAGTTCGGACCGGCAGCGACCGGATGGCTGAACAGAGTGAGAAGTTCAAAGGGATATTCACAGACAGCTCTGCAGGCTGCTGGAGATGCGTTGAATGGCTCGAATCCGATTGGAAACTGTCTGTATTTTGATCAAGGCGGTGCCGGAATGAAGATCGGGGCACATTATTTCCACTAACATTTGTAGAAATAATATAGAAAGAAATGCATATGGAATGGAGCCGGAGTTCTTCAGAAATTCGAAAGAAATCTTAAGAAAGCCGGAATTGACAATTGCATGACAAATGTATTACGATAAGAGGGCAAAAGTGTTAAACTTTTGTCCTTTTTGTCACCGCGCATTAGAAAAGATGACGATGGTAACTTACGCAGATAAGGACAGAGTTTGAAGTATGGGGAGAAGAAAGATTGTATAAGATTTTAATCGTGGAAGATGATGAAACAATAGCAGGCGGACTGAAAAACCATTTGGAAAAATGGAATTATCAGGCAGAATGTATGACAGATTTTAAAGACGTAATGGGAAAATTCGTGGAATTTGAGCCGCAGCTTGTGTTATTGGACATTGTGCTTCCATTTTTTAATGGATTTCACTGGTGTCAGGAGATCCGGAAGATATCGAAGGTGCCGATCATCTTCCTGTCATCGGTAAATGACAATATGAATATTGTGATGGCAATGAATATGGGCGGCGACGAATTCATCGAGAAACCGTTTGACCTGAATGTGGTAACGGCAAAGGTGCAGGCCGTGTTAAGAAGAACCTATGAATTCCGTGGAACGGCAGATGTCATGGAGTGGAACGGTGCGATCCTGAATCTGGCAGATGCGACAGTTCTGTATCAGGACCAGAAACTGGAACTGAGCAAGAACGAATTCAAGATTCTGCAGATACTTCTGGAAAATACAGGGAAGATCGTAAGCCGTGAAAGTATTATGACGAGACTCTGGGACAGCAATGAATTTATTGATGACAATACACTGACGGTCAATGTGGCAAGACTTCGTAAAAAAATGGAACAGATTGGCCTTGGCGGAAAGATCATCACAAAAAAAGGAATAGGATATATGGTGGAGGCATGAAACTGTTAATAGCATTTTTTAAAGATAAAACAAGAGAGATCAGCCTTTATGCCGGAACGGTCGGAATATTTATTGTTGTAGCATTTCTTTATAATATCAGGATGGATGCGTTGAAATATGCACTGCTGCTGGTGATATTGTGGCTGCTCCTTTATGTAATAACGGAATATCATCGCTTCCGGAAGAAGCATCTTCTGCTGGAACGGTTTAAGAAGAGCACGCAGGAGTGCACAAAAGAACTTCCAGAGTGCAGGAATCTTCTGGAACTGGATTATCAGGAATTACTGGGGATCTTTGACGAAAAGATTCTGGAGTTGAAATCAGAGGCAAGAATCAAAGGCCAGGACTTAAGTGATTATTATGGTATGTGGGTGCATCAGATCAAGACACCTATCGCTGCGATGCACATATTGCTGCAATCGGTGGAAGATGAAAACCCGGCACTGCCGGAATTAAAAGAGATGAAGATGGAACTTTTTAAAATGGAACAGTATGTGGAGATGGTGCTGACGTATCTCCGCATGGAAGATATGTCTGGGGATCTGCAGTTTGAGAAGGTGTCTTTAGATAAGATTCTGAAACAATCTGTCCGGAAATATTCTCAGATGTTTATTCTTCAGAAGATCCGTCTGGATTACCGGCCGGTGGAACGAATAGTTCTTACAGATGAAAAATGGCTGGAGTTTGTGACAGAACAGATTCTGTCTAATGCTTTGAAATACACAAAGAATGGCGGCGAGATTAGAATCTGTCTGGAAGAAAAAAGAGGACGGGAGTGTCTGGTGATCGAGGATAATGGAATCGGTATTCAGGCAGAAGATCTTCCTAGAGTATTTGAAAAAGGGTTTACCGGATATAATGGAAGAGCAGATAAGAAGTCTACCGGGATTGGACTGTATCTTTGCAAAAAGATCATGGATAAGATGGGACATAAGATATGGATTGATTCAGAGGTGGGAAAAGGAACCCGTGTATATCTGGAATTGACAAGGAAAGAATGGAATCCGGAATAACGATCAGATAAAAAGAGAAAACCTTACAGGAATGTAAGATTAAACAGGGGAAATGTCACATGCTTCGATGGCAGGATATTTCCTCTTTTTTTATAATAGATACCGTAAAGAAGAAATCTTAAAAAGAAAGGAAGAAAAACTTATGTCATTACTGGAAGTAAAAAATGTGAAGAAGATATATACGACTCGTTTTGGGAGCAATCAGGTAGAGGCTTTAAGAGATGTGAATTTTACGGTAGAACGCGGGGAATATGTTGCAATCATGGGAGAGTCTGGATCGGGAAAGACGACTTTGCTGAATATTCTGGCGGCACTTGATAAACCGACAGAAGGAAAGGTTTATTTAAAAGACAGGGATCTGGGAAAATTAAAAGAAAAAGAGATCGCAACGTTCAGACGTCAGAATCTCGGCTTTGTATTTCAGGATTTTAACCTGTTAGATACATTTTCATTAAAGGATAATATATTCCTGCCACTGGTATTATCCGGAAAGAAATATCCGGAGATGGAAAAGAGATTAAAACCGATTGCAGAAAAACTTGGAATTGAAAAACTACTGGAGAAATATCCATATGAGGTGTCCGGTGGGCAGAAACAAAGAGCTGCAATTGCAAGAGCGCTGATCACGAAACCACAGCTGATTCTTGCCGATGAACCTTCGGGAGCACTGGATTCGAAAGCGGCAGACAGTCTGATGAATCTTTTTACAACGATTAACCAGGAAGGTCAGACGATTGTTATGGTGACACATAGTGTGAAAGCGGCGAGTAGTGCGAAAAGGGTGCTTTTTATCAAGGACGGAAAAGTATTCCATCAGCTTTACAGGGGGAATCTTACGAACGAAGAAATGTATGAAAGAATTTCAGATACGCTGAAGATTCTTACCACAGGAGGTGAGGAGGATGAATAATTTCATCTATGAAAAACTTGCTGTGACCAATCTTAAGAATAACCGTAAGACCTATGTACCCTATATCTTTACAGGTGTTCTGACCGTCATGATGTTCTATATCATTGACGCACTGAGCAAGGGGGAAGGTATTACCCAGAATACATTGAAGATATGTCTTCAGTATGCAACGGGTGTGATCATTGTATTTGCAGTGATTTTTCTGTTCTATACGAATAGTTTCCTGATCAAACGACGAAAGAAAGAGATCGGAGTATACAATATTCTTGGAATGGGAAAGCGGCATATTGCACGAATGATGGCAGTTGAGACGATCCTGACGGCGGGAATCAGTATTCTTGGCGGTCTGGTGTTTGGAATAATATTTGGGAAACTGATGTATCTGCTGCTCCTTAAGATTCTGCACAATAGCGTAGATATGCAGTTTTCGGTTAATGGGACTGCAATTGTACAGACTGTCATATTATTTGCAGGAATTTTTCTTCTGACGTATTTATATAACATTTTACAGATACAGCTGGTGAATCCGGTGGAACTTCTGCACGGAGGCAATCAGGGGGAGAAAGAGCCGAAGAGCAGATGGCTGCTTGTGATCGTCGGTGTGGCGGCACTTGGCAATGGTTACTGGATTGCACTTACAACAGAGGCACCGTTAGAAGCACTTTTGAAATTCTTTGTTGCAGTGGTCTGTGTGATTATTGGAACTTATGCACTTTTTATTGCCGGAAGCATTGTGGTATTGAAAATACTCCGGAAAAATAAAGCTTATTATTATAATCCAAAGCATTTTACCAGTGTATCAGGCATGATCTATCGTATGAAACAAAACGGAGCGGGACTTGCGAACATCTGTGTGTTAAGTACGATGGTGCTGGTTATGGTATCCACAACGGTATCTTTGTATGCGGGAATGGAAGATATCCTGGACTCACGTTTTCCGAGAGATGTTTCAATTGTCTGCAATGAAGCCGATACAAATAATGAAGAGACTCTTCAGAGACTGATAAAAGAACAATGTGAGAAAGCAGGGGTAAAAATAACAGACAGAGTCCGGTACAGATATGGCAGTATGAATGCGGTTTTGAAAGGAAATAATCTGGAAAAGATAGAGCAGTACTATCCGGACAATCATTTTTACTATGTAGAGATGATCACACAGGAAGAGTATAACCGGATAGAAAAACAGAATGTTTCGTTAAAGGAACAGGAGATACTGACCTATACCACGAACGGCAAATGTGGAAAAAAACAGATAAACATTGCAGGACAGAACTATCAGGTGAAAAAAGAACTGTCCGAGATGACGAGCCAGCCGAAGAGCACGGCAGAAATGTATAAGACATTATACATTGTATTTGCAAATGCAGAGCAGATTGAACGTATCGAGTCATTTTCTTATGCAGATAAATTCAACCTGAAGGGAGATGACGGAAAACAAAAAGAGACACTGGAACAGATACAGAACGAATTTTATGAAAAGTTTCCGGATGGAACGATGGAAAGCCGTGTGTTAAGCCGTTCTTCTTTTTATGAATTGTACGGCGGACTGTTCTTTATTGGAATCTATCTGGGAAGTATGTTTATTATGGCAACGGTACTGATCATTTATTATAAGCAGATATCGGAAGGCTATGATGACAGGGAGCGTTACCAGATCATGCAGAAGGTTGGCATGAGTAAAAAAGAAGTGAAGCGTTCCATCAGAAGCCAGGTCTTAAGCGTATTCTTCCTGCCGTTGGTTGTAGCAGCGATCCATGTTGCAGTAGCCTTTAAAGTAATGACAAAAATTCTGGGAGTATTAAATCTTACGAATGTATCGTTGTTTGCGGTATGCACAATCATTACGATAGCGGTGTTTGCGGTATTCTATATCATCGTTTACAGTATAACTGCGAAAGAATATTACCGGATCGTGAATTAAGATTAAGGGTTTACCATTGACTTTGTATCTTTCAGGTTGTATTGTTGTTTTAGAATGTTTTACGAATCAAGGAGGAACTTAAAAATGACAAGAGAAGGCGAAAGAGAACTGGTAAAAGTGGAACATGTAAATGGCGGAGACGGTTATATTGTAAGAGAAGCAATGGTTACTTCGGAAGAAGTTGGAGAAGCATGTAAGATGTATGCCAAGATTCATCTGGATCCGGGATGTGAAGTAGGATACCATTATCATCATGGTGAGACGGAGTCTTACTTCATTCTGACCGGACACGGAACTTATGACGATAACGGCGAAAAACAGCCGGCAAATCCTGGCGATCTGTTCCTGTGTAAAGACGGAGATGCACATGGAATTAAGAACACCGGTGATGAAGAACTTACCTTTATGGCATTGATCTTAAAAAAATAATATTGGAAAATATGAAAAACACCTGTCTGTAACTTGGATCATTTCAGGAATGATACCGGGCCGCAGACAGGTGTTTGTATTGCCTTGCATTCGGAAGAAGCGGCCGGTGGCAGGTTCTCTGCATTGATTATAATGAACGGAATACATCCAGCAGCCGGTCATTATCCTCTGGATTCATAATGCAGAACCGTACATATTCTCCGTTCAGGCTTTCGAAAGAAGAACAGTCCCGGATCATGAGATTCTGGTGAATCGCTTTTTCAAAGACATCGAAAGAAGTGAGTCCTTCTTTTAAGATCTTTACAAGAACAAAGTTGGCATAAGCTGGGTAAATCTTTACGGTATCCAGTCCGGAAAGCTCTGTGCACATTCTGGTGCGCTCAGAATCAATGAGAGACCAGGTTTTCTGAATATAATCGGTATCTTTCAACATCCGTTCACCGGCGTAAGCCCCGATACTGTTCAGGCTCCACGGATTCTGGTGGGTAAGAAGTGTCTGAAGAAATGCCTGATTACTGGTGAGACCATAACCAAAGCGAAGTCCAGGTGCGGCGAAGAACTTGGATACACCGCGGATGACCATGAAGTTGTCGAATTCCGGTACAAGAGAAACTGCAGAGAGGGAAGTGCCTTCCGGAGCGAATTCGATATAAGTCTCATCGATCATAACGAAGATACCAAGTGACCGGCATACGGTTAACAGCTTTTTCATATCAGCGGTACTGATGGCTGAAGAGGTCGGGTTGTTCGGATTACAGATGATCAGAAGATCAATATCACTTTTCAGTGTATCGGTCAGATCGGAAATATCCAGTCTGAAATCCTGTTCTTCTTTCAGATTATAATATTCCAGTGTGCCGCCGACCAGATTCAGCTCTCTTGCATATTCGGAATAGGTCGGTCCCAGAAGCAGCGCTCTTTTTGGTGCGCGCTGGCTGATCAGAAGTGAGATAAGCTCCGTAGAACCATTTCCGACAACAATATGTTCCGGCGAGGTATTGGTATATGCAGCAATTGCTTTTTTCAGATCTGTATAATCTCTGTCTGGATAACTGCTGATGATATCCAGATGTTCTGCGAGATCTTTTTTTACCTGTCCGGATAATCCGAGCGGGTTTACATTGGCGCCGAACAAAACAATCTTTTCCTTATCAAGGTGATAATAATCTGCGATCTTTTCCAGATCGCTTCCGTGAAATTCTGGTTTTTTTTTCATAATTTTCCATCCTATCGACACAATTTTGATATTTTCTCTTTCCGGCATTGCCATTCGTTGACAAACAATGCTATAATTTATTATAGTATGTTTTAAGAAAAAAGCAACGAAAGAAGCAGGTGTAGGACTTGAAAAATAAAATCCAAAAATTTTCAAAAGGCGACTTTCAGTTGATACGACCTGATGTTATATTCGATGAGACGAATCTGGTGCTCATTATAGGTGAAGGGGAAGTATACAGGGGAAGTTTTACAATGAGGGCGAATAATGAAGGCAGAATACGAGGACTCGTTTACTCGTCTTCTTTTCGTGTTCATTTTAAGGACCAGGGATTCGAGGGAAATCCGTCGAGGGTTGAGTTTACATATGACGGACGTGGGCTTCGTCCGGGACATGTAGAAGAAGGTAAATTTACGATCGTATGCAGCGGTGGTGAATATGAACTGTCGTTTACAGCTATTATAGAAAAACCATATGTGATGACAACGTATGGAAAAGTACAAAGCACAGATGATTTCCGAAAACTTGCGATCAAAGATTTTTCGGAAGCAGGAAGATTATTCCGGTCTAAAGAATTCTATGAGATTTTAAAATATGAAAATGAACGTACTTTCTATCTTTATGACAATATGCGTAAATGGTCTCTCGGTGAGCAGGCGATGGAAGAATTCATGGTGGGAATCAAGCAGAAAGAATGCATTTTCCTGACATTGCAGGGAGAAGGAATGCTGTTTGAAGATCTGACTGAGTCAACGAAGGGAACTTTGACTCTGATGAAGAATACCTGGGGATATATGCCGATCAAGATTGAGACAGTAGGAGATTTTATCCGGGTATCAAGACCGGAAATCAGTACAGAAGATTTTGTGGGAAATGCACATGAGATAGAATATGTGGTAAGAGCAGAGAAGCTTCATGGAGGACGTAATTACGGAGCACTGAAATTTGTGACACCGTATGAGACTCTGACATATGAAGTGGAAGTACTGCAGAATCAGGAATATGACGAAGATCACAGGATGCCGGAACTTCTGATGGCACAGATCGTAAAAGAATATGTAGGCTATATGGCAGGAAGAGTAAGCAGAGATCATTGGGTGGACAGTGCGATCGAGAAGATGGTTACACTTCGCAAATTAGAACCACTCAATGAGGTATACCAGCTCATGCTGGCTAATATTTATCTGCTTGGAGAGAAGATAGAAGAAGCCAAATGGATTCTGGAGAATTATAATTATAACCGGTTTGCGATCGGGAAAGATCCACTGACAAACTGTTATTATCTTTACCTGACTGCAAAAATCCGTGGAGACGTGAATTATGAAGAACGGGTACTGGATGAGGTTGGAAAGACATATATGCGTCATCAGGATTCCTGGTGGCTGCTTTATATGATCCTGAATCTGGATACACGCTATAAAAATCCGTACAAACGTCTGGAAGTTCTGGAACAACAGTTTGAATATGGAATTCATTCGGTTATGTTCTATCTGGAAGCATATCTGTGTTATCAGGAAAAGCCAACGCTTCTTAAAAAGCTCGGAACATTCGAGATACAGGTGTTGAATTTTGCTACAAAATACCGGATGATGACAAAAGAACTGGCCCTTTATATTTCAAATTTTGCCAGCCAGCAGAAGAAATACAGTGATAATCTTTTCAGAATCCTGGAAAGAATCTATAAGATGTACGATGAACCGATGATCCTTAATACAATCTGTACACTTCTGATCAAAGGAAATAAAACAGAGAAAAAGTATTTCTTCTGGTATCAGAAGGCAGTAGATTCGGATCTTAAGATCGCACAGCTTTATGAATACTATATGATGACAATTGATGAGGACAGTGCACACGGACCGCTTCCAAAATCACTGGTATTGTATTTTATGCATGGAAATGCACTGGATTATAAAAAAGCGGCATATCTCTATGCAAGTCTTGTGATTCATGAGGAACAGGCCGGAGATCTGTATCTGAATTACCGGGAACAGATGGTAGCATTTACATGGGAACAATTGATGAAGCGCCATATTACAGAATCACTGCGCACTTTATATAAACGCTTCTGCAAAGAAGATGAGATGTCTGCGGAGCGTATGGAGGCGATGCGTGACATTTGTTATTCCTATGAAGTAAGAACAAAAGTACGTGGTATGAAGTGCGTTCTGGTTATTGAAAAGGACGGCTCTGTCCGTCAGCGTATTCCTTATGACGAGAAGAATGGGGCAATTATATATCTGTATGACAAGGAATCAAGAATTGTCTGGGAGTCTGTGGAGGGAAGACACTATACGGATTCGATTCCGTATGAGACCAAGCGTCTGTTCTATGAACCACGTTTTGTAGATATGTGCCGAAAGTATGCGGCATCTACGGGATTCTGGAATCAGGAGCCGGAAAAAGAAAAACCAGATTATGATAAGATCCTGGCAAAAGGAATCGATGCATTTGATGATAAAGATGTATTTCTGGTATGCAGCCGGAGGATCAGAGAAGAAAATTATACAGAAGATGATTTTCTAAGTTATCTTGCGTTTGAGATGTTCAGACGCGGCCAGTATGATAAAGTGACACTGACATATCTGGCGGAGTATTATTGCGGCGCAATCGGTGATATGAAACGGCTGTGGAAAGTGCTGAAGCAGTATGGTGTGCCATCATATAAGGTCAGCGAAAGAATTATCACTCAGATGGTATTTGCAGAGACGTTATATAAAGAAGAGCATATATTTGAAGATTATTATCTGTCGGATAATGTATATTTCCGTCTGAAGCAGGCATATCTTGCATATGTATCCAGAGAATATATCGTATACGGACGTAATCTGGAAAAATGTGTATTTGAAATAATTGCAAACGAATGTGAAGAGAAAGAAGATCTGCCGGATGTATGTAAGATTGCACTCTTGAAGTATTATTCGGATAAAGAATATTCTGAGGAAATGGCGGCGGTTCTTCATCAGGTAATAAGAGAAATGTGTGAAAAACAGCTGGTATTCCCATATTACCTGAAATATCCGGAAGAATGGTTAAGAGAAGTACAGCTTTATAATAAGGTTATGGCAGCATATCGTTGTAAGCCGGGAGGAAAGGTAAGGCTGTACTATAAGATGAAGCAAAAAGAAAGAGAAGAACTTGGATACAGAGCAGAAGCCATGATGCCTGTATATGAGAATCTTTATGTAAAGCAGTTTGTACTTTATGATGATGAGTCTGTAAGCTATTATTTCCAGGAGTCCGGAAATGGAGAACTGATCACTACAGATAAGAAGACACTGGGAACTGATAAAGAACGCATTTACGCGGGAAAATATCAGCAGTTGAATGAAATGACAGGTATGGACTCTGAGGCAGAACGCAAAAAAGCTATGCTGGAATTCGAGGAAGAAGAACAGATGGCGAATCAGATATTTAAGATATATTAATGAAGAAAGGAGGAGATGATAATGAAAAAAGGAAGTATTCTGGGAGTTGATCTGAATGAAAAAAGCTGTCAGATCAGCTACTATGATGAGAATAAAGAAGAGCCGGAAACGATGGAGGCAGCAGTAGACAATTATCAGATTCCTCTGATACTGGGATATTATAAAGACCGATGGGTTTACGGACAGGAAGCAAAACGGTTAAAAGAAGCAGGAGAAGGAGACATTGTCACACATCTGTTCCGGAAGGCCGTGAAAAGAAAAAAAGTACGTGTAGGAGAAAAGATACATGACGGAGTATGGCTCCTTGCCAAATTTGTCAGTCTGATGCTGAAAAAGTTTGAAAAGATTGATTATATTACATTTTCTGTTCCATATACGAATGTGGATATGTCAAAGATGTTAAAGGGAATCGGTAAACATATAGGTGTGCCCGGAGAGTGTGTGTTCGTACAGGATTATAAGGAAAGCTTTTGCCAGTATATGTTCTATCAGCCAAAAGAACTGTGGCAGTATGAATCGGCGTTATTCTACTGCGATGCACAGGAGATACGTGCATATATGCTCAGACGTCTGAATACAGTGAGCACAAAAAGCAGAGACATGTTCGTAACAGTAGAAGAAGTTGCCAATGCACATATGAGGGAACTTGAGGCTATTTATCCTGTGCTGAATGTGGACAAGGCGAAGGATGCCGATGAAAGCTTTAAATCATTTATTCAGAATGTGTTTGATAAAAAAGTAGTATCGTCGGTTTATCTGACAGGGGAGGGGTTTGAAAATAACTGGTATCCGAATTCTCTGAAGGTGTTATGTAACGGAAGAAGGGCCTTTCTCGGAAATAATCTTTACAGTAAAGGTGCCTGCTATTCGTCCATGCGTTATGCAGACCCTTATGACGATGGACCGATTTATCTTGATGGGACGAAGATGACAGAACAGATTTGTCTGCGCATGCGTATTGCGGGGCAGGAAGGCTGGTATCCGATCGTTGCATGGGGAACACATTGGTATGAAGCTGATGGACAGTGGGAAGTAATACTGGAAGATACATCTGATATTGAGATTCATATAGAGTCACTGGATGGAGAAGATCTTAAAGTGGAAACTGTTTCTTTGGAAGGACTTCCGGAACGTACGGATTATTCGTTGAGGCTTCAGATAGAAGTGATGTTTCTGGATGAGCGTACGTGCAGACTTCGTTTCAAAGATGTGGGATTTGGCGAGTTCTATCCGGCATCAGACTTCTTTGTAGAAAAGGAATTACATTTAGGAGGTATCAATGGGCAGTTTAATTCTTTGTCATAAAAAACGGGCCAAAAGACCTTTCGAAATATCCAGGGTGCACATGCGGATTTATACAATCGAAGAATTGTGCTATTACATCTGCAATAATTTGTATCTGATTGATTATACAATTGTGAACGAACGATTATGCAGATGGATTGGTGATGAACTGGAACTTCCGGAATTGTCATCCGAACTTCGAAGACTTCTCCGGGAAAATGGTTCCATGGAAGAATTTGTACTTACGATTCTGAAAGAATCTAATATATATGCGGCAGCTGAGATCCACAAAATGCAAAGTGTTCTGGAGCAGCTGCAGTCACAGAGAGATGTAGAAAAAGAAAAATATAAGGCGGACAGCTTACAGAACAGTAAAGAATATGAATCGGCGATTCTTGTATATCAGTCTATTATTAACAGAGATTGGGATGAATCGGTAGATAAGAAGTTTTATGGGCGTGTATATGCGAGTATGGGGGCAGCATACGGGCATCAGTTTTTGTATAAAGAGGCTGCAAAAGCTTATCAGGAAGCGTATAAGATATGTGAACAGCCGGATATGTTAAAAGCATATCTCTATAGCTGCTACAGAGCGCTTCCTCATGAAGAATATATTAAGTTGTTGTCGGGGAATCCGGTGCTTCTAAGTCTTGATACTGTGATACAGAATGAAATAGACCAGACTAAAAAAGAAATTGGTCTGGATATTCCGGAAGAAAAGCTGGAAGAATGGAAAAAGGAATACCGCAGGATTGACAAACACCGCAGAATATGATAATATATCCAAAGATTTTAGTGTGATAAAGTAATCAACTGCTAAACTGATAAAAGAGTGTAGTGGCTGTTTGGCACACGTAAAAGGAATACAGGAGGATATATGTAATGAAAAAGAGATTAGTACTGCTCCTTGTTACGGCAATGGCAGCTACAACGGTATTGGCAGGATGTGGAAGTAAAGATTCCGGTTCATCTGATAATGGGAAGAAATCGTCAAAAGAAGCAAAGGTAGAGAATGATGATGATACATTGATCGTTGGATTTGATGCTTCTTTCCCGCCATATGGATATAAAGACGACAGTGGAGAATATGTTGGATTCGACCTCGATCTTGCACAGGAGGCATGTGACAGAAACAACTGGAAACTGGTAAAACAGCCAATTGACTGGGATTCCAAGGACGCGGAACTGAATTCCGGGACGATAGACTGTATCTGGAATGGATTTACTATGAACGGTCGTGAAGATGATTACACGTGGTCAGATCCATATATTGATAACAAGCAGGTTGTAGTAGTCAGAAGTGATTCCGGTATTGATGATTTTGCCGGGCTGAAGGGAAAGCATGTAGAAGTACAGACGGATTCTTCCGCACTTGCGGCACTGGAAGGGGATCAGAAAGATTTGGCGGCAACATTTGCAGATCTGAATCAGGTTGCTGAATATAATACAGCATTCATGGATCTGGAATCTGGTGCATGCGATGCAATTGCAATGGATATCGGAGTTGCGAACTATCAGGTGAATTCAAGAAAAAATCCGGATGATTATAAGATCCTGGATAAAGAAATTTCATCTGAACAGTATGCGGTTGGATTCAAAAAAGGAAATACAGAGCTGAAAGATAAAGTCCAGAAGACACTGGATGAAATGGCAGAAGACGGAACAGTGGATAAGATTGCAGAAAAATATGCAGATTACGGAGTTCCGGGAGCTCTTTGTATAGGAAAGAACGGTAAGTAAAATGAAGGGGCCAACCCCGGAGGGGATTGGCTCTTTTTTACTCGCTTGAAAGAACTGGAGGATGTAACAGATGGAGATAGGAACACTGATAAGAGAGCTTGGTGGAGGAATGTGGATTTCGGCAGAGATATTTATCCTGACATTACTCTTTTCGCTGCCTCTTGGACTAGTAGTTGCATTTGGCAGAATGTCGAAGATCGCACCGGTCAGATGGATTTCAAAATTATACATATCAATTATGAGAGGAACACCGCTGATGTTGCAGCTTATGGTGGTGTATTTCGGACCTTATTATCTGTTTGGAATGCGAATTTCCACAGGATATCGTATGACAGCAGTACTGATTGGTTTTGCAATTAATTATGCGGCATATTTTGCAGAAATTTACAGAGGCGGAATTGAAGCAATTCCGGTGGGACAGTATGAAGCGGCAAAGGTGCTTGGGTATTCGAAAGGTCAGACATTTTTCCGTATTGTATTTCCACAGGTGTGTAAACATATTCTGCCTGCCGTGACGAATGAGATCATTACATTGGTAAAAGATACTTCACTTGCATTTGTATTGGCGGTAACTGAGATGTTTACTATGGCAAAGCAAATCGCAGCGGCACAGACCTCTATGGTTCCATATATCGCGGCCGGTATCTTCTATTATGTGTTCAACCTGCTGGTTGCGATGATCATGGAGAAGATTGAAGAAAAATTGAATTATTACCATTAGGAGGAATAGACCATGAGTCTGCTTGAAATGAAAAATATTAAAAAAAGCTTTAATGGAGTAGAAGTTCTGAAAGACATTTCTCTAAAGGTAGAAAAGGGAGAAGTTCTGGGTATTATCGGCCCGTCGGGTTCCGGTAAATCGACACTTCTTCGGTGTGCGACAGGACTTGAGACTGCGGATGCGGGAGAGATTCATTACGAAGGAACATTCGGACTCGTATTTCAGAACTTTAATCTGTTCCCGCATTATTCGGTGATGAAGAATATTACAGATGCGCCGATCAAAGTGCAGAAGCGTAAGAAAGAAGAGGTTTATAAAGAAGCAAGAGAGCTTTTAAAGAAGATGGGACTTTCCGATAAGGAAAATGCATATCCATGTCAGTTATCGGGCGGACAACAGCAGCGTGTATCGATTGCGAGAGCACTTGCGCTGAATCCGGACATTCTGTTCTTTGATGAGCCGACGTCGGCATTAGATCCGGAACTTACTGCAGAGATTCTGAAGGTCATTCGTGAACTTGCAATGGAACATATGACGATGGTAATTGTCACCCATGAGATGAATTTTGCGAGAAATGTATCTGATCATGTGATTTTTATGGACGGGGGAGTGATCGCAGTGGAAGGAACTCCGGAGGAAGTATTTGATTCATCGAATGAAAGAATGAAAGAATTTCTGGGGAAATTCAATGATTAATCGTCATGCGTTCAAAAGAGATTGTATGTTAAAATTCTAATGAATAAAACACGATTATAAGTAGAACTTATTAAAAGACGCGCTATAAATAATGTATCGGTACGAGTACAAGGCAGGTGGAAATATTGCTTTTCCTTCTGCCTTGTATTATACTAATATAGCAAAATGCTTTTTAAAGACAGTTTTGACAAATGAAAAATTTGAAAAGAATGGAGTCTGCATTTATGAGTGAATTTGAAAAAGTAACAACAGGACTGGGTGAAGAATGCGGTGTGTTTGGAGCCTATGATATGGATGGCGGAGATGTTGCACCATCCGTTTATTATGGACTTTTTGCATTGCAGCACAGAGGACAGGAAAGCTGTGGTATTGCGGTGACGGATACATATGGAGAGAGAAAAGTACATTCCAAGAAAGGCCTTGGACTGGTAAATGAAGTATTCGATGAAGAGTCGCTTCAGGAACTGAAGGGAAATCTTGGTGTCGGACATGTCAGATATTCGACGGCGGGCGGTTCCAGAGCAGAAAATGCGATGCCGCTGGTTATTAATTATGTGAAAGGAATTCTTGCGATCGCACATAATGGTAACCTGACCAATGCAATCGAGCTTCGCCATGAACTGGAGTACACAGGCGCAATTTTCCAGACAACGATTGATTCTGAAGTGATTGCATATCATATTGCCAGAGAACGTCTGAATGTAAAGAAGGCAGAAGACGCGGTGAAAAATGCGATGAAGAAGATCAAAGGTGCATATGCGCTGGTTGTTACCTCGCCGAGAAAATTGATCGGAGCAAGAGATCCGTTCGGACTGAAACCGCTCTGTATCGGAAAGAGAGATAATACATATTTCCTTGCTTCCGAAAGCTGTGCGATTGCTGCCGTTGGCGGAGAATTCGTAAGAGATGTAGAGCCTGGAGAAATTGTAAGCTTCACAAAACATGGAATGAAATCGGATAAATCCATGGCGATCGATCCGAAGAAGCAGGCAAGATGTATTTTTGAATATATATATTTCGCAAGAATGGACAGTGTGATTGATAATGTTAATGTCTATCATGCAAGAATTGTTGCGGGAAAGGCACTGGCAGAGTCGTATCCGGTAGACGCTGATCTGGTTGTTGGCGTGCCGGATTCCGGACTGGTTGCGGCAAAAGGATATTCGGAACAGTCTGGTATCCCGTATGGAATGGCATTCCATAAGAACAGTTACGTCGGAAGAACATTTATTAAGCCAAAACAAAGCCAGAGAGAAAGCAGTGTAAAGATTAAGCTGAATGTAATTGAAGAGGTTGTAAAAGGAAAACGTATTGTTATGGTGGATGATTCTATTGTACGTGGAACAACCTGTGCGAATATCATTAAGATGCTCAAGAAGGCCGGAGCAAAGGAAGTGCATGTAAGAATCAGTTCCCCACCGTTCTTGCATCCATGTTATTTCGGAACAGATGTGCCTTCAAATGAACAGTTGATCGCACATTCTCATACAACGGAACAGATCTGTGAGATGATCGGGGCAGATTCGCTTGGATATATGGAAGTTGAAAAGCTGAAAGATATGGTTGGAGATCTGGCATTCTGTGATGCATGCTTCACGGGAAATTACCCGATGGAAGTACCGGGAAGAGATATTTCACTGGCGTTTGAATAAAAAACAGGTTAAAATAGTCAGGTAGAAGAATTGATGAAGGAGATTATGAGTATGAGTAACGACAGATATACAAGTCCACTTTCAGAAAGATATGCAAGTAAAGAGATGCAGTACATTTTTTCGCCGGATAAGAAGTTCCGCACATGGAGAAAACTCTGGATCGCTCTTGCGGAGACGGAAAAAGAACTGGGACTTGATATTACAGATGAACAGATTGAGGAATTAAAAGCACATGCAGATGACATCAATTATGATGTGGCAAAAGAAAGAGAAAAAGTAGTCCGCCATGATGTAATGTCTCATGTATACGCATATGGAAAACAGTGTCCGAAGGCAAAAGGAATCATCCATCTTGGAGCAACTTCCTGCTATGTAGGTGATAATACAGATATCATCCTGATGTCAGAAGCACTGGAAATCGTCAGAAAGAAACTGATCAATGTGATCGCCGAACTTGCAAAGTTCGCAGATGAACACAAGAATCTTCCGACACTGGCATTCACACATTTCCAGCCTGCACAGCCTACTACAGTAGGTAAGAGAGCAACGCTTTGGATGCAGGAATTTATGATGGATCTTGAAGATCTGGAATATGTGAAGGGAAGCTTAAAACTTCTTGGATCTAAGGGAACGACAGGAACACAGGCAAGTTTCCTGGAACTCTTTGACGGAGATCAGGAGACGATCGATAAGATTGATCCGATGATCGCCAAGAAGATGGGATTTGAGACCTGCTATCCGGTATCAGGACAGACTTATTCACGTAAGGTGGATACCAGGGTTGTGAATGTACTTGCAGGTATCGCAGCAAGTGCCCATAAGATGTCCAATGATATCCGTCTCCTTCAGCATCTGAAAGAGATTGAAGAACCGTTTGAGAAGACACAGATTGGATCTTCTGCAATGGCATATAAGAGAAACCCAATGAGAAGTGAAAGAATTGCTTCACTTTCCAGATATGTGATGGTGGATGCCATGAACCCGGCAATCACTTCTGCGACACAGTGGTTTGAAAGAACACTGGATGATTCAGCAAACAAACGTCTCAGCGTACCAGAAGGATTCCTTGCAATTGACGGTATTCTGGACTTGTGTCTGAATGTAGTAGACGGACTGGTTGTATATCCGAAAGTTATTGAAAAGAGACTTATGTCAGAACTTCCGTTCATGGCTACAGAGAACATCATGATGGACGCTGTAAAAGCCGGTGGAGACAGACAGGAACTTCATGAGAGAATCCGTGAATTATCTATGGAAGCAGGACGTAATGTAAAAGAAAAAGGACTGGATAATAACCTGCTTGAACTGATCGCAGCAGATCCGGCATTCAACCTTTCACTGGAAGAATTGCAGAAGACAATGGATCCTGCCAAATATGTAGGACGTGCACCGGTACAGGTGGAGGCATATCTGAATAATGTGGTAAATCCGATGCTGGAAGCAAATAAGGAAATCCTTGGCGTAACAGCGGAAATCAACGTATAAAAGGATATAAAGAAACTGCTAAAAAGAAAGTGGTATCTCGAGTGTGGCGAGATGCCACTTTCTTTCCTTAAGTACGTGCTTTATAATCATATATATAAACTATAAGTGAAATGTCAGGGAAGAAGGTGGATAGATGGGAATGAATATACAAAAGAGTGCCGGTATAAAAGCAGATACATTTATATTAAAACGTAATAACATGGACAGATGGATCCGAATGGATGTGGCTATGTTGATTATATTGGCAATTTGTACCCGTCTTGTCGCAGGAATAATGAATGTGGAGAAGATGGATGCTTATACAGGATCCGGTGAAGGATTCTGCAAAGCAGTATCGGAAAGTCATGGCGTGGATATGGTAAAAGATTGTTTTGAATTAGGAACTCAGAAGGTTTTGGATGTAAAGAAAACTGCGAAAAGTGTATGTAAGTCTGTGACGATAAAGAAAACGATGCAGGATGTAATAAGACCGACGGAAACAGAAGAAATAATTCCGGAAGTAAAAGGTGTTCCGGAAGCAAAAGACGGGAAAGCTGCATGGGCAAATATGGACTCCGCGAAAACAGAGACCATAACGCAGGAAACAGTTACGGATAAGAGTGTTCCGGAATCTATAACAGGAAAAATAACAGAAGAACCTGCAGGAGAACCAATGACAGAAGACTTGTTGAACCTGGAAGGCTTTAAGGTGAATTCAGAAGGCGTGATAGAAGGATATGAGAATCTGGATCTGATTCTGTGTGATGGGATGATCATCTTTCCGGCAGATGAAAGATGCAGCGGAATAGGAGAACATGCACTGGATGGAATTCCGGATGCGGTAGAAGTCTATATTCCGGCGAATATTACTTTTGTTGCACCAGGAGTATTGGAGAAGATAGGCGGACTTATGTATATTGAAGTTGCACCGGATAATCCGGTGTATGAAAGCCGGGATGGGATGCTTTACAACAAGGGAGGAGAACTTATAAGCCGGCCGAATGGAAGATGATATAATTGGGGTAAAAAGGGTGTGCGAAAAGCACATCTTTTTTGCGAAAAAATGCTCTAGGATTTTAGAATGACAGGTGTTATAATAGGCAGGGTCAAGAATCAAAAAAGGAGCAGAACGAAAAATGAATATTCGACAGGTGACAGACGGGAAAGAAGATTATATAGAATTACTTCGAGCTGGTGACCCGGATGAATCCAGAATTCGAAAATTGCTGGAAAAAGGAGAACTGTTCTTACTGGAAGAACACGGAAAGCTCCGCACACTTTGTATAGTGATATTTTCAGAAGAAAAGAAATGTGAGATTAAGAATATCGTAACCATAAAAAAGGATCAGGGAAAAGGTTACGGCAGATATATGATACATTATATATGTGAACATTACTGTGCGCAGTATGACTGGGTATATATGAAGAAGGAACGTTGCCTGGACATCATGGAATTTTGCGAAAAATGCGGATTTTCCGATGAAGATGAGAAATATCTGAAAAAAGAACTGATGTCTGAGATTGATACAAAACGTGTGATCAATCTCGCGATGGAAGCAGGACGGATGCTTCTGAAAAACGGAGGAGAAATTTTTCGTGTGGAAGAGACGATGATGCGGATCTGTCATAGATTTGGAGTGAAATATGTAGATTTATTCACATTGAGTCACGGACTCTTTATTTGTGCAGGAACTGATAAAGAAAAATTATATACAAAAGTTAAACAAGTACCGCTTTCTTCTACACATCTGGGGATCGTAGCGGAAGTAAACGATCTTTCCAGAGAAATTGCAGCAGGGCATGTAGGGATAGAAGAGGCCTGGAAAAAATTAAAACAGATAAATAAAATGCCGACAAAAAGGATATCCTATCAGATTGCAGCTGCAGGTTTGAGTGCTGGGGGACTGGGATATCTGTTGGGAGGAACACCGATGGAGGCGTTTGTGGCGATTTTTGTCGGCTGTGTCGTGTTTGCGTGGTCATTGTTTGCAGGAAAACACGGAATTTCCAAAATCCTGGTTCACATTGTAGGAGGAATTATTATTGCTTCGATGGCGTTGGCAGCAATGCAGATACCGGCATTTGGAAATCTGCGGATGGAAGGAATTGTAACAGGCGGAATCATGCCATTGGTACCGGGACTTGCTTTTGTAAATGCAATCCGTGATCTGGCGGACAGTGATTATCTGGCGGGTACAGTGAAGATGATTGATGCGGTCATGGTATTTGTATATATTGCAATCGGAGTCGGGGCAGCTCTGACGGTTTATCATCATGTGTTGGGAGGCGTTTTGTGATGGTCATAAAAATTGTAGCAAATCTGGCGTGTTCGTTTATCGGGACGATAGCATATGCGGTCATGTTCCAGGTGCCCAGAAGATTTTATATAGGATGTGGAATTACGGGATCGGTGGGCTGGATGATATATAAGCTCGCTTCTGTATATTGTTCTGTTGCGGTAGCATCATTTATTGGAACAGTGTGTACTGTGCTGGTGGCAAGAATGTTGACGGTACGGCTTAAGTGTCCTATTACAATTTTCCTGATTTCGGGAATTATCACGTTAGTACCGGGTGCCGGAATATATTTTACGGCATATTATCTGGTGACCAATCAGCTTGCTATGGCAGCGGTAAAAGGATTGGGAGCGGTAAAAGTGGCTTTTGCAATCGTGCTTGGAATTGTGTGTATCGTGTCTATTCCGAGAGAAGTTTTCCAGAAAGAATATTGGATCGAGAGAAAACTCAAAAAACAGCAAAAAGGAAAGATATGATAGAAAAGGTTGCTGTCAGTTACAGACTTGTGCTACAATGAAAGGACGAATAGTGTTCTAATGTATGTAGTAATACATAGATTTCATACATTTAAAAACAATAAGAAACAGGAGATAATGATAGTTATGAGTAAGGTAAGAACAAGATTTGCACCAAGTCCTACAGGAAGAATGCATGTAGGAAACTTAAGAACAGCGTTGTATACTTATTTGATCGCAAAGCATGAAGGCGGAGATTTTATTCTCCGAATTGAGGATACAGATCAGGAACGTTTTGTGGAAGGAGCACTGGATATTATTTATCATACTCTGAAAGAAACAGGACTGGTTCACGACGAAGGTCCGGATAAAGATGGAGGAGTAGGTCCATATGTACAGAGTGAACGTAATGCACAGGGAATTTATCTGAAATATGCAAAACAGCTGATTGAACAGGGGGATGCTTATTATTGTTTCTGCGATAAAGAGCGTCTGGAATCGCTGAAGAGTAAAGTTTCAGATGAAGATGGCGGAACAGAGATTGTTGTATATGACAAGCACTGCCTGCATTTAAGTAAAGAAGAGGTTGAGGCGAATCTCGCAGCGGGAAAACCACATGTTATCCGTTTTAACATGCCTACAGAAGGCACAACAACATTCCATGATGAGATTTACGGAGATATTACAGTGCCGAATGAGGAACTGGACGATCTGATCCTGATCAAGTCAGACGGATATCCGACATATAATTTTGCCAATGTTGTCGATGATCACCTGATGGGAATTACACATGTAGTGCGCGGTAATGAATATCTGTCATCTGCACCGAAGTATAATAAGATCTATGAAGCTTTTGGATGGGATGTACCGGTATATGTTCATTGTCCGCTTATTACAGATGAGAACCATAAGAAACTGAGTAAACGTTGCGGACACTCTTCTTACGAAGATCTGATCGAGCAGGGATTTGTGACAGAGGCAGTTGTAAACTACGTAGCACTTCTTGGATGGTCACCGGAAGGAAATCAGGAGATCTTCTCACTGGAAGAACTGGTAAAAGCATTTGATTTCCATCGAATGAACAAGTCACCGGCTGTATTCGATCTTGGAAAACTGAAGTGGATGAATGGGGAATATATCAAGGCTATGGACTTCGATAAGTTTTATGAAAGAGCCGAGAAGTATGTCCGCGATGTTATTACAAAAGATTATGATCTGAAGAAGATTGCAGCACTGGTAAAATCAAGAATTGAGATTTTCCCGGATATCGAGGAACAGATTGATTTCTTTGAAGCAGTACCGGAATATGATACAGCTATGTACTGCCATAAAAAGATGAAAACGAATGAAGAAAATTCACTGGAAGTATTAAAAGAAGTTCTGCCGCTGCTGGAAGCTCAGGAAGATTACAGTAATGATGCATTATTTGCACTTCTTAAAAAGTATGTTGATGAGAAGGGCGTGAAAGTAGGATATGTAATGTGGCCAATCCGTACTGCAGTTTCCGGAAAACAGAGCACGCCGGGTGGTGCAACAGAGATTATGGAAATTCTTGGAAAAGAAGAATCTGTAAAACGTATTAAAGACGGAATTGAATTATTAAGCAAGTAAGGGGATTCTATGAGTTTAAATCATGCTCAGACAGAGGCAGTCGCCCATAATAAAGGACCATGTATGGTCCTTGCCGGTCCCGGTTCAGGGAAAACTCTAACCATTGCAAAGAGAATAGAATATCTGATCATGAAGCATAAGGTAAGGCCAGAAGAAATTCTGGTCATTACCTTTACTAAGTATGCGGCTTGGGAGATGAAAAACAGGACCCGAAGTATATGTGGCCCTTCTTCTTATGCAGTAACATTCGGCACATTTCATGGAATATATTATGGAATTTTGAAATGGGCGTATCGCCTGAATCAGTCGAATCTTTTATCGGATGAAGAAAAGTACAGGATATTAAGAGAAATTTTACCCGGAATTGACTGGGATCAGGAACCGGAGGCAGATGAAGAAAAAGATTATCTGCAGGAACTGGCGATCGAGATAGGAAATGTAAAAAATAACTGTATGGATATTGAAGAATATGAGCCGGTGAAATATACGACAGAGAAATTCCGCAAACTGTACAGAACCTATGAGGAGACAAAAAAGAAATATCGTAAAATTGATTTTGAGGATATGCTGATACAGTGCAGAGATCTTTTTATGAAACGGCCGGATATCCTGAAAAAATGGCAGGAAAAATTTCAGTATATTCTTGTAGATGAATTTCAGGATGTGAATCAGGCACAATATGATGTGGTACGGATGCTGGCGGCGCCTCAGGACAATCTGTTTGTGGTAGGGGATGATGATCAGTCAGTGTATGGATTCAGAGGGGCAAAGCCGGGAATCATGATGGAATTTATGAAGGATTATCCAAAGGCCAGACAGATCCTTCTGGATGTCAATTATCGCAGCAGCGGATATATTGTAAAAGGGGCTTTGCGTGTGATCGGAAATAATAAAATCCGGTTTGAAAAAAAGATAGAGGCATTCAGGAAACCAGATGAGACAGTTCATGTTCAGGAAGTAAAAGATCCGGTGCAGGAAGCGGAATATGTGTTGGAAAGGATTCGCGAATACCGGGAAAAAGGTGTATCGTATACGGAAATGGCTGTATTGTACAGGACAAATGTGGATGCAAGGGCAATGTCAGAACTGATGACGGAGTATCAGATCCCGTTTGTAATGAAAGAACATCTGAATAACATTTATGAGCATTTTATAGCGCTTGATATGATCAGTTATCTCCGTTTGTCACAGGGAGAATATGACAGAAAATATTTTCTCCAGATTGCGAACCGGCCAAACCGCTATCTTACAAGAGAGAGTATGAAGACAGGAAATGTTTCTTATGAATCACTCCGGAGATATTACCGGGATAAAGACTGGATGGTTGACAGAATCGATCAGCTGGAATGGGACATGAAGATGATCTGTGACAAGACACCGTATGCAGCTATTCAATATATACGGAAACGCATGGGATATGATGAGTTCCTGAAGGAATATGCAGCATACAGAAAGATTTCTTCGGAAGATCTTTTTGCAGTGCTCGAAGAAATCTGGCAGAACTCCAAGGGGTATGGCACCATAAAAGAATGGTTTGAACATATTGAAAGTTATGGAAAAATGCTGAAAGAACAGAATAAGAAAAACGGAGAAAAAGAAGGGGTAAACCTGATGACAATGCATGCTGCAAAGGGACTTGAGTTTGATACCGTATTTGTGATTGAAGCAAATGAGGGAAGCTGCCCATACAAGAAAGCAATTGCCGACGAAGAAATAGAAGAAGAACGCCGGCTTTTTTATGTGGCGATGACAAGAGCGAAGAGAAAGCTGGTTATCAGTTATGTAAAAGAAAAAAACGGGAAAGATCTTCTCCCTTCCCGTTTTGTATCCGAATTACTCCTCAATGTCTGATTCGTCGAATTCCTGAGAATCCATCCATTCATCAAATGCATCCGCTGCAATTTCATATTCTTCATCGTCTTCAATGTTGCCGAGGTCAGGTTCGCCGTCCTCGGTTTCATTATACTGATAAAGATAAACATCACCAGCTTCATTCGGCTCAAGATTTTCGTCCAGAGGCAGCAGGGCAATGTATTCCTTGCCTGCAGCTTCATATACTGTGAGGATTGCACATTCGATGACTTCGTCATTGTCAAGTGTAAGCTCTACTGTGGTGTAGCCTTCTGTTTCCTTTGTGTCGCTCATATCATAGTCTCCTTTACTAATTTTAAAACTTATCTTAACTTTAACAAAGAAAGCGATAAAAAGCAAGATGATAGTAGTCAAACAGACAAAAATGTTGTAGAATGTAGCTGTATGTAACGCAATAATAAGGAGGAATAACAACATGATGAAGAAGAGAATGTTAGGAGTGATCGCAGTATTACTCGTATGCATTTTCGCATTATCCGCATGCAAAAAGGAAGCAGGAAAACCAGTGGATAATGCAGTCAGTGAGGATACAACAGATGATTCGGAGGATACAGATCAGACAGATGATGCAGGAAAGTACAAATTTGGCTTTTCTGTAATTGATATGCAGAATCCGTATTTTATAACACTTGAAGAGGCCGTACAGCAGGTCGTGGATAAAGAAGAGTGCACAATGGTAGTAAAAGACCCGTCATCGAATGCGGATACGCAGGCGGAGCAGATACAGGAGATGATCGATGAGGGGATTAATGCAATCTTTCTTTGCCCGGTAGACTGGGAAAAGATTACTCCGTCATTACAGGCTTTGCAGGAGGCTGGTGTGAAGATCATCAATATAGATTCACAGGTGAAAGATACAGACTATATAGATGCCTATGTCGGTTCTAATAACAGCGAAGCGGGTAAGCTCTGTGGTAATGACCTGATTGAAAAGTATCCGGATGGCGGGACAGTGGCGATTCTGGAGGCAACAAAGCAGAATTCGGTCAATGACCGTATTACGGGATTTGAGCAGACAATTGCCAAAGCGGAAAAAGGATTTGAAGTCGTAGCAAGAGAAGATACCAACGGAACGTTCGACAGTGCACTGGAAGCTGCAAAAAAGATTCTGAATGAACAGCCGGATATTACTGCGATTATGTGTGGAAATGATCAGATGGCCGTGGCAGCTAAGACTGCATTGAATCTTGCTGGAAATGATCAGACAGTTGTATACAGTATAGACGGCTCTCCGGATATAAAAAAAGAATTAAAAAAGGCAGATGGTCAGATTGCAGGAACCGTTGCACAGTCGCCGGTCAACATCGGAAAGAAAGCGGTTGATATTGCATTGGATATTCTGGAGGGGAAAGATTTTGAAAAAGAGACATCCGTAGATGTATTTATGATCAATAAAGAGAATGTTGAAATGTATGGCGCAGATGGATGGCAATAGGCGTTAGCAGACAATGGGAAGGAAATAATATGAGAGAGGTTCAGGGATATCCGTTACCGCTGGGGGTTCAGATCAGTGAGAACAAAATAAATTTTTCGATTGCAGTTCCGACAGAGAAAAAATGTCAGCTGTTAATATATCGTGCAGGAAGAAAACGACTGTACAGACAATTTGAGATGGAGACGGCAGTGGGAGAAGTACGCTGTATTGCACTTACGGATATCGAACCGGCAGAGTATGAGTATAATTATTTGATTGATGGTGAGGTTGTTGTGGATCCTTATGTGCAGGCGCTGGCTGGAAGAGAGCATTGGGGTGTAAAAAAAGAGACCGCCAGACATGAAATCAGAGGCCGTTTTCTGTCACAGGAGTATGACTGGGAGGGAGACCACACTTTACAGATCCCTTATCATCAGGTAATTGCCTACAGTCTGCATGTAAGGGGATTTACAAGACATGCTTCGTCGAAGGTAAAGTCGAAAGGAACGTTTCAGGGGATTATAGAAAAGATAGATTATCTTACAGATCTTGGAATTAATCAGATCCATTGTATGCCGGTGTATGAATTTGAGGAATGCCAGACATATAGAAATTACTGGGGATATGGAGAAGGGTTCTATTTTGCTCCTAAGAGTGCATATTCTTCGGATGGTGATGGGGCCAGAGGACTTAAGGATATGGTCAAAGCATGCCATAAAGCCGGAATAGAGGTTGTGCTTGAAATGCCGTTCTGTACAGGTGCAGATAAGATGATGATGCTGGAATGCCTGCGGTATTATGTGATGGAATATCATATAGATGGTTTTATACTGAACCCATTGGTCATTCCGATAGAAAGTGTTCATGCAGATCCGGTTTTGAAAAAAACAAAGATAATGGAACACGAACTGGGATTCCAGACAGTGATGCGTCGTTTCCTTAAAGGCGATGAAGGCATGATTCCGGATGTGATTTACTGGCTTAAGCATCATTCAGAGAAACAGGGAATATTTAATTGTATTACAGATCAGAACGGTTTTACTTTAAATGATCTTGTATCCTATGACTCAAAACACAATGAGGAAAATGGAGAAAAGAATCAGGACGGACCGGATTATAATTACAGCTGGAACTGCGGGGCGGAAGGGCCAAGCAGGAAAAAAGCTGTTACAGAACTTCGAAAACATCAGATTTATAATGCGTTTTTCCTGTTACTTCTTTCACAAGGAACACCATGTATACTGGCAGGAGATGAATTCGGTAACACCCAAAAGGGCAATAATAATGTTTACTGCCAGGACAATTCTGTCGGATGGACGGACTGGCGGGGGCTGGAAAAGAAAAAGACGTTACATGATTTTGTTAAAAAACTGATTTTATTTAGAAAAGAACATGATCTTCTGACACCCGAGAGGGAACTTCAGGGGATTGATCTGAGTTGCTGTGGCGTTCCTGATGTATCGTATCATGGCGAGGAAGCTTGGCAGGTGCCGAAAGAAGTATCAAGCAGACAGCTTGGAGTATATTACAGTGGAGCCCGGACGAAGAATGCGGATTGCTATGTGGCATATAATATGCACTGGCTGGAGCACGTATTTGCGCTGCCGGCGTTGCCTAAGGGATATGGGTGGTATGTAAGAGCAACGACAGATCGTGGAATTCTGGATTACCCGGAACTTTTAAAAGACCAGAGAAAAGCAGAGTTAAAAGAGAGGTCGATCGTGGTGTTTACGGCGGACCGGATTGTGGAGGTTGAGACGAAGAAAAATGAAAGCATTACAACACTTACAGACGATCAATCATCATAAATATCTTGTTATGAAAGAATGTTTTGAAGTAGGACTTTATAAGCAGGGCCTTCTTCATGATATGTCAAAATATTCTCCGACGGAGTTCCTTGTGGGATGTAAGTACTATCAGGGAAATCGAAGTCCGAATAATGCGGAAAGAGAAGCAACCGGATATTCCCGGGCATGGCTTCATCATAAAGGACGGAATAAGCATCATTATGAATACTGGATTGATTATAGTGTGACACCGGGAGAAGGCATGGTTGGTTTGAAAATGCCGCTTCGGTACGTGGTAGAGATGTTCATGGATCGTATTGCAGCTTCAAAGACTTACCAGGGAGAAGCATACAGAAACTGGCATCCATTGGAATATTACGAAAAGGGTGCGGCAAGACTTGGAAAAATGATTCATCCGGATACGGCAAAACTTTTGCATGAATTGTTAGAGATGCTGGCCGAAGAAGGAGAAGAAAAAACTTTTTCATACATTAAGCATGTACTGCTGAAACAGAAGAAATATTAACAGTTTATGCAATAGTTCAAAAAAATTAAAAAATTTCAAAAAAACTGTTGACAGAATAACAATTCTCATGTATTATATATCTTGTCTTCGCGAGAGAGCAAAGATGAATGCGGAAGTGTCGGAACTGGCAGACGAGCAAGACTAAGGATCTTGTAAGCATTGC
>OFRZ01000055.1_pt1 | contig 108215 bp, 109 predicted proteins | sample 1543181 | NCBI WGS metagenome assembly OFRZ01 (sample SAMN04209245, study PRJEB22552) | human gut metagenome | biome: gut; material: feces | host: Homo sapiens | place: USA: Oklahoma | reverse complement strand
ATGTTCATAGAATCGCCCCCCTTTACTACTGGTTTACACGTTTTTTCTCTTATTACAAGGGGCAGATGGAAAAGATTGCCAGAACCCCTCAGACCGCCGTCGGCGGTCAGCTCCCCTTCACAGGGGAGCCTTTCCGGCGCTCCTGCGCCTTTACCATCCAGAGTCCTTAGCGGCAACGCCGCAAACTAAGTCCTAGAAGAATGAAGCCCCCCTGACAAATCATATACAAAAAGACCGCCACATATCCGTGACGGTCTTTTATTTGTTTTTCTAAACTTACTGACATTGGCCACGTGGGGCGCCCGCCATGAATAGTGGCGAATACGTGGCTAGCGGCTAGTGGCTAGTGGTTCGTGAAAGCCTCCCCTGATAGGGGAGGTGGCCCGACGGGCCGGAGAGGTTGCCGGCTAACACTTCACTATATACAAGGTTTGGCAAATGTGCTAAAATTAGTTGTTATGTTGGTAAAAATTTTATAGAGTTAAGGGGTTATCATGGCAAACAAGTTTATCTCCGGCACATTGATCCTGACCTTGTCGGGCTTTGTCGTCAAAGCCATTGGCAGTATCAACTGGATCATCTTGTCCCGTATTCTCGGCGGTGAAGGCATCGGCATCTATCAGATGGCTTTCCCGATTTACCTGCTGGCACTCGATATTTCCAGTGCCGGGCTGCCGATTGCAATTTCCATCATTACAGCTGAAAAAGTAGCCAAACAGGACTATTTCGGCGCCCAGCGCATTTTCCACGTGTCCTTGTCCATGCTCTGTACGACGGCACTTTTTTTGAGTATCCTCATGTTCTTTGGTTCCAGCTTCCTCATCGATGAACACATTATCCGCGAAAGCCGGGCCTATTATTCGCTCATCGCCCTGGCACCGGCCATCTTCTTCACGACGATCATCGCCGGCTACCGCGGCTATCTGCAGGGCTGGCAGCAGATGACGCCGACAGCTATTTCCCAAATCGTTGAACAGCTGGTCCGCGTCGTCGTCATGCTCGGCTTCGCCGCGCTCCTCCTGCCGTACGGCCTCGATTATGCCGCCGGCGGTGCCAGCCTCGGCGCTGGCGCCGGTGGGTTTGCGGCCTGGCTGGTCCTGGTCTATTACTATTATAAGTTGAAGCGGACCCTCCCCGTCGACGGGCCGACGTTCGAGCAGGAAAGCATCAAGCACATCCTCAAGCGCCTGGTCATCCTGGCTATCCCCATTTCCCTGTCGAGCATCATGCTCCCCGTCGTATCCAACCTGGACCTGCTCATCGTACCGCGGCGGCTGGAAGTAGCCGGTTATTCGACCCATCAGGCCACGGAGCTGTTCGGTTACCTGACGGGCATGTCCGTACCGCTCATCAACCTGGCAACGATCCTGACGGCAGCCATGGCCATGAGCCTGGTGCCGGCCATCAGCCACAGTTTCACCTTGAAGGAATACGATGAAATCCGCGAACGGACGGCGACGTCCATGCGCATCTCCTTCCTGGTCACCATTCCCTTCAGCGTCATCCTCTACGTCATGGCCGAACCGATTGTCACCTTCATCTACAACGCGCCGGCCGCTACGGATGCCACGCGGGCCGTGGCCATCGCCATCTGCTTCTTGGGCCTGCACCAGATTTCGACGGCTATCCTTCAGGGCCTGAAGAAACCGAAGATCCCGGTCATCAACATGGCTGTCGCCTGTGTCGCCAAGGTCCTGTGCAACTGGTTCTTAGTCGCCATCCCGACCCTGGGCATCACCGGGGCTTCCTATGCGACAGTGGCCGACATCGGCGTCGCTGCCGTCCTCAACATGTTCTTCATTTACCGTAAAATCGGTTACGTCATCGACATCAAAGTCGTCATGAAAAACATCGTCTCTGCCGCCATCATGGGCGTGGCCATGTATTTCATGTACGCCTTCCTCTTCCCTTACCTGGGACTCTTCCTGGACCTCTTCCTGACCTGTATCGTCGGGTCGGCCATCTACATCGGCTGCATGGTCCTCAACGGCGGTGTCACTAAAGAAGACGCAGCCAAAATGCCCCTTATCGGACGATTTTTCTAGAAAAAACGCGCTGTCTTTGCGACAGCGCGTTTTTTAGTGGTTCGTGGTTCGTGGTTCGTGACTAGCCACTAGCCACTAGCCACTAAAAACTTTTATACTTATCTACGAAGCGGGCCATGCGTTTCAGGGCTTCCTGGATGGTGTCCATGCTGGCGGCGTAGGAGATGCGGACGAAGCCTTCGCCCTGGTCGCCAAAGGCCGTGCCCGGGACGACGGCGACTTTTTCTTCCTGGACCAGTTTTTCGCAGAATTCTGCCGACGTCATGCCCGTGCAGCGGATGTCCGGGAAGATGTAGAAGGCGCCTTTCGGTTCAAAGACGGGCAGCCCCATGTCGCACAGGCCCTTGTAGATGACCTTGCGGCGGCGGTCGTATTCCTGACGCATGGCTTCGACGTCGTCGTCACATTCTTTGAGGGCCGTAATGCCGCCGACCTGGGCCGTCGTATTGGCACACATGATGGCGTACTGATGGAGCTTCAAAATCGGTGCCAGGCCTTCCCGCGGTGCGCAGACGTAGCCCAGGCGCATACCCGTCATGGCATAGGCCTTGGAAAAACCGTTGAAGATGACCGTCCGTTCGCGCATGCCCGGCAATTTGGCGAAGGACGTGAACTTGGCATCGCCGTACATGAGTTCACAGTAGATTTCATCGGACAAGACGATGAGGTCGTGTTCTTCGGCAAATTTGGCAATAGGCATCAATTCTTCTGCCGACATGACTGTCCCCGTCGGGTTGTTCGGATAGCCGATGACGATGGCTTTCGTCTTCGGCGTGATGACCTTTTCCAAAGCTTCGACAGTCAGTTTGAAATCGTGTTCCGGATAGGTCGGCACGAAGACCGGCGTCCCGCCAGCCAGTTCGACAGACGCCGGATAGGCAACGTAAGCGGGGTCGGGGATGATGACTTCATCGCCCGGTTCGGTAATGGCTAGGAGGGCCATGGCCAGGCCTTCGGAAACGCCGACAGTGACCAGGATTTCATCTTTAGGGTCATAATGGACACCATAGCGTTGTTCAAAATGATGGCTAATGGCTTCACGGAGCTCCATCATGCCTGAATTCCCGGTATAACTCGTTTCCTTGGCATCGAGGCTGGCTTTCATGGCTGCCAGTACCTTGTCCGGTGCGGCAAAGTCCGGTTCGCCGATACTCAGGGACAAAACCCCTTTGACTTGGGCTGCAATATCGAAGAACTTGCGGATACCCGAGGGTTTGATGGCCTTGACATTAGCCGCCGTTTTATCATTCCAATTCATAATAACACACCCCTTTTTTATGATTATTTTTGCATTTATGTATGCGTATATCTTATATACAGTATACCACTTGCAACAAAATCATGGAAGAGGGAAAAAGAGGCTGTCCTATGAAGACAGCCTCTTTTCAGTGGTTAGCAGCTAGTGGCTAGGGGTTAGTAAATGGCTTTTAATTTAAAGCATTTCTCTGCAAACTACAAACTCTGAACTACAAACTACAAAGCAACCTCTCCGGCCTTTCAGGCCACCTCCCCTATGAGTGGAGGCAAGCGCGGCCTGCCTATCCCTACGGTTTATCGAAGAGGTATTCTTCGCGGCCGACGACTTTGCCGTTCTTCATGTAGACGCGGGGGACGCGGCGCGAGATGTTGCACATGATTTCGTAGTTGATGGTGCCACAGACTGCGGCGATTTCTTCGATGGGGATGAAGCTGTCGCCCTGGCGGCCGAAGAGGACGACTTCGTCACCGGCGTGGACGTTGGCTTCGCCGCTGACGTCGATCATGCACTGGTCCATGCAGATGGCGCCGACCTGGGGGACGCGGTGGCCATGGTAAAGGACGTCGACTTTCCCCGACAGGATGCGCGAATAACCATCGGCATAGCCGACGGGCAGGGTCGCGATTTTCCGGCGCGACGGAGCCTTATAATGGCGGCCATAGCTGACGGTCGCGCCGGCGTCGATAAGCTTGACATGGGCGATGCAGCAGCGCAGGGACATGACGGGCCGCAGGTCATAAGGCTTGATGTCGATTTCCGGCGACGGTTCACAGCCGTACATGATGATGCCCGGCCGGACCATGTCGCAGTAGTATTCGGGCAGTTCCAGGACGGCTGCACTGTTGCAGCAATGGCGCAGGGCGATGTGGATGCCTTCTTCTTCCATGCGCTTGCACATCCAGCGGAAATGGCCGTACTGTTCGCGCGTAAACGTCTTGTCTTTCATATCGGAAACGGCAAAATGCGTGAACATGCCGCGGATTTCGATATTCGGCAGGGCGGCGATGGTCTTGATTTCCGAGACGCTGAATTCATTGACCTGGAAACCGACGCGGCTCATACCCGTATCGACGGCGATATGGACGCGCAGGGTCTTGCCCAGGCGCCGGGCTTCCTGGGAGAAGAATTCGGCGTTTTTCAAGTTGAAGACAGCCGGTTCGATGTCATACGTCAGGAGTTCTTCTGTCCGCCGGGCGTCGGTATGACCGAGGATGAAGATTTCGTTGTCGATATGCGCATAGCGGCGGAGCTCGACGGCCTCATCCAGGCTGGACACGGCAAAGCAGTCGGCGCCGTTTTCGGCAAAGGTCTTGGCCAGTTCGACACTGCCGTGGCCGTAGGCATTGGCCTTGACGACGGCGGCGATCTTGACATCCGGCCCGACGTGCTTGCGTATCTGGCGCATATTATGAGCCGCTGCGTCGAGGTCGATCTGGGCCCAGACGGCACGGCGTGTAAAATTCATGGTACTTTCATATGCATTCATCATTATCTCGCCTTCCCATTTGGAATGTTACTATATTTCATAATCATAGCACAGCCCTTATAGGCCGTCAATCAATCGGCACAGGCCGTCCATGACATTTTCTTCCCAAATATAGTTGCAGCTGAAGCGGCCGGCACTGCGCGGGTCGTCATCTTCGGCCAGGGCCTCGCCATTCATGACGTAGGCAAAGCCGCTGCCCGTCCCGGGCCGGACGAAGAGGCCCGACAATAGGCCAAAGGCCTGGCCCGTGTGGCCCCATAAATCGACGGCCTTCGTGCGACAGCAGCGGGCCGGCCCCGTGCCGTCGACGAAGAATTCGCCCAGGCCATAGGCGAGCAGGGTCTGGCCGCACGTATCACCATTATGGCCGTCATAGACCCACTGAGGGCTGAACATGGCCTGCAGCGACGACGGCGCCAGGACCTGCCGGTCCTGATAGCGGCCGCCCTGAATCATCATGGCCAGGACGTGGCCCAGTTCCTCCAGGGACAGGCGCAGGCCGCCTTGCGGTGAAAAGATTGTCGCATTGGTCCCAGGCTGGTACGCGGCCAGGTCGTAAGACTGGCAGACGTCCTGGGCATAGGGATTCTGCAAAGCCAGGGCTTCGCGCTCCGGCTGGATGCCGCCAAAATCGTCGATAGTCCCCTGCCAGGGGCCCTGTTCATCCCAGCGGCCCTGGCTATCCCGTTTGAGATAGACCGTCCCCAATTTGGCGAATTCAGCCGCTTCCAGATTGCCCGGCACGTAGTCGGCCCGGCAGTCCAGGGCAGCCAGGATATGCGCTTTCTGATACCTATCGAAGCGCTGGCCCGTCACGGCTTCGATGACCGTCCCCAAGAGGCCGTAATTGAGGTTACAATAAGTAAAATAAACCCCCGGTGCCTGCCCGGCCGGGGCAAAATGAGCGCCGTCTTCCCAATAGGGACTACCTGGCGTAAAGAAGGCCTTGACACGGACCGACGGCGGGATGCTGTAGACCCTGCCGTCGCGCAGGCCCGACGTATGGGAGGCCAGAGAGCGGAGGGTAATGGGCACGTCGGGGTAAGACGGATGGCGCAGGCGAAAGCCCAGGTACTGGCTGACATCGTCGTCCAGGGACAGCTTCCCCGCTTCGGCGAGCTCCATGAGAGTAAAGACCGTGAATATCTTGGAGACAGACGCCATGCGGAAACGGCTGTCCACCGTCATCGGCCAGGACCGCTCCCCGTCCATGCGGCGGACGCCGGCGTCAAAACGGTAGACCTCGTGCCCATCGGCATAGGCCAGGACGGCCAGACCGGGCACGCCGGTCCCCGTGCCGCCAATAAGAGAGGCAAAATAAGCATCCCAGTCAGTTCGATTCATAATGGCTCCTTTCGGGTACAGAAAAAGGCTTGTCGTCGTACGACAAGCCCTTTTCTGAGTTTTTAGTTTGTAGTTTTTAGTTTGCAGTAGATGGTTAAAAATTTAAAACCATCTTCTACAAACTGCAAACTCTATACTACAAACTTTTCTTACCCCTTATAATTTTCCGGATAGATGGTGATATCGTAGTGGTTCTTGTCCCATTCGTGGGTAATCTGATGCTTGTACGGCGACAGGGCGTTGATGAGGACTTCATAAGCCTTGGTACCCTGATAGATGCCGTCGTCGGAGATGTCGACTTTATAGCCATTTTCATGGGAATAGATGCCGCTGGCATGGTAGCCGCTTTCCGCACCGCCGGTGATGACGAAGGAAATGCCAGCCTGACGGGCTTCGGTATTCAGCCGGTCCAGGAAGGCGATGGTCGAGCTCTGGAAGTGGGCCGTATCGGTCGTCCAGTTGCTGTCCCACGGCGTATCCATACCTTCCGTGCTGCTCCACTTGCGCAGGTTGCTCTTGCCGAAATCACGGCGGTATGCATAGGCATTGGCCACAGCTGCATCATAAGAGTCATGCTGATACTGGTATTGGTACTGGTCTTCATATTTCTGACGGTTCCAGGCCGTAACCGGGGTAGCCATGTGCTGCGATTCGGCATAGTGGTACTTGACCGTATCCGGCGTAATCGTGCCGGGATTATCAATATTGGCAAAAGCCGAGGCCGGGATCAGGGCGCGGACGCGGTCCCGAAGGCGGTCACCGATTTTGTCAGAATTATTCGTTGTGGTAGTGTTCGTTTTCTTCTTGGCTTTGTCTTGTTCCTGGACCTGTGCCATAACGGCAACGGCCGGAGATACCGTTTCCGATTCCTTGACCTGTGCTGCCGAAGCAGTGACAGTTCCCATAAGACAGCAAAGAAACAGGATTGCGATGATAGACTTCTTCATTGAATTCCCCCTTAAAATACTGAAATTATGTGTATGACATTCGGTTATTTTCACGAACAACGTTTCAATTATAACATATTCAGGGGAATTTGAAAAGTCCTGCTACGAACCCAGGAGCTGACGCTGTTCCATTTCCTGGGCTGCCGCCTCATCCTGGTCGGCCTTCTTCGTGTCGCCTAATTTGCGCCAGACCTGGCTGCGCAGCTTGTAGCCATCTTCATAGGGTTTGACTGCCAAAGCCTGTGTCAAATACTGTACGGCCCGCGGATAATCGCCCTGGTCCATGGCCAGCTGGCCCAGGCTGTCGTAGACGGCCAGTTTATCGCTGTCATCCGTGGCCAGGCGGACCGATTGGTCATAGTCTTTTTTAGCCAAATCGAAGCGCTTCAGATGGCGGTAACATTCGCCGCGGTTATTGTAATCCATAGCCGTTTCCTTCAAAGCCAGGGCTTTCGTCAAGTCGGCAATGGCCAATTCGTCCTGGCCCGTCTGGGCGTAGACCAGGCCCCGTTCGGAATAGACCCGGCTGTCGTCGGGATGGCGTTTCGCCGCTTCATTGAGCAGGGCCAGGGCCTGGTCGTATAGTCCGGCTTCTTCGGCGACGGAACCGGCCAGGAAGTAATCGCCGCGGTGCATGAATTCATACATGACGCCGATGCGGCGGCTCAGGTCGGCCATTTTCTTGTCGCCCTTCTTATCATAGATCAGGCTTTCGAGGATATAGTTCTGAGGAAAGGCCGGAGCCAGCTTTTCCCCCTGTTTGACGTCATCCAGGGCCTTGTCATACGATTCGATGGCCGTATAGGCCCGGGCCCGGTTGAAATACATCAGTCCCTGCAAAGGATCGCCCTTCTGGCTCAAGGCCAGGGCCTTCGTATAGTCGTTGACGGCCAGCGGGTATTCTTTGCGCTGTTCGTAAATAGCGCCGCGGTTGAAATAATGGAAGGCCGTGCCCGGTTCCAGGGAAATGGCTTTATCGCAATCGGCCAGGGCTTCGTCATTCCGTCCGAGGAGGCTGTAAATCGTGCTGCGGCGGTCGTAAGCATCGGCATCATCGGGATGTTCTGCAATCTGGCCGTTGACGATCTGAAGGGCTTTCTCATAATCCTTGGCGCGGACAGCCTGCAAGAGTTCACTTTCCCCGTGGGTCTGCAAGGCAAGGGCCCCTTGACCATCGCCTTTCGCCAGGGTCACATCGTCCGCCAGGGACAGGCAGGGAACGGCCAAAAAGCAGGAAACCAGCCCGGCGAATATGCACTGTTTCAATCGGTTCATAAGAATCCCCCTATCTCTCGAATTTTGCTTTACTTTAAAAGATTCGACATGGTCCTGCCAAATTCCTGCCAAAAGGCAAAAAGTATCCGCAGAAGATAATTTTATTATTCCCTACAAACGTTGCCTGCTCCCCCTATTCAATGCTAAAATGGAAGAAATACAACCCATAAAGGAGGCCTTATAAAAATGTTTAAGTATACAGAACCTCAAAAACGGCTCATGACCCTGGCCCTGGCCGGGCTGGTATGGATAGGAGGCAATGCCATGGCGATGAATGTAGATGTGGACTCGGCTACGAAAGATATGCCGGGAAAGGTAGAAAGCACGGTGTTATCCGTTCCGGTAAAGACGCCGATGATCAATCAGATTTCCGACGTCGTATACGAACAGGTCCCGATGCGGGGCTACCCTAACGTAGCCATGAAAATGGACATCCTGCAGCCGAAATCGGACACGAAACAGCCTGCCATCGTTTACGTCACGGGCGGCGGCTTCATCAATGCCAATAAGGACAACGGCATACAGCTCCGCATGCACCTGGCAGAAGCCGGCTACGTCGTCGCTTCCATCCAGTACCGCGTGGCACCTACGGCCCGCTTCCCGGAACCCCTGGAAGATGTGAAGGCCTCTATCCGCTATTTGAAGACCCATGCAGACCAATTCGGCATCGACCCGGAACGAATCGGCATCATCGGTGGCAGTGCCGGCGGCTACCTCACGGCCATGGCTGCGACGACCAGCGGCACGACGACCTTTGACAAAGGCGATAATCTCCAGGTCGGAAGCGACGTAAAAGCAGCCGTAGACCTTTATGGCCTCTCTGACCTCACCCGCATCGGCGACGACTACAGTGAATCCGTGAAAAAAGCCCACCAGTCGCCTGGCGCCACGGAAGCCCTTTGGGTGAACGGCTCTGCCGTATTCGGCGGCCAGGACGGCGGCATCCTGGCCAATCCGGAAGGTGCCAAAAAGGCCAACCCCATCACTTACATTTCCAAAACCAGTGCGCCTATGCTGCTCATGCACGGCACGAAGGACACCGTCGTCTCCCCGAGCCAGACGGACCTGCTCTTCCAGGCCCTCCAGAAACATAACATCCCCTCGAAACGCTACCTGGTAGAAGGCGCAGCCCACGGCGGCGTCTACTGGAACCAAAAAGAAGTCCTCGACATCATCACCGCTTTCTTCGACTCGTATTTGAAAAATTAAACAAATTTCTAAAAAAATCACCTGTCCCAAAGATGTTGATCAATCCTTGAGGCAGGTGACTTTCCTTATATTCAGACCTGTTCGGCGTATTCCGGGAAGGCGATGGAGTTTTCCTTGAAGATGTGGATGAAGATATCGTCAAAGAGCTGCTCCATGACAACATACGTCTGGCGGAAGGTCGGGCAAGCATCTTCTGGCGGCGTGAAGTTATCCGTCAGGGCCTGGATTTCTTTGATGACGTCGCCGGCGCCGGTGTGTTCTGCTTCCAAATCCCGGATAAGTGCCAACGTCTGGCTGTCCGGATGCGGATGCTGGCGCATCAGCGGGAAGACGAGCTGTTCTTCCTTGGCGAAATGCTCTTCCAGTTCTGCCTTCAGGCCGGCATAAAGATGGTGAAGGCGCGTGAGCATTTTACCATGATGCGGATAATGGACGATGAGGATCTTGTTGAGAAGCTCTTCCGTTTCAGCCATGAGTCTGCGGTCTGTAACGTGATGCGTCGCTTCCAGGTCGTCAAGCATTTCCGTGACTGCAAGCGTTTTGAACGCTTCGATATCGCTATGTACGTCCCGCTGCGCAGCCTTTCTTTCTGCGGCCTGATTGAGCTCGGCCAGGAATTCATCTACATCCAGGCCCTTTTCGCGGACAGCCGTAGCGATGGGGTCATGGCCGCCGCAGCAGTAATCGAGATGCAGACCATTCAGGAATCCAATCGTATTCGGATAAGCTTTTACAACGTCAGCTAACGTCATGTCTTTGGTAATCATAGTATCGCTTCCTTTTCTCGTATGAATCTATTTTTATGAGTTAGTTTCTCAAGACATCTTGAGTATATCAGATACTGCCGGAGTCATCCGTAGCATTTGCAACGTAAAAAAAAATTCTCATACCTCGTCGCCTACCCGGCCTCGAAACGGGGCGGCGAACTCTATGGCCACATAGAAAAAGGCCGCATCGCCCTGGCTGGCGATGCGGCACGCTATGCAGAATCGGATTTGAAGATTTGAAACGACAGCAACGCTGTTCATCTTTACTAAGCTGCCTATGCGGCAGTTAACTCGTCAGCTCCTAACTATTACAAGAATTCTTCTTTCTAAGCTGCCTATTCGGCAGTTAACTATAATATATTCAGGAGGTGAGAGATATGACATTTCTAAGCTGCCTATGCGGCAGTTAACGGAATCTGGCCTGCTGCCGTTCCGACGTTTTTTTCTAAGCTGCCTATGCGGCAGTTAACAACGTCTATCTGAGTTTTTCTTGATGCGGATATTTCTAAGCTGCCTATGCGGCAGTTAACGATACGCGCAACTAAGTCCCTTATATTGATTTTTTCTAAGCTGCCTATGCGGCAGTTAACACGTTATTCTCTCTTGTCAGTGGGCAATCAAATTTCTAAGCTGCCTATGCGGCAGTTAACGAACTACGAAGGCAAGGAGAACCCGGACCACTTTTCTAAGCTGCCTATGCGGCAGTTAACTAGTGGGCATATTCGAGATGCAGGATGACGATTTTCTAAGCTGCCTATGCGGCAGTTAACTTCGGCGTCGGATACGCCGGCTGGCAGGCCATTTTCTAAGCTGCCTATGCGGCAGTTAACGAAGGCCTGGTCATGAACGCCGACGGCTTCGATTTCTAAGCTGCCTATGCGGCAGTTAACATCGACTCCAAGCCGTTCCATTTTTGTCCTCATTTTCTAAGCTGCCTATGCGGCAGTTAACTGGACGAGCCATTCCGTGAATTTATCACGCATTTTCTAAGCTGCCTATGCGGCAGTTAACAGTAGTCTTTTGCACAAATATCCTTATGTTGCTTAAGCTCGCAGCGGGTTATTCTTATTTAACCAAAATTTTAGGCTCTTGTCAAAACCCTTGATTTACAAGGCCTGCGAGCAACGGAAAATTTTTGGGTCAAAAATCAGGGACCGATGTTTCAGTACTAAGCCCATATGCAGAGAATCCCTCGCAGGGCTGCTCAACTGCTTCTTTTTTTTGGATGAACAGGCTGAAGCGATGGTGATTAGTCATGCTTTCCAATTGAATATACGGATATTGGAGCTTATTAGTAGGCGCTGGGAAAATCTTTTGCGCTTCTTCTATCGAAATGCCATGCCTTTTTGCATAACGTCTAGCTTTCCGCATAACCGTAGCTTCTGGCTGATATCGGCTATACGTCACGAATCCTTTGCACTTTCTGATAGGAACCTGGCGAATTGTCTTGATTTTCACATAATCTGGTGTAAAGCGCTTCAATGCCTCAGTTAGATTCAAATGCTGCAGATCTGATTCTTCTGGAGCAAGCAAACGAAGTTGATGGCCGAGTGTCAGCGGCTCATTGGAATACTCAGGAAAGGCTACGCCACATCGGATAATCCCCTGTTCATCCTTGCTGTTGACTAATGCCAAATGAACCTGACGGTAGACTTTAGACCAAAGGAAAGAAGCGGATATGTTTTCTGTCGGCTGCAATATAACATCTTGGAAGAACCACATATCAATCATTCCTTTCCACTTGCACCAAATACGCCTCCACGAATCAGCATAGCCATTACGTAATGTGCAGCTTCCGGGCTGTCAAAATCAGCACCCAGTGAATATTTATCAAACAGTGTATAAAAATCGCATTTTTCTTTTGGATTGCGGAACGCCTTACCCAGATTCGTCACAGTGCCATACGGTTCGACAGAAATTGGTCCTACACCATCCTTCGTTTCATAGTCGCTATACCAGGTATCAATCGTGCGAATCGCATTGCCGAGCTTCTGAGAATGCATGGCTGCCGTGCCGTTCACTTCATACAAAACTTTGCTCTTCTTGCCTTTCCCTTTGTCAAGAATGAGTTCTTCGCTGGGATAAACTTCCTGTCCCTTGCCAATCTTGGCAAAAGCTGTAATTTCCAACAGCAGATACGGGATTTTGCCAGACAATGCCGATTCAATCTGTTCTGCTAATGTTTCAACTGTTGCATCACTGTTGTCAAAATTCTGCAGAGAATAATCGTACGAATGGAACAGCCACTGCTTATCGGCAGCTTTTACCTGTACTTCCAGGTCTTCTGCACCGACGCGATTCCGCCAGAGGAAGCGCGCATTGGCAAGATTCAGCGCATACCGTTTAGCCAGTTCACCAAAACCATACTGCTCCGCATAACGATACCCCATCTCCATAATTTTTGCTTTATGTTCCGAAACATTACAAGCTGCCGGCACAGCCGCACCTGGCAGGATTTTCATCGTAAACGTGACCTTCAGCGTATCCTGATTCATTGACAACGATGCCGCATCAACAGTCTGCAGATTAGGTTTCTCTACTTCTGCATTGAGCTTTGCAGGATCATTGGCCACGGTTGCTTTCAAACGATTGGAAATCGTACCCCGGACAGATTTCTCGCGCAGAGGAAGGGCGGTCACTTTACCCTGACGATCATCCCAGGTCGTCCCATACATCAAACCATCTGAGAGAACGATTTTTTTCTCAAAAGATAATACCGTTGCTAAGCCTTTCGCACTTGACTTTGCCATAATTAATCCTCTCCTTCATTTGATTCATTCACACAGACATATAAATCTTTATCCTTATCATAATGATAATGCCACATCATGTCATCAATACAATCAAACCGATGGGCCATCTTGAACTCGCCGAGTGTCAGCACGGGTTCTGCAAAGCGATGTAATGTGCTCGCATCACGCTGATTCGCAACATGCCCGAGTGGTGTCAGCCCTTTGAATCCCGTGACAATTGGTACCAGCCAGCCTTTTTCCTTGCGTGGCTGCAAAGACCAGGAGTCCTGCTCGTCATCGTATTCATAGTGCAAAGCCAGCAAGTCCAGCATCACCTGCAGGATATCCTGTTGATTGAGTTCTTCCTGCTTCCGTTTCAGTAACTGACGACGCTCTACCAAGACATATCCTGGCATGAGGCTGCGAATCGCCCGTCGCACCTCTCTCTCATTGTCTTCATCCACCAAGAGGAGTCTGGAATTTCGTGTCGAAGTTGATTCCATAGGGTCCTGTATTGGCAAAAAATCAAGGATATCTCCACCTGCAATCTTCATTCCCATCAAAGCCGCTGTCGTCTTCTCAGTGAAAGTCAAGAAGCTGCTCGGCGCTAATCCATCTACCTCCATAAGGAGGGATACGGTCAAGTGGACTCTTGCTTCTTCGATAAACGGAGGCCGCTCAAAGGAAGCACCTTTTTTTCGCAAGGGATTCGAGGTGATGATCACCGAGTTCACATAGTCGCCTGGCCCCTTATAGGTCTGCAGATTAAAATCATGGCAGGATACCGCCAATTTCGTCAAACGGATATCAGACAGCGCTTCATGCTGCCGAAGCTTTCTTTCAAGCGCATGCATGGCCCCCAACCACGCCGTCATGGCGGGAAAACCAATCGTGAGAGGACTGCTGAATGCATTTGCATTGTGGATTTTGACATGCCGTAGCAACAAATACTTTTTCGTTCTATTCATCCTTCTCTCACCTCCTGCTTCAGGACATCCTCCATCGTCGATGCAAAGGCATGCATCTCCACGTCAGAAAGCGAAATCTCTTGCAGCTTCTCATAACGACAGAATTTTTTGTAAGCATTGACGAGCCAACGGGCAAAGTCCAAGCAGACCGGCCAAATCCAATCCGTATCGACCTGACGCTGACTCCCGTAGGCTACATCCAGCCAAACCGCCTGCTCATCGGACAGCTCTGTATCCTTGCTCCAACCAGCAGGAAGATTCTGCAGGCGATTCGCTTCGTACAGGACAGCCTCGACAAAATCCAGGATAATATCTTCACGGCGCTCCCGCATCTCAAGATTATGGCGCTGATTTCGAAATAGTGCATCAAGATCAGACAGCATATCACTGAACCTGCGCCAGTAAAGCGAATCGGAAAAGAAACTCCTTTTAGGTAAGCGTATCTTGCGTCCACTGAGTATAGGTGGTTGGGAAGGTAAAATATCTATCCCAAGGGATGTATTCCGACAGCTCAGGTTCTGCGGCTGTGATCCTCCGAATGCAGCACGTGTCATATTAGGGAATATGCAATGTGATTCTCCGTAATGTTCCGACTTTTTATCACGACATCTTCTCTGTAAGCGAGATGCCGTTTCAATTTTCTCCGTTAAAGAGAACATCATCGACACGGGTGGAATGACTGTCAACAGATGATAGTCCTCTTCACCTATCGGGAAATACACCTGCCGCAAACGAGTGTCTGTTTGTCGTGGCACTTCCTGCGGCTGAATCTCAAGAATCTTTTCTCTCAGCGGTTCATACGCAATTCCCAGAGACTCAATCTCTTTGCGGATGAATGGTGCATCTTCGCGAAAGTATTGCCATGCTGTCTTTGCAGCAAGGTCTTTCTTTTGCTCTTCTGCCGTTTCTTTTTGAGAAAATTTTCCTACCAGGAATGAAGCAATGGCCATATAAGCAGCTCCACCTTGTACAACCAAATCATCTTCGGCTGTTATGTCAGCTGTTGTCAAATACCCTTGCCCAACAGGCTGACTGTTATCGTGTATGCTGATTGCAACATCCGGATTGGTATAGCGAGCAATATGTGATACAGCCCTACAGCGTTCCAGGTTCTGTAGATTGCTTTGTATCCATTCTACCGGGGTCTGTTCCTTTTTTGCCGCTTTATCGGCAATATAAGTTGCTATCGATCCCATATGCATCCCTCCTTTATCTTCATTATACCATATTTTTTATTTTCTTCAAGATTTTAATATGGATTTATTAATAAAAAACCTAAAGAAAAACTATATGAGCTGCCTATACGGCAGATTATACTTCTTCAGGATTTTAATATTTACTAAGCTGCCTGCACGGCAGATACTACTGATTCATTATAACAGAAACGAGCTAAACTGACTATCCCTTTCTTTCCTTCACCAAGAGATGAAATGCTCCCAGCTGGTCATCATACCAGTATGTCCTAGCAGATTCATCTTCATAGTCTGGAAGAGTCAGTTGGCCATACCGCTCGGATATGCGCTGCAGAACATCTCCCTCATCTTCATCGGAATGCATTTTTCTAGCAGCTTGTGCCTGAAGAGACGCCATATAAGAGCGTGGCAACCAGAACCGCTCTCTGTAAGGATTCAGTTTCTCCTCAGGGTATAATCTTAGATTGCACATATCCCCGTATGGTATATATTCGCCCTTATCTATTTTATAGAAGCCCAGCATCCCTTTCTCTGCATCGTATCGATAGCACAGGTCTTTATCAGGAACCCCTGCACGGAACGGACACCGATACTGTGGTAAGCCTGTCATCCACCAGCAAGTCTGCTGCCAGCCACCCACTTTGTCCGGTGATTTATCATCGAGATTACGCCAATCTGCTAATCTCTGGTGCTCTAAGTCAATCAATTGCGACTGAGGACGCAACGGCCTTGGAATTTGCACGCGAGGGATAGCATCGATATGTGCCCAATTATCGCTAGGAACTAACTCCTTCATGTCATGGCTCCGCAACAGATAATACGGAGTTTTTTCGAAACCGGGTCTACAGAAGACGACTCTCTGTCCGGGATTGGCCATCCCCTTCCAATTAAACTGCATGACACCAATATTGGGAGCAGATATATCCTGCAGACATGGACGATGACGATGTACACGTCCTGCTAGCTGGATAATCGAGCGATAGGAAGAGGGCTCTACGATAGCCCAATCAAAATCATGGTCACGCCCAATTTCTTCTACCGGAGTGGCAATGACCAAGAAAATACACCGTTGCTTTTGACTCCTATCTAAATGGGCACGAAGAACTGTATCTTGGAATGAGACCCGTTTTTTCTTCTCTTGCTTACGGCGCAAGACATAATCGAGGTACGTTTCCTGTTCATGGCGAAGCAGCAAAACCTGACGGCTGTGATAACACATAAGGAACACCGCTGTATCATCTGGCCAGTCAGCCGACAACAGGGAAAGTGTCATATTGACGCAGGGATTGATATTGGCAAATCGCACGAGGCCAAAGGACACTTCCTTGCCCGTTTTCTCATCAATGACATGGTGATTACTATGAAGCTGCTGGACAGCCTGTTTCATAGCCGCAACATACGACTGCCAGGACAGTTCTTTCGTTGCCTGCGGCTGGCAAGGAATGACGACAGCTTTCCGCTTCACGACCTGTGTCCTCAACTTCTTGACGCGCTTCTCAATAAAGTTCTTATGGGCCAACCCATACTGGTTCGGCTGCTGCAGCGGTATGGCGGAGGATGCAGAACGGAACTCATCCACCCAGACAGCAGTCATCGATTTCGCCTGGTCTGAAAATGCATTATAGCAGCACAGGCCATCCTGATAAGCCTGATACATTCCCTGTGCCAAGTCCGGCGGAATCGTCGCAGAAGATAAAATCACATTGCGTCCGAGCACGCCCGCCAAATGGACGAGACGGGCGACGGCTGTCAAATCATCCGGCGAAAAATCATCCACTTCATCAATGACGAGGTCAGCTGACATCATTCGAAGGAAAGGCAATAGGCCCTTCCCTCCGCGCGTCACTTCTGTCGCACGGATAATTTGGTCGATGGTCGCTACCAACACCGGCTTGAACAGAAAGGCACCATTTTTCTTTGCCTGCGGGTTCCTGCGCCCATCCAAATAAATGTCCAGATACTTCAACTGCTCATGGGTGAAATTATCCTCAAAGGAAAGCATATCTTCCAGGAGTTCCTCTTCCCCTGAGCCTCCGATATCACAAGGAGAGCCTTTTTCTTCTAAATCTGCCGCATCGGGCTGCTCCTGATGATATAACTCTTCAACGGCTGAGGACCCAATGATAACAGCCAGTTCATCCTTCGTCAGATGCATGCGCTCCTGATATTCACTACCAGTCTGGAGCGTCAGCGAGCGAAGCCCCAGTGCCAACGTATAGCGCATGGCCTTCCCATCCGGGGACAAGGCCTGCATCAGTTTGGCATTGGCCGTGGTCTTGCCACAGCCCGTACTTGCCATATTCAGAATGAACCAGGCCTGATCCATTCCCTCCTGTTTGGCCGATTGGATTTCGCGGACAGCCTTGTCCTGCCACTGATAGGGAGCCTTCGCCGGTGTAAACCGCACGGTATCGGCCACATCCATCTCGCTCGCAAAGAGAGGCAGCTGATGTGCAATATTGACAGCTTGAGCAGCCACACGTGTTAAATGAGAAGACAATTTATCACAGAGCTTATCTCCATCTGTATTGGCATATAAAACCTTATTCTGTTCTTTTATCGGCACATCTGTCTGATGCTTCTGGGAAGAGACAAAGTGGTCTGCCAGCATCAGTGCTTCCCGCGCATATAGAAGGAGCGGGCGCAAGGCCAAGCGTGAACCAGTACAGAGTTGTTGCAGCTGTACTTTTTCCCGAAGCAGACGGGTCAGCCATTTTTTGGCCGCCTTATTCCAGTCATCATCATCCAGCAAGAAGCCTTTTGAAAAAGAAAAACAGGGATTCTTCCCTGCTGGGACAACGCCTTCATACCCCCATTTCGATTTGACTGTCGAAAAAAGTCTCTCCAACGACATGGGTGGATTTTCTGCACAGATTTTGCACTCCATTTCATTCCGCGTTACGGGCAAATGATGATGCGACAGAATCAGCCAAACCAGGATGCGCATAATTGGCGGCATCGCCGGCAATGTATCTGCCTGATTGTTCCGGTTCTTCATCTCAGTCTTTAAGGTTGTCTTTTTCAGTTTGCCCTCCAAGAAAAGATGTATCCAGGCATCATCATCCTGTGTGTCACCACTGATTTTCGCCACGGCTGCCAATAACTGGCAGGAGACCCACTCATGGCGATACGGGTCTTTTTCCATCGACGACGACCGCAGCTTTTTCTGGAAGTGGTCAGATGATTTGCCCCAGTCATGAAAAAGCGCTGCGACAGCTGTCAATGCCTTGAGCAAAGCAAGATATGGCCAACCGCCCTCCCACTCTTTATGTAGGATATTCTTACGCGTTGTATTGACAGGTACCAGGCCTTCTTCATTGAATTTATCACGGTTTCCCACCACCCAGAGAAGCTGGCTGCGATTGCGCGAGCGAATCCAACGGCAGGACACCGCCGTGCTTTTTGTCGCACTCCGGCGCAGGAGCGTCCTGACCTCCTGTACGCCTTCCTGTGTCATGATGGTCTGCCATGTATCATTTCCGATGCGGTCTGCAAATTGATCCAAGATACGGCGAACCGTCAACAAGGCTTTCTTCTCACTGCGGCTGGTAAACAATACCATCATGATACGGACCCCTCCTTTCCCCACAATTGGCTCACGTGCTTTACTTCTTCGAACAAGAAGTCCAATACCTTGTGTTCTGTAAATTTCTGCAGGCAATACGAACGAAATTCCTGATCTCGGAGATCATCTTCAGCGCAGATAAATGCACCCGGCAGGACAATGGCATCTTTCACGAGATCGGCAACATCGAATACCAAGGCACCGCGCCGCGTCTTCCCGTGCATGACAGCAAAGCCATGCGGTATCCCCAATACCCAGAGAGTGACCGCAGCCAGGCCATAGGCCAGATAATTGCCGTGATTCAAGAAGATGTTAGCTTTATCTCCCGCAGGAGCATCATGAAGTCTGACAAAATCTGGCATATCGACGTGTTCGCTCGCATATTTATAAAGTGCTTTCGTAAAGATTGCCTCACCTGCCAGCAATTGCTTGATATCCACGGCTTGCCGGATGACCCTCTGGAAACGATGCATAGCCGACTGGATTTCATCGTCATCTGCATAAAAGCCCCAGCTCTGCAAGTCGCGATCTTTCTGCCAGACCTGCTCGATGAACTTGCATCGCTTCATTTGGAACTCCTTCGCCGCCGTTAACCGCTTATCTGCCTGAAACCAAAAGGAAAGCCATCCCTGTACATATTCCGTTGGCCGGTATTCGCTCTGAGGACTGAGCCATTCAATTTCTACACCCGAAAGCAATGGGGTCCCACCATTACCACAAAACCCGACCATGACGCCAGCCATAGCTAACATCCGTATCGCAGCTTGCGTAATAGATGTGCCAGTCCCCAACAGCAACACCGTCGTATTGGCAATCGGTATATTCCAATACTGATTTTCCCGCTTCCCCTCTGTCAAATAAAGTACGCGCCCATCTTTCTGCATGACCCGACACTTTTCCAGATAATAGATATTCGCCCTCTTAGAATGTAGAATGACTTTTAAATTCGATGCTTCAATTTCTGATTTTGTCATGCCATCACCTCTATCATTAGCGTAAATCCGTCGTTTTCAAAAACAACGATACATGCTCCTTTCAGCGTAATATATGCCTTTTTCCTTTCAAAGTCTGCACTCATGAAAAAATTCTTTTTATATCTTATAATAGTTTTTCCTCATTATACACTATCCATATCACAGAAGCCACTCACTTCAGTCGTGCTTCCCGTTCTCACGAAAGGCCTGAACCGATACGCGGAGCGTAAACCATCGAATGAGATTATGATTTGTCTGACTAACTCTAATTTCTAAACTGCCTACACGGCAGTTAACCCTTCCTGCTTTGGCGGCTCTTGTCGTATCACTTTCTAAGCTGCCTACACGGCAGTTAACTTTTCTTCGCGTTCCCGTCGGCGGATTCGCCATTTCTAAGCTGCCTACACGGCAGTTAACGCATTTCGTATCTCTTCCCTTATGTGGATGATTTTCTAAGCTGCCTACACGGCAGTTAACCGTCCCGAATCCCAAGCACCACAACCTGTACTTTTCTAAGCTGCCTACACGGCAGTTAACGAAACGGTTGTGTAGAGGCAGCTACGCGCATTTTTCTAAGCTGCCTACACGGCAGTTAACGCAAGGTAATCAAGCTTCGGGAAATGCTCGACTTTCTAAGCTGCCTACACGGCAGTTAACCCGTTCCGCTCTAAATACTGTTTGACCTGCATTTTCTAAGCTGCCTACACGGCAGTTAACAAGCGCAATAAAAAAAAGCCCCGCATCCTGCTTTTCTAAGCTGCCTACACGGCAGTTAACTGTACATCGTAAACATTTGCATACAAATAGGATTTCTAAGCTGCCTACACGGCAGTTAACGTAGTGCCGTGTAAGGCGGCCATTTGCTTTATTTTCTAAGCTGCCTACACGGCAGTTAACTCGAAAGAACCCTTCGGGACGCCCATGGCGTATTTCTAAGCTGCCTACACGGCAGTTAACGAAGAGAAAAGATGAGAGTATTTTTGAATCCATTTCTAAGCTGCCTACACGGCAGTTAACGACGTGAAGTTCATCTTCAACCGCGATACGATTTTCTAAGCTGCCTACACGGCAGTTAACAGTAGTTTTTTGCGCGGAGAGCCTCATTTTTCTTAAGCTTGCGGTAGGTTACTCTTATTTAACCAAAATTTCAGGCATTTGTCAAAAGGCTTGATTTACCAGGCCTGCAGGCAAAGAAAAAATTTTAGGTCAAAAAATCGTGAGTCTGTTGCGGCGGAACGCCGCATCTGAATCCGCGGCGGCCTGCGAACTGCGAACGGCGGCCTGCGTCCTTTATATCATTTATGTTCTACTTTATGTGTCACTGCGCTCAAGGCCGCGGCGATCGGTACGGTGAAGATGACGCCGAAGCTGGCAGAGAAGCCTTTCATGATTTCAATGCCGACGGCATTGGAGTTGATGAGCTGCAGGTACGGCAGGTCGTAGGCGTAGTCCAGGAGCCATACGCCGAGGGATCCGCCGAAGAAGGCCAGGATGATGGTCGTCGACATGGTGCCCATGACGTCGCGGCCGACGTTCATGCCTGCCGTGAACAGGGCCTTGCGGCTGATGTCCGGCTTGTGCCGTTCCAGTTCTGCACAGGCAGCGGTCACGTCCATGGCGATGTCCATGACGGCGCCGAGGCTGGCGAAGAGGATGCCGGCAAAGAGGATCTGTCCGACGTCGATGAGGGTATTCTGGGCGACGAACATCAGGTTTTCGATATTCGATACGTTATAGCCCGACAGGTTGACGGCATGGCCGAAAAGGATGGCCGCCAGGCAGGCTGTCAGGATGCCGCCCAGGGTCGCCCCAAAGGCAGCCAGGCTCTTTTTCGTCCAGCCGTTGATGAGGTACATCGTCGCAGCCAGGACGATGACCGACGTGATGACGGCCGCTGCGACGGGACCCATACCGCGCAGGACCATGGGGAAAAAGAGGAAGAGGAAGCAGATACAGGTGAAGATCAGGGCCACGGCGGATTTGACACCTTTTTTACCGCCAATGACACTGAGCAGGATGAGGAAGGCCGCCACGTAGAGATAAATCGGCAGGGACCGGTCGACGTTGTACACCGTATGGACGCCCATGGCGCCGACGTTGGCCGAAATGACGATGACCGCCATCCCGGGCTGGCAGACGGTCCCAAAGAGAAGACCGTTCGGGCAATTCGCCTGAACGGTCTGTCCGGCATCGGGGCCATCTTCCATGCGCAAGGTGACGATCTGATCGCCCACACGGCTTCCGTCTTCCTGCAGATTATCGCGGACAATATCGACGACGCGGGCTTTTTCAAAGACCCGGCCATCGCTGTTGACCAGCTGCGGCTTATCGACCTGGTTATACTGCCAGAGGAAGAGGCCGCCGGCCACCATCAGCACGACGATGACGACCAGGCGGAACCAGCGGGAGTGGATCATGCTCAATCCTTGACGATGCTGTACGAATCGTCGATGGGCGTACCCGTTTCGGCGTCATACGTGTTGATGGTGAAGGTGTCTTTGGTGATATGTACGACAGAGTACGTCGGGCGCCACAACTGGCTGCGGGCGGCGACATAGTCCTGTTTCTGCGGGATGAGGTTGTAGAACTTGGAACCCGTTGCCGAGTTGGAAGACATGTAGAAGACGCCCTTCGGGTTGTGCAGGACGCCCTGCTGCATATCGGCAATGGTATAGCACAGGTTCTGCGATTCATAGTTGCTCTTGAAGTCGGCATTCTTCAAGGCCTTGTTGAGCAGGGAATGGGTCTGGCCGGTCTGGCCCTTGACTTTCATGTCAGCGAAGTCGGCATGCTGTTTGCCGTCGCTGCTGAGCTGATACGTACGGGCATAGGTATGGTCATGGCCCTGGAGGACGACGTCGATCTTATTGGCATCGTAAATCGGCGTGAGCTGCGTCCGCAGGAGGATGCCGTCGGAATCGGAGTGGTCCAGGCCGCTGCCGTAGATGTCCTGATGCATGACGACGATACGCCATTTCGTATCGGGATGGGCTTTGATGGCCTTTTCGATGAGGGCCTTATGGTCGGCGGCGTTGTAGTTGTTGGCATTGATGACGATGAACAGGGCATTGCCATAGGTATAATAGTAACCGTGGCCGGCCTTGGTCGGATTCGTTTCTTCGGTGAAGGTATTCGGTACGTTGAAATGATTCTGATAACCGCTGGTCAGGCAGTCGTGGTTGCCGATGCTCGATGCTTCCGGCAGGCTGCGCAGGGCGGCGGCGGACAGGTAGCCGGCATACTGATATTCCTGGAGCTGGATCTTATCGGGGCTCTGGTCTTCAGCCGGTTCGTTAATCTGGTCCCCTGGCGATACGAGGAAGTTGATTTCCGGATGCTGGCTCAAGGCTTCATTCAGTGTCTTGTTCCAGTTATAGGCATCGTTGCGGGTTGCGATTTCGCCAGTCTGTTTGGCACTGCCTTCAGCCGGTGTCTGACCTGTGGAGGCGCCGATCTGCGGGTCGCCGACATACATGAAGGTGAAATCGTCCGGATTCCCCGTCTTGACCGGCTGGGCAGCCTGCCAGGTCCCGTCGACTTTGACCTGATACCAGTAGGTCTTTTCGGCTTTCAAGCCTTTGGCCGTGACTTTGTTGGAATAATACTGAGTCCCGCTGATGACGGTACCGGCCTTATTCGTCCCCTTGAAAGTCTTGGCCCCTTTCATGTCCTTGTTGTCGGCAATGCGGACTTCGGCTTTGTCCGGGTTATCCTTGGAATACCAGCCGAAATTGAGCTGTGTCGCATCGGCACCGGGTGCGATAGAAACTTGTTCGTAATTGGTCTTGATGGAATCCCAGTTGGCCTTCCACTGCTGCCAGTCCGTATCATCGGATACGGCCGTCCGGGTCGTGACCTGCGGCGTCAGGGACGCATCGTTCCAATGTTCCGTAGCGGCAAAGACCCCAAAAGAAGCCATGCACAGGACAGCAGCGACGGCTGCGGCTGCGGCTTTCTTATGATCGTGAATCTGAAATGGACACATGATTTCAACATCTCCCTCAGTGTAAGAAATTAAATCCTGTGCCTTATAGTAGACTCATCATGTAAGTCCTATTTATGAATTCCGTCAAAACTACGTAAAAAATGTCAGTCCTGTTCATTCCCCTTCTGCCGCCAATAGGCCGCTTCGACGGTATCCTTCTCCACGCCTTCCCCCTTTTCCAGGGCACGGGCATAATTCTTCATGCCCTCTTTATAGCCAGACGCAGCCGACTGGGCGAACCAATAGACGGCCTGGTACAGGTCCTGGCGGACGCCGTGACCGTCGCGATAGAGGACGCCCAGGTTGTTCTGGGCCGGTCCATCACCGGCCATGGCCGCTTCGTAATACCAGTGCGCCGCCAGTTCCCAGTCCTGTGGGACGCCGCGGCCCGTCTCATAGAGATATCCCAGGTTGTTCTGGGCAATGGTCTGTCCCTTCCCGGCGGCCTGGGCGTACCAATAGGCGGCCTGGTCGTAATCCCGCTTGCCGGCATAGCCGAACTGGTACATGATGGCCGTATTGCACTGGCCGTCGGCATCGTCGTGCCGCGCCGCCCGGCCGTACCAGTGCAGGGCCTGGGCATAGTCCTGGGGCAGGCCGCAGCCCGTTTCGTAGAGATGGCCCAGATTGTTCTCGGCTGCGCCGTAGCCTTGATTGGCTGCCCGGCGGTACCAGTATACGGCCTGTTCCAGATCAGTCTCTATCCCCAGACCGTGTTCATACTGATAAGCCAGGTTGTACTGACTGGCGGCGTGGCCCTTCTGGGCGGCCCGGTGATACCAATAGATAGCTTTCCTATATAAAACATCTTTATCTTCTATATCAGCATCGAAAGCTTCGAAGAAGTAGTCATCGCCCATGGCACATTGGGCGAAGGCATCGCCTTCAAAGGCCTTTTGTTCTTTTTCGTCCATACATCCGTCTCCTTTCTGACAAAATAAGTGTAGCCAAAGGACCTTCCCTTTGTCAAATATATTTTTCGACTTTTCTTCTTTTGACCTATTGACTTTTTGACTTTTAACGGTATAATGATACTAGAGCTTGAGGAAAGCTCCTAAGAATGATTACTTCCACCATAAGTAAGGAGGTCTTAATTATGGGAAACGAAAAATATACGCAAAAGGTCATCGAAGCCTTCCAGTCTGCCCAGCAGATTGCCGCGCTCCATTATAACCAGGAACTCTCATCGGTCCATATGCTCATGGGCTTGACGAAAGAACCGGAAGGCCTGCTCAATACGATTTTCTCGGAATGTCACACCGACGTCCCCATGCTCCAGGCCCGCTTGGAACAGTTATTGAAGAAGATTCCCTCCGTCAAGGGCTCCAGCCAGTTGTCCATGTCGACGGAAATGGTCCGTGTCATCGGCAAGGCCCAGCAGCTGGCCGATTCCATGCACGATGAATATATCAGCACGGAACACATCCTCATGGGCATCGTCAGCGAAAGCGACGACGAAGTCCAGCAGCTGTGCCGTGAATTCGGCCTGACCCAGGACAAGATCATGAGTACCATCAAGGCCAACCGCAAGGCCAACGTCAACAGCGATAACCCGGAAGAAAACTACAAGGCCCTGGAAAAATACGGCCGCGACCTGACCGCCGCTGCCCGCCAGAACAAGCTCGACCCGGTCATCGGCCGTGACGACGAAATCCGCCGTACCATCGAAATCCTCTCGCGCCGCCGTAAGAACAACCCGGTCCTCATCGGTGAACCGGGGGTCGGCAAGACGGCTATCGTCGAAGGCCTGGCCCGCCGCATCGTCAGCGGCGACGTCCCGGAATCGCTGAAGAACAAGACCCTCTATTCCCTCGACATGGGCTCCCTCATCGCCGGTGCCAAATACCGTGGCGAATTCGAAGAACGACTCAAATCGGTCCTCAATGAAATCGCCAAATCGGACGGCCAGATTCTCCTCTTCATCGATGAAATCCATACCGTCGTCGGTGCCGGCGCATCGGAAGGCTCCATGGATGCTGGCAACATCCTGAAACCGATGCTGGCCCGTGGCGACCTGCGCTGCATCGGCGCTACGACGCTCAATGAATACCAGAAGTACATCGAAAAAGATGCCGCCCTGGAACGCCGTTTCCAGCCGGTCATGGTCGACCAGCCGTCTGTCGAAGACACGATCACCATTCTCCGTGGCCTGAAAGAACGCTACGAAGTCCATCACGGCGTCCGCATCCGTGATAAAGCCCTGGTCGCTGCCGCCGTCCTGTCGGACCGCTACATTTCCGACCGCTTCCTGCCCGATAAGGCCATCGACCTCGTCGACGAAGCTGCCGCCAAACTGCGTACGGAAATCGAATCCATGCCGACGCCGATCGACGAACTGCGCCATAAGATCATGCAGCTGGAAATCGAAGAACAGTCCCTGAACAAAGAAACGGACGATGCTTCCAAGGAACGCCTGGCTAAGATCACGGAAACGAAGAACGAACTGAAAGAAAAAGAAAGCAAGCTCAAAGCTCAGTGGGATAAAGAAAAACAGTCCATCCTGCGTACCCAGGGCCTGAAGAAAGAAATCGACGCCGTCAAGAGCGACATGGCCCAGGCCGAACGCAATTACGACCTGGCCAAGGCTTCAGAACTGAAGTACGGCAAACTGCCGGAACTGCAGAAACAGTTGAAGGAACAGGAAGCCTACCTGGCTGAACACCAGGATTCGCAGCTCCTCAAAGAAGAAGTCGGCGAAGAAGATATCGCCCAGGTCGTCAGCCGCTGGACGGGTATCCCGGTCACCAAGATGATGACAGGCGAACGGGAAAAACTCCTGCACCTCGACGAAACGCTGCATAAACGGGTCGTCGGCCAGGACGATGCCGTCCGCGTCGTCAGCGATGCCATCATCCGCGCCCGTGCCGGTATCAAGGACCCGAACCGTCCGATTGGTTCCTTCATCTTCCTCGGCCCGACCGGTGTCGGCAAGACCGAACTGGCCAAGACCCTGGCTGAAGCCCTCTTCGATGACGAACGCAACATCATCCGCATCGATATGTCGGAATACATGGAAAAACATACTGTATCCCGCCTGATTGGGGCTCCTCCGGGATATGTCGGCTATGATGAAGGGGGCCAGCTCACTGAAGCCGTCCGCCGTCGTCCGTACAGCGTCATCCTCCTCGACGAAATCGAAAAGGCCCATCCGGACATCTTCAACGTCCTCTTGCAGATCCTCGATGATGGCCGCCTGACCGATGGCAAAGGCCGTGTAGTCAACTTCAAGAACACCATCATCATCATGACCAGTAACCTCGGCTCCCACGAAATCCTCGAATCGAAGGATTACGACGAAGCCAACGCCAAAGTCCGTGAACTGCTCAAACAGTACTTCCGTCCGGAATTCCTCAACCGTGTCGACGACATCGTCGTCTTCAAAGCGCTCCAGAAAGACCAGGTACGCAATATCGCCGCTATCCTCCTGGAACGCCTGGGCAAACGTCTGGAAAAACAGGTCAAGATCCACCTCACCTGGACCGACGAAGCCCTGCAGGAATTGACCGACAAAGGCTTCGACCCGCAGTTCGGTGCCCGTCCGCTGCGCCGCCTGATCACGCATACCGTCGAAACGGCCCTGAGCCGCGACATCATCGCCGGTACCATCCGCGAAGGCGATACAGTCACCATCGGCTACGACGGCAACACCTTCACCTTCACGCCCATGCGCGTCCATGCCGCATAATATCGTTCATCGTAGGTCGTTCATCGTAGGTCGTAAAAACCATCCCCTCTCACGATGAACGACGAACGACGAACGAAAAACGATTTACCCCAAGGACCCGTTCCTGATGCAAAAAAACATCGGGAACGGGTCTTTTTTTCTGTTTACATTGGCCCGAAAACAGTATATAATAAGCTGTAACTAAGTAACGGGTGGAGATTTATGAACAACACATTAGGAAAACATGTACTCATCGATTTTTATAACTGCAAGGCTTCCTTTTCGGAGGCCGAAGATTTGCAGCCCTTGGTAGAGCGCGCGTTCGACCTCGTCGGCGCCCCTGTCGAAGGGATTACATTCTTCCATATCGACGACGAACTGACGTGTATTGCCGTTTCCGGCAACGCACATATTTGTATTCACGCCTATCCTCCCCTGTCCTACGTGGCAGTGGACATCTACAGTTTTAATATCGACCTCAAGACGAGCCAGATCATGAGCACCCTGAAGGTAAACCTCCGCTCAGACCGCATCAAAGCGACAAGTATCCGCCGCGGTGATTTCGGCTCTATCCGCGACATGCGCCCGAAACGCAAATCGAAGATCACGACGGCACGGCGCATGAAAAACACCGGCGCACGCATCAAGAAGACGAGTGTGAAGATGTTCAACATCCTCCGCCATCCGCAGAAGGTACGCCGGGCACATCGGACGACGAACAAGTAACACGTTTGCAGATGAAAGGGTTTGTTGGTCATGTATATGGTATCGTTAAAACAGGCTGCGGGCATTGCCCGGGAAGAAATGACGTCCCTCGACGCCATTACAGCGGAATTGCTCAATTTCATACAGTTGAAGAGTCAGCGCTTATATATGCATTCCCTGCAGGTCGCTAACTACAGCGTCAGCGTCGCCGCCAAACTGACGCTGCCCAAGAGTGAAATCGAACAAGTGAAATACGCAGCACTCCTCCATGACGTGGGCCTGCTCTTCGTGTCCAATACCCTGCTGGCCAAGATGCCCTACCTCAACCGCTCGGAAAAGGCGCAGTACAAGCGTCACGCCGCAGCCGGCGGCAACATGCTGGAAAACATCCCCTGCTGCCAGGACATCGTGCCTTACATCCGCTATCACCACGAACACTGGGACGGTTCGGGCTTTCCCAAACACCTGCGCGGTGCCAATATCCCCTTGGGGGCACGCATCATCGCCGTCGCCGATTATTACGACATGATCATCAACCCGTCGGCAGAATTCTGGGCGAAAACCAAAAAACAGGCCGTCCGCGAACTCTTCAGCGCGTCGGGCCTGCTCTTTGATCCGGAAGTGGTCAAGGCTTTTATCGAAACATTAGGTTAATAACAAATTGTAATCAAAAAGCGCTGTCGCATGAAGACAGCGCTTTTTTTATTTTTTGATTTCTTCATGATAAAAGAAATTTACGATAACTGGCGGCGCCTCAAAAGGCAGCTGCATACGGTCATCATTGCGGACATACGTGAGGCCGGTCCGCCCAGCATACTCCCGCAAAGTCCCATCGAGTCTTTCCCAATACGCTCGGCTGCCCCGGATGTATATGGCTTCGTACAGCGGGACCCATTCTGGATACTTTTCCCTTATATACTGCAAAATACGTCCCTTATAACTGCCGCGAAGGTTGAGGTTTTCCAGCCACACCAGGTTACAATGTGCTTTTACCCGCTCAATGATGGCCTGGCAATCGGTGATGCCTGGAAAAATCGGCGAAATGAAACAAGTCGTTCGGATACCTCTTTCATGAAGGATTTTCATGGCGTTGATCCGGCGCTCGATACTGACGGCCCGGTCCATATCCTTTTGGAAATCCTCGTCCAAGGTGTTAATAGAAAAGCCGACCCGCACGTCCGGAAAGGACGAAAGCAAATCAAGGTCCCTCAATACCAAATCGGATTTCGTCTGAACGCTCAGCTTGACGCCGCTTCCTTGCAATTGCTCCAAGAGAGCCCGTGTACGCCGATACGTCTTTTCCTGTGGATTGTATGGGTCCGTTACGGAACTAAGGAAGATTTTTTTCCCACAGTACTTCTCTGGATGGCGGATTACAGGCCAATATTTGACGTCTAAAAAATGGCCCCACTCTTCTGGATGGTTAGTAAACCGCTTCATGAAACTGGCATAGCAGTATTGGCAGGCATGAGTGCAGCCGACATAAGGATTGGCAGAATAATCACTCACGGGAAGGTGGGACTTGCTGAGTATGCTTTTAACGTTTATTTCTCTAATAATCGGTTCCATATCATATTCTCCGATAAATCTGGTTCATCGCCATCTCCCGAAATGCAACTGCTTTTCGAGATGGGCTGCATTTTGTTCGGGTAAAGATTCCTCGGAATCAGCATAGCCAATGCCGATAAAAGCGGGAATCATATAGGTTGGCGGAACTTTCAATTTAGCTTTGACTTCATCATGTTCTTTGGCTAAGGGAATCCGCATGGAACAGGCCAAGCCTTCTGCCGCAGCGGCCAAAAATATATTTTCTATGACACACCAGATGGTAGAAAAAGGATTCAGCTCGGACACACATCCGCCTTTCAATCCCTTGGCTTTGAATACGGGAATGATGACATACGGCGCCTCTTTGAGCATGGTGAACTGCCTTGGCATGGCATAGCCATACATCTTTTGAGCCAGCGTAATGGGATAGGGCCTGGGCGTGTTGAAATACTTCGCTGCATCGAACTTATCCGCCATTTTTTTGGCATACGCAAAAGCATATTCTTTTTCTTCATCAGTCCGCAGGATAATGAAACTCCAAGTGCGATTATGGTTCCACGTCGGGGCCTGGTTGCCCGCGTCCAGTATCCTTTCGATGGCCGCAAAATCGACGTCTTTATCCAAAAATTCCCGTACAGTCCGTCTTTTCCTGATGACATCATAAAATTCCATCTTACCTCTCCTCCGTCTCCTGATTAACTAAAGCAATAAGGTTCTTCGTAAACCGGCGCGATAAATCGATGAGCGTTTTTTGTTCCTCTGGAGAAAACATCGCCATGGCAGTATCTTCAGCCCAAGTGATATGCCGTACGACCTTCCCATAGTGAGCACGGCCTTTATCCGTCATGCAGACAATTTTTACACGTTTATCCGCTGCGTCTTCCGTAACGGTTACCTGATCTTCATCCAGAAAATGCTTGATAATCAAATGGACTGTCTGCTTGGTCTGAAACGTCTTATCGCAGATATCCCGCTGTGTCAGGCCATCCTCAGCGTAATAAAGGACATTGACGACCAACAGCATCTTCATCATCATTCCGTTCCGTTTGGCATATTCATTGTACAGAGAAAACTGTTCATCCCGGAATTTACAGTATAGATATGCGTTTTTCTTGTCTTCTTTCGTCATTCCCCTCACCTTTGGTCAATTTATTTACTGTCAATTAATTGACTAATAAAGTATAGCAAACTTTTTCCCAAATGACAAGGCCATGGGCCGTGTATTTTTCGTAGCCAGTAAACAGTGTCCCCATTCATCGCCTGTATGCGATTCCGTAGGCGCGTGCACGTGGCGCGCCCGCGCGAATCCTGTGAATAGCCGGAATTTATGACAAATGGCACATGGTCGTAATATACTCATAAGTCTGTCGCGGCGGAACACTGCATCTGAGTCCGAGGAAAGCCGTGGCTCGTTGTTCGTGATTCGTGAAAGCCTGTCATCATACTCGAATGGGCTATGGTCGAATCTCACAGCGGGACGCCCGACGCGGCTGTCCGTTCTGGCAGCCGCCCTGCACCTCCCGATGGTCGGGTACCTGACGGGCAAAAAAAGGCTCTGGGCGTCCCCTACGCATACGGCCGTTGGCTGTTTTTTTGCGGTCTGCAAGACCGCAGCGACCTGCGTCCGGCCGCCTGCGAACTGCGTTCATTTTATGGTGCGCCGCTGGCGATGACGAGGCCCGTCACGCTGGCGGCGCCTTTTTGTTTCAAGGCATGGGCGCAGGCTTCTAAGGTCGCACCAGTCGTGAAGATATCGTCTCAAAGGTGTCTGTATTTGATACAATCGAACGATAGCAGGGATTTTGAACACCCCCGTGTTCACTTCAATCGTTGTTGTACTGATTGGCTATCTTCTTGAGCAGAAGTGCTTTTTCCATGAACCAGTCAAAGTAAGTTTTATATTCTTTTCTATCAAACGCCGCATCAAGCTCCTTGGTCAAAAGCATACGTCCATCTTTTTCACCTTCTGACCACTCAATGGAAGCGCCTAATTCCTTTTCTATCGTATCTTGATTATCTTTCAGCTGCCTATACCAATCCTTCCCCTTGGCAACATACAAGCCCGCTGTCGCCCGATGGCGGGATGTGTTGATTGTAAATTCTACCACCACAGATGATACGCCGGTACTTAGGTTGTACCAATTGGTCGCGAAAGCCTTTCTGCATGAGAAGCTCTTGCTGAACTTACTGTCTTTATCGAAGGCATAATCACAGAACTGCTGCCAAAAGTTCAATTGGAATTTCCGCAGTGGCGTCAAGGTTTCTGCAGCTTTTACCGTTTTTGCCCATTCGTTGGGACGTTCTACAACATTAAACCGTGGTGCCGGCAATGAATCCCCAATGCGCCAGAGTTCAATTTCAATCAGGAAAAAACCAATATTTTCATCCGTATGCTGATTCAGCCATCCGATAGCCTGTTCATGCTCATCACGAGCCCTTTTGACAATCCAGACTATAATTTCAGCGTCTTTCCCTGCCGCATACATAATGATTTTTCCCAAATGATCATGGTCGGTATCTTCCAGCTGATTCTCGATGATAATCCCACGGGAACTCCCGCTTTCGCGGGCGTAGATGTCTACACTGAAACTTCCTACTGGAGATTCCGTTTTCTCAAGCTCCAGGTCAATTTCAATGGCATCACTCAGCTGTTCCAGATTTTCTTTTTGGGCAAGCCATTTTGAAAAATCCTGTTCCTCATGCGGCCAGATAGACCGCAAGTCATCAATCCGTTTCATGCACCCTAGTTTTTCCATATATGTCACTTTGCTTCCCGATGCTTTAGAAATGCTTCTCCTCTGCCGCCTTGAAATTATAGACTGGTTTCATCACGTCGATAACGTCCACGGTGTCACCGATGACATCCAAGATATCATCAAGGGATTTATAGGCCATAGGAGCTTCGTCGATGGTGCCTTCGTTTACCGATGTCGTATATATGCCTGCCATCTCCTGCTGGTATTCCTTGAGGGAAAGCTCTTTGATTGCCTGTGTACGGGACATGATGCGGCCTGCGCCGTGCGGGGCAGAGTAATTCCATTCAGCATTGCCTTTGCCAATGGCCAGGATGCTTCCGTCACGCATGTTGATGGGAATAAGGACCTTTTCACCCTTATGTGCGGCGATGGCTCCTTTTCTGAGGATCATCTCATCGACATCGATGTAGTTGTGGATGGTATGGAAGGCTTCGCCGGGCTGAAGGCCAGCTCTTTCCAGCAGTTTTTTGGCAATCTGCTCCCGGTTCAGTCTAGCAAACTGCTGGCAAAGAGCCACATCATGCAGATACTGCCTCAGGTATTTTCCGGAGACAAAGCAAAGATCTTCCGGCAGCTTTTCCCTGCGTTGTTCTGACTTCGCCTGCTGGATGGCCTCCTGGATCTCTTTTTGCCGTCCTGCCGCCTTGTATTCTGCTATGATATGCTAGAGCCGTTCTTCCAGTGTTTCATCATGGGCATTCAGCTCAACGGCCATGCGCTGATAAATCTCCGCCACCTGTTTTCCCAGGTTCCGGCTTCCTGTATGGATGACGAGATAATGTCGGCCATCATGGGTTTTATCGACCTCGATGAAATGATTCCCGCCGCCCAGAGTGCCGATACTGCAGGCAATCCAGGACAGATTCTTCAGCTTGTCATAGCAGTAGAGTTGCTGCAAATCAAAGTCAGCCTGCTTCTCGAGCCAGACATTCATCCCGGAAGGCACGATGTAAGCCGCTTCATCGAGTCTGGCAAAATCAATCGGCTGCTTGTCAAGAGCAATCGTATACATGCCACAGCCGATGTCCACGCCGACGATGTTCGGTACTGCCTTGTCTGTGATTGTCATCGTCGTACCAATCGTACAGCCTTTCCCGGCATGGACGTCCGGCATAATCCGCACCCGGCTCCCCTTCGTCAGCTCATAGCTGCACATGCGGCGGATTTGTTCCCTCGCTTTCTCATCGATACTCTTGGCATACGATATTGCCGTTGTAACTGTTCCTTCAATCCGTTCCATTGTCGCTTCACCTGCCGTCCCTGAGTTCCATAATTTTCTACTATTATACAACAGTTTACAGCTTTTAAGCCGCTTGCTCATCGCCCCAAGCCAATGCTTGCAAAGCCTTGAGCAATGTGCTTGAATTTATGCTACTTTGGGCTTTGGACACCAAAGTGGCGAAAAATACTTCCTTGTGGATCTGCTGGCTTAGCGCGTGCCGCAGCTCTTGCGGGCTCTTGTCCCGGTAGGTGTTCAGCCGCTCGTCCTCATACGGCAGGATCTTCATGAGAGCGTGCCCGGAATTCGTTAGGTTCAGCAGATGCTCAATCGCAGTCTTTGTGCGAACTTTGTAGCTGCCGAGCTCCCAGAACATCTTCTGCTCGTAGTAGTTCGTCTCAATGCCCCAGCGGAGCTTGTAGAGCTTGAGCGGGTAAATCGCCATATGCTTGGAGCTGGTGTTGCGGAGCCCTTTGTTCTCCTGCCAAGCAATGCTCATGTGCAGCGCCATCGGATCTATGGTGCTGAAAAAGAGACGGTACGAGCCACTCTTGCTCAGCGTCACATAGGCATGGACGGTATGGTCGCCAAAGATGCGCGTTTTCACCAGACGGTGAGCAACAAAATAGTTGTCCATCCGGCAAAGGTAATTCGTGAGATCATTGGCAATCTCGTCCAGCATCAAGCGTTTACCGTACTTTGGTGGACGGCCGCGACGGCCTGCCGTCGAATCCGGCAACTCGAACATGGCCGTATCGTGGCGTGCATTGCAGGTCACATTGAGATTCGGATAGCTGAGAGCATGTGCGAGCAACTCGCGCTTGGCGTACCAGCTATCGAAGAGCAGGATGACCTGGCGTTTTTCAAGGATTGGCATGACTTCATCGAGAAGCTGGCAGGCAAGTGTCAGCTTCGAGGCTTCGCCGTTGCTCATGACGTAGCCAATCGGCACCGCGATATAACGGATCTGCTGCTTGCCTGCGGTCTCATGGAGGACCGGCACGCTCATCGTCAGGCTGACGAAGGCATGCCCATTGAAATAGGACTTGCCATCGTGTTTGGCGTGGTCGTACAGGATGCCTACACCGTCGAAGTGCTTGCCCCACTTGGCAATGGACGTGTCGTCCACGCTGAGCAGGATAGGCTCCTGCCGCAGTGCCTCTGGCACTATGGCAAGCGCCTGCAGCGCCAAGGCCTGGCGAATGGATGCATCCGTGACGAGGCCGTTGCCAAGGGCGCGGTAATAGCTGTTGAGCGATGCGTCCGTCTGCTTCGATAGGAACTGCCGGAACAGGCAGCGCACCGACGGCGCCGACTCCAGAGCCAGTTGAGCAATGAGTAACCACGCCAGCAGATGGCGCGTCCGTCTCGTCGCAGATGGGAACAAGGAAGAAAAAGTCGTCAGGAGTCTGTTAACTGTCGGCTGACTGGTGTATAATTGAGACATCACGTAGCACCTCTCGTGTTTGGTTTGTGGTGAATCTTGAAGTGGTAAACTAAAATTGGACACGGAGGGGGTAATTTTTGGACATACGGTGTATACTGTACGGATAGTACGAAATTAATTATCGGACAGAAATTCTCCCTCACAGGACAGGAGGTTTGCCGTGAAGTACACAAAAGAACAGAGATTGGACATTGGCCGCCGCATTTACGACGGCGAAATCAGCCGGTATGAAGCTGCAGAGGAATACGTTATCAATGAGCAGACGGCACGGAATTACATGAGAATGTACCGGGATGCCAACCAGTTGCCGCCCAAGCAGGGACGAAGAAGCATCTGTGCGCCCTCGTTCAAGAAAGCTCCGGCAGAGCTGGATGAACTGAAGGCGATGACAAAGGAAGAACTTATCCAGGAACTAATCAAGGCCAAGATAACCGAGGCACGGCTAAAAAAAGGCTACGAGGTGAAGGGGGATGTATAATGTACCCATAGTCATAGACAGTTTGAGAGAGAGTATAGAAAGTGATATGGACATGAAAAGAGTATATTCTATATGAATAGATTTTATATTTGTAAAATTACTATTTTGGGACATTTAGCAAGAAAAAAACAAGTATTGGACAGCTTTCTCTTGGTAAATCCTAAAAAATGGACATTTTTTTCTTTTTGATTGTCTAAAATCGTTTTTGAGCAACTTTTTTCCAAACTGAATGTTATACTATGAATACCAAGCGGAGGTGCTCAAAATGACTGTTAAGCGCTTTACGGAACAGGAGAAACTATTGTTGCGTAAAAACCCCTATACATACAGGGTCACTGATAATATGATATTGTTGACGGTAGAGTTTAAGGAGACATTTTGGAAACTATATATTCAGGGCTTTTCACCAGTGTCTATTTTTAGGGAGTTAGGGTATGATCCTGATCTTTTGGGACAATACAGAATTAATAATTTTGCTTTTAAGCTAAAAAAAGCGATAGAATCCGGAAAGTCTCTTACTCAAGGTGTTGGTGGAGAGATAAAAACTCCGCCGAAGAATAAAGATTACAGCGAGTTACCAATAGAGGCAACAATAGCATCCATGCAGTATGAATTGTCTTATCTTAGACAGGAGGTTGAATTCTTAAAAAAAATGTGTTGCTTGGACAAATCAGATTAGCGCGTGAAATAGCTTTGGGGCTAGCAAATAGAAAGTTTCAATTAATTCATAATTTGGTATCTAGGCCAGATAATCGATTGAAAATAGTCCATTTATGTAAACTTGCTCATGTTACTAGATCTGGATACTATAATTGGTTAAGCAACATGGAATTTCGTAATGCCAAGGAGCAAAAAGATAGGGAAGACTTTAGTATTATTCTAGAGGCATATAAATTTAAGGGGTATGATAAGTGCATCCGGGGCATACATATGAGGCTATTGCATTTAGAGAAGCCGGTACTTATGAACCTAAAAAAGATAAGACGATTAATGGTGAAATATAATCTGAGATGCCCTATTAGAAAGCCTAATCCCTATCGGCAAATAGCAAGAGCTTTGAGGACCAACAAGGTAGCACCTAATCTTTTGAACCGGGAATTTAAAGCACATGGACCTAGAAAAGTATTGTTAACAGATATAACTTACATACCATTGAATGATAAATACTGTTATTTATCTACAATTCTAGACTCCTATACGATGCAAGTACTTGGATATTGTCTTAGTGATTCATTGGCAATAGATTTCGTGTTGGAAAGTGTTAATATGGTGCTTGCTAGGCATGGAAGCGAACTTTCTAGTGAGACTATTATTCATTCGGACCAGAGTTCACACTATACGAGTTATAAATTTATACAGTTTGTTAACGATGCTAATTTAAGGCAATCTATGTCGAGAAGAGGTAATTGTTGGGATAATGCACCTCAGGAGAGCTTTTACGGGCACATGAAGGATGAAATCCATATATCTGAGTGCAAAGATTTTGAGTCTCTGCGTTTAGAAATAGATAGGTGGATGGATTATTACAACAACTACAGATACCAATGGAAGTTAGCAAAGCTATCCCCAAACGAGTATTATGAGTATATAAAAACGGGTATTTACCCATTGAAGATAATTTAATAAAAAATAAGAAGCAGCGATTCCAAAAGGGGTCGCTGCTTCTCTCTTTCTTTTGAAAATGTCCTTGACAAAGGGTACGGTTTAATGGTACTGTAATTCTGTACGGCAACAAGATTATCAAGTAATCATGGAACTATCCGGAGAAATTCCGGTGAAGCTTCTTTGCAAGACAATGGGCATCCAGAGGAGCAGTTTCTACGCTTGGAAAAAACATCTTTCTCAGCCGTCGGGCAAAGAAAAGCGCCTTTTGAGCAACGTCCTGCTGTTCCAGGAGTACCATTGGAAGTATCCATCGCACGGCTATCGCTGGCTGAACGCCAAGATACGGTTGGACAAAGAGATTGTCCTGTCCGATCCCTATGCCCACAAATGCTGTAGGATTGCGGGAATCAAGAGCAAATCCAAGCACTACAGGTACAAGAAGGCTGGCGATCCAGCGCGGATATTTCCCAACCTGCTCATGTCTGAAATGCAGATCGATGGGCCAATGCAGTGCATCGTGAGTGATATGACCGCTTTTTATGTGAAAGGCATCTACCATGAACTGACTCTTTATATGGATCTATGGAACAATGAGATTGTCAGTCATTCCCTCTCTGCAAAACGCGGTGATCGCATGACTTACATCAGCGGACTGGAAAATCTGATTGAGTGGCAAAAACGGCATCCGGAGCACCAAATGGTTCTCCATTCTGACCAGGGATCGGTCTACGCCTCCAAAGCCTACAACGAGCTATTGCCCATGTACGGCATCACCCGATCCATGTCACGTGCCGGGACCCCCACAGACAATGCCGCTATGGAGTCCATCAATGGATGGATCAAGGCGGAGCTGTTCATGGACTTGCATGTGACCGGCGAGAAACCGGTCAAGGAGGAGGTGGATGACTACATTCTTTTCTTCAATGAACAGAGGCCAGCCTATTCCTTAGGCTACCTGACGCCGAAGCAGTATCGGGAACGTCACACGCCCATCTGCTGATCTCGTCTGCATTATCGATGGCATGGTTTGTCTAACAAGCTTGAAGGATGTCAGAAAAGTTGATGAATCTTGTACATCGATTCGTTTTTTATGCCTGATTTTTTTAGTTTTGTGTCCAATTTTTGTTGACAAGTGCAAGTGACTGCATCTTTGATTGTATGAAGTGATGTATTAGTAATGGCAATAAGAGTGCTAATTGCTGATGATCACGCTCTATTGAGCCAATACGACCCGTTGAATTTGGCGGGTCGTTCAACAGATAGTAGGAGGTTATTATGAAGAAATTTTGTTTTTTGTTTTTGATAATCTGTGGCTTGATGGTTTTCTGCCTTCAGGATTGTCAAGCGCGGCAGAAATTAAATCTTGCTGATCTGGAAAATAAATATAACGCCGTGATTGGTGTTTACGCCGTTGACATGGAGAATGGAAAAAAAATTTGCTACAAACCTGATACGCGTTTTTCCTACTGCTCGACACACAAAGTTTTTACGGCTGCAGAATTGCTAAGACAAAAAAATACCTCCGATTTGAATGAAATTCGTAAGTTTTCGGCGGAAGATATTTTGTCCTACGCGCCAATCACCAAAGACCATGTTGCTGATGGCATGACGCTGGCGGAAATTTGTTCGGCATCGCTCAGGTGGAGTGACAACACGGCGGCAAATTTAATTTTGCAGGAGATCGGCGGCGTGGAAAATTTCAAGGTGGCACTTAAAAATATTGGCGACAAAACTACCAAACCTGCGCGAAATGAACCTGAACTTAATCTTTTCAATCCAAAAGATAATCGTGATACTAGCACGCCGAGACAGATGGTAAAAAATTTGCAAGTCTATATATTCGGCGATATTTTGAGCGACGACAAGAAAAAACTGCTGATTGATTGGATGAGCGACAATTCCATAACCGACACGCTTATCAAGGCAGAAACTCCGCAAGGTTGGAAAGTTATCGACAAGAGCGGTTCAGGCGATTATGGGGCGCGGAATGATATTGCCGTGATTTATCCGCCCAATCGCAAACCCATTGTCATGGCGATAATGTCGCGCCGCACGGAAAAAAATGCAAAATCTGACGACGCTATGATTGCGGAGGCGGCAAAACGAATTTTTGATAATTTAGTATTTTAAAGGGGCTTGATAGCATCGGTATTGCCGATGGGCAGAGAGGGCCATCACGCAAAAATATTTCGCCAAACATTTATATCTCACTCAAACTTCGCACACCTGAAACCCTTACTATTATATCATATTCCGATTTTCTTCATCAAAAATACGGCAGAGAATCCTGCGTTTCCTCTTGGATTCTCTGCCGTAATCCTTTTTTCCTGCTTATGCTCTGATTTCCGTCCCGTCCTTGAAGGTCACCCGGATATCGTCTTTGCTGTACACTGTGATGAAATCCACCAGGCTGCCCCACAGCCGGGCATCGAACTCCTTAATGAGATCCTGATTCCTAAGCTCCTTGATGAAGCTGTCCATCTGACGGCTCCGGGCCTTGCGATACTGGATGGCTTCACAGGTCTTGTCGTACTGCGTCTTCGCTGCTTCATACCGACTGACCAGTTCGTTGTAGTTCCGGTCATAATCATCCTGGTTCTGCGCGACCCTGGCGTTCTCGGCTATGAGCTGCTGTATCTTGTCGGCCAGCAGGTTCAAGTCTGTACTGAGCTTATCCCGTTCCTCTTCCAGGGCTTCTGTATCGGTAAGCCGTTCTTTCAGCAAGGTAACGTTATCTATGATTTCCGCTTTGTTTTCAATGAGTCGATTGGCAGCCCGGACGAAGGCTTCCTTGATATCATCTTCTGTCAGGTGCGGCGTCTGGCAGTGTCTCTTAAATTTATCGTTGCAGCGGTATATAGTTCTCCGGTACTTGTCAGTCGAATGCCAGACCTTGGCCCCATACCAGCCGCCGCACTGGCCGCACTTGATTTTACTGGAGAAGATGGATACGCCGCTGTAACGTTTTTTCCCTTTACGCCGCCTCTTGATTTCCTCCTGTACCCAATCGAATACCTGCGGGCTGATGATAGCTTCATGGTTATGTTCCACATAATACTGTGGCACTTCCCCTTCATTTTTCTTTGTCTCTTTTGTCAGAAAATCAACCGTGATTTTTTTCTGAAGCAGGGCATCCCCTTTATACTTTTCATTCATGAGAATACTTCGGATCGTGTTAGCTCTCCAGATTTTGCAGCCAGCTGGAGTGGGAATCTTACGTTCCGTCAGTTCTTTTGCAATAGAATGAAACGTGTATCCGCTAAGATACAAACGGTAAATCAACTTTACGATTTCTGCCTGCTTTTTATTCACTATCAGGTTTCCGTCCATTCCCCTATCATAGCCAAGAAAATGACTAAATGCCAGACTGACCTTCCCATCAGCAAACCGTTTCCGGTGTCCCCAGGTTACATTCTCAGAGATGCTGCGGCTCTCTTCCTGTGCCAGGGAACTCATAATGGTAATCAGGAGTTCTCCTTTGGCGTCCAGTGTCCAAATATTTTCTTTTTCAAAATAGATTTCGATTCCTTTATCTTTCAGCTTTCGCACGGTGGTCAGGCTGTCGACCGTATTCCTGGCAAACCGGCTGACAGATTTTGTGATGATAAGGTCAATTTTGCCGTCCATGGCATCATCAATCATCCGTTTAAATCCTTTCCGGTGTTTGGTATTCGTAGCTGAAATGCCTTCATCCGTATACATCCCGACAAATTCCCAATCATTTCTGCTCTGGATATAACGCGTATAATAATCCACCTGTGCTTCATAGCTGGTAAGTTGCTCATCGTGATCCGTTGAAACCCGTGCATAGCCTGCCACCCTTCTCTTTTTTTGACTGTCCATCAGCTTTTTCGTATAACTCCGCAGTGTAGCTGGAATTACCTGCACTTTTTTCATGGCAACTTCACCTCCTTCGTATGACCATCGTTAAATTGAAACAGCAATGTTTCGTTATCCTGTACTTCAATACGCTGCACTTGTGCTCTAAATGCTGTATCATCAAATTCCAATTTTCCCATTGTTTCTGCTGCCATACGCTGCAGCCATTCTTCTTTGATGCTTCTTACATGGATGCATCTATGTTCTCCCCGGCACCGCCAATAAGCCACTTTTCCATTCATACGTTTCTCTAGACAACGTATGAATTTCGTCTGGCACGCAGGACATACAATGCATTCCGAAAAAGCGGTATAACGGCCGGACGTATCACGCTGATGATACGTTTCCATCCATTGCCTCTGCTTTTTCTTCTGCTCATCCGTCCACATATCCTTTAAGGCTGTCGATTTCCATTCCTGTGTGATAACGTTTCCATCTTTGAAATGAAATACCAGCGTGTGATAAGAAGGAACAACAATCTTCTTTACCCGCTGAACAAACAGTTCTTCATCAAATTCATCTGTACCCAGAACGGCTGCGCATGCTTTTTTCAAAGCGGGCTGCGGGATGGAGCCATAGGCTCCGCAGTTTGTCCCCTTGCCCTTATGCGAATCACAGGTCCAGTATTCCCGTATCCTTCCCTTGTATTTCCGAACAACATGGACATAGATTTTCCCGCAGATGCCACATTTGATGATCCCCGTAAAGCAAGAGGTGTTCAAAAAATCCCTGGCATATCCGCCCCGCTGCATTCCCATTTCCTTGCGATTTTTTAATTCCTGCTGAACCCATTCAAACATATCAGAAGAAATTATGGCTTCATGATGCCATTCCACTACATACCTATTCCTTTCTCCATGATTAACGGCCTGGCGTTTGGTAATAGGGTCCGTCACAAAGGTTTTCTGCATCTCAAGAACGCCCGTATAAATCCGATTCGTAAGAATCTGCCTGATACTGGCATCTTTGAAATAGTTCCCATACATGGTGCGGATCTCCCGCCGCTTTAGTTCCCGTAATATATCTTTTCTGGTTCTGCCCTGCAGATAGGCATCAAAAATTTCTCTGACAATCGCGGCTTCTTCTGGTTGGATGACCAGATTATCTTTCTCCCAGCAATAGCCGTAAACGAAGAACTTTGCATGAGGAATCCCCTGTTCAAACTTTTTACGAAACCGCCACTTGATATTATCACTGATGGATCGGCTTTCTTCCTGGGCAAAAGAGGCAAGGATGGTCAGCATCAACTCTCCATCTCCGCTCATGGTATGGATATTTTCTTTCTCAAACCAGACTTCAATACCCAGTTCTTTCAGGTGACGTACCGTCTGCAGAAGGTCAACCGTGTTTCGGGCAAACCGCTGGATGGATTTGGTCAGGATGATGTCTATTTTCCCGGCCTCGGCATCTTCCAGCATCCGCCGGAATTCCTGCCTCTTCTTTATCCCCGTCCCAGAGATGCCGTAGTCCGCATAGACCCCGGCGTATTCCCAATTCGGATTTTTCTGTATCAGCTTGCTATAATAACTGACCTGTGCCGAAAGGGAATGGTGCATCCGCTCCGATTCCATGGAGACACGGGCATAGGCTGCAACTTTCTTTCGTTGTTTCAGTCCGGATATTTTTTGTTCGATTTTACGGATAGTCCGCATAGAATCAGCTCCTTTCAACACTATATATCCCTCTTTTTTAACCAATTAGCAAGTATATAAATCGCCAGAAAAGGGCTGATATTTATGGAGCATCTCCTGCTCGAAAGTCTGGTACTCCTTCTCGGTGATAAGCTTTTCCGCCAGCATCACTCTCGCCAGATACATCGTCACCTGGAAGGTTGCTTCATTACGAAATAACCTTTTATCCATGGCGACCATCTCTGAAGCGATACTCGACATAGCAGGCATGGGAACAGAACTTCCGATGGCTGTTGCCATAGACACTGAACTTTTTGCCGCAATTTAGGCAAGTGAATGTATAGACCGCCTTCCGCTTCACCAGCTCGGGATGAGCGTTCCACCATTTGTTACGACAGGCATCGCAGCAGAATCGTTTCCGCTTGCGTCCCGGATTCTGTTCAATGGGCTTTCCACATTGCTCACAGACTGATGTTGTCTTCTTGGTAACCAGGTTGTGCCGTCTGCAGAAAGATTTCACTGTATTGATAGAAATACCGAGTATCACTGCTATCTTCCCATACCCTGCTCCGTCTCGGCGCATAGTAGTAATCTGTTGTTTCTGTTCATCCGTCATAATGAACACCTCCTGAAAATTGGCTCTCAGGAGTAATAGGACAAAAGAAATGATTTCAAGTACCCTAGAAAACAATTTTCAGTTTTTCCCAACTTGATTGGAAAAGTATGCTGAACTCAATGGGATCACTGTATCAGAATTAGTGAGACGTTCTGTTATAGAACGAATTGAAGACGAGCATGATGTAAAAGCTTACAAAGAAGCCTTGGCAGAATTTGAAGCCGACCCCGTAGTCTATTCTCTTGATGAAGTGGAAAAAGAGTTGGATCTGAAATGAATTACAGTGTTGTTTTTTTCCAAAAGAGCGTTAAAACAATTAAAAAAATTAGATAAATATACAGCATTCCTGATTACAAGTTGGTTGAGGAAAAACATAAATGGGTGTTCAGATCCTAGACAACATGACAAAGGATTAACCGCAAACAGAAGCGGGCAGTGGAGATATCGAGTAGGTGATTACCGAATCATTGTAGAAATAGAAGACACCAAGGTGATTGTTTTGGTTCTTGAAATTGGGCATAGAAAGAATATTTATCTGGATAAATAGAAATAAGCCGATACGGAACATCCTTCCCGATGTTCCGTATCGGCTTTTCTCATGCAATCTTCTGCTTTGCATCAGCCACAATAGCTTTGACCGCTTGCTGCAGCAAAGTAATATACAGCCTGTTCCGAATCTTCACCCACCAGCTGGTGGTGGTCTGGATTTCTGCTTCCAACGGATCTGTGAGGTTCTTCATCTGCGCTTCCACTAGTTTTTGGACATCATCCAGGTCAATGGACTTGATGGCCGCTTCGGCTTCGCTTCTGGCAAAGTCTACGACGACATTGGCGACGGCTTTCTTGATTTCTTCACGGTTCATAGTCATTTACCTCCTAGAATCAGTTGTTCATAATCTGTCACTCCCCTGGCAACTGCTCTGGCCATGGCATCCTGGGCGTTTGCAAGGATTTCTTCATCGCCAGGATTGGTGATAAAGGCCAGCTCGACCAGGACGGCGGGCATATCCGTGTTTGTGAGAACATACAGGCCGTTGACGCCGGGCGTAGCGATTTTCACGCCACGGTCGGTGATATCAAGGGCATCTACCAACTGGCTCTGGATGCAGCTGGCCAGCACGCTGCCACGGTAACTGCCGGCACAGGCCCAGGTTTCTGTGCCGTTGGCTTCTTCGGCTTCAGCGGCATTGCAGTGGATGGATACGAAGATGTCGGCGTCACTGCTGTTCGCCGCTTCGCAGATATCGTACAGGCTGTCGGACTGGAGCAGTTCGGTTTCAACACCAGCGGCATTCAGATAGCTTTCCGCAGATTCACCTACAGCCAGTGCCACATCACATTCGCGCAGCCCCGTTTCTCCGTTCACGGCACCGGGGTCAGGATTGCCGTTCGGCGCATGGCCGGGATTCAGGAATACTTTCATGATTTATCTTCTCCTTTCTGGTTGGCGGCGGACTTTACGGTACCGCCGATATAGCCAAGCAGGCCGGATGCGATGGACATGGCCAGCTCGTTAAGATTATAAAAAATGGCCATGATCAGGGCTGTGACCAGCCCAATGATGACCAAACAATCGGGGATATTCACTTTTTCAAACAAACTCATCCCACCACCTTAATGGTTAATACCACTTCTGCCTTTGTTGCTGAGGCTTCTGCCAGATAGGAATACAAAGCATCCGATATTTCCCCAATCATTATGACCCCCAGATCATCATCTTTCTCATAGAACAATTCTGTGGTATCCGATATTCCTGTCCCTGTCGTAAGTTCAACTTTGCAACCTGCATATCGTTTTTCTTCATCCAACAGGAACAGCAGCCCTTTACGGCTTCCATTTTCCAGAGCCCCCACGCCGACTATCTTAGGGCTTTCCGGGGATTGCTTCGTCGTCATAAGCATATGGCCAGTCAGCCACTGCGTGCCCTGTCCCGTCATCGTAAGGCTTACATCTGTAAAAGGAACAGTGGGAATCGGGGCGGCGTCGGTTGCACTGACAATCATGCCATTACTGATGGGTGCCGATATATAAGCAAGTTGAGGATTGGTACTGCTGTTTTCCTGCTCTTCCCCGTTGATAGTGATTTTCCCCGCATAATAATCGGTATCTGCTTTCAAGTTGATGCTCAAGGTATCCTGATACGTTGTAGCATATACGGTATTTCCATCTGAGTCTGTTTGTGAGGATAACTCCGGATGGTTGCAGGTAAGCGTAATGGTCTGATGCTCTTTTTGAATCAGGGTTATCGTCTTTCGTGCATCTGCCTGTGACAGGTCAGCCGTCCCCGTCACCAGTTCACCCTCTGAGGTATAAAACTTTTTCCCCTTAGCCACATCGGCAGCTTTCGCCGTTGTGTCAGACACTTCGCAGAACCGTGCCCTGCCGCCGTTTTTTAGGGGAATCAGGATGGATGGCACTTCGCTGTAACTGGCTCCGGCTATCGTCACATTTACCTTCATGGCCTTCCCTCCTTACTCGACAGTCAGGATTTTCGTCAGGCTGTCCTGGGAAACGGAAACGGTCGTCAGACTGCCCGTCACCTTGGTACCATTGATGTAGGCCGTCTTACCGCTGACAATCGTCCCCGCGGCGGCGGTGGCATCACTGGTATCGACTACGCTGGACTTGCCGCTGATGCCGAGGACCGTCACCCCGGACTTGATGTTGCCGCTGACGAGCTTGGCCTGTTCTTCTTTGCTGATACGCACAGAGCCGCTGCCATTATGGAAGCCGGCCGGGATGGTATAGGCGCCATCAGCTTTGGCAATGCTGCCGCTGACCGCGCCGTTGTCAGTCATCGTCCCGATAACAGACCCGCTGCCCAGGAAAACTGACTTGCCGTTCAGGATATCGCCGGAAGAGGCCGTAGCGCCAGAGGTATCATAAAAGACCGCGCTGCCCTCCCCTTCTGCCAGGGGAATCGATACCTGCGGCACTTCTGCATAGATAACGGAATTGATTTTTACGTTCTTCGCCATGTTGATTGCTCCTTTACTCGACTTTTAATTCATAGCCATTGAAACTGATCCTGCCATAATTCGACGGAATGGCAGCCACCGTCACTTTGGAAAGAGCAGTATACCCGCCGTCTGCGGTGATGACCTGCTCCTGAGCCGTTGGAGTGACTCGCTTTTCCTGGTACGCTTCAGACGGCGCCTGTGGCATGGAAAGAATGCCGACCAGAGAATTTCTTTTAAGAGGTAGGGAAACAAAGCCTGCTAAAGTACTTTCATTCTGTGCCACGCTCCGTCACGCTCCTTTCCAGGAAAAAATCCCTGGCCGGGATGATGGTATCGGTATAGCCAGTTCCCCGCACGAGCTTCACTTCATAGATATACCGGCCACAGGATAAATGCCGTGTATCTTCCGGCAGGAATACCAGAACACAGCTGTCCTGCTCCTGACGGATGCCCTGGCCCAGCGTTTTCGTGAGGACAGGGTCCTTATCCGTAATGAAGCGTTTCAGTGTAAAGGTCAGGCGGTCGCCGTCCCCCGGGATAAAGACACTGCCCGTTACCCGGTCGCGGATGGTCAGGTCGAATTCTGCTGAATCGCCCCGCGTCAGATGGATCCGGTTCTTCACTACAAAAAAGCTCATCTCCCTCACCCCTGTTCATGCTGGCGCTGTTCCATCACATCCAGGCGGTGATGGGCATGCTCTGTCGATTCTTCCACCCGGGACAGCCGCTCGGCCATCTGCTGCCGTTTGGCTTCCGTATCCGTCAGCTGCCGGCGCAGTTCGACGACACAGTCCCGAAGGCTCCGCACCGATTCATTCAGCGGCTTAATGACGCTGAAGTTGAAGATGACGCCGCAGAGCATCAGGACCGATACCAGAGACGCGGCCATCTGTAACCATTCAGCCATATTCCTCACCCCCTATCCTGTCCGCTGGAACATATACACGACAATGGACGGCTGCATATTGTTGTGCGGCTGGCCGCCGCCCGTCCGGGAAAGGCTGTGGGAATGATTTCCATCCCAGGACGTATGCCCGTCTACCTGATTGCCATGCCAGCAGCCGTCGCCATAGCCTACGGCCACAGGTGCATCATTGCCTTCACAGGCATCCCACTGGAAGTTGCGCGGCAATGCCCCGCAGGACCAATGACGATGATTTCCGCTGTCTCCAACCGTATGGCCATGAGCCGGAGTTTCTGGAATCGTAAGGTTGTGCTTTTCTTCGCCCAGTTTGTCCCCGGCCTTGTACATGGTTCCGCTGTCTGCCGCCCCGGCCCCAATCAGGCAACGGCCCATGGCAAAGGCCACCCAGGTCGTCCCCGGCCAGTACGTTGCCGGATTCTTCCCGTCCGCAGAAATGTAGATGGCATTGACAGGGAACGGGCATGCCTGGATCTTGGCCACGGCTTCCTCGTCCATATCGGCATAGGTGACCTTGCCCCAGCTGCCATTGCTGTGCAGGACGGTATTCAGCTTCCCTGCAGAAGGTGACGGGACCATGCCGCTCTGGCCTGCTGTCTTTTCGCCGCAGCCGCTGAAATCCGGCAGGGTGATATCCCTCGTGCCGTCAAACAGCACCCGGTGAATCTTCCGTCCCGTCTGCAGCTTCGACGCACTGGCCGCATTGCCGCTGATGCCGCTGGCATGGGCCTTGGCATCGGTCAGGTGGGCATTAATGTCAGCGGCCGTAGCAGAAATCCGCTCATAGAGCCGGGCATCATTACTGACCAGCTGGGACACGGTCCTGTTCTGCTGATTGAAGACGACCGGGTCTTCCGAAAGATACTGAGGGAAAAGCACATCATAATCCAGCGTATTCTCCACAGCTTCTGTGGGCCGGACTTCCTGCCCGGCCCGGTCCGGAAAATCCGCCGACCATTTCTCTTTGCTGTAATCATCCATTTGTCATCACTCCTTTCTTGGATACGATGGTCGCCGTCGAGAAGGTGGCTTCTCCGTTCCAGTGAATCTTGCCATTCCAGGAATAACCCAAGTAGATGGCATAGCCCAGATGGGCCGGCTTGTAGATGTCGAGCTGGGCAATCAGCTTCGAAAGCGTTCCGGTATCCTTGTCGTTCATAATGCAGTACACCTTGAAATAATATTCTTCATTCACTTCCTCGATGTGGCCAACACTGTACAGGTTCACGATGGAGTTCATGAAATCCACCGTAGACACATCCACATGCTGCAGCTTAAAGAGGATCCGCTGCCTGCGGAATTCGTCGGTATCCCCGTCGCCGGGCTTGATGCCAAGGAACGATTCATAAAGAGACAGCGCCCAGGTGGCTGTGTTCACGAAGAAGTTGTCCGCCAGGTCCTGCAGAGCCAGGCGCAGGCGGTCATGCTCCTCATTGCAGGTTTCTGCCGCCCGGCGGAACATCGGGGCCTTCGATAAAAAATGCGGCAAATACTTCAGGATATCCATCCGCCTCTGCCGCATCCAGTTATTGGCTGACAAGGTTCAGCACCACCTTTCCGGCTACCGGAATCTGCTCGTTCGTCAGTTCCACATTGGCCGCGTTTCCATTAAGCTTCAAATTCTTATAATCCGTAATGCCGCTGATGGAAAGGAGGAGTTTCCCCATCTGGGCCAGGCTGACATAGGAAAGCGTAAAACCCGTCTGCTTGAGATAGGCTGTCATGGCTGCCTTTACGGCATCGGGACTCGCGGTTCCGTAGATATCTGCCGTCAGGTCAATGGTCAAAGGAGCTGGTGAAACGACGGTCACGGTCGCTCCAATGGGCCGCTGGCTTTCGATGTAGTCGTAGACTTCCTGTATCAGTTCCGCCGATGCCGATTCGTTCTCTGCCGTGACGATAATGACCTTCACTGTACCATTGCCCTGCCAGAGCGGGATGACTTTGCAATTCCCGACGCCATCGACGGACATGGCCCAGTCACGATAATGATTGGCATTGCCCGAAGTAATGGGCTGGCGAACCCGGAAAAGTAACCGGGCAAGGAGTGCGGCATCCGTTTCTTCATCCGCCCCATCGGTGCATTTCTTATGGTTAACGACCGCCGAGATATTCGGGATGGAATAGGGGATTTCCGTAATCGTTCCTTCGGCCACATTGCCAGTCGCTCCGGCATCGGCGGCTTCCACAGGAATCGTAACCTCAGCGGCATCGGCAGGAATGGTGGCCGACTCCAGGGTGTAAAAGCGTCGGCCGTCTTTTGTCTGGAAGAGACTGCTGCGAATGATGTAGGCTCCTGCCATCCCCGTCACCGTGACTTCTCCTTTGGCCTTGACGGCTTTCTTGCGATCGACGCCAAATTCCGCTGCCCGCAGCGTCAGGTAATCTCCCCAGGACGTTTTGGCAAAGGCCGCGTCGCGCAGCATGGCCATCTCGGCATAGCTGCTCTCAAATTCCACAGCATTGGCGTCGATCAGGTCGCGGGCAAAGGTACCTTCCATGGTACTTTGCTCTTTTTCCGTGATGGTGTGCAGGGTCTGGGTCATGCGGCTTTCAATCACATCTTTAGTCTGTGCATCAAATAAATTGCTCATGCCTTGCTCCTTCCTGTCGTCACGGTCAATGATTCGTCACTGTAAATAGAAGTGACGTCAACCGTAATGACCAAATCATCCCGTTCCCGCTTCTCCACCTCGACATGGTTAATGCGGGCAATGTACGGATTCACCATCAATCCCTCGCGGATATTCCGGCAGATCTGGTCTGCCGTATACCGGCTGTTTGACGTTCTCCCCTGATACGGCTCGATGGTAATGCCATAGCTGTCATCATAGGCCAAGTAGCGATACCGCTCGGTGAGGATTGCCTTATAAATCCAGACCTTGAGGGCTTCATTTTCCGTCACCATCAGGTTCTGGCCTTTTTCATCGTAGCGGAAGCACTGCTTATCAAAGTCATAGCCGTATTCTACAAAAAGAGGCAGCGACTCATTCCGGTTCGCTGCCTGGATGCTGTTCATTGCTACAAAAGGATCAGCCATGGCCATCAATCCTCACAATCTCGTCCAAAATGATGTACTGCTGGATCCGGCCATTGATGAGCATGGGCATGATGGCCACGTACATGCCGGGCTTTAGTGTATCCGTATAGATGACGGAATCGGTGTAGTCATTATCGATATCATGATTATGGGACTGGTAAGCCGCATCACCGCTGCCGCCGGCACGATTCTGTGTCGCCGATACCAGATGCCCTTTAGCTGTGCGGCCATAACCTGCCAGGAGATAATGGGAAATCCACAGCTCCTCTTTGGTCAAAATGATGCCATTGTAGCGGACCTTGATATCTGGCGGCGAAGCAAGGATCTGCCCGATTTGAATGTCCGGGCTGTTGCTGCTACGGCTGACCTGCTCCATCAGATTCAGCAGGCTGATATACGGATTTTTCTGCACACGCTCACCCCCTTGAGGTCTTGATAATCGTTGCCGGATAATAGTCGCTTCCCATATCGATGCTGCCTTCGTAGTGATGAAAACAGCCATAGACATGGGAACTGTTGCCCCAGCAGCCGCCGTTTCCGTCATAGACCACGACATGCCAGTTCGGATCCGGCTTGCTGTAGCGGTTGTACATGATGATGTCGCCTTTCTCCAGCTGTGCCGGGTCGTAGGGGATCGCCAGTCCCTGGGCTTCGGCATCGGCCCGGAGCTGGTCGCAGCCTTTCACGCCATTGTTATATTCCTGCGCTGCAAAAGGGGAATAGCCCGCCGCGGCGATGGTCGCCCGGTCGACACAGCCTTCTGAGCCATAGGGAGACACAGTACCGTCGAAGTTGGCCATGCACGCATCGACCACACTGCTGCCAGCCATAGCGCCACCTGCAGGAACAGAAGATGTCGATTCCGTTTCCGCTGGCGGCACATAATCCGGGTTAGCATTGTACGATGCGCTGTCCAGTTCCTGTTTCTGCTCATCCAGCAGTTTGTGGAATACCAGATGCAGCTCCATCAGGTGCTTGTTCCCTTCAATTTTATGGCTGTCTGACTTGATGAAGAACTGGCCCTTGAGCTGTTCTTCCTGGACTGAGACAGAAAACCCGGCGATACACTGGATATGACCGATGGCCCGGATGGACATGTCATGGGCGACGGTCTTCAGCATGGCCCTTGCCTGCGAGGCATCGTCCTGCTTGGGGTCGGCCTTGCAAATGGCCTGGATGAGACCGAATCGGTCGATATCCGTCTGATTGGGCAGTTCGCCTTTCGTCTGCCCGGCACTGTCGACGACGATGACCTTAGAAACCATGTCTTCGACCGACTCCGACACGGAAGCGCCGGTCAGATTTGTCACATCGCTGATCAGGAAATCTTCCGCCACCTGGTCGTTCATGCAGACCACGTTGAGCTTCCCTTCGGTCATGTAGATATGGTATCCCTTGCCATCTTGTGCGGATTGATAGGATAATGCCTGCTTGATAGCCTCCGTAGCCGAGATATCATCGGCAATGAAATTGCAGGTGACGGACAGGTCGGGAATAGTCCCGGCCGGAATAGAAAAGTCATTGATGGTCTGGCGGATGGCGTCGGCCACTGTGACGTTCGTGTACTTCTTGGTTATGCGGGACTTGGCCAGATAGACGATATTGTCAAAGGCTGTAAAACGCATCACGGAAGAGCCGCTCTCCCGGCTGCGGCCAAAAATACGTCCCTGGAACAGGTGGACAGTCTGCTGCGTCTTATCGTCAATGTGGATAAACAGCACCTCGTCCCCCAGTTCCAGTTCCGGATTCTGCCAAGATTTATCCCGCGTCGTATAGGACAGGTCGAATTCCAGCCTGCGTCCGGCCTGCTCGACGTCCCCGGACCAAGTTGCACAAATCAGCCAGCCCGTAAGGTCTGCGTTCTCGGGCTTTTTCTGGCCTTCCGTCTGAGCATCCTCGGTATTGGTTTTCTTATTGATTCTTTGCAACTGGAACATTTTCATCATTCCTCTTGAGGTTCATCGTCGTCAGGCGGATGATATCCCCGGGCGAAAGACCGCCGTTACGGACGATACTGCGATAGATCTGGAACTTCGAGAACTGCTCATTGTTGAGCGTCACCGATTTCCCCACGGCCCGGCCGATGACGTTGCCGATGCTGTCCCCGGGATAATAGGTGATGTTCTTCTTCATCTTCGACCAGAACGACTCCGGCCGCTTCTTCAGCCCTGTCGCAGCATCGGTCTTTCCCGTCTCCGGTGCTGTGACGTAGCGGTACTCTGTCAGGCCCAGCTCGTAATAGACATCGCCGCTGCCGTCCTTTTCACCAAACTTGAAGGACGAAATCAGGCAGGGCATGGAAAGCGGCGTATCTGACACGGTCAGCTGACAGACGCTGTCACCGGTACGTATCGTTTCCAGTTGGGCGATGTATGTATAAGGCGCAAGGCCCATCATGGCAAAGGGATAATCCTGGGCCGGGAAAAAGCCGGAAAGGGTCAGTGTCTTGAGTCCCGTCTTTCCCATCATAAGGTAGTCGCCGAAGTTATTGATGTTCACCGTACCATGATTCGTATTGACAGATACCATCAGCTCCGAAGGCAGGACGGGAAAGACCACCGCTGCCGATTCAGAAGAGAGAGAAATCGTGAGGGAAGATGGAGCCTGACCGATGGCGTTCAACAGGGATGCTAAGAAAGAACTCATCAGAGGGTCGCTCCTTTCATGCGGTTCATGCCGTACAGCCGGATTTTTTCGACGAGCCTTTCAGCGACGGCGTCGATGTCCTGCTCGCTGCGGACGTTCATGGTATCGATGCGGATGGTGATGCCGCCGCTGCCTGCGTTCATGGCCTGGCGGAGACTTTCATCATGGGGTACGACCGTACTGCCGTTGGGCAGGTGTACCAGTTCGCCCCGGCGATCTTCATTGATGACGGCAAAGCCGCCACGAAAGTTCTCGACGCCGCTTTCAAAGTGGCTGATGCTTGGGATATCAAATCCCACATGGGTCGGCGCCCCGCCCGTCAGGGACGGAATGTCGATGGACAGGCCGTTGACGCTGGCAATGAGTCCGTTCACCTGGTCGATGACCCAGTTCACACCGCTCCGGAAGGTATCCTTGATGCTCTCCCAGATACTGGAAGCCGTCTCGCTGATACCGTTCATGGCCCCGTCCCAGGCAGAACTGATCCAGTTCATCCCCGCACCGACGGCGTCCGATACAGCCTGTATAGCCTGTTCGATATAATGCGACACGGTATCCCAGTTCCTCCACAGAAGGTACAAGGTAGCAATAATCGCAGCAATGACGATAAGGATGGGATTGGCCATGGCTGCGGCGCCTACGGCACGGATAATGGTGATCATCATGCGTCCGGCAGTCAGAAAGGTACTGCCCATGCCCCTGGCCACGATGGCAATGCCCCGGCAGACCGGAATGAGTCCTTTGAACTGGGTCGAGAGGTATTTCGAGACACTGCCGGCTTTGCTGATGCCGGTAGCGATAGAGTTAAAAGTACCAAAGGCCCTGCCGCCGACCGTCAGGATACGGCCCAAAGTCGAGCCGAAGAGCTGGAAGGTCACGATGCCGAAAGCCACCTGGCCAATCAGCGTTTTCTGTTCCGGTGTAAGCGCACGGAACCAGGCCGCCAGTTCCTTGACGCGCATCGACATGGCCTTGAAGTACGGCGTAAACGACACCGCTAAATCCATGCCGGCATTCTTCAGCTGGTTCATGGCAATCTGCATCTGCTCCGACGGGGTCAGCATCTTCTCATAAGCTTCCCGGGTCATGCCGGCAGACTGGGCCATCTGATTCATGACCTTGTCGAAATCCCCGGCTCCCTTGCCTGTCAGGACCAGGATGCTGTTCAATCCTTCGACGGAGCCAAAGAGCTGGGCCATCTGCTGGGCATCACCGCCCGTGGCCCGCTTCACTTCGCCCAGGAACTTCACCCAGCCTACGCTCTGCAGATGGGCCGCATTGAATTCAAGACCAAGGGACTGAGCCAGTTTCGCCGCTTCAGAAGACGGCTTCAGAATGTTGCTGTAGGCCGCCTTGAGTCCTGTGATGGCTTCACTGGTCCGGATACCGTTCTTGGTCAGGACGGCAATGGAACCAAACAGTTCCTGCGTGCTGACATTAAGCTGTGCCGCAATGGGGATGACGTTGCCCATGGACTGGGCCATCTCGCCGAACGATGTCTTGCCGAAGTTCTGTGCCAGGAGCATCTGGTCCGTCACCGCCGTGGCTTCCTCTGCCGATTTCCCATAGGCATTGAGGACGGTCGTGACGCCGTTTACGGCAGTCGTCGTATCCGTGAACCCGGCCTTGGCGGCGATGGTCATATCCTTGACAAAGCCTACGGCATGGCCGGCATCGACACCTGCCGAGATGGCCTGGTAGACCGATTCCGAAAGGTCGGCGACGCCTGCCCCGGTCTCATCGCTGACAGCACGGATCTCATCACTGACCTTCTGCATGGAAACGACTGTCGTATCCACCAGGGTCGAAATCTTGGCGATGCCGCCCGCAAAGTCGCTGTGCAACTTGAAGCCTGCTGTCGCAGCCGCCAGGATGGGTGCCGACAGCAGGGCCATCTTGTCTGACAGGCCGGAAATCCTGCTTCCCGTCTGCTCGATGCTCTTTGCTGTCCGTTTTTGGATGCGCTCATGCTCCGTCAGCTTGTCCGACAGACCACTGACCGATTGTTTCGCCGCCCCCATCTGGGTCTTCATGGTCCCCAGGCTGGCATTGACGCTACGCACCGTCGGCGTGAACAAATCCCGCAGCCGGATGGCGGCATCGATGACATTATTGGCCATGCGGTTTCACCTCTCTTTCCATCATCTGCCTTATTTATCTGCCTCATTCTCTTGCTATCTGCCACATTTCATGCTAAAATGTTGCAGATAATAGAAAGATGAGGGAGATTTTTATGCGGATATTTAACTACTCGCAGGAAATACAAAATTTACTGACACCTGAAATCGTCCAGCTTCTCACCTGTATCCATGAACACAAGGGACGACAGGATTTATTTCTGGAGGCGAATACAGACGAACTGAAAACACTGGTAGACGTTGCCATGATCCAGAGTACAGGGGCTTCCAACCGTATCGAGGGAATCTTCACCAGTGACAAACGATTAGAAGCGCTGGTCAGCAAAAAAGCTGAACCGCACAATCGGTCTGAACAGGAAATTGCCGGATATCGTGAAGTACTCGCCTTGATTCATGAAAATCACGACTATATTTCCCCTGCCCCTAATGTCATCAGGCAGCTCCACCGAGACCTGTACTCTTACTCAACAGGAGCCATAGGCGGAGATTACAAAAACGCAGATAACGTCATTGCAGAAACGGACGCACAAGGGCATCAAAAGGCAAGATTCATCCCCGTTCCTGCTTTTCAGACAGCTGACGCTATGGATTCTTTATGTCAATCGTTCCAGAATGCCTGGCAGGAAAACGTAATGGATAAATTGCTGCTGACTCCCATGTTCATCCTGGATTTTCTCTGCATTCATCCATTCAATGACGGAAATGGACGGATGAGCCGGCTTCTGACACTCCTTCTTTTATATCGTGCCGGCTACATCGTCGGGAAATACATCAGCCTGGAAATGCTGATTGAAAAAACGAAAACCACTTACTATGAAGCTCTTCAGGCCAGTTCTTTCGGCTGGCACGAAAATCAAAACACCTATGCTCCTTTTGTGAAATATTATTTGGGCATCATCATAAAAGCATATGATGAATTCGAAGACCGGATTCAATACTTGGTAACCAAAAAGATTTCCAAGCCAGACCGTATCAAAACCATCATCTCCCAAACACTAGGGAAAATCAGCAAAAAGGATCTTATGGAACGCTGCCCGGATATCAGCCAGGGAACTATAGAACGCACTTTGTCCAGTCTGGTAAAAGAGGGCTATATCATCAAAGTTGGCTCTGGTCCGGCCACAGCATACATCCGCAAGCGATAAAAAGACAAGCAGCCTACACTATTTTGTGGCCTGCTTTTTCTTTTCCCTTTCTTCCATTTCATAGCGGATGAAGGCATACAGCACCTGCCGTTCACCGTATCCCAGTTTCATGACCGCTGACGGCAGCAGGTGATGCTCCCGGAATAGGAGATACATCGCCTGCACTTCGCCATCGGTCCGGATCAGTTTTTTACGGCTTTGTCCGCCTTTTCCTGGGTCGTATAACCGTTGAGTTCCGTAATCTGTGCCGTAAGGTCGGCGATTTCGCCCGCTAGGAAGAGCTTGCGGATGATGTCACCAGGGAGTACAACTCCGAATTTTTCCAGCAGGTCCTTGTTCTTGAGGTCGGGGTCGGCAATCCCTGCCAAGAGCGTCTGGGTCTGCATCTGATAAATGTCGATGTTATCGGCGCTGCCGTTGGTGAAGTCCACGGCCATCTTCTGGATATCTGCATAGCGTTCCGGGTCGATGGCCCGGAGCGTGATGACAAAATCGAACCCGAACAGCTTCGAGAGCCGTTCCATCTTCACTTTCTTTTCAGGCCGTTCGGCCAGCTTGTTCACTACATCTGCTTTCAGTAGCCGGTCTACCATATTCATGTGCTTGTTCTCCTTATGCTAAATCCAAGAGGTCCCAGTCCGAGAAGGTGAAGCTGTAGCTTTCCTCGCCCATCTTGTCCACTTCCCAGTCGGCCAGAATCAGGCTGTCAAAGGTCGCATCCTTGATGACGATGCGCTCGCTGCCGATAGCATCCTTGTCATCCAGGACGGAGACGATGGTCACGACAGTCTGCCTGCCCGCCTTGATGTTGTCGTTCATCTTCCGGATCATGTAGCTCGACACCTTATGCAGCTTCAGCTGACCTTTGCAGTCGTAGCCTGTGACCTTGTAGCCTTTGCCCACATGGCGGAGCATCTTTACTTCTTCCTTGGTCAGCGTGACCTCGGCCTTGAATGCCGTTGCTTCGGCCATGAGGTCGCCGTCGATATACAAATCGGCGTACTTGCCGTTCATGACCCGTTTGGCTTCCATACTGTTCATCCGGCTTCACCCCCTCAGATATTGATGGTAATCGTGACATCTTCCATGGCATCCAGCAGCGATGCCTTGACGGCGATGAACACATTACTGCCGATATTGGCCAGCTTTATATCCATATCGGACATGTCTGCCAGTTCCGCCTTGGTGTATTTGCCGTTGGATTCCAGCCATATCTTCGTGGATTCCACATCGATATAGGCTGTGTTCTGGTCCTGTTCCAGCAGCCCTTCCTGGGCCAGCTGGTCAAGATACCCCTGGATGGCCGTCACCAGAAGGCAGCGGTTCGCATAGCTGTTGGCGTACTTCCCGAGGTAATGGTCCTGGGCCGTCGTGCGGATGTCATCGTGCATCATGTCCATCAGGTCCACAAGCTTGATTTTCTGGAAGCTCGTCCCCTTGTCCTGGACGGTGGTCACCAGGGAGTTGATGCCCCGGGCCAGTTTCACCTTTTCGCCGTCAAAGAAGAAGAACAGCTTCCCCGCTCCGGCCATGGTGTCCATTTCCTCTTTCGTCCACACATCGCAGCCGATGACTTCCGGCAGCGGCGCGTAGGTGCAGGAAATCGTCATGAGCGTCCCGGCGATGATGCCGGCAATGCGGCTGCAGTACTGGGCCGTCGTATAGGTCCTGCTCTTCGTGCGGATGGTCTTGTTGACGAAGTTGATGACGCCTTCCGTATCTGCCGTACAATCCGGCAGGACGGCCTTGATCATCTTGTCTTTATTGGTACGCATCCCCTTGACCCAGGTGGCGATAGTATCGATGTGCGACGTCCCGATGTCCGGGATGACCAGGTAGTCGAAGCGCTTGTTCTCGATAACCTTCAGGATATCCGTATAGTCCTCGGCTTCACTGCTGATGATTTCGGCGATGACTTTCTTCGGGCTGTTCACATAGCCCCGGAGCGCCAGTTCCAGCTGCTCCCGGTTGCTGTCAGACAGCTCCTTGGGAATGTCATCTGCCGTGTACAGGTTCACTTCCGTCACCGAAGGCAGGGTCTCTTCCTTCAGGATCATGAGGACAATGCCGCGCTCGCTGCGCTCGATGGCGCTGATGCCTTTTTCCTTGAACACGACATTAATGGATGGCATTTTCATATTTCGTTGTCTCCTTTCCCCGATACCGCTGATGCATCACTTTCATCCGTTCGGCTGCTTCCGTTTCATCTGCGGAATCGTAGTACTGGACGGTCAGCGTCAGCCGGCCGCCGTCGTTATCCGCCCCGATGAGTTCCTCGTTCATCGAGCGGACAGCAAAAAACCTGTCCTGGACGGCAATCCCGTCACGGAACAGGTCTTCTGCAGCAGCCAGCACTTCATAGATAGATGCGCTGGCCGTCTGCTTCTGCGGTATATAGGTGATGTACATATCTGTATCCCGGTACACTTCCCTGCGGCCCTGGGGCGAAGCCACCGTCATCGTCTTCAGGAAAAACGCTGGCGGACGGAACCCTTCCTTCACTTCCTGCAGGTACACGGGATACGGGAACTGTTCCTTCAGCTTCTGCTGTATGGCCTGCAGGATGTCGATGTCATGGATCATGTGCCGCCTGCTTTCTTCAGGAGCTTCTTCGCCAGTTTCTCCAGGCCCGGCTGCAATTCCCGGGCTTCGAAGGCCTTGACGGATTTCTCCGTATAATGCTGGCCTTCATAATAGCCAACGGTCCTGCCGCCCGGCGTTTTCTTGACATGGCCGTTATTGAGCAGGTGATGGACCGGGTGCCGGTTGACCAGTTCATAGGTCAGCTCCGAGCCGTTATAGCCTTCTACCTTGTGCTTCCAGCCTTTCTTCAGCTTGCCCGTGCTGCCTTCCGGCGTGTTCTTCACGCATTCCTTCCTGAGCTTGTTGCCAATTGTTACCAGGCCCTTTTCGGCAGTGCCGGGAAACTCTTCAATGGCAGAAAGCAGTTTTTCTGAAAAATCATCCAATCCTTTGACCTCAAAGTCACTTCCGCTCATTGTCCGTCCCCCTCACTTCTTCCATGCAGTACAGTTCCAGGGCTTCATGGCGCATGTACGGGTCCACGATGGTGTCGATGTCGTACAGGTGATTCTGGTACTTCACCTTCATGTCATGAGTAACGCCCGGCCGCCAGCGGATAGTGATCTTGCTGTACTCCGTGTCCGCCTTGCGTTCCATCTCATAGAACACTTTTCCCCGGGCGGGCTCGATGGATGCCCAGCAGCGGTACACCACGACGTCGGTCTGGGTGTCGAAGCCGTATGCATCCGTTGCCGCCTGCTTCCCCAGGATTTCAATCCGTTTGTTCAAAAGCCCGGTCTTCATGGGCATCCCCCTTTCAAAAACAGCTCCGCCGCACCCCGAACAGCAGCCACCGCAGCCGCTTCAGCAGGCCGGAATAATCGGCTTCTTCCCGATGCTCGTACAAAAAGGCGGCGGCATAGAGGATGGCTTCATGGAACACGACGGGATTCTCTTCGGCATCCGCTTCCTCGCAGCGGGCCAGGTCCAGGCACAAGGCCTGGGCCGTTTCCAGGGAAGACAGGATGACGTCATCATTGGACGTATCACCCTCATCAATCCGCAGATATTCCCTGGCTTCTTCCAGGCTGACCAGCATGGCTTATCCCTTCGCCTTCATCTCCAGGGCCTTGACCGCTTCCTTCAGCATCAGCATGCCATCGACGCGCTGGCTTGCGAGGAAGCCGATCTGGCCGTTGGCGGCATACAGTTCGTTGAGCCGCTTGAAGGAGCGGTATTCCCGGTCGGCAATCCAATAGTAGCTGAAATCGCCGAAGAGCATGGGACGGTTGCCGGCCGCCAGTTCCGGGGCAAAGGATGTGCTGTAGCAGGGACGGTTCAGGATGGTATCCGGTGTCCCGGCCGTGACAGACGGCTGCCAGATGTAGTTGCCGTTGTTGTCTTTGATTTTGCGCAGGGCCTTGATCGTAGCATCGTTCAGGAGCCATACGGCCTTGCGGCGGTACGGGATACGCAGGGAATGATACAGGTCGATGACATCATCAAAGGTGATGGATGCGCCATTGGCCGTCACGCCCAGTTCCGCAGACGGGAACACGCCAGTCGGCTTGTTCTTCCCGTCGCCCGTGAGGAAAGCTTCTTCTTCCTTCGTGCCGATACGGCGGGCAAATTCGCCGGCGATATAGCTTTCCAGGTCGAAGACGCTGTCATTCAGAAGTTCTTCCGATACACGGATAGCCGTCCCCAGCTTGTATGCCCCGATGGACTGCTGGCCGAAAGTATCCTGGCTGTCCGGATAGAGTCCGTTCTCTTCCATCCAGGACGCTTCGCCATGTCCCGTCACGACAGGAATCTTGCGGTCGCCGCTGGTATGGATGACCGTTGCCAGGCCGCGGAAGAAGTTCTCTTCCTGGAGCTTGTCGATGAGCTGATGCTCGAATTCATCCGGCACCAGATAGCCGCCATCGGCATCTGTGCCCACGCTCAGGGCGTTCTGTACATCGATGAAGTTTTTATGGCGGATGCTGTCCCAGAAGGCTTTTCGGTAAGCCAGAGATGCACGGCCTTTCTTTTCCGGGGCCTGGTTCCCAGCACCGGGCTGTTCCGTGATGGGAGAAGATGTCGGCTGGGCCAGCTGGGCATCGAGCTGCTGCTGGCGTTCCAGGCGGTCGATTTCCTTGCCCAGATTCACCACATCCGCTTCCATCTTGTCATACCGGGATGCATCTTCTGCCGATACCATGCCGTTCTCATCGCGGGCCGTATCCAGGAAGGCTTTCGCCGCATCCCAGAGGTTCTTGCGCTTCTCGCGCAGTGCTAAACTCGTATCCATTGTATTTGTCCTCCTGTCAATGAATGAGCAATGCCAGCCGTTTCTCTAAGGAAGCGGCTGGCACTTTCTGCAAGGGTTTCTTTGGTTTCAGTTTCTGTACAAAGGAATTCGTCACCGTGACCGGGCTGTACAGCATGGCTTCCGGCTGCTGTTCTCCGTCTTCCTGGTCAAAAAGGATCTCATCGGCAAAGCCCAGTTCCACGGCCTTCCGGGCATTGAGCCAGGTCTCGTCATCCATCATGTGCGAAATCTTCGTGCGGGCCAGGCCGCTCTTGATTTCATAGGCATTGATGATGCTCTCCTTGACTTCGCTCAGCATGCCGATGGTCTTTTCCATCTCGGCTTTATCCCCATAAGCCAGGGTCGCCGGATTGTGGATCATCAGGATAGCCACCGGCGACATGCAGACCTTCGTCCCGGCCATGGCGATGACGGAGGCAGCCGAAGCCGCCAGGCCGTCGATCTTGACGGTAACGTTCCCGGGATAATCCATGAGCATGTTATAAATTTGGGCAGCGGCAAAACAGTCCCCGCCCGGGCTGTTGATCCAGAGGGTGATGTCGCCGCTGCCCGCATTCAGTTCTTCCTTGAAAGCCTTCGGGGTCACTTCATCGCCCCACCAGGTCTCGTCCGAAATCTGGCCGTCCAGGTACAGCGTCCGTTCACTGCCGAAGGCATCGGGAACCGCATTGGTCACCCACTTCCAAAATTTATGTTTCATTCGTTTCTCCCTTCTGGGCAAAGGCCCCGGCATCCTTGAGCTTGGTCATGCTGCCGTTCACCAGGTACAGATTGCCGCCTTCCTCATCGGGTACGGGATTCATGTCTTCCATCTCCCGGATATCGTTGGCGGACAGCCAGCCGTTCTGCCGGCCGATGCTGTACCCGGTCATGCGGCTCTCGTAATCGCCGCGCATGAGGCCGTTCACGTTGAACTTCAGGAAATACTGCTTCTTCTCTTCCGGCAGGAACAGGGCTTTCTGCATGGCCTGCTCCCAGCGGATGACCCATGGGTCCAGAGTGTATTTCACAAATTCCATGGACTGCTGCTCGATGTTATTGAAGGAACTTTTCTCCAGGTCACCGATCATGTGCGGCGGGATGCGGTAAAGCCGGGCAATCTCATCGAGCTGGAACTTCCGCGTCTCCAGGAACTGTGCTTCTTCCGGCGGGATGCCGATCTGCTGGTACTTCATGCCTTCTTCCAGCACAGCTACCTTGTGGGCATTGCCCGTCCCCCGGTAGACAGCATTCCACGAATCCCGGACTTTGGCCGGGTCCTTCAGAACGCCGGGATGTTCCAGCACCCCGCTGGGACTGGCTCCGTTGGCAAAGAAAGACGCACCGTATTCCTCGCAGGCCATGGTCATGCCCACGGCATTGCGGGCCATGGCAATGGGCGAATAGCCGACCAGGCCGTCAAAACCAAGGCCGGGGATATGCAGCACTTCTTCCTTCTGCAGGACCACCTGCCCGTATGGTTTGACATTCGGATTCTCATCACCCGTCTTGGTATACAGATAGAAAATCTGTCCCCGGTCATCCCGGCAGACGGTCATCTTGTCTGGACGCAGCGGATAGAGTCCCTGCACCCGTCCCAGGCGGTCCCGGATGATCTGGGCGTAAGCATTGCCCCAGATGAGCAGGTGGCTCATGAGCGTTTCCCGGAAGATGAACGAGGTCATCTCCGGGTTCGGTTCATCATGGAGCAGATGATACAGCGGATGGTCATAGACCCGCTCCTTACCGCCCGGCGTGTACCGGTACAGCTGTAGCGGCAGAGCTGCCAAGGTTTCCGCCAGGATGCGGACACAGGCATACACCGCCGTTGTCTGCATGGCCGTGAACTCGTTCACCATCTTGCCGCTGGTGGAAGGGCCGAACAGATAACGGAAATCCGTGCCGATGTAATAGTTCTGAGGCTTGTCCCGAGTATGGAACAGGCTGGATAAAAATGGGATATGCATGAAAACCTCCTGAAAAGGGATACTTAACCTAGTAATTGATAGTTTACAAACACGTTTTATTATTGGTAAACTATTTTCATAATAGTAAATCTCAGAAAGGAAATGAGCACTCATGGGCAGAATAACTATTGAAAAAAATACGGTGCAAGAAACATTAATCATTCCCCTCTATGCCAGGAAACTTGGCAATGAGCTCTTCCCTCACATTCTCCTAGACCCTTATGCGGATGACGTAATCAGACATCTGAATTACGATTTTTCTACGCTTGATAAAAAGAAAGGTTCTTTTGTTTGGAAGTTTGGTGCCTTAGAAGGTATTCTTCGAAGCAAAGCTATTCTTTATGAGATGCAAGACTATCTATCTTCCCATCCAGATGCGGCTGTTGTGAATATGGGATGCGGATTAGATCAGACCCCTCGCTTAGGAGATAACGGAAGAATGAATCTATACAATATCGACAGGAAAGACATTATTTCCATACGAAATTCTCTTCTTCCCCCTATTGGCCGAGAAATCAATATCGCGGCTGATTTAAATGATGATACTTGGACTCAATACATTCATGTATTTCAAGGAGTTTTCCTGTTTGCAGCCGGAGTGTTTATGTATCTCAGAGAAAAAGAGGTACATCAACTTATTCTGAGGCTAAAGGGTGCCTTTCCCCACGGTTGCCTCGTATTTGATACCATCGGCAGCTTCGGTATAAAGGTACTGATGAAGAGAACATTGAAAACACTGGGAATACATGGCATAAAGGGAATGTTCTACTGCAATAACCCACTTCATGACCTAAGATTGGACGACGACATTAAGGTATCTGTACGAAAATACCTGACAGGCTATGTAGACCTGAAAAAGGAAGGCATCTCTCCACTTTTAAGGGGAATGGCGTATCTTTTCGATTGGGTGTTCAGAATGAACATCTGCCAAATTACCTGGTAATAAAAATCAAAAAGCAATAACACCCCGTTCGTCATAGACACTGCCGCTGCCTATCCCGTTGCGGATGCAGCGGTCCAGTGCCATGATAGACGCCACGATTCCGTCGATTTTTTCGACGGATTTTTCTTTGTCCGGCTTGATGTTCCCCGCCGGGTCCTGCCGCATGACAACATTGCCCGCCATCCATTTGAGGACGGGATTGCCGCCATGGAGAATGTTCCCTTCCATCAGAAGCTTGAACAGCTCCTTCGACGGCGGCGACATATCCTTGAACCCCTGGCCGAACGGCACCATGGTAAAGCCCATGTCTTCCAGGTTCTGCACCATCTGGGTGGCGTTCCACCTGTCGTAAGCGATTTCCCGGATATTATAGGTTTCTCCTAAACGTTCGATGAACTTCTCGATGAAACCATAATGGATGACGTTCCCTTCCGTCGTCTGGATGAAGCCCTGCTTCTGCCAGACGTCGTATAGGACATGGTCCCGGCGGCACCGCAGTTCCAGCGTGTCTTCCGGCAGCCAGAAGAAAGGAAGCAGGATGTATTTCTCGTCATCGCTCCGTGGCGTGAAAGCCAGAACCAGGGCCGTGATATCCGACGTACTGGACAAGTCCAGCCCGCCGTAGCACATCCGTCCCCGCAGGAAGTCCCGGTCAATGGGAAGATTCCCCTTGTCGTAGACCTGTTCCGGTATCCAGCGGATGCTGGCCGAAGTCCAGATATTGAGCCGGAGCTGCTTGAACACGTTCTCTTCCGCCGGATTTTCGACGGCATTCCGATAGGCTTCCCGGACGCGGTCAATCTGTATGGTATGACCCAGAGACGGGTTCGCCTTGTACCAGTTCGCTTCATCCGTCCAGTCTTCCTCATGTTCCAGGCCATAGACCACGGGGTAAAAGGTGGCATCCTTCTTCCGGCCCGCCATCAGGTCCAGGGCCTTGGTATGCAGTTCGTAGCAGATGCTGTTCTTGTCATTGCCCGCTGTGGTGATGATGAAAAAGAGCGGCTGCTCCCTTGCATCACCGGAGCCTTTGGTCAGGACATCGTAGAGCTTCCGGTTCGGCTGGGCGTGGATTTCATCAAAGACCAGGCCGGACACATTGAGCCCGTGCTTGGTTCCTGTTTCTGCCGACAGCACCTGGTAGAACCCGGCGTTGCGGTAATTGATGATTCGCTTCCCGGCCGACCGTATCTTGGAACGGCGCATCAGGGCCGGACTCATCTCGACCATCTGCCGTGCCACATCAAAGACAATGGAAGCCTGGTTGCGGTCACAGGCCGCACCATACACTTCGGCACTCGGCTCGTTATCGGCATAAAGAAGGTACAGGGCGATGGCTGCAGCCAGCTCGCTTTTCCCGTTCTTCTTTGGAATTTCTATATAGGCCGTCAGGAACTGCCGCTTCCCGTTTTTCTTGACGATGCCGAACAGGTCACGCACAATTTGTTCCTGCCAGGGCAATAAAAGGAAAGGCTTCCCGGCCCATTTTCCTTTGGTATGACAGAGATGCTCGATGAAAGCGACGGCACGGTCAGCCTTTTCTTCATCATAACGGGAATCCGGCAGCATGAACGCTGACGGCTTATATACAAACGCCAAACTTGTCACCCCCTTAGCAGCAGTTCCATTTCATCCGTTTCTGTTTCTGCCCCGTTTTCTTCCCCGATCTTGCGGCTCCGGGCAGACGGGGTCAGACCGAACTGCTCACAGAACTTCAGCATAATCTTGAGGTTCGTCTGAGCAATGGATACCTGCGGCACCTGCTGCAGGTACCCGTTCGGCGTCCGCACCATATCCCCATGCTGGGTGATGAACTCTTCGGCCCCTTTCCACCGGGCATACGCCTGGCAGTATCCGGCAAAGGCCATCATATCCAGATGGGTCAGCATCCCCATCTCAGCGAGGACTTTCCCCAGCCGCTTCCATTCTTTCTTGGCATCATCCTCCAGCCAGTCCGGGCAGCGAGGGAGCCGTCCCTTTGGCATGGGTTCCTTCTTATTGAGGGGACGATGGCCGGGATTGCCTTCCAGCACCTTGAGCGCCGTCGGCTTCGGTTTTCTTCCTCGTACAGCCAATGGCGCTCACCTCCCAATAAAAAAAGCCCTTGCGGGCTGTACGGCAGAGAAGGCCGCGGCTGCAGCCTTCTCCGATTTTCTTTTACCATTTCTAAAGAAAATTTATGCATTTTATTTTATGGCAAAGGACAGGGCCTTGCGGCCCCGTCTTCAGGATTCCCTTACTTCGTGCTTTTCAGGACATCGACCAGCCATCCGGCGCTTGGATGGGTTTCCCCGGTTGCTTTTTCAAGCACCTGGCGGTCTTCCTCGATATAATGAAGCCCCTTGCCGACTTTGATGAACCGGACATCTTCGTAGCCTTTTATATCGGTCCGGTAAACCCTTGCCGTGCGGCTTTCACCATCGTAGCTTTTGCCATCCCATCCGCCAAAAGTGAAGGTCACTTTTTCCTTGGCAGCCTTGAAATGGGCTTCAAAATCATTCCTTGTTATGGCTGTTTGGTATTCGCGAAGTTCGAAATGGTTGCGGAGTGCATCGATGTTTGTCATGGTAAAATCCTCGCTTTCGTGTGCTTTTCCTCTGGGGCTTGTCCCCTTTGTCATGTATATATATCACTCTGAACGCACATAATAGCAAGTCATTTATCCGATATTTATGCATCTTATTCGATGACTTCCCATTCATCGGCTCCGGGTACCAGCCCAAGACTGCTACCCGTATCCCACTGTACATGGATGGTTCCGGCATCATCGACGAACTGGACAGTGCCTTCAGTTCCCCTGGGCGGTGCCTGCCTGTCATCCATGGCGATAAGTCGCACCCGCGTCCCTTCCATCCGTTCCCGGCTGTGCCGCAGACCGGCCCGCAGGACGGACAGGTCGAAACCGAATTTGCGGTACTCCTGCTCCATGTTCTGGTAGTACCAGTCTTCCGGGATGCCGAACCGCCGGTCTTCGCGCATGATGTACACCAGACCGCAGACTGTACCGTCATCGGTTTCCATTTCCACTTCTTTTTTGTAGTAGAACCGCGGGAAGCCTTCATAGGCATCGAGCCGCCGTTCATCCGCCGAAGAAATGCGCCAGAAAACAACCGGCACGAAGGCATCTGCCTTTTTCTCGATAGTGGCGTAACATCCTGTCAGGGAACCTTTGAAGAGAAGTTCATATCCCCGGATCCGGCCCGTTCCCGCAAGAACGGCATCAGGACACCGTCTTGCCATCTGTATTTTACTCATGTTGCTGCCGTAGGCAATGTAGATTCTTTGTTTCATCGCTCTCATCCTTTCTGAAGGGAATGCCCTTCTACCACCCCAAGGGCAGCCGAAGCTGCCCGGAAGGCTATCCCCTTCAAGCGGCGGCATTGCGCCATGCGGAATTGCCTGTGAGGTGTTTGAGGAAGTGGAGCCGGCAGGTCTTGAATTCGTCGCCGATGAGCCCGAGACGGAGCATCCAGCACCGGAAAGCGTATTTCTCATTATCCGTTTCAGTCTTCCGGGCCGAGGCCTTCTTCTGCGTGAGGGCCTGATGGGCGACGGCTAGGCAGAACTGGATGTATGCCTTGATTTCCCCGGAGTGGAGCGTCCCGTTAAAAAGCCGGAACTCGACGGTCCCTTTGGTGAAGGTGGCATGCAGGTTCAGCCCGTGGTAGCGGGTGCTGTTGTAATGATGGTTCCGTCCGTAAGGTGCTTCCTGATACCAGAGGTCGGCGATGCCTTCCAGCGTATCCGGCTTTCTCCGATTGATGTCCTTCAGGAAGGTCGTGTTTGTCTTCCGGCAGTACCGGCTTTCCCGCGAAGGATTGATCTGGAGGGCGCGGTAAATCATGTCTTCCTTGCTCGCCATGATGTTCACCAGGTTCCGCAGGGTCTTTGCCGTGAACCGTTCGGCCCCGACATGGATGTGGATGCCGCAGGACTTGTTGGCAAAGGCCCCGGCCTTGCGGAGCGTCCGCACCAGCTCCTGCAGCTTCGTGATGTCTTCGTAGGAAAGAATGGGGCTGACCACTTCCGTGCGGTAGAAGCTGGAAGCATCCGTAATGTTTCCGTTCACCTTCTTCTGGGGAACCAGACTGGAATCGTTCATGGCTTTCCATTTCCGTCCCTGTTCATCCCTTGCGGTGTAGGTATCGTAGGCTCCGCCTTCGTGCCGGCTTTCCGTCCCGAAGAAGCTGGCCATGAGGCTGGCGGCCCGGCTTCTCGTGATCCCGGTCATTTCCATTTCGATGCCAAAGTGCAATGTTTTCATAATCATCTCTGTCCTTTTTATGTGTGCGTGTGTTCTTTCGGTACACTATATATCACTCTAAAGGCACACAATAGCAAGTTATTTTGAGAATAATTATGAATTAAATTGAAGGTTTATAGGTTCTGATGCCGGCGTTCCTTCTGCTTTCTGGCATGGGCCATGGCCTCTTCTTCCGTGCGGAAAGCACTCCATCCGTTCAGGTCTTTCAGCAGGGCCATGCGCGATTCGTGGCTGGCCCTGGTTCCCATGCCGATGCGCAGGAGCCACATCCGCAGGTAGTATTTCTCGTTTTCCGGCTTCCGTGTGGCAGGCTGGACCCGTTTCGCCTTTTTCGCCGCACTGACAATGAAAGCCGCCAGTTCAATCAGGGCGCGGTTCTTTACGGCATTGCCGGTCGCGGAGAAGTAGAATGTCACCGTGTCTGCGGCAATCAGGAACCCCCGCCCTTCTTTTCCGTAGTTCTGATAGATGGCAAAGAAGGAAGTCCGGTCTGTACCGGGTTCTTCTTTCAGGTCTTCCACCAGCCTGTCCGGCACATGGATGTTTTCATGTCCTGCGGCCCGGTTGAGCAGGTACTGCTGAGCATGGAGCATGAAGACCAGGTTGCGGAGCTGCGCCCCATCCATGCCATCATTGGGAACCTTGATTTCCATCTTGTCCGGCTCCGTCTGCGGCAGTGCTTCCGATTCTGGCGTTTCATCCTGCTGTGTCGGTTCTTGCGTTACTTCGGTTTCTGTTCCTTCTTCCGGTTTCGGCTGCGGAAGGATTCCTGCTTCCTGCAGGAAATCCGTGATGGCGGCTTCTGTCTTTTCATCATCGCATTCGATATCGCCGCTGCGAAGGATGCGGAATCCCTGCCCTTCGTAGGCAAAGGCCGGGGTCCCGGTGTAATGAAGCTTTTCGTTACGGTTGAAGGGAATCATCCTTCTGGCCAGTTCCTTGCGGTCGTTCAGGTTCGTCTGGATTGTCATGGTCTATGTACCTCCTTGTTTTGCTAGTACATATATCACTCTGAACGCCGATAATAGCAAGTTATTTCTGCACTTTATCATAAGGAATTTTCTCATTTTTACGCAGTACAAACACGCCTTCATCCCCGCACTCGCTGATATACCGCTTCACGATGACATCGACGAACTTCTCGTCCAGCTCAATGCCATAACAGATGCGGTCCGTCTGCTGGCAGGCCATGAGCGTGGAACCGGATCCGAGGAACGGGTCCAGGACGATGCAGTGGCTCATGGACGAATTCTCTATGGGGTAGGCCATAAGAACCACAGGCTTCATGGTCGGATGTTCCTTGCTGGCTTTCGGACGGTCATATTCCCAGATGGTCGTCTGCTTGCGGTCGGAATACCACTGGTGCTTCCCGTTCAGCTTCCAGCCGAACAGGCACGGCTCGTGCTGCCACTGGTACGGGCTGCGGCCCAGGACCAGGGCGTTCTTCTTCCAGATGCAGCAGCCGGACAGGTAGAAGCCTGCGTCCTTGAAGGCCTTGCGGAAGTTCAGCCCCTGCGTATCGGCGTGGAACACATAGATGGATGCATCCCGTTCCATGTTCTGCTCCATGTTGACGAAGGCGCTGAACAGGAACTGGTAGAATTTATCGTCCGGCATATTGTCGTTCTTGATTTTTCCGGCCGTTTCTTCCACATCCACATTGTACGGAGGATCCGTCAGCACCAGGTTGGCTTTCTTGCCGTCCATCAATCGTATATAGGTTTCCGGCAGCGTGGCATCGCCGCAGATGACGCGGTGCTCCCCCAGGAGCCAGATATCCCCTACCTTGGCCATAGCCGGCTGTTCCAGTTCTCCGTCCACATCGAAGTCATCTTCTCTCACCTTCTTGTTGTGGACTTTGGAAAAGAGCTGCTCCACTTCTGGTGCCTCGAAACCCGTCAAGTCTACATTGAAATCGACGCTCTGCAAATCCACGATGAGGTCGGCCAGGAGCTGTTCGTTCCAGGTGCCGGTGATTTTATTGAGCGCGATATTGAGGGCCTTGACCTTGTGTTCGTCCTCGATATGGACAACCACGCACTGGACTTCTTCATAACCCAGTTCTTTCAGCACTGTCAGGCGCTGATGCCCGCCGATGACGGTCATGTCGTAGTTGACAATGACGGGTTCCACATAGCCGAACTCCTGGATGGAGTTCTTGATCTTCTCATATTCCTTGTCACCGGGTTTCAGCTGCTTCCTGGGGTTATATGCCGCAGGCTTCAGCTGGCCGATGGGCAGGACTTTCCATTCCATATCCGATGTCTTCATACACTGTTTCCTTTCTGGATGCCGCGGCGATGGCGGCTCCGTATCCGTTCAGATGATGCCAGCGGCAATAATTCCGCACGCTGTCCCGTGACAGCTTCGTTTCCCGGGCGATAGCCTTGTACCCCATCCCCTGTCTCCGCATGGTTTCAATCTGCCTGCGCTGGCAGTCATTCATGAAAGCTCCCTTCTTCCTGGCAATAAAAAAGCCCCGGGCCAGAAGCCTGGAGCTGCCTGATATTCGGTTGAAGACCGTCCTTATATCCCCCCTTATGAATTTCGCGGTTTTTCCCATTTGAGGGGGCGGCGGTCATGGACGGAAGAGCTACAGAGATTGACATCCCCCCGCCCATTATTATTCTATTCATTTCCCATTTCCAATGTTATAATAAAAAGAAAACGGGAGAGGTCAGTATTCATGCTCACTATAAGACAAATGATGCGTTACTTACGTAATAATCATAACATGTCCATAAAAAGCAACCAGGCTCATGCTTTACGAAACCTTGGCTATTACCACGGATATAAAGGATATCGTTTCATCCGCACTCCTCAAAATCGAATATCCTTCCGCACCTTCGATGAACTACTCGCCATTAATAATTTTGATATGCATTTAAAATCATTGCTGTATTCAAAAGTCATGTTCATCGAAACAGCGCTCAAAAGCTATGTCATTGAGGCTGTCCTTGCTGATAGCAAATCCGAAAACATTAATGACATCTTTAATCGTTCTCTGACTTATTATAAAACATTTGGAGCTGGTAGTCATGAATATAAACGTTTTTTCACTAAGCGAATGACATTACGCGGTTCCATTAACAATACGCTTAAACGTGACTATGGTCAACATAATCAAATTGTTAATCACTTCTTCAATCAAGATCGTGAAATTCCTATCTGGGCTATATTTGAATCCATGACACTTGGAGATTTTGGCACCTTCTTTTGGTGTTGTAATAAAAGTGTAAAACTCTATACCTCTAAGTTGTTAGGACTACCTTCAAATCTGGACGCCGACGGTGAATTGACTAAAGATATTATCTTTACAATTAAGGATCTACGTAATGCAATCGCTCATAACAATGTAATTTTTGATGCTCGCTTCCGTACCAATAAAATTAGTCCACGCCTTGTCAGCCTCTTGCAGAAAGAAACATCTGTTCAACAAATTGATTTTCAATATATTGATGCTTACATCATATTAATCATTTATGTGCTAAGAAAAATGCAAGTAACAAAAACAGAATGTAAACAACTCATTTCTGGTTATAATAATAGCAAAGAACTATTACGCCAACAAATTTCAACTCCTATTTGGAATCAAATTCTTGGTTCAGGAACAAGGCAGAATATGGAATCACTAAAAGCATTCCTCACAAGGTCATAATTATAATTTTCTTGCTTTTGGGGAATTTATTTGCTATAATAACTTTGAAGAAAGTGGCTGACGTCTTCGGACTAGGCCCTAAAGAGACTCGATGCGTCGAGTCTCTTTTTTTGACTAATATTGATATCTTATTTCCCGGTCTTCGGTCATCGTCTTATGGTCATGGCAGCTCTTGCACAAAGTCTGCCAGTTCTTTTCGTCCCAGAACAAGTCCGGGTCGCCGCGATGCGGCTTGATATGATCCACGACCGTTGCCGGGACGAGCCGTCCTTTCTTTTTGCATCGGACACACCATGGATGACGATTCAGAAAGAACTTCCTGGCTTTCTGCCACTCTCTCCCGTAGCCGCGCAGCACCGCGTTCTTCCGTTCGCCCTGGCACTGCTGTTCATGTTCGTCACAATATTTTCTCCCATACGGCACCAGCCTTGGGCATCCCGGATACTTGCACGGTGTCTGTGGTCTTCTTGGCATTCGTATCATCTCCGGCATCAAAAAAGGACCGATGGCTTTTAAACCACGGTCCCTCATTCTTTTCTTGCTGATTATACTATACCACGCAGATAGTACTGACATCTAGTGCTGTTTACGTGACACTTACTGACAATTACTGGGAATTTCTATAAGGAGCCTCTAAAAACTCTGTTTTAGAAGCCCAATTTTCTTATTAAATGCCCCCTTCTGCCATCAAAGCCATATACAAAGGAGATCTAGCTTCGTAAAGCCAAGGAGATTAGCAAACTGAACACTCCCCACAGCGACATGAAAGATATATTGCCAAATTTTCAGCTAACATCTCTCGAGAAGTCACTTTGCCGCAAGAAAAATATCGATGTTTTGAGAATTCTGCTCGAGTTTCTTTCGCTCAAGCGTCAGACGGGAATTAATTTGCTCAGGAATATCACATCCATATCTACGGTTCAGGCCTTCAGTAATATATTCCTTCAGTATTTCCTTTTTAGATAAAAACGCATTGCCCAGATCAAAGTCCAAGCTCGACATCATAACGAACCAGCAAATTGGCGAATTGATATCCATTCAGCAAAATAATATTTGCTTTTCCTGCTTTTTCCTTAGCATCATTTGAAAACTCTTTTTCAGAATTAATGACAATAAAGATAGAGTTCTGATATTCTTCCTTATCCTTCATAAGGATTAACTGTTTCACACCATGCAGATCATCTGCATCTGTTCCTTCTTTCTTTTTCGCCTGGATACAGATTCTGGGGAAGATTGCATTCCCTGTATTGATATTGCTGATAGCATCCAGCAAAGAGTTGTTCTGAACCGCAGATAGGACAATATCAATATCGCCCCCATCTTCATGCTGATTCTTGGCGATAACAGCATAACCATTTTTCTCAAACAGCTTTGCAATGATATCTTCAAAGGTATGGGAATCCCACTTCACCATTTGTTTGACTATATCATTTAAATATTCATCTCTTGTCTTTTTTGTTGCAGTATTAAGATGATCAATCAATGAAGTGTTGGGATTAGCAATTGCATCAGGATCTTTTTTAAATAAGCTGATCAAAACGCCCACTGCTTCAATAAAATCATTATTCCAAACATGATTAATGGGCGATTGATAGGCCTTAAATTTTGTAGAAATAATTCTTACCTCGTTATTTGCATTATATGGACAGCTGAAAAGCGGTCTCACTGTAATGAAATTCCCGAAATCATCCCAACCGTCAGGAATTTTAAAATCATATGGCTTTACACACTTTAAGATGGAAAAGCTACGGCACGGATTATTTTTTTCCTTACGCAGACTGACTTTTGGCACGATAATCAAATCATCAGGTTTGATTTCCAGCATAATACGAAGGTTTCTATAGCGCCTGCTTTTTTCTGAATCTGAACCGTCATTTGTCCAGACCTTGTTCCATGCCTGCAAAAAATCCTTTTCTTCCACATCAATTCGCATGCCATCGGCCCCCCAGCCCTGGTGGAGGCGTCCCTGCAGAATTTCCTGACGCACTTTTTGAAAATCCTCATCATAATTGATTCGAAAAACAAATACACTCATGATAGTTTCTCCTTATCCTCAATCCATATTATCACGATTTTAGAAATGGCCTATATTTTTTAACGCTTCTTCGTGCATCCGGTATACCTGCCGTACATTCAGTTTCAATGTTCCTGCAATCGACGCCCAATCTTTAAAGGCCAAGTAACGTAGCTCCAACACCACCCTTTCCCGATCATTCGGCACCTGACCGATTGTTTTCATAATTTCGGCCTTTAAATCCACTAACCTGTCAATCTCTTCATCCACTTCACGTTCCAGATCCATCATCCGGATAATCGTATCTTCCAAGCGGTGCGGATTGGGAGTACCACTTGGTGGTACCAAGCTTAAGGTAGATGTTGCTTTTCTCGCCAGTTGCCGTAGTGCTGATACCTGTTCCAGCTTGCTGTCGATCTGGATATTGATATTCCTTGCCTGTTCCAGGTAGGCTTTCACTTGCATATAATCCATTTCCCCTTTGATTTCTTCGCTCATTTTATTATACCATCCTTTCCCGTATCCGTTATCCCCAGGTCAGCTTTCACCGCCTCGATCAGTGCAGACTGGGTTCCGTCTTTGTGTTCCAAGACTTTCAGGATGCGCTCATCAATCGTGCTCTTGGCTACGATGTGCTGTATGATGACCGTCTTGTCCGTCTGCCCCTGCCGCCAGAGCCGGGCGTTAGTCTGCTGGTACAGCTCCATGCTCCAGGTCAGGCCGAACCAGACCAGGATGGAACCGCCCTGCTGAAGGTTCAGCCCGTGTCCGGCAGAAGCCGGATGGATAAGAGCCACGGGTATCTTTCCCTCGTTCCAGTCGGCGAAATCCTGCGATTCCTTCAACTCCCTGGCTTCCATCCGCTTACGGATGCGGTCTTTATCGTGCTTGAACCAATAGGCCACCAGGACCGGTTTCCCGTTGGCGCTTTCCACCAGGTCTTCCAAGGCATCCAGCTTCCGGTCATGGATGGTCACCACATCCTTGTCATCTGTATAAATGGCGCCGTTCGCCATCTGCGAAAGTTTCAAGGTAAGCGACGCGGCATTAGCGGCTGTAACCTCGCCGCCTGGAAGTTCCAGCACCAGGTATTTCTTCAGTTCATCATACCGTTCCTTTTCTTTCTCGCTCAGGCTGACTTCCTTCGCTACGCTCACCAGCTCCGGCATTTTCAAGTAATCGGTCGCCTTCATGGACACGGTGATGTCGGCAATCTGGTGATAGATGGCTTCTTCCGCTCCCGGCAGGGGTTTGTAGGAATACACCACCATGCCATTGCGCTTATCCGGCTGGAAATACAGGTTCCGGTACTGGCTGATATATCTCCCCAGCCGCTTTCCCATATCCAGGATGCGGAACTCGGCCCAAAGGTCCATCAACCCATTGCCGCTGGGCGTTCCCGTAAGGCCGACGATGCGTTTCACTCTGGGGCGCAAGGCCTTCATGGCCCGGAACCGCTTCGACTGGTGGTTCTTGAAACTCGACAGCTCGTCCAGGACGACCATATCGAAATCAAGGCGGCTGTTCTCATAGAGCCAAACCAGGTTCTCGCGGTTCACAATATAGATATCCGCATCCTGCTGCAAGGCTCTTCTCCGTTCTGGCACGCTGCCGACCACGACGGAACAGGCAAGACATTTCAGGTGGTCCCACTTCTTGATTTCATCCGGCCAGGTGTCTCTCGCCACCCGCAGCGGAGCGACAACCAGCACCCGCTGTACTTCAAAGGTGTCATACATCAGGTCCCGGATGGCCGTCAGCGTTGTCACCGTCTTGCCAAGGCCCATGTCCAGGAACAGGGCCGTGACGGGATGGGACTTGATATATTCGATGGCGTATTTCTGATATTCATGCGGCATAAACTTCATGCATCTCCGCCCCCTTTCCCATCGGGCGTGTGGGCAATGGCCTTTAGGACAGCAGGGATGTCCTCCATGGCATCCAGGACGAAGACCTGGTAGCCCAGCCTCCGCAGCATGGCATGCCGCTTCAGCTGCAGCGGCCTCGGCTTCTGCCCCGGCGCCTTCACTTCCACGAAGCCTATCTTCCCATCACCCAATAGGACCAAGCGGTCCGGCATGCCGGAAAACGATGGCGAAACAAACTTCACTGCCATACCGCCTGCCTTCCTGGTTTCCATCACCAGGTTATGTTCTATCTCTTTTTCCCGCATCGGTATCACCTCTTTTTTACTGGGGTGCAGGTCGTTGAAGGTCGTTCCGCAAACTTTCCTTAAAGGCATTTTTTCTATTTTTCAGCCCTAAAGGGAGTTTATGGATAGACCTGCACCGACCTGCACCCTTCCCTTTTCTCACAAGAAATCTGTGACTTTCAGTTTCAATCCGTAAATGAAATACCCTGCTTTCCGCTTGCGCCTGTCGAACCCGGCTTTCTCCAGTGCTCCATAGAAATCCGTCGTGCTGCGGGTATACTCGTTCATCTGCTGGCAGTACAAGCGGTAGGCCGTATAAAGCGCCCCGGACTTTTCCTGGCATGATGGATCCACATCGCAGCAGTCTTCCAGGAAATGGCGGAGCCAGTCATTCTGCCCGCGGTATTCCTGGATAGCATCCCGCACACATTTCGGCATGGTCAGATGGTACTCGCTGGCAATGACCTTCTCCGCCCCTTCGATGATCCAGCGCAGGATAGCAGGACCGGCTGCTTCCACCAGATAATCCGCATAGTTCTTGATTTCGCCATGGCCTTCAAACTGTGCCTTGAAGGGGATGACGATAAGCCGGCGCCATGTCCCTTCATCACTGGCTCCGACGCGGGGCAGATGGTTGGTATACAGGACCAGCGTATGGGTCGGCACAAAGGTAAACGGCGTCTTGTATTTCTTTTCGCCGCCGACTTCATCCGTAGAGCAGAGCTGCTTCAGGACGGAAGTAGAAAGCCGGACACCTTCTTCCATCTCGGCCGCGATGACCATGCGCTTGCCCTTGAGTTCCGCCATTTCCGGCTTGATGTTCCGCTTGCAGTTCGCCGTCAGGGCATCCGCAGAAATACCGCCGCAATAGCTCCCCAGCACCCGGGCAATGGAATTCCAGTACGTAGATTTCCCGTTCCGTCCATCGCCATAGGCAATGACCAGGGCTTCCACGTACACTTTGCCAATAGCCATAAGCCCGCAGATTTCCTGGGCGTAATCAATCAGCTCCTGGTCGCCCGTGAAAAACTCGTCCAGGGCCTGCTGCCAGACCGTCTCCCCTTCCTCTCCTGGATCGACAGCGGTACATTTGGTAATATAATCTTCCGGACGGTGATTCCGCCTACCCGCCATCCCCTGCCGCAGGTCATACGTAAACGAAGGCGTGTTGAGCAGGAACTCATCCGCATCCAGGGCCTGGATGGGAATGAGCAGCATCGGCTTCAGGGCCTGCAGGGCCGAAATGATGTAGCGCATATCCCGCCGCTTCATGACAAAGGCATAATATGCCAAAGCCGCCTGGTAGGACTGGAAGGCTTTCTGCTGACTGCCTTCGATGACTTTTTCCAGCATCCGGCCACCCTTATCGATGAGTTCTGCTGCAACGCCCATTTCCTGCAGTGCCTTCCTGCCAGCTTCCATCTGGTCCCTGGCATCTGCCAGCTGCAGTTCCAGGAATTCCTCCGCTGCGCCGATGGCTTCCTGATGGGATTCAGCCCAATAGATACCGTTGTACCGCAGGAAATCGGTATTTTCCGTATACCGCAGCTCATCACCATATTCCCGCTTCAGCACTTTGGCCTGACCGATATCCGAGTAGTCTTCCGGCTTCAGGCTGCCCTGACGGGCAAAATCGTTATTGTACTGGTCCGGGCTGATGTACCCATCCTGCCTGGCAATCTTTTCACCAAAACGCACAGCGCTCTGCCAGATTTTATTGAGTTCTGCATCAGCAAGCGGAGGGTCGCATTTTTCGGCCTCTTCAAGGAAAATGGAGTAGGCCCGCTCTGTTGCTCCGTACCGTTTGATGACCCGGCCGGCAAAGCGGCTCATGGTATTATTGCGCTGTCCCTGGGGAATGCTGTGTATCCCGGCTTCCCGGGCCTTCAGCACCTGGTCGATTGTCATTTTCCCATTCTGCCACAGCACCTTCTCAGCCGGACATCCGTAGATGAAACGGGCTGCATCAAGAGCCGCTTCGTCGAAAAAAGGATATGCGTGATAAACAGCCCGCTTCAGCTCCGTATAGCACGGTTCATCTGTAATCTCGGGAATCTCAAAATAGACGTGAAAGCGCGGCCTGGCACACTTCCCGTCTTTAGGCTTCATGTGATTCCGTGATGGGACGATGGCCACCGAGACCTCCGGCATCATGGCCAAGAATTTCTCCATGGTCTTCCATTCAGCAGGATTTTCCGTATGCGAATTATCGCAGTCCATGACTAGGACATCCGATGAGAGAAAATTCTCCCGTTTCCGGTAATCATTTTTGAATGCTACACAGACATGGTCAAACGCAACCGCAGCTTCAAGATCTTCGGCACAGCTGATTTTCCGTCGCTCTGGATAACGGCAATTAGCTTCTGCTCCCGTAAGAGCTGCCGTATAAAGGGTAAATTCCATGTTCTTAAACCTCCTCAATATACCGGACAGGCTTTCTTTTGCGCCGGGCGTACTCGATTTCTTTCTGCATCCCGTCCGAGATGGCATCGCCAAATACCCATAGTTCCGCGCACTTGGACAAAAGGGCGATATCCATGAAAAGGGCCAGGTCCCGCTCCGTCTTTTCATCCAGGAACTGGGGCAGGTACAGATGCGGGGCCAGCGGGATGCCTCCCTGATTTGTCACATAGCGGCAGTACCTCCTCGCCCTGGCCGTATTGGCCTCCACATCCCCGGCATAGGGCGAACACACGTATACCACTGGCCGGAACGGGAACCTTGCCGGTTCCGCATTCCGGATGGCCTGATAGGCTGTGGGGTCGGGATAATGTTCGGCGTTACGCTTCGGGTTCATCTCCATCGCGCACCTCCATCAGTTCCCGGGAACAGTCTTCACACAGGACGGCTGTACCGAACAGGTCGCCCTTCCCATCGCCCAGGACTTCCTCCAGATCCACCAGGATTTCTCTGCCACAAACCGGGCAGCGGCAGAATACATTCTCATCGTTGATTTCGATTGTGACTTCCATGGCATCATGAATCGGTTCCTTGACGTAAAACATGCTTCATCCCTCCAGTTCCGTCTTGTAATAGGTCATGAGCATCTGTTTGCGCTGCTGGAAATCCGGGCAGGAATACAGCAGGCCGTAATCCAGGTGCTGCAGCCGGTCCAGCGCATGAATCTGCTGCGCGGTCAGATAAGGCCGGATGCTCTGCCCTTTTTCGATGCCGTTGGCCAGCCGGAACTGCTTGGCAGACATGCCGAGAACGATGCGGTTCAACATGTCGCATTCGTTGCTGAAGTGGTACGGCTTCGGGTTTTCATGCAGGCGGCAGATCATATCCGTCAGCATCGGGAATTCCTGCCGGGCAGACAGGAGCGACCGGACACATTGTTCCATCTCGTTGAAACGCTGGATGTAGAGTTCCTTGAAGTGCATCGCCTTCGGGCCTGTGTAGCCCATGACCAGCATCGTGAAGCCATCACGGGTCAGCAGGTAACGCGGCAGTTTTCTTCCTCTGGCATCTTTGTAGGTACTGAGTATAAAATTGTCATGGATGAAATTTTCACTGAGCCCAGATCTGGGCTCAATGATTCTGGTGATATCCCGCAATACGTGACGATGGCCTTTCTCAAAAGTTGCAGCGACAAACAGGCTATCGACTCTGGCTACCCCTTTCTGGTCAGCAAACACACCGTAATCATCTTCAGGAATCAAATTCTTCATAGCGGATTCCACCTTTCGTTAAAATTTCCGAGGAACTCGTCCTCTATCAGTAACAGGACAGAATCCGCTGCTTTAAGTACCTCCGTTTCAATCTTTCTGATAAAATTCACATTCGTATCCGTCTGCCCGGAGCAACAATCCTTCAGCCCACGGCGGTGTCCGGCCCATCTGCTCGCAGATGGCATCGACGCTGGCATCACGGCTGCATTCGATGATCAGTTCATCATGGACATGGCCGACGATGGCACAGCACCGCAACGTCTGCATGGCATAGCAGAGGATGTCCCGGCTGATGCCCTGGACTATGTTTTCCACAAACTTCGGGCCGTAGCTTTCCAGCCGTTCCCACTTCTTCGTTGCGCCGATGCCCTCATAGGTGACGGATTCCCCGCCGAAGCGGTTCTCGCCTATCTGGGGCTTCACATAGGAAAGCCGCCGTCCGCTTGGGAGCTGGATGAACAGCATGCCGCTCTGGCAGAGGAATCGGATGCAGCCGGTCCGCATGGGGATATGTTCCTTGATAGCCGTCTTCACGGCGGCATCTACCTGCCACCAGAAATCGACGATGTGCGGATTGGCCGACCGCCAGGACTGCACCAGAGGATACAGCTCATTTTCTGTAAGGCCCATGTCCAGGGCTCCCATGGCCTTCAGCGCACCTACGGAGCCGCCATAGCCAAGGGCCAGTTCTGCGATTTTCCCCTTCTGCCGGAGATGGCCATTGACGCCATGTTTTTCCACGGGAACGCCGAACATGGAGCTGGCCGAAGCACAATAGATATCGCCATTCCTGGCAAAGACATCCGAACGCCATGTTTCGCCTGCCAGCCACGACAACACCCTGGCTTCAATGGCCGAAAAATCCGATACCACAAACTTCAGCCCCTGCCGGGGTACAAAGGCCGTACGGATCAGCTGGGAAAGGACATCGGGGATGGAATCATACAGAAGTTCCAGAGCTTCGTAATTCCCCTGACGTACCAGTTCCCGGGCTTCTGAGAGATCCGGCAGATGGTTCTGGGGCAGATTCTGCAGCTGGATGTGCCGGCCGGCAAAACGCCCGGTCCGGTTGGCCCCATAGAACTGGAACATCCCTCTGGCCCGGCTGTCCTCGCAGGCCGTCATCTCCATGGCCTGGTATTTTTTGACCGAGGATTTGGCCAGCTTCTGCCTGAGCAGCAGTACACTGCGAAGCGGTTCTTCTGCCGTCTTCAGCAATTCCTGTACCTGCTTCTTTCCCAGGGAATCGGTATGCATCCCGTACTGTTCCAGCCAGCCAATCATCTGGATGACGGAGTTCGGGTTCTCCAGACCCGTCTTGTCCTTCAGTGCAGTCATCAGGCTGTCCCGGCTGCGGGCATCGATGACGATGGCATTTTCAGCCAGTGCCAGGTCGATGGCAATGCCCCGGTCATTGATTTCCTGGTCGAGATGATATTCATCCCATACCGGTTCCGGGACAGGATACTTCTTCAGCCGCTCCTGGATGGCCATTTCCACTTCCACATCCCGTTTGTTATAGGACTTGAACAACGCCCATTTATCCGAAGCATGCTGAGGAAGGTTCCTTGTCCGGCCGCCATTCGACTTGGTTTCCTTACAGGGAACACAGAAATAGCGGATCAGGTCTTTGCCTTCCTTCATCTTCTGGCTGTCCAGCTTCAGCACGGCCCCTGCGCCTTCCAGGGAAAGCGGCAGGCCCATATAGGCCGACCAGACCATGGAGCATTTCCATCCCGCCGGATTGAGGAATCTGGCACAATCCCGGGAAAGAGGATGATGGTCATGGAACGGGTCCAGGCTCATTCCCAGGTCATGCAGGTATCGCGACAGGCAGACCCGTTCAAAACTGGCATTGAACGCCCACTTGGTGACAGATTCATCGGTCAGGGCATCCAGGATATCATCCGGGATGCTCTCTCCCTGCGTCAGGTCCACAACCTGCACTTCGCCGCCGTCCACGGCATACCCAAAGAGAAGAAGTTCAAAGGCTGGCGATTCTGCGTATTTATACACGCCACATTTAGCCAGGCTGACATCGCTGAATGTTTCAATATCGATACTGATGGTTTTCATACTCTTCACCTCGAAAAAACGGCGAGGCACAAGGCCCCGCCGCCGCTATTTACCGCTGCTTATTTCCGGAAGGATTCCATCTGCTTGCGGTGATATTCTTCTTCCCGTTCTTCCCGGTGCCGGGCCATTTCTTCATCCCGCTGGTCTTTTTTGATATCCGTATAAATCATGGCCACAAAGAACCCGCCGGCGCACAGTGCAACCAGGCAGTACAGGCCATCCAGAATTAGTCTCATCATAGTTTCCATAATCGCGTCTCCTTATGCCAGGAAATCATCATCGTCAGCCGTAGCGAAGTCATCTTCTGCACGGGGTTTGCCACCGAGGGGTTCGCCGTCACGGATTTTCTGCAGGTTGTTCAGGCCGCAGGCGATACCTTTATTGCCGTTGCTGTTGAAGGCATAGAAGTTGATGGACGCACGGCCATAGACGCCGGAGTAGACTTCAGAGCGTTCCAGGATATGCTGGCAGTCGGCATCGACGATGCCCGGCTTGGTAGCCGAGTTGGCATTGACGAAAAAGCTGTCTTTATAGGCGTCATCGCCCGGGCGTTCCAGGTCGCCGTCACGGAGCGGCGTCTTGATGGCTTCGAAAGCCGGTACAGCGCGGCCATTGCCCTTGAGCTTGCTTTCGCCTTCTTCGTAGGCAGCCTTGATGGCGGCACGGATTTTTTCTACGGTCTTCGTATCCGACTTGGGGATGATCAGGCTGACGCTGTACTTCGGCGTACCGCCATTGATGGACTTCGGTTCCCAGACGTTGGCATAAGACCATCTGGTATTGACTCCGGTAATCACTTTGCATGGATTGACATAATTCTTGGACATAACAAGTTCCTCCTTATTTTTCATCATTGAAATCGTCTGCCGCGGTGTGCATGGCCGGACGCTTATCCGATTCCGGCACCAAGACCGGCTTTCCTTGCGGCTTCTCAACTAAATCTGACAGCAGTTCTTCGAACCGCTTCTTACCGAGCTGCTTTGTCATCGCTGTGATGCCGAGCAGCTTCTTTTCATACGGGTCGAAGCCCGCTTCTTCTACTTTGGCGGCGACTGCTTCTTCACTTACGTAGCGGCGGTTCGACCGGCCTTCGACCAGTTTCCATCCGTCCCACTGCTTGCCGGACAGGGCCTGCTGCAAAGCGTATTCTTTGATATCCCCAGCCCAGTTCACCAGTTCATCGGCCTTGGCCAGGACAGCTTCGATTTCTTCATCCTGAAGCGTGGACGGGACGGCGAAATCATACCGGGCCAGTTCCAGGTTATATTCAGCCCTCTTGCGGCAGATTGCCTTGATCTTGCAGAAACGGCAATGGTCGCCAGCCTTGTACTCCCCTTCGCCTTTGGCCGCCAGTTCCGCGGTGGGCTTCAGCACTGTTCCGGCCCAGTGGAGCAGCTCGTCCTTGCTCATGGTGCAGGTACTGACGTTGTCCCGGCGGGGCTGAAAGATGGTCATGGATACCTGGCGGATATCATAGATGCCATCGAACAGGTTTAGCGCACCGAGGGCATAACACATCATCTGCGGATTCTTCTCGGCATCCACCAAAACTCCCAGGCCGTGCTTGTAATCGATGACCGTCAGAGTATCATCGGCTACGATAAGGCAGTCGCCAGTACCGAACCCGCCAGGTACCCACTTGGAAAAGTCCAGCCGTTGTTCAATCATAATCAGCGGGTCCTTGCAGGATACTTTGGCCGCTGCCAGACATTCCGTGACGAACTGCGCGTATTCATCAGTGCATTCCGCCATCTCCTCATCAAAGTACGTCAGGGATTTCGTCGGGTCTTCCATCTTCTGCCCCAGAGCTGTCTTCACCTTGAATTCGCAGAGCGTATGGGCATCTGTTCCCTGGCGGGCGAATTCACTGGAGGTATCCGGCAAATTGGCACATTCCTGGGCGGACGGCGGGCAGGCCAACCATCGGTAGCAGGAAGATGCGGACAGCACCGCGTGTTTATCCGGCATGACCGATCACCTCCAGCTCCTTCAGGAACGCTTCATACTGTGCCGCATCAATGCCGGACAGCTTGTCCGCCCCATACTTCTGGATGAGGCTGCGGACTTCTGCTGTGAATCCCTTGCGGGCCTTGTCGGCAGCAACTTTGCGGACATCTTCCAGGGTCAGCGGCTTTTCTGCCTTCTCTGACTTTGCTTCTGAAGCTGGCGGATTGCCTTCTTTCACCGCCATGGCTTCGGAAATCTTCAGCAGCGCCTTGCCGCAATCGGTCAGGGCTGCTGCCAGTTTCTGCAGTTCATCGTTTGTCATACGGATTGACTCCTTTCACATGTCTTTGCATTGATAAGAGATGGATGTTCCTGGCGATACTGCGGGTCGTGACGCTGATGGCCATTAGCACCGCCGCCAGTTCCCGGTCCAGCTTTTGCTGCTGAGCCAGTTTCTCAGGTGTCTGTGTGTGAATCATCTGTCTGCCTCCTTTCTGAAAAGCTTCTTCGTTCGCCCTTCACTAGTAATAGGACAACCGCATCATCGTTAAGTACCGATTTCAAAAAATCCGGCCACCTTTTTTGGCAGCCGGATTTTTCCCCATTTAACGGAAGTCTTCGAGGTGTTCCTTCAGGATTGCATAGAGCTTATGTTTGCGCTTATTCACCGCTTTCTGGCTCAAGCCGACGGCCTTCCCAGTCGCCGCTTCGCTGGAACCATCGGCAAGCATTAGCAGGATAGTCCGATCGATGTCCTGCAGGGCTGCCAGTTCTTGGCGCAGCGCTGCCAGCAACTCTTCCTTCAGAATTGTTTCTTCTAAGTTGAAGTCATCAGGCACCTCCAACTCGTAGTCATCCCGCACCTTGTCCGCCGATACCTCATCGGCACCATGCCGCTGCTGTCGTTTATCTTCCCGCCAGAGCGGACGCATGAATTCATAGTACTGTTCTTTGGTTGCTGGAATCAGGATAGTACGTACCTTACGGCAGCCGATTTTTGACCAGCGGACTTCACAGTCCTTGTACTCCTCGGTGATGATGGTTTCTGGAGTGAGTTCCAGAGGAATGTAGTAGTTTTTCTTTTCAATATTTGTCTGTTTTTTGCCCATCGTTTAACTCGCTTTCGTAAACGAACGAAGCGAGTCTTCGCACAGGGCCGCCCATCTTGACCATTTGGATGCTCCTCGCTCCGCATGGCCAACCGTCCTGGTGGGTTGACACAAAAATCTAATGTCCATCTCTCGGCTCCAGGCATCTTCCCGTCGAAAGATGAACCTCGAAACGGATTTTTTAACTACAGATTGAGGGATTCAGGAGTACGACAATCATGCCATCACGTGATATAATGATGGAAAGGCAACTATGTCGGCCCCATTGCCCCATCTGTGATTTCAGAATATTGTTTATCGGGTTTATTGCAATGGGATATCGAGTTTATTGAGTTTATTTTTGAAAAACAGAGGCAATCATGGAAAACACGAGAATCCCCTTCCTTTGCGGCGGTACGTTCTTTGTCCAAGCTCTCAGATCAAGAAAGAGTACAAAGACACATACCGAGCTTGCAAAAGGACAAAAAGAAAGCCTCTCTGAACCGGAATTGTTCAGGAGGCTTATTTCAATTTATCAGCTTACAGATTTCTGTTCGGCAGGCACCACTCTTAAGACCTATGCCAGCTTTTTTAAACAATGCCAAAAGAATTTATGTACCTTCATTGGATTTAACGATTATGATAAACGCAGAAACTTTGGTGAAGACATCCAAAAAGAAAATTCTAAAGCTTTTTCTGCGATGGTGCAATTTACCCGTGATTTCATTAACGAGTCGCTATACGAGCAACTCACCCGTAATTTGCTCGGTTTAATACAAGAAGATTCCTCAATACCAGTAGATGAAAAATTTTTCATTTGGCCTAAATGGGTTGAAAAACAGAGTCTGATAACCCACACAGAAATAAATCTTCCTGATCTTCTTTTGGGCATTTTGTATTATATCGCCACAAATCGTTCTAATGAAAATATAAAAGGCGCCGACACCTACCACTCCTGGTTTCCCGTCAGCTATGAAAAATATGAGGGACGTGTAGGAGCCAATATTAAACAGGAACTGCAAGTTACTTGCAGCAACACATCCCATCAGTCGGCATCCGCATCTGTACTTGACGGAGAAAACAATCAAAGTTCAGAAAAGGCTTATGAAGCCGACGATTCGTCTACCACCGAAGAAAACAACTATTCAAAAACACAAATCATTTAAAATGCGACTATAGTCAACCAACATGGTGAAAAAAATATCCACATCACTCATGTCGATACGCTAATTATCTGATGGCAAAAGGGGCGGTTAAGATGTCAAACAAATTCCCAGCTAAGGGCCAAATAAAGCCAACAGATGTTTCTGTTGATGCAGTAACTGATAAAAGCATCAATCAGTATGGAAAAAAAAACACAGTCATACAGCATGCCAACACGGTCAACATCAATATGCAGCCAGGCAGAAACTCATCTACATTTCCTAGTACTATATTGGGTGATATAAAAATTTCCAATAACGATGCAAAATTATTGGCAGAATTTAAAAATTCTTATAAAAATATTCTGAAATACTGCATACGCATCGATCCGACAGGCGATACTTTTGATATTCATTGTATTGAATTGATTGAACGTAACTACAATAAATGGCAGTTTGATTGGAGAGACTTCGAATCTGAAAAAATACAGGAAATCGTCTGCCACACGTTAAACAATTTCAATGAATATTTGTACTATCTCTCTGATAAATATATGCGGCTACTCCCCTCTAACCCTGATTTTTTAATCTGTAAAAATCAGTCCATTGAAGAAGGAGAAAGATTACGTGAAGAATTAAGGCCTAATTCTATTCGCATCCGCGAAGAATTACGTGACCGGTATCTCGAACTTTGGCCAGCAAAAGAGCCAACACCCAAGTAATAAAAAATTTTAATGGAGTGTGATTCTAATTGTCCAATGATTTAACTCTGAGCAAAACCACTATATCTCAGCCGACGACTTCAATTACGCCGTCCATCTCACAGCAAGGACAAAAAAACACGGTGATTCAGCATGCTGATAATGTAATCATAAATGCCACACAAAAAACAATTCCAACCATCGTGCCCAACCAGCCGCTGACTCCTAATACGAATTATTACAATCTAATAGTTGCCGGGATGATTGATATCGAAAATCCAGAAATCTGCTTTTCAATAGAACCATCAAGAGCACTTACAGAATATATTGATGATGACGTAAAAAAAATGTTCGCACTTCTATCTGATGATGCAATTCAGTCGCTTCAAACCTTTCCTACTATTTTTGCACATGAAAACGAAGGATATGGTTTAGCCGCTCCGGATCAGCAAGCGGGGTTCGGCTACATCCTGAAAATAAAGGTACGCCATGAAGGAATTATTATCAAACCATCCATTCTTTGGAAATTCAGTCAGCAGATATTAAACGAGAACTTGCTGAATTTTGATATATACGGGCATAAAGGCTTCTGTGAACTCAATCGGACACACTGGACTGTCAAAAAGGTCGATTTGATTTCTGAATTCCGTGAATTAGGGCTCCTGATTTAAACCTACTGATTGGTAAGCCTTCCCGGATAAGGCTTGTTCTTTTGCTATCACAAACGAGGCGAGTTCAATGACAGATAAGAAAATGCAAGGCGCAATAAAAGCAATTTTTCTCGACGACAATACGTTTCATGGCGTCACAATAAACCCTACGCTCATTAACTATTTTTACGGTAAAAATGGCAGCGGAAAATCCACGATTGCCCGCCTTATTCGTTCTAAATCCGGAATTACCCCGGACATCAGCAACTTTGAAGTTCTAGTCTATGATCAGGACTTCATCGCAAAAAACATTAAGGAAGATGCTGCTATGCCTGGCGTTTTCAGTTTGAACGAAGGAAATATCGAAATTCAAAATAAAGTAGCCGAATTAAATGGAGAACGCGACAAGCTTGCAGTGCAGTATCAAGAAAAGAAAAATGCACTTACAGATGCAAAAGAAAAGCTTCCCGCATTAAGAATCGCATTGGAGTCCTCTTGCTGGGAAACCACAGCAGATATCCGCAACCGCTTTGCAAAGGCACTTGCAGGTAAAAGAGGAAAAAAATCCGTATTCACTGATGAATTGCTTTCCATCAGTGAACCTAAGGAGCAAGATTTCAATGTACTGCAATCTTTATATGAAACTGCATTTGATGAAAGAGCCAAATCCTATCCTCTTTTAAAAGAAGGATGTAAGGATTCCCCTGAAGAACCTCTGGATTCGGTATTACTTTCCCAACCTATCATCAGCAGCGCCGATACTCCTTTTGCAAAATTCATACAGGCGGTAGGTGCAACGGACTGGGTCAAACAAGGTCACGAGTTATTCGCAGAAAAAACAGATGGCCATTGCCCTTATTGTCATCAGCTTCTTCCTGCTGATTTTGCAAAACAGCTTGCCGCCTGTTTCGATGAAGAATATAAGTCTGATATCGATTCACTAGAAAATTTCCAACAGTCTTACAATGATATATTCGCTCGATTATTAACCCAGTTCGATAATAATCTAAACTGCGAGTTTTCTCGCATTGATTTCACAGTATACAAAGAACAACTTATTAACCTGAAAAAGACTGTACAAATTAACCAAGGTTTCATACAGGAGAAATTAGATGCACCTTCACGCCCTATTTACTTAGAAGATACATCTGAACTTGTTGATAGCCTAAATGCTTTAATAAAAAAATTCAATGCCGCTATCCAAGCTAACAACGACATCATTGCTTCTTTACAGGAAAAACAGGCCGAGTGTAAAAAATCAGTCTGGCAGCATATGGCTTTCCTATCTAAAAAAGAACTTGATGCTTACCGCACCAGTCTAAAAAATGTGAATGCAGAAATTTCAAAATTGACGAAAGAACAAAATGACATTACCCAAAAAGGCCTTTCTTTAAAATCACAGATTGCTAAACTGAATAGTCAGATTGTCAATGTCGATTCGACAATGGAAACAATCAATAAAGAATTACTAGATTCAGGGTTCCAAGGGTTCCGTCTTCAAAAGAATAAACGCGATTCCACCAAATATGAAATTATTCGAGATGATGGCTCCCCAGCACATGGTTTAAGCGAAGGTGAACGTAATTTTATTGCATTCCTTTACTTTTACCACAAAGTCAAAGGACGCGAACATGCTGACAGCGATTTTAAAGACCGAATCGTAGTTATTGATGACCCTGTTTCAAGCATGGACAGCACATCACTGTTCATTGTCAGTGCCATCATCCGTGAAATGATTTCCATTTGTTTTAATAATGGTTCTGCTTCAAAGCAAGATACACCGCGCTATATAAAACAAATTTTTATTCTGACGCATAATGCCTTTTTCCATAAGGAAGTTTCATATAACCGACTCAAATACTATCATTGCGTAAATTCTTATCTCATTCAAAAAACACGAAATGTCTCGATAGTAAAACTATGCGTCAAACGAGATATCAACAGCGATACCCCTGCAATCGAAAAAAACTATACACCTGTACGTGATGCATACGCCGCTTTATGGAAAGAATATAAGGAAGCAAAATCCGCTACGGTCATTATGCGTACAGCCAGACAAATTTTGGAATATTACTTTATCCAAATTAGCGGTTACGAAGGTCAAACTTTAACAGATCGCATCATGAAACGAAAAGACGAATTTCTCGAAATAAGACCTGACGGAACTGAAAACAGAGAAAAGCAACATTTACTGAACGCCCTTTTAAGGTATATAGGAGCTGAAAATCAACGATTCAATGACGGACTCGACTATGTAGAAGACGCAGAAAATATAGATCAAATTCGTTATACATTCAAACTCATATTCGATGTAATGGAACAGACCCAGCACTATGATATGATGATGACCCCCGCATAAAATACGGCAGTAACGATAAAAAGCTATCGTTACTGCCGTATCTATTTTACTGGCAATCTTCTTTTCTTCACCCTGAACTTCTCCCTAATTTTAGGCATAAAAAAAGTTTGGCACTTTGGCGACCTAAACGGAAACCTTGCTATATATGGGCTTTTCAGCTATGCACACCATTCAAAATTTTGTATCAATCTCAATCATCTTTGCTCGACGAGGAGGATGTGCTTTTTACCGACGTCGATGATTTCTTTGACGGCAAAGGCATCGTGGAGGTTCTCGGTCCGCTCGTCCCGCCGGAGCTGCCATTGGACTTTCGTCGGCCGCAGGCGCTGCAAGGCGTCGCACCAGGTCCAGCGGGCCGAGGCCCAGTCGCGAAAGAGGGCTTCGGCCTGGTTGAAGCCGCGGCGCTGTAATTTTTCCGGTGCCAGCGGCACGGGGACGACGACGTCGATGCGGGCGAACCGTTCCGGCCAGGGGAAGCGGTCGAGCAGGGTCCGGCAGGACCGACACTTCCCTGGCTTGCCGTTATATTTGATGTCGTGCAGGACATGGCGCATGGCGCCGCGGTAATCGGCCAGGCAGTAACAGGCGCTGAGGTGCCTCACAGCCGTCGGCTTGTTGATGCGCCGGGGATGCCAGATGGCGGCCAGGCAGGCCGGGCACCAGTCGCCATCATGGGCCACCATGGCGCCGCAGGACGGACAGCGCGGCGGATATAAGAGGTTGAAAAGCTGCGTAATCAGGGACATGGTCTTCCCTCCCTAGACGATGAGTTCTCCTTGCAGGCGCGGGATGAGCAGTGTGAAGCGGCGGCTCGTGCGCTGGTTCTGGACAGCTGTCTGGACGGCCCGCTTGGTGCCGACGAGGATGACTTTACGCTTGGCCCGGGTGACGGCCGTATAGAAGAGGTTGCGCTGGAGCATGATGGCGTGGCTGTTGACCAGGACCATGATGACCGTGTGGTATTCACTGCCCTGGCTCTTGTGGACGGTAATGGCATAGGCCAGGGTGATTTCATCGACTTCCTGGCCTTCGTATTTGACATCTTGTTCGGGATAGCGGACATAGACCATGTCCTTCTGGATGGCAAAGATTTCACCCATATCGCCGTTGAAGACGCCTTTTTCATAGTCGTTGTGCTTCTGCATGACCTTATCGCCGACGCGGAAGACGACGTTCTTCCCTTTCAGTTCGGCCTTCCCTTCGGCCGGCGGGTTGAACCGTTCCTGGATGAGCTGATTGAGGTTATCTACGCCGCAGGGGTTCTTATACATCGGCGACAAGACCTGGACGGCGAATTTATCGCCCGTTTCCAATAATTCGCTGTTATAGAGGGCGCTTATCTTTTCGGCGCCGTCGGCTTCGTTGTCGATTTCGACGAAGCGGAATTCTGCGTCTTCATTGACGACGGGCAGGCGGCCGCTGTTGATGAGATGGGCATTGGTGACGATGCGGCCCCCTTCTTTCTGGCGGAAAATCGTATCCAGGCGGACGACCGGGACCTGGCCGGACGCGATGATGTCGTGCAGGACGGCGCCGGCCCCGACCGACGGCAGCTGGTCGGCGTCGCCGACGAGGATGCAGCGGCACTGCGGCTTCAGAGCGCTGAGGAGATGGTACATCATTTCCATGTCGAGCATGGATACTTCATCGACGATGACCAGGTCGGCCGGCAGCATCTTCGTTTCGTTATATTCAAAGACCTGCATGGCCCCGACGTGGCCGTCGGGAACGAGCAGGCGGTGGATGGTCTTGGCCTTGCGCTGCGTCGTTTCGGCCAGGCGCTTGGCCGCCCGCCCCGTCGGTGCGCAGAGCAGGATGCGCAGGCCTTCCTGTTCGGCCAGGCGGATGATGGTCTGGACGACAGTCGTCTTACCCGTCCCAGGACCGCCGGTGATGACGGTCATGCCGGACTGCAGGGATTTCTCTACGGCTTCGCGCTGCTTATCGGCCAGCTCGAAATGGCGCGCATCCTGCCAGCGGTCGAGGAAGAGCTGGACGTGGGTCTTCATGGGCAGGGGCTTCATATTCCCCATTTCGCCGATGCGCCCGGCAATATATTCCTCTTCTTCATAGGCTTCCGGCGTGTAGACGTACAAAGTCCCTTCAAAATCGGCCGTACAGAGCTGGCCCACTTCGATGGCTTCCCGGAGGATGTCGTGCAGCCCCAGGGCATCGGCCTGGAGGATGAAAGCCGCCCGCCGGACCAGTTCCGTATCGGGGATACAGACGTGGCCATTCTGGGTCATCGTCCGCAGGACATAGGTCAGGCCGGCGCTGAGGCGCTGCGGGTCCTGCCGGTCCATGCCGTAGGCCAGGGCGATCTGATCGGCCGTCTTGAAACCGATGCCGTCGATTTCAGCGATCATGCGGTACGGTTCTTCCGTCAGGACATAGTGGACGTCGTCGCCGTATTTCTGCAAGAGCCGACTGGCATAACGGCCGGCGACGCCGTGCTGTTCCAGGTCATAGGCGATGTCGTTGACCTGTTTTTCTTCATAGAAGGATTCCGTAATGACGGCCAGCTTCTTAGGGCCGATACCTTCGACTTCCAGGAGCCGCTGCGGGTCCCTTTCCAATATCTTCATCGTGTCCTTGCCAAAAGCGGCGACAACGCGGTGGGCCAGGGCCGGTCCCATGCCCTTGACGGCGCCGCTGCCCAGGAAGCGTTCGATGCCGTCGACCGATTCGGGGATGATGCGGCTCCAGCCGTCGGCGGCGAACTGGCGGCCATAGCGCTTATGCTGGACCCAGTGGCCCTTCACTTCCAGGCGGTCGCCGACGAGGGGTTTCGTCCCGTGGCCGGTGACGGTATACGTCGCATCATCGTCTTCATCGTGCAGGCGGAAGACGCGGTAATCCGAATCGGGCGCTTCAAATAAGAGGCGTTCCGCAATGCCTCGTACTACGATTTGTTCCATCTTCACAGCCCCATATGCTCCCGTTCGTATTTCTTGCTCTCATCCATGATGCACTGATAAATACGCCGCAGATACGGCGACAATTCCTTCTGGACGGTCAGATTGGCAATCTTATCCAGGACCTGCCGTTCCCGGCGGGGGTCATAGATTTCCATATGATGCTCCTTCTTATAGGCGGCGACTTCAGCGACGACCTGCATGCGCCGTTCCAGTATTTTCGTCAAATCCCGGTCCAATACGTCGATTTCCCGGCGACATTCTTCTAATTCCATACACTAGCCCTTCCCTTCTGCATAATACCCTTATTATAGCAAAAAAAGCGGGTTCAGGCCATTTTATTCATCTTATGCAGGAAAATCCAGCTCCCCAGGCTGAGGAAAATGACGCCCATGACCGTCAGGGCCGTCAGGTTATGGCTCAGCGTAGCCAAGTGGCCGGACAGGAAGAGTTCGCGGACGGCGTTGGACATCCAGGCCATGGGAAAGGCCTGGGCGACGACCTGGGTCACTGGGTCCATGGCTTCCAGGGGCCACGTATAGCCGCCGAAGATGAAGGCCGGCACGGTGTACATGATGGACGCCCGGACGAACTGCAATTCGTTGTGGAAAATGGATGACGCGAAGAGGCCCAGGGAAATGGCAGCAAAAGAGAAAGCCCCGGCCAAAAGGCCCAGCGACTGGATGGACGCCCGGTCAGGGATGCCCAGCAGGCGGGCCAGGACGCAGACCAGGCCAAAGGATAAAATGGACAGGACCCAGTACACGCCGACTTTGACGACCAGCAGTTTGCCCTTCGACGTCCCTTTCAGCTCAGGATTGCGGAAATCGCACTGGACGGCAGCTCCGATGGCCAGGAAAAAGCCCTGCTGCATGGCCGCCATGGCCAGGCCGGTGACGAAGAACATCATGTAACTCTGGGTCGGATTATTGAGGACGCGCAGCGTCGTCTCTACCGGTGAGATGCGCTTCTTCAGCATCTGTTCATCACCGCTGGTCCGCAGAGCCGCCTGTCGGGCGGCAAAGCGCGTATTGAAGGTATTGACGATGTCGTTGCCAGCCGTCGTGGCGATATTGGTCGTAATGATATTGGCCCCGTTGAGCATGAACAGGACTTTAGCGCTGCGGCCGTTGAGGATATCGTGAGAAAAATCGGCCGGAATGATGACGGCGGCGTAGACCTCTTTCCGGCGCAGCATGTCCCGTGCCTCCCCTTCATCGGCGACGACGCGGACCAGCCCCAGCCGTTCGTCATCATCGACCTGGCGGGTCAAAAGGCGGCTGTAGGCCGTATGTTCCTCATCGCAGACGACCGTCGGTATCTCCTTGACGACGCCGGGGTAATAGAGGATGCCGAAGAGGATCAGATAGGCCGTCGCAGCGCCGAAGAGAAAGATGGCCCGCCGGGCATCGTGGAGAAAGGCGTTGGCCAGTTCCCGGCGTATCAATGCAATAAATCCCATTATGACCGCGCTCCTTTCCGCTTACGCGCAATAGCCCCTGCCGCTATTTCCAGGAATGTCTTCATGCCGTAGCGGCGGCGCAGGGCAAAGATGGCCGTTCCCAGAGCAAAAGCCCCGGCCCCCATGAGCAGCAGCTGCAGGGACTGAGAAACCAGCGCCGGCGCATAACCGGCCAATAAGATATCGCGGACGCTGTCGGCGGCATGGCGCATGGGGAAAATCTGGGCAATGGCGGCGGCGACGTCGCTCATGTAGAAATCAGGCCAGCTCAGGCCGCTGTACAAGAGGCCCGGCATGATATAGAGCAAGGGCATTTCAATGGACATGACCGCATCCGGACTGAGCACGGCAAAGAGGACCATAATGCCGGCGACGGCCAGGCAGAAAGCCGTTATCATGACGGCCAGGGCGGCCAGGGAGCCCTGTACGGGGACGGCGAAGCTGTAGTATAAAAACCCCAGGGAGAGGAAAAAAGAAGGAACCGCCATGACCAGTACACAGAGCACCTTGGCACCCAGGATCAGCCACGACGGGATGGATTTTTCATAGCCATGGTGCTGGAACTCCCTGGCAATGAGGGGACATAAGACGAGCATAATGGCAATCTGCAGGCCATTCATGGTCAGGCCGGCCAGCATGAACGGCGTATAGCCGGCCGTCGGATTGTTGACGATGCGGATGCCCAGGCGGACGGGATAAGCCATATTCATGGCCGCTGCCGGCAGCTGGTTGCCCGCTTCCAGGAGTTTGGCCGCAATGCCGACGGACAAGGTCTTGTTGATTTCACTGGCTGCCGTCAGGGCGGCGTTGCCGAACATGTTATTGGCCGAGTTGACCGCCAGCATGAGCGGCACGGGATTGCCCAGCTTGACCTGTTTGGACAAATCCTCCGGGATGTACAGGCCGACCAGGGCCTTGCCGCGGTTCAAATCGTCGACCATATCTTCCGACCGCGTCACCTGGTCGACGATCTGGAACTTTTCAGCATCGCTGTAAGCCTGGACGATGGTCCGGCTGACGACGGACTGCTCTTCGTCGCAGATGACCAGGGGGATCCGTTCGACCGAGTTCTGATAGTAAATGATACCAAAGGCCAGGGTAAAGGCCAGTGGCAGTAGGAAGAGGATCGCTGCGACAGGAAAGCGCCCCTGCCAGAGCCAGTGCCATTCCTGCTTCAAGACGTGCCATACTTTCATGTCAGTCACCTGCCATATACTGGAAACGCATGCCCGGCCGCAGGGCATCGCTGTTGACCTGGACCTTGACGTTGAAACTGATGATATCCGTATCGTTGCCGCGTTCGCTCGTCGCCCGCTGGGTGGCGAATTCCGACTTCTGGCTGATATCGGTGATGGTCCCCTGGACGCGGGTGACGCCGTCACGGGCCTGCATGGTCAGGACCTGGCCGAGGTGGAAATCTTTGAGCTTCGTTTCCGGGATCTTGAAGTCGACCCAGTTGTCATTCGGGTCCTGCAGGGCGACCAGCGGCGTCCCCAGGGAAATCATGGAACCTTCTTCGATGTATTTAGCCGTAATGATGCCGTCGAAAGGGGCCTTGATTTCCGTTTCATCCAGGGATACTTCAATCTGCTGCAGCTGGGCCTGAGCCGCTTCCAGTTTCTTCTGGGCCGCATCGGTAGCCGCTAAGTTGGCATCGGTCTGCAAGAGACCGGCCTGGGCCGACGATACGCTGGACTGAGCCTGGCTGTACGCCGACTGGGCAACTTCGTACTTGGTCTTATAGGCATCGAAGACGGATTTGGAAATAGCCCCTTGGGCATAGAGTTCCTGGTAACGGTTGAAATCCTTTTCTGCCAAGTCCAGATTGGACTGGGCCGAATCGAGGCCAGCCGAAGCCGTATCGACTTGAGACTTGGACGTACTGTCCTGGAGGTCCGTGACGACACCGGACTGGCGCACCTGGGCCTGGAGGGCCTTGATATTGGCTTCGGCCTGGGCCTTCTGGGCCAGGAGGTCGCGCTGGTCGATGTAGGCGATGATGTCGCCCTGCTTGACCGTATCCCCTTCCTTGACGCGGAGCTGGACGACACGGCCGGCGACTTTGGAGTTGATGTCGATTTCCTTGGCATCGGCCCGGCCCCACAATTCATCTGACGCTGCTTCCTTCTGCAAACTGCAGCCGCTGGCCAGGCAGACAACAGCCAGGGCCAGGAGCAGGCCGGCAGCCCATTTCTTTTTTTCTATGAACATGATGAGTTCCCCCTTTTGTTTGTTGAACGTGTTCAAATCTTGAGCAAAAAAGGCTGCCCCATGAAGCCCCAAAATGGCCTCATGCGGCAATCCTTTACAGGAAGCCGTCCTATCGCCGGTGGATCATCTCATCGGCAATGGCTTCGATTTCCGGCAGGCGCTGTTCGAGTTGGGCCAGGACGTCATGGCTCTCGGCGGCCGAAATGCCCAGCAGCTGCAAAGCCGTATCCAGGACCAGGGCAGCGTACTTTTGGCTGTCCATGGGCTGGCTGAAGTCGAACTGGACGATGTAGCTGCGCATGGCCCCTTTGATGAGCAGGGAGCGCAGGAAAATATCCTCCTTCGATAATCCCAGGGAATCGCCGAAGATGCGGCCCGTCATATCGGCCAGATGGTCCGTGATCTTTTCAAACGTCAAGGGCGTCGTATAGCCTTCATAATAGGTTTCGCGGACGAGCTGGTTCATGGCCACGGCTTCAAATTCGACGAGGCACAGGGCGGCATAGCGGAAGGCCGGCGACTCCTGCCTGAAATGGGCTGCAATCAAATCGGTACACTGCCGCAGCAGCTCCATGACCAGGGACTGGAAGATATCTTCTTTATTCTTGAAGAAATAATAGATGCTCCCTGTGAGGACGCCCGATTTCTCGACGATCTGACGAATCGTCGTCTTTTTATACCCCTGCTGGACAAAGAGCTCCTTCGCCGCAGCCAGGATGCGCTGACGGACTTCGTCTTTATCTTTTTCCATAAAAACACCTTCTTGAACATGTTCAACTATTTTATCTTTAGTGTACCTGTTCTCGAAATCCTTGTCAAGACTACAGCGTCACGTTATATATCCATCAATCGCATAAACGATTTACTTCCATGCAGAATATCCATTTGTCAGAGAGGGATTCATCCTTTATAATGTAAAGGTATGAGTTTTTTTAGATTTTATTTATCAATTCAATGAAAAAAAGGTTGTGATTTTGCATGGAAGAAACTCAACAGCAGCAGGGACTGCGCCGCAGCCTGAAAGCCCGCCACATGAACATGATCGCCATCGGCGGCGCTATCGGCACGGGCCTGTTCGTCGCCGGCGGTGAAACGGTCAGCTCTGCCGGTCCGGGCGGTGCCCTCGTCGCCTATGCTCTCATCGGTATCATGGTTTATTTCCTCATGACAGGCCTCGGCGAAATGGCGTCGTACCTGCCGGTCAGCGGTTCTTTTGAAACCTACGCCAACCGCTACGTCGATAAATCCCTGGGCTTTGCCCTGGGCTGGAACTACTGGTTCAACTGGGCCATCACGGTAGCGGCCGAACTCGTCGCCGGCGCCCTGATCATGAAATACTGGTTCCCTGACGTACCGGCTGCTATCTGGAGCGGCCTGTTCCTCATTATCCTCTTCGTCCTCAACTACTTGTCGACCCGGTCCTACGGCGAAAGCGAATTCATCTTCGCCGGCATCAAGGTCCTGACGGTCCTGGTCTTCCTCTTTGCCGGGACATTGCTCATCCTGGGCCTCGGGCCGGAACCGTCGCCGGGCTTTACCAACTGGACCATCGGCGATGCGCCCTTCGTCGGCGGCTTCACGGCCATGCTGGGCATCTTCATGGTCGCCGGCTTCTCCTTCCAGGGGACGGAAATGATCGGCATCGCCGCCGGTGAAAGTGAAGATCCGGAAAAGAACGTGCCCCGCGCCGTCCACTCCATCTTCTGGCGTATCCTCATCTTCTATTTAGGCGCCTTTACGGTCATCGGCTTCCTCATCCCCTACACGGACCCGAACCTGCTCAATACGAACATCGAAAACATTTCCATCAGCCCGTTCACGCTGGTCTTTGAACGCTTCGGCCTGGCCGCAGCCGCTTCCATCATGAACGCCGTCATTTTGACCGCCGTCCTGTCGGCAGGCAACTCGGGCCTCTACGTCTCGACGCGTATGCTCTACGCCATGGCCGAAACGGGGCAGGCACCGAAATGCTTCCTCAAGCTGAACAAGCGCGGTGTCCCGTCGTATGCCCTGTTCGCAACGGTCGTCTTCGGCCTGGCTGCCTTCCTGACGTCCCTCATCGGCGAAGGCAAAGCCTATGACTGGCTGGTCAACATCAGCGGCATGGCCGGTTTCATCACCTGGATTGGCATCGCCATCTGCCACTTCCGCTTCCGCCGGGCCTATATCGCCCAGGGCAAAGACCTGAAAGACCTGCCCTATAAAGCAACGTGGTTCCCCTTCGGCCCCCTCCTGGCCCTGATCATGTGCATCATCGTCACGGCAGGCCAGAACTACTCGGCCTTCACAGGCGCAGAAATCGATTGGTACGGTGCCAGTGTCGCCTACATCGGCATCCCCGTCTTCCTGGCCGTCTTCTTCTATCACAAACTCAAACATAAGACCCACCTCATTCCCTTGAAAGAGGTCGACCTTTCCCGCGATAAGTAGGAAAAAGGCGCTGTCCCATGAAGACAGCGCCTTTTTCGTGGTTCGTGATTCGTGGCTAGTGGCTCGTAAGGGCTATCACACGAAGGTTTCAACCAACATGCGCGACCCCATTTTCTTTAATGTTTGAAGCAAAAGCGGCTATCGCATTATACGTTTTTTGCTTAATGCAACAGCGCCTTTTCTGTAGGGGCGCCCGCTCCAGGATATGTACGATTTACCGACCAAGTTGATAAAAGAATCATCCATATCCCCAACGGGTCGACCCCTACGAGCTCTGAATCGTATCTTCGCAGTTAAACCTTAAACTTAAACGTTTAGTGCATTTATTTCAAAAAATATTATGTTTTATCCTTGACTTTATTAAGTGATGATGCTATCATAGCACCATCAACTGATAAACGTCATAAACGCGACGACGCAAAATAGTACGTCTGAGTCTATCGTTTCCAGAGAGCTGCCGGCTGGTGTGAGGCAGCAGCGATGCCGGACCGAACTCATTGCCGAGCGGAGAGGCTGAATGGAGTAGGCCGATACGGGAACTCCCGTTACAGAGCGTGGATATCGCCATGAGCCGTATCCGAGAGTGCATCCGCAAGGATGAAACAGAGTGGTACCGCGGAAGGATCATACAACGCCTTTCGTCTCTTCAATGCTTCGAGCAGAGAGACGAAAGGCGTTTTCGTTTCTCTCCATGGTTCTTAAAAGGAGGAAAATTTTATGGCTAATATTTCATCGATCAAAGCCGCTTCACTGAGCATGTGTTTTTCCGTCGGTGCCGTCTTATTCAGTTCCCACGCCGGCGGCGGTTTCGCTACGGGCAACCAGGAAAATGTCTACTTCGTCAGCCTCGGCTGGCTCGGTCCGATTACGGCCATCATCACCATGCTGCTGTTCACGCTGACCATCAAGGAAGCCATGAACATGTACAATTCCCGTCATCTCACCAGTTACCGTCAGTTATTCCAGAACTTATACAGCCCCTTCAAGGGCATCGAATACCTGTTTGAAGCCTTCTTCTACATCATGGTCTTAATGGCCGTATCGGCTACGATTTCCGGTGCCGCCTCGGCCATCAACGCCCAGACGGGCCTCAACTATTACACCGGCATCGGCGTCGTCGGCGCCATCATCTTCTTCCTGACCATCTTCGGCGCCGGCCTGGTACGCCGGGCGACGACCTACATGGGTATCGCCATCCTGGCCATGGTCATCATGATTTTCTCCGTCGGCATCTATATGGGTGGCTCCATCGAAGGGACGCAGTTCTTCACGGCCGCCATGGCCCAGGACTTTGCCGCCAACGGCTTCAGCAAACTGCCGACGGCCATCCTCCACGCCTTCACCTATTCCGGTTTCCAGTGCGTCGTCATCCCGACGATGATCGTCGTCGGCACGCCGCTGGTCACCCGTAAGAACTGCGCTACGTCCATGTGGTTCTCCTTCGCCATGAATGCTATCGCCCTGACCTTAGCCGTCTGCATGCTCTTAGGCTGGACCGGCATCTACGGCAAATCGCCCTTACCGACCCTGACCAGCTGCAAAGCCATGGGCATGTCCTGGCTGACCATCGCCTACAGCGCCTTCTTACTGCTGTGCCTCATCTCGACAGGCGTCACGACAGTCTTCGGCTTCACAGCCCGCTTCTCGGAAACGAAATACCTGAAGAAAGTAAGCCATAACGCCGTCACCCGTTCGGCCATCGTCACCCTGTTCATCATCATCGCCTCTATGACCGTCTCCGTCGCCGGCCTGACCAACATCATCAAATACGGCTACGGCTATTGCGGTTACTTAGCCATCGCCATCATCATCGTCCCCTTCCTGACCGTCGGCTATTACAAAAACAAACGCTACGCTTCGGATAGCGAATACCGCGCCCGCATCGACGCCATGAACGAAAACCCCGAAGCTGCCCAGGCATTCCAGCCCACAGCGGAAGTCGCAGGACATTAGGAAAAAGGCGCTGTCCCATGAAGACAGCGCCTTTTTGAGTGGCTAGTGGTTAGTGGTTAGTGGCTAGTGGCTAGCGGTTAGTGGCTAGCGGCTGGGGTTAAATTTAAATTTTTTGGCTGCAAACTACAAGCTCCGTACTATAAACTAAAAAAAGGACGTCACATGATGGCAGAAAGCTTCGTCGTGCGACGTCCCTTTCTTCTATGGTTTCTGTGTTCCTAGATATTCATAACCGAACCACTGATTGTATTCGGACCAGGTCAACTGATAATACACTGGCGCATCAGGTTGCAAGCCTGGCCAATCATGAAACGTCAAATATAAATTGCCGTTCCGGTCAAAAATCCCTGATTCTAAGTGGCGCTCTGTGTGTTCTTTGAAATGGTCACTATTGATGTACTCATTCATCTTTTTCCCGTCTTTATCGAGTCCCAGGAGATAATTGCGATATACAGTATCCATCGAATCCCAACAAGCCACGCCGTAAAAATAGCGTTCTGAGTCCAGGTCTTCATATTGAAAGATACTAAAGGCGCGATACGAATAGGGCGATCCCAGCTTATCATCCATAGACCACCACACCTTGTCCGGTTTCCAGGTATTGCCCTTCTTGATGCACATAAAACGCACTGCATCGCCACCATACATTTTCCCGCCGGCAAACCGGACCAGCCGCTTCCCTTCATGGAAATCGACATGAGCCGATAAATCCGCTGATTTCGGAACCGTTAAAAGAGCATGGTCAGTCATAATGATATGCATCGCAAAAGCACTCATCCCGCTAAAGACCAGGCATATTAAAGAAAAAACAATCTTACGAATCACGGGAATCCGCTCCCTTCTCACTAGCATAATAATCTTCTATCCTGTTATAAATCAATAAAATTCTACTTTCAACAAGTAGGAATAAAAACGCCGATGCTCTCAACAATATTAGTGGTTGGATTAACTCCAAAAGTTATACCATATGAGTAAGTTCCATAAGAATACATGATGCGTCCATTATTCTTCCAGGTATTAAACGGAGTCCCATATAACCGAAACACCGTATCTAAATCATGCCCAACAACAATTCCTCTTGGAGTCCCCAAAGCCTCACCATTTTCAGCATAATTACTAGTAACACTAATCGTCGCCAAATAGTCATTCAGTACACAAACACGCGCTGAAGCAAAATATAAATCCATAAGCCGAATACCATTATTCACTCCATATTTATGTTGTTGTACAGGCTGAGTCATGTGTCCAAATAACATATTTAATTGCTTCATATCAAAAGTATCATGTACGCCAATGGGACCAATGCGACATTCATACTGATAGTTATCAGCATCTATATCGTTAGCACATATCCACGAAATATTTATCACGAGGAAACAAAGCACTAACGCCAATTTTCGTATCATAGCAATTTTCTCCTAACCGAATTTTCTTAATAGATTTCTCACTTTATCTTAATACCGATACTTAACTTCCTCAATGATTTTTACCTTCATGACGTTGTAATCTTCATTTTCTAAAATAATTCTGGCTATGGCCCGTGTTTCCATATAGAAACGGCAAGATGCAATGAGTGAAAAACTTGCCAAGGCTATCAAAATGCCTCTTTGAATGATGGAAAGCTGGCTGTTCAATACCCCATAAGCAATAAGATAACCAAATCCATCGATAAGAAAGAGAAAGATGGGTACCAGCAAAATGATTTTGGCTATCGTCCGGGGGCTGACGACAACTTCTGCCTTCTCAATGCACGATATCAGCCGTTCAACCCGTTCATCATCCGACTCGTCCTCATATTCCTCATCATCGTATTCTCCTTCATATGCCTCATCGTCTGAAGCAACTGCACTGCTATGTAATCGGCTGACTCCATTGTACATCGAAAAGGCAAACCAAAATACAATATATACCCCAATCCAAGCTAATCCAGATACATTTTGCATACCATCCAATACTCCTCATAAAGCTTTTTTCTCTCCATTATACACAAGACCTTGACACCCACGAAAAGCTGGTTTATATCGCTATCTTGGTCGTTATCTTAGTCGCTTTTCTTAGTCGCTTTTCTTAGTCGCTTTTCTTAGTCGGTCAGCAACCAAGTTATTTCATTATAACATCTTTTTCGGCTTCCTGTCATTTCACCTCTTGTCTCCGGGAAAAGGATTGACATCCCGTACCAGAGTATGTGAAAATGAAGTTATGATATATATCAGGCAGGAGGTTTTGAACTATGAAACTATTACGACGTCAAATTGCACTGGCTGTGACTGGTCTTTTTCTGACAGGATACACGGTCATGGCAGCAGATACACCGGCCGCAGCTGCACCTGCGGCGATACAACCTCAAAATGAAATCGTGCAGACAGTAAACGTCCCGTCTCTGACGAAACGGGAAAAAACAACGCCGGCTAAAAAGTCCCGCCCCCTCCAGATTCCTGTTTCGGAAGCGGTGGCAGGTACATCCGTTCCCGTTACCGGATTCATCAGCAAAGATTCGGGACGCACTGTAACAGTAACGGCTGGAAACAGGCCGGCAGCTCTTTTCATCTCATCTTCTATTCCCGGTTCTGCCAATACGGCTTATGCTGATTTCACAAAAAAAGCCTATGTTTCATATCATGAACAGATGAACTTCTTTGTCCTACAGACTGGCAGGACGAGCAAAATAGAAAACTGGCTGAAAGAAGAAGCCTTCCCCTTTCCCGTTCTTACAGGAGACTACCACCTATATACCCATTCCCTGCCCCGGTTGATATTAATCGACAAGAATGGCGTCCTGCGGTACCGACTGAACAAAGATCTGCCTGCTAAAGACGTGCGGGATGCCTTTCAGGATACGATTACAGCTCCCGTTCCCCCCGATGCAGCTCAAAGGCAAAAGCGGCTGGATACGATTGTCAAAGAGCGCCATACCCGCGACCGAGAGCTCCGTCTAAATGACGCCTTTTCTCCCCTGTCGTCACAGTTACTGTTCCTGTCCATTCTCTATCAAAAAGAATATAGTCACTCCTTCCCTGAATCAGCCTGGCAGGATTTATCGCTTGCCGGCCTGTCCTGGTACTACGGCGATGACGCTGGAACAGAGAGCCATCTGGAGCAGATGACCGCTCATGCTCCCAACAGTCCGCTTCCTTATGGAATCCGCAGCCTCTATGATATGATGGATGGGAACCCGGGGGCCGGCTATGCGGACACATTGCAGGGGCTCCGCAAAAATCCCGATGATATTCTCTTGAATAGTCTTGCCATCGTCTATGAATATATGATGGGACAGAAAGACAAAGCGGCTCACCGTATGCAGACACTGGTTGAAGCCCATCCGGAATGGAACAAGGACAGGACACTTAGTTATACAATCAGCCGCAACTATATCACAATGAATCAAAAAGACCTGGGCCTTGCTTTTTACCGTAAATATCTGGAGCATGATAAAAACCCTGCCCGCGGCCATCTGGACTATGCCCGCCTACTGACCAAATCGGGTAACTATGAAGAAGCCCTGAAGGAATGCCGGATTTCCCGTAATAAGCTTTCTGAAGAAGAAAAAAATACGTACTACCCGTTCGTGGGCAGTACGTATCAACAAGAAGCATGGATTCAATGGAAATTGGGAAACGCGGTCCAGGCGCTGTCTTGTGCCACCAAGAGCATCGATCTCCTGAACATGCACAAATATCCTGTTCCCCAAAGCTGGTACATCCTTCGGGCCGCTATTGAGCAGTCACTGGGCCGGACTACGGCTGCTGCAGCTGACTGGGAAGCATCGAAGCGCCTGCCAAGTCTCCCTCATCTCATTCCTCATTAATGACCCATTCCTTGCATTCATGACCTGACAGGCTGAAAAGGCACGGCACGCCCCCTACAATAACAACATCGAGGTATTATTTCTTACTCTTTTGTACAGCTTGTTTTTCAATCTTTTTAACCGTATCCAGATAGGCTTCTTCAACAGGCGTAAGCGTCTGGACCTGATATTTACGATACTCGGCTTCTGCTTTTTCCATCGCTTGTTTGTGACTGATTTTACCAGCTCCTTCTAGTACTTGCTCACCTGTACTACTAAGAACTTTATCTAATTGCTGTACATAGTCACTCATATGCATCGGATTATGTCGCATTGCCTGAATTTCCGCAAAATCAAAATATCCAGATACCAGATTATTCAATATCTTCAGTTCATCTTCATTCAGATAATTCTTTGCAATTCCTATATCAGATTTTACCGGAAAATCACCTTTAAATGACTTAAGTCCCATGAATGGTTTCTCTGCATCGACCCGTTCATATATCAGTTCTGCTGCGGTATGTCCGTGAGCTGCGTAGTGAAGTTTATTCTGCACCATTTTAAAGAAAGCAATCGACTCCCTACTCTTTGGATTATAGTCAACACTCGTAGCATACAAATCCAACACCTGACGATACATCACTTTTTCGCTGGACCTGATGTCGCGAATCCGGTCAAGGAGTTCTTTCCAGTATGCTCCACCGCCACTACCTTTTAATCTGTCATCATCAAGAGCAAAGCCTTTTATCATGTATTCTTTTAAAATTCCTGTGGCCCAGCGTCTAAAATGCGTAGCAATCATAGATTTTACCCTGTATCCCAGAGAGATAATCATGTCAAGGTTATAAAATGGCATCGATCTAGATACCATCCGATTTCCTTCTTTTCGAACCTGTCGGAAATTCCGACAGGTTGATTTTTCGTCCAGTTCCCCTTCTTCATAAATATGTTGAATATGTTCAACAACATTTGTTCTTGACGTATGAAATAATTCCGCCATTTGTTGCTGAGTAAGCCACACCGTCTCGTTCTCAAGGAGAACTTCTACACTTGTTTGTCCATCCTTAGACCGATAGATAATTACCTGTCCTTTATCATCATTATTCATCAGTTCTTCTCCTTTATATGTGTTTTATATGCCCGCATCATGAATATTTATATTATATCACAAATGTTCGCCATCCATTCGTGAATTGGAGAATTTTTTATCCGACATATAAGAAACAGGGCCCCGCACGATTAGGTGCGACAAGCCCTGTTTGCAGTCATGCGCTGAGTTCAGCCTTTCAATTTCAGTCCGTCATGGAAGGCCTGGCCTACGACGGGCCCGATCAGGCGATAGGTCATGGTAGCGATGTCGAAGATGATGGGCTGCAGTTTGTCGTAGTCGATTTTGCCGTCTGTCAGGACCGATTCGTCGGCCTGCTGGGCTACGATTTTGCCTACGAGGATGCCTGTATTATCGTCATAGCTGGTACATTCACATTCCAAGGTGACCGGGAATTCTTCGATGATCGGAGCATTGACGTGGCCGCTCTTGTGGACGTGGCAGCCTGCCTTTTCGATTTTGTTCACTTTATTGCCCGTTTCTATGCCAAAGTAATCGGCAATTTCAACCGTATCCTTGGTGGCAAAGGCGACGGTAAAGGCCTTGGTATGTTTGATGTTGTCCGTCGTCTTGTGTTTAGCCAAAAAGAGCGTGATTTCGCCGTAATCCGATTGGGCTCCCCAAGCGGCATTCATGGCATTGGGCACGCCCTTTTCGTCATATGTCCCGATAATAAATACCCCTTCCGGCGCAATGCACGCCTTATTTCCTTCAAATTCTACACTCATGGAAAATCCCTCCTTATCCTATTCTTACCTAAATTCTATATTTTCATTATACTCCGAATCCGTACAGCCAGGCAATCAGGACCAGTACCAGCAGATAGGCCAGGTTGAGCAGGCTAAACAGTTTCAGATACCTTCCCTGCTGCCGGGGATAGGACCGGACGTACATGCCATAGGAAATGAGGCTTGCCATAGAGGCAACCAGCGTCCCCAATCCCCCTATATCGGTTCCCAGCAGCAAGGCCGCTGCCTCATCGGTAAAGCCCGACAAGAGGACGGCCGCCGGCACATTGCTGATGACCTGGCTGGCCAAAAGGGCCATGAAGAATTCATGACCGTTTAGATACCCTGTCAGCAAATCCCTGAATCCAGGCATCCGGCTCATGTTGCCTACGAGGATGAAAAAGGCCACAAAAGTGCCCAGAAGCCGATAATCGGCATAACGGAAATACCGTGGCCGGGTCAATGCCGTAACGACGATAACGATGGCCAAGGTAAGGCGATAATCGAGGACATGGGCCACAGTGAGCAGGGACAGGAAAAACATCCCGCCCAAGAACCAGAGCCGACGCGATGGCGCCAAGACAGGCAGGTTCCTTGTCCGCCGGGCAGCCAGCCGGACGGAAATGGGAATCGGCGTCCCCGGCAAGCGGAACAGGGACAGCGTAAGCAGCAGGAAAGACACCAGGGTATATGGCAGGAGCAGCGTCAGAAACGATGGCAGATCCATGGCGTAATAAAAATAAAGATACAAGTTCTGCGGATTACCGACGGGAGTACACATACTGCCCAGATTCGCCGCCAGCGTCTGGAGGACGATGACGAGAGCCATCTGTTCCTCACTGGCCACCTTGGGCAGGGCCATCAGGGAAAAAGGCACAAAGGTCAGGAGGGCCACATCATTGGTCACCCACATGCTGACAAAAAAACAGGCAAATACCAGGACCGCCGCCAGCTGGCGCATCGTCCCCAGGCGGAGCAGGAGACGGGCCAGCACGGCAGAAAAGACGCCGCTTTCGCGCACGCCGCCGATGACGACCATGAGGCAGAACAAAATCGCCAGTACAGGCATATTGATATACCCGGCATAAGCTGCCGAAGGCGGTACGGCCGTCATCGACGCCAGCGCCGCTGCCACTGCCAGAAAAAGCACCAGATTCTCTTTGATTATTGAACCAATAGATTTCATGTCATGCCCTTCAGTCGAGTTGCTTCCCGTTCTCACTGCGCACCTGGGCCGACACGAGGAGTGTAAAGACGCCGGTGCCACCGATGACGCGCACCTTCTGTTTTTTTTGACTGCTGGCAGGAAAAATCACAGTCATGGTTACAACGTTTAATCATGGAATTCATCCTTTCTGATACTTTTCTTTCATTATACCATGTTTCCTGCCGTCGCAGCAGACTGTAAATTTCCTGACTGCCTCATCACCTGGTTATCTGCCTCAGTGTCGATGACACGACGGTGCCGAAGTTCGGCAAGAAGTTCGATGCTGTTTCTTTATTGCATAACTATGCCTGCCATATATGAACGATTGCTTCGTTAGTCTGACGCTGAGCGCCACTGTACTGAGTCCACGTGAAGGAATCTGCTATTTAGCGATTCCTATAGGATACCGGATGTGGACGAAGGAAAGGACCAAACCCGAGTTAGCCGGTGATTTCATCGTGAAGATGATGTCTTTAATGAAAAGCCTGCCATTATACTCGAATAGGCTATGGTCAAATCTCACAGCGGGCCGCCTTAATCAGGCCGGCCCCTACGCACAAGGCCATTGGCCGTGTGTTTTTTTGCAATCTGTGGCCGCGTTTATTCCCATCGCCTGGATGCGATATCGTAGGGGCCGCCCAGAGTCATTATGCCCCATCAGGAACAGTAGACGATTCCCCGGACAGATGGCTACGGCGGGCGGCCCGCTACGCACTGAGGGCTTCCCGAAGCGTCGTTGTCAGTTTGAGTCTGTCGCGGCGGAACGCTGGTGCTAGCATATAAATAGGACAAGTCAAACTGAGGTTTTCCATAAAGTGATAC